>Ga0315274_10004247_pt1 | contig 21119 bp, 24 predicted proteins | sample YL17G02_20_MG_FD_203700 | JGI IMG/M metagenome (GOLD analysis project Ga0315274, IMG submission 203700) | Sediment microbial communities from Yellowstone Lake, YNP, Wyoming, USA - YL17G02_20 | ecosystem: Environmental > Aquatic > Freshwater > Lake > Sediment | place: USA: Wyoming | collected...
TGTTCTTTACGTCCCAGCCTTCATTGCAATAGCTGAGCACATGCACTTTTCCACATAGTCTACAGAAGAACTTTCTTTCGCCTGTGCGCTTGTTTGTCAGCATGAAATCTGCTATCAGCGTGCAGCCACAACGTGGGATTGTTGATAATACTTCAATTTTTGTCATTTATGGTCATCATTTCCTTTCTAGCGAGCGTCTCACTATAATGTGGAAGACTTAAAAGACGGTTAAATACTTTTCTGTACCTTTTTGGAGTCCGTAGAATATAATTTAAAGCCAATAAAAATTAATCCGTCCGTGCAACCAGTCTGTATATATCTTTTCAGCAGCGCGTCTGGTGTCTGGTTTATTGCCCTTGAGCCTGAAATTATACTTGTCTGCGAATGAAACAAGAAAATCTGCCGGGTCATTTAGCTGCAAACCATAATGTTCTTCTATTGTTTTCTTAGCGCCTTTTACAACCAGTTCATTCAGCAGATTTATGACTGATTCCTGGATATCTCTTACCTGATGCATCCCAATCGCACCTTTCAGAAATAAACTTTTTTTGCCGCGTAAAGGAGCTACACCTGGCGTGTCAATGAGCATTACATTTTTCTCTAATCTTAATAGCTGCCTGCCTTTAGTATAACCTGGAATCGGCGAAGTCGGTGCTGAATGTCTTCCTTTAAGAACATTAATCAGGCTTGATTTGCCAACATTAGGATATCCAAAAACACCAATTGTAACGCTTTTTCCATTACGCAGCTTTCTAATGGTATCAAATAGTTTTCGCGTGCCGTGGCGTTTTGTTGCTGAGATATACACAACTGGAAATGTTTTGCTTATTAGCGCTGAAGCCCTTTTTAGAAAACTTTCTGGCACAAGGTCTGCCTTAGTCATAACTATGAGAAGACTTTTGCCGTGCTTTTTTATTGCATGTTCCAGCTCAAAGTTTCTGCTCTCTTGTGGGTATCTTGCGTCTACTACTTCAATAAGCATGTCAGATTCCCTAATTACGTCCTTTACCTGAAAAAAGTAGGATGTCATAATTTCACATTATAGTTTAAATAAACACTGTTTATATAGTGCTCGAAAATTCGGAAAACTTAAAATATGACCATGTACTTTTTTATGATATGTCAAATTTTAATGTTCACATTGGAGCAGGGCTTGTAACAGCCTTGTTAGTCGCATTTTTGCTTCAGAATTTCTTTGGTATTAGCATGCTTGTGATTACATTTGGTGTGATTTTAGCAGTGACTGCAGCAGGGTTCCCTGACATTGACCATGAAAAATCAATGCCAAGGAAAATAATGCGCTCAATTGTTCCAGGAATCGTGATTTTTCTTGTAATATACTATTTTTTTGCGAACCACATGTGGGATGCACCAGTTTTGAATATGATAATCCTTTTTGGAGCCGCAGCATTGTTTGTGTTCACTTATGAAAGATTTATTCCACAGCACCGCGGAGCAACTCACAAGATCCCGGGCTTGGCATTTGTTGTTGCGATTTCAGTGATCGCTGCTTTTTTCCTCGGTTTTAGCTTCATAAGTGCTGTAGTTCTTGTTGTATTCTCGATAATTGGCTTCTCTACGCATGTGCTGCTTGACCATTTGTAGATTCTTTCGTAATGTATATAAGAGTAAGTCTGTTAGATTTTAATATGTACAGAAAGGTGAGTGTGATATTAGCATTAGTGTTACTTCTGGTTACAGCAGCTTCAGCGCAGGTTAATGTTGAAAGATCTTCGCTCATGACTGTTGTAATGAATGACACTGTTTCTGTTACATTGAAATTGACAGTCACAGAACCACAGTCTGCAGTTGATGTTATTGATTTCATGCCTATTGGATGGGAAATAACAAGCTGGGAAGTTTTTGGTTATGATAAGGCAAATGTCACGTATGAATATTCAAGCCAGCGCACGTTCGCAGGCAAGGACAGGAGTGCAGCACACTGGGAATTTAAGAATGTTTCAAATGATATTACAATCACATACCAGAGTAAAGCAACAGGCGGAGTATATGCTGAGTTCATAACAGTCTGGACTTATCCTGATGGTTTCAGTTCGAAAACTTCTATGATTACAGTGCTTCCAAAAGCAGGCATACCTTATTGCGGGAATGCAATGTGTGATTCTGGAGAGAATATATTCAATTGTCCACAGGATTGTCCTGTTGAAACACAAATAAAATTCCTTCCGATTGATTTTACGCTGATACTTGCGCTTTCAATAATAGCATTAATTATCACAGCAGTGGTATACAAGTATAGAGTACAAAAAGCAAAATTATATTCAGAAACCGAGAAGAAAAGGATTGCGCTTGAAGACATCAGGGCATATCTTAAACTCGGTTTGAGGCGTGGTTACCAGGTAAGAGAGATGATTGGTGCTTTGCGAGGAGCAGGCATAGATGTTTCTCTTCTTGAGGAAATTGAACGCAGCGAAAGAACTGCAAATGCAGCAGAAGAAATCAAAAAACTTCTTGCAAAAAAACCAAGTGCTAAGTCAGTTTCTGTTTCAGTTGAACACAAAGCAGAAGAGATACCTAGCGACGGATTAGTAAAAAGACTTAAGGATGTTATCGGAGACCTTGAAGGAGACCATGAAGTCAAGCAAGTTATGCTTAAGCTTGACCACAATGGCTTTGACACAAAAGCAGTAAAGATTGCTGAAAAGGAAGTAAAGAAGGAAAAGAAATTAAAGCCTAAAAAAGAAAGCCTTTCAAAAAAGCCAAAAATGCAAGCGCCAAGGCCAAAAAAGATACCCAAAAATGATGAAGTCCTAATCAGGCTTAAGGACGTAATGAAGAATCTGCGCCAAAAAGATAAAAACAATATTTATAAGGAACTAAAAGATTCCATGTGAAAGGTGTCAAATTGAAAGAAATGATTTATGGTATCCTTGGAGTAATTGGAATCCTTGCAACAATAAATATAGCAGTCTCAGAAATTGAACCTTCAATTTCAGTTGTTTTATCTATCGTGTTTTTGGGTGCATTATTGACAATACTTTGGAAAAGCTGAGCAATGCCATGAAAATAAAGTTTTATTCTATTGAGAAAATGAATGAGTTTAGGACAACAAGCGTTGCTTCTGGCTGCAGGATTGCCTATGATGTGAAAGTTGACTATGCAACTGCAAAGCACATCGGATTCTCATGCTCTGACAAAAAGTCTGACACAACACACTCTGTGATTTATTTCAGCGAAAGGGAGTTTCCTGACTCATGGAACTGTGACTGCAAGTGGTCAAGCCTTAAGAGAAGTATGTGCAAGCACATCTTTGCTGTGTTTTTCAGGCTGAACCAGGATAATAATTTCCTTAAGAAGTTCGAAAAGGAAAAAATCTCGCAAGCTAAAACATAAAGTTAGAATTTCTAAAATTTTAATTAACGTTTCATTGCCAATTCATATAAAATTCCATCAAGTTCAATTGCTTCTGCATATTCAGCCTCGCTTAGCAGAGCCTTATCATTTGATATACTGAGAAAATGAGGACATGGGCCTTGTCTTCCAAAACCACCTAAATAAACTGTTGGCATCTTTGAAAACAAGCGTTCAATATCATCGCGCCCGAAGCTCAGCATTATATGTTTGTGAAACATACATTGGTATGTTGCAAACTCAAGATATCTTATCCAGAGATAATTGTTCATTGCTTGGTCTGAATTTCCATCGCCTGCAAAATGGGTAATTGCCATTTTCCGTATCTCATCAATTTTCCCCGAATTTTTTATTTGGTTTGCAAGCTCTTGAACCGAAATGGGCTTTTGTTTCGGTAGATTAAAATTGTGCAACCTGTATTTGTTCTCAAAGTTATGTGATTTATCATTAATTTTTGCCATACGTTCATCTATACTTTTTGGATCTTTGTCCTTAAATAAAAGAACGCGATTTTTTGCTTTTTCTTGGTACAACAGCGCTTTCTCTTCTAGTTCTTCTGCTTTAACAGCATTTAGACCTAATTCATCCAGAAAAACTTGGCCATCAACCATTTCTGTCCCACTGTCAACGTCTAAAAGACGTTCTAAATTTAAAAGAGGACCCCGAACCATATCAAGATTCTTTGCCATCATCTCAAAAGGAGAGTTGGTCTGCCTTAATTTCATCAAAGGTCCATAATACATGGACTCATAGTCTTCTTTTTTTTCGCCATATATCAATACGTCAAGACTGCCATAATATACCGCAATATTAGAGATGTCTATGTTATTTATGTAAAAGGCATGGATATCTGAAAAGATGATGTTTATTTTAAAGGGATATATTGGCTCTTTTTCGAACGAAGGCAAAAAATCAACCAGTTTTTCAAGCGCACAAAAATCAAAATAATCTGCCGTAAATGCTTCTCCTTTTTTACCTTTAGCACCGCCCCAGTACACACAAAAACAGAGAGGCTGACAATTGCGAATTCCGACAAAAAGATTGGTAATTATACCCTTTTCATTAGAAGGTTTACGATTTGATTCAAGTTTGCTATGTGTAATATAGCTGTACAAATTCCTTACAAGAGACTCATTAAGCCTTTGTTCTTGTTCATCATATCCACCTGTGCCTATCTCTTTTTTTACATCAGCTATCAGCCTATCTATTTTTTTCCTCAAATCGTTTGGCAAAGAACCGTCATCATTACAGTATCTTTTTTTGTTGTATTGGGTCATCCTGTCAAGTATCTTACTCTTTTCATTAACCCTTAATTCCCTATCAAAAAAAGATTCGTACCTTTCGACATCTCCAACATATGTTCGTGCCTTTTGTTGCATCTGCTCCAAGCGATCTTTAATATTAGACATAGTGTTACCCTTGTTTTATATACTGCAGTATATATTTAAATTTTCGGTTTTAAGTTTGATACTATACATTTTGTAAGTCACAAATAGTTTTATATCATAGTAATACATGAAACTATTATATGTTGCCGAGGTGAACTATGGGAACTGAAAATGTTGGAACAAAAATTGAAAGTGGATATCTACCATTAGTTCTTAGCGTATTTTTCGGAATTATTGGCGCAATTATTGCAGCATTCATATTCTTTCAGATTACTCTTAATGTTGGCTGGATATTTGGAATCGCCACATACGGCACAGGCGCATTAGTAGGAGTATTCACTGTATTAGGTTATAAAATCGGCGGAGGCAAGTTCAAAACTGATGCTGATGTTAACTTCGTAAAATACAGCGCTATTGTAATGGGCGTCATAGCAGGAATTCTTGGATATTTTGGATTATACATCTTGCTGGTATTGTTAGGAGTTAGCGACATTAGCTTTTCTGAATATATTGGGATTCTGGAATTCGGAATTTTTGATGTCGTATTTATAGGCATAAGCGCACTTGGAGCAAGATGGGGCGTTGGACCAGCTGTCCGTTTCCTTTACAAAGGCGAAATAGAACAGGCAGAAAAAAAACATGCTGAATTAACTCAGAAAATGGTTGAAGAACTCACCAAAAAGACTGAGGAATCAAAAGCAAAAGAACCTGAAGAAACAAAACCAAAGAAGAAAAGCAGAAAGCGAAAGTAAATGTTGCCTTCAGATAAATTCTTCCTTTACAATTATTTCAGAACGCACTTCTTCTATACCGTAAACTGTCTTTAGCTTGTCAATGATTCTTGTTGAATCCTTGATATCTGCGAGCCTTACCTTGATTATTATATCGTCTACTCCTGTTGTAATCATTGCTTCTGTCAGGCCAGGTATGATTTTTTTCAGGTCTTCCTTGATTTTTTCAGAAGTCTGGCCTTTATGCATTTCTTCGTGTGTATTAATGAAAATCATCATCTCAACAGGCTTTCCTAGTTTGTCATAATTAAGAAGAGCACGATAACCAAGTATAAACTTACGTTGCTCAAGTGATCTTATCCTGCGCGATATCTTTGCTGTTGATGTGCCTAACTGCTTGGCAATCTTAGCTATAGGAATGTCTGAGTCATGCGACAGAATATCAAGCAACTTAATGTCTGTATGGTCTAGAACTTCTCCTTTTGGCATTAGTTACACCCTTTATTTACTACGTTTAGTGGATTTTTATAGGTATCCTTCTATTTTGCTTGTGATTTGTATAAGTAGTATGTTCCGACTGTCAAAAAACATTTATTAACTTAAAGATTCAAGATGCGCAATTCTTTTAGGCTTTTAACAAATTTTGGAGGCCATCTGGTCCCGCTTATTTTCCATTCAGCTTCTTCAAGTATATCGTATGCGCTTTTGCCAGGAAATTTCTGGACATAGAATAGCAATACCATTTCATCATGGTTTTCCCAGCCACGTGGCTTTTTCCTGATTATGCTGTTGTAAGTTGGGTAACTGTTGCCATAATCATTTATCCTGCGTAGAAGGTCATCATAAACAAATGGAAGATGCAGACTATAGGTTAACCACGCCTTCATTGTATCTTTATTCTTTCCAGGCACAAAGTATGCTTTTTTATCCTTGTCATTGAATATCACTTTTCCCTTGTCACTCTTCTTTGACAGTTCTTCAAGATTTTCGACATCTGTGCCTTTTGTTTCAAGTTTAAGCATTTTGTAATTGCTTTCCATGTGACTCTTTATTCTTAGCCTAACTTCTTTTTTTGGTTTATTGTTTTCATTATATATGTTAAAACTTGTCTGCTTGGTTTCTTCATAGCCTCTGCTATATGCAGTTTGTATGCATTCTTTGCAGCTAAGGCCGTTCGGATAACTAAGTAAAAGTAAGAAATCCCTAAGCTCTTTGTGTACACTTACACCCATTAATTTCACTCCTATTTTTTTGAAGATTCGCCTTTATCCAGTTTGCTTAGCGCCTCTGATGTCTTTACTGCTCCATAAGGCATCTGGGCGTTCTTCAGATTTTCAATTATTGCGCTTTTTACATATCTTAGGTTGTTCTCAAGATTAACTTTATTGTCCAAGTAAATTTCGAACAGCCTGTAAGCGACACCAACAACAGTTGGTGGTGAACCTGTGAATATTTTGTCAAATAACGCCTCAAATGCGGGCTTCATATCATTTTTTGCTTCTATGTATTCAACTTTGACAGTTTTATGACAATTTGTTAGAAGTTTTAATTCTTCATATCTTCTTTCATCAATAAGTTTATAGAATTTTTCCAGATCTTCTGGATTAAGAGGTTTATCAAAGGCATATGGCATAAGTGCTAAGTCTTCTACTGTGATTGGGATTCCTCGCTCTTCCTGCACGCTCTGCATGTTTTCTGCAAAAGTTTCAAGAGATTCCTTGTGTTCCTGGCAAGTCTCGTACAGCCCTTCCAGCCTTTTGTATTCTTCCAATTTTTTAATTTTATTTTCATCAAACAACATCTTAAATTCACCAAGAACCTTGCTTAATCATAAAGTTTTTTTCCGCCTTTTGGCGAAGGAAAGGTAGTATCTCCGGCAAAAGCCCATAAAGGAGATTTGCTCATGATTCTTCCATTGATTTCTCCCCTGAACTGGTGGTCGCAATCAGGGACTACTTCAAGTTTTCTTATTTTTGCTGCAGCTGCCAGATCATAGAAAGTTTTACCTGCTTCAGGCCCAACAACTTCATCATCAGCCCCAACTGCAATATACACTTCTCCTTTGAATCTGCTTAAACATTTTTCCACTGCCGTTCTTCCTGCATCTCCAGAAGGAGCTATTAACAATATCTTTTCAACTTCAGAATAATCTCCTACAACAGCTGCTATTGTGCTTGCTCCTGCAGAAAAACCCATCAAATAAAGTGTTGGCTTGTCTTTTCCGCTGAGATCTTTGCTGTTCTTAAGACAATAATCTAAAACGCATTTAAAATTATCAATCATGCTTTCCGGATAAAGCATGCCTTCAAAGTACTCATTGCCCATCCTTACAACAGTGCCTATCCCTTTCTCCTGCACTAAATCTGCAAGTTGTCCGTACTTGTTGTTGTAGCCGTCAATGGTTCCTGTGATACCAGGGTAATTGACAACAATAACCCCGTTTTGATGCGAATGTATTGCCAATTCCAATTGTAAGTTACACTTACCCTTGACTTCTCTTTGGATAGTTAATCTTTTTTCTGACATTTTTATTACTCCGTTTATTTGTAGAACTTCACCGAAGCTTCACTTTCTGCTTTTATGGACATCCGTCACAGCCAAATGGAGGGAGCGCTTCCTTTTGTCCGAAGTTAATAAGGTAATCTCTTAGATCCTTCGTTGTTCGTCTCGTCTTTGGGTTGCACCATGTTCTTACTCTGTCAAGTGATTTATTCTTGTTTTTGAGCACTTTAATAAATCTCTTAGTTTGTCTTGGACTAGCTGCAATCTCGTTTAGTGCTGAGTAGTGTAATCCATTATGTTCCCAACATATTTCGTTGTCTCTGCCAAGGATGCTGTTATATTCTTTAATAAATTCTAAAAGTTCCTTTTGGTGCTTTGCAAAATGTTTAAGCGTAAAAAAGGCATGATGATTTATTAAATCCCCCTCCTCAAACAAATTCAGCTCCTTAAGTCCAATCAGCAGCGCTTGAAAATCATCATTTTTTCCTAGCGCTATTAATTCTTTATATGAACTAGAAATTGTTCCCCATACTGTTTCATTTCCATTCTTTTTTGCGTATTCAATATAACCAATTTTTGTAAGTGTGTCTATGCCTTTAAAGAAAGCATCTTTTTCTCGGTGGATGCCATCAATTAAGCTTGGTTTCTCCAGGAATCCATTATCCAAATAATATCTTGCGCATGCATTTATGCCGCGCTGTTTCAAGCCACCTACTATGTCAACTACTTTTGTTTTGTAAGGATCATTTGCAAGTTTTATCAGATTGTCCATTACTTGAAATGTGTAATTTTCAATTTCGTTACCGCCAATACTGCCTACTGCTCGGCATTCTTTTGCATCAAGTTCTTTTATTAAACTGTAGACCTCATTCCTGTTTTTAGCAAGCTTAAGCATGTATTCTGGATGTTTAATGATGTGAGAAAAAGCTATCCTATGATGTATGCTGTTTTCAGGAAGTGTTGCCATTAATTCAAGCGCGCTTACTACATCATCAGCATTTGGTACAAGATGGTTTAATGCATAAAATATTTTTTCGACAGAACGAACCGGATTTGATTCTGAACCGCCGCTGTGTACATGCAGTGTATTAGTTCCAATTGCGTTATACACTCTCCCAAAGAAAGCATTAGCATCTGGTGTTAGATATTTTTCCATTTCAGGTGTTGATTTACCTATTCCTATTTCTTTATTCATGAATTGTCCCCCCATAAATTACGTAAAATTACCCCACCAGTTGTATTCTGTAGAATACAGTTGTTTTTAAAGTTTTTGACGTAGAAATCATAGTAAAATTAGCGAAATTCTTTTTTATTTTCTTGAGAAACTTTATAAGAACAAGAGCGTTAGTTAAGTCAGGTGGGGTGAATGGAAAATACAAAACAAAAACTTCTTAATATGTCTGAGATAAGCCTGATGCTTGACACTTATGATGATATTTTCTCGGACTTTGATCCAAGGCCTTATTCCGAACGTACAATTTCAGATGATTTTCTTAGTGAAGCAAAAAAAGCAAGCAGGGACAAGCCTTCTGGCGAGATAGAACTCAAATTTTTGATTCCTGTGAACAAGAGAAATACTGAAGATGAAAAACTTATCAGAAAAAGGCTTCATGAACATTTCAGGCGGCACCTTAAGATACTGAAGAATGACCTGCATCACATAAGATACAAAGGCGCAATAACTGTCTTGTTCGGGTTTGTAATCATGATTCTAGCGGTGTCAATAAAGTTTTTGAAAATTGATGAGTTCCTTGCAGATGTTCTCCTCACGATTTTTGAGCCAGCAGGCTGGTTTACAGCATGGTTTGGATTTGACCAACTCTTTTATGTCTCAGGCACAAAAAAACCAGACATCGAATTTTATGAGAAAATGTCGAAGTGTTTTATAACATTCATGCCTTACTGAGCTTCTAAAGCCTTTTTCTTTTTTGAATATTTTTCACGTATTTCATAGAATCTTTTTGCAAATGCTGGACTGGAAAATCTTTCATGCGGCCACACCTCTAGCTTTTTTCTTTAAGTAATATAATATTCCTGGTTGGTGGCCTGCTCCGACAATGACGTGGATTTCTTTGGCGCCAATTGCATTCTTCGCGTTTTTAATTTTATTGTAAACAATTTTCTCTATTATTGTATCTGGTTCTTTGTCTTCTGATACATCGCCGCCAAGTTTTGCTCTTTCATATTTTTCTTGTGCAAAACTTTCATGCTTTAATGCTAGATAAGCCATTATTTCTGATCTTTTGTTTATGGTTAAAAGAGATTCTTTATTGTAATCTTTGTTCCAATCACATTCAAGAGGTTCAGGTAGGAAATATGATTTTGTTGCATTCTGTAAGTTTGCTATTGAATTTGTGTCTGAAAGTGTTTTGTAAAGTACATTGGAAAGCTGTATCCCTCTCTTTTTTGAATTTGGAAAAATGCTTGATACCAAAAAGACTAATCCTGTGCTCACCATTTTTAATGGCAGTACTGCTGTTCTTTTTGCTGCATACTTGATATAATCAGGATAATTTTTTATGGCTATTCTAATGTCTGTCATTTCTTCAACTGCCATGTCTTCGAACAATACTCCTTTAAAACCTTCTTCAACATACACAGGACATCCTGCATCCAGAAACTTCTTTGTTTCAGTTCTGAGATAATCTTTAACATTGTCTTTAACCCCAAGGAAGCCATGATTTACGCCATGTACATGGTACGTAATATCACCAATTTTTACACTTTCTCCTGGCAGTCCATTATTAGAAGCATAAGTTTCTTTCCTGTTAAGGTCCCACCATTCTTGTTTGGCAAACTTGTACGCTTGTTTTTTGGAACGGACATGTGCGTCTTTCTTCTGCAAGGTTTCAAGCAGCTCATCAAGACTGCCTATTTTTTCATATTCTTCTGCTGTTAAGATTGGTTTTGTCATGATTTCACTCTCTTTCGAGCTTAACCCCCAAGTCTTCCGCAAGTTCGTCAAGCGCTTTATTTATTGCATCTCTTTGTTTTTCATAGCTAGGCAAATTGTCTACAATAGCAAGCTTTATGCCATTTTTACCAGAAATAAGAGTTGTTTTTGGCGTGACAAGCATTTGAATGTAATTTGACTTTTCAGCTACTGCTTCATTTATATTCTGTCTGTCAATATCAGAAAATTCCCATCCATAATCTTCTCCATAGTCTCTTAGTGTTCCAACAGAATGTGTGTGAAATTCAATATAATCATAATTAGGATTTCTCTTGAGGAATTCTTCAACCATTAGTCTGCCTTCTTCAAGTGATTCAACTCTTCCTGGCGTGCCTTCTCCTGTTATTACATACTGTTCAAGCTTGCAGTATTCATCTTCATTGTCATTTTTTGGCTGTTTATAGAAAATATATCCGCTTGTTTCATTTTCATCCATGGCTAAGTCTACTAATTCATCCTTCATTTTCTTCGGAAGTATAACGATTCGTGCCATAGTTTCCTCACCTACATATAGTTACTACTATAAAGTAGTTACTTATAAAGCTTTTCATAGCAGTTTCTAAGATGTTTTTATGTCAAAATTCCAGAAATTAAAGGAAATAAGGCTTCATTTTGCGGACAGATGACTGATATATTATCGATTCTAGCTTGACTCCTGTGACTTTTGCTATTTCATCAGGCGCAAATCTCATTTCAGTAAGCAGTTCTTTAAGGAAAGTCCCAGGGTTCGGTGTTCTTTCATAGTGCTGCTTGTTATTCCTGTACTCCTTTTTCAATGCTTTTTCTTTTTCTTCGTTAAGCTCAAGATAATCCACACAAAACTCCAGATAGCTTTTATGAGAAGGCGGCATGCGCATGTTATCACCCATTGCTTCATGTGCGAGATTTATCTTTTTTTTATCTTCTAAGACTCCAAAATCACGGCATATTACTGCATAAGGAACTGCCATGTTCCCTTCTTCGAGAATAACTGTACGTGCTGTCGCAACTATTATTGAACCAATTGACACTCTTGTTTTTTGCTTGTCAATTTTCAGGTTCTTTTCTCTTGCAGTTTTTGCGATCTTGTCTTTAAACTGATTATAGAAAGGCGGCAGGTTTGGTAGTTTTTTCTCAAACTCTCCATACATAAACTGGTCATCTAGATTCATTTTTTAGCACCCATAATAATATGATGTCAGTGGGGAGACTTTTATGCTTTTCTAATCATAGCAAGAAATTTTGTTTACAAATTTGCTTCTGGCAGATCTAAATAAATGCTACCTCTGCTAAGCGCTTCTGCTCTGCAGCCTTTTGCATCTATATCTTTAGGGAATGTTCTAAGCATATTCCAAATCTTTGATTTGGGTTTGTTCCATATTTCCGATGGCTCGCGCTTTTGTATATAATCCATATTATCAATTTTTGTCATGTTAACAAAAGCAGAACATGGGACCATGGCACCATCTGGCATTATGCTAGCCTTCATGAATCCAGCAACGCATGGGGGATATGAATCAAAACGCTCTTTCTTGGTTTTCATGTTATATATGTCGCTTTTGGCAGATGTTTCGTTGGATACAGTTTCCAACAGGTTTTCCAGTTCTTGGCTGTTAATCTTGCTGCAATTTATGCCTCGCCCTATGCTTGATATACCCCTAAACTCAATTCCACGAGCTGCCAAATCATAGGCAATTTCCAGAATTTTTGGCACTTCATTTATATTTTCTTTTGATATTGTACATGTTAGATTTGTTTGTATGCCGGCGTTTCTGAGATTAATTAGACCCCTGACTGTTTTGTTAAAAGCGCCGCGTTTATTTCGGAATTTGTCATGTGTTTTGCTGCAACAGCCGTCCAGGCTTATGTAAACCTTATCAACCAAATCTTTTAGCCCATTCGCAATGTCTTTGTTCATAAGCGTCGCATTTGTTGCTAATATTAATTCAACATCAAAATTGCTGCAGTATCTTACTAAATTCAAGAAATCTGGGTAAATCAATGGCTCGCCACCAGTTATAGAAATTTTTCTTAAAGGGTTTGTCTCATACAAGTTTTCTATCGCTGAAGCTAATAGCGTGTAATCTATTTTCTCGCTCCGATTTGGAGAGCAATTAAGATAGCAATGTTTACAGCTAAGATTACATTTGTAGGTTAGTACAATATGTAGGTTTTTGAGTTGGTACACAATCAGTTCACGTGGTTGCAGCCTTCACAGCTGAATTCGTCATTACACTCGAATCCGTTTGAGACTGAAACCTCAAGTTTAGATCTTTTCGGTTCTACTTTAGTAGTGCTGCGTTTTTCTGGTTTGATTTGTTCGTTGCCCTTATAAGGAGTCGGAGCCGTATTTTGCGTGTAAGGCGCTGATACTCCCTTTTCTTGGTATGCTGGATTTTGTTTTGTTAGATTATATGGTTGTTCTACACAATTACTCATTTTTCCTACCTCCTAATGACACTTGCAGAAGAATGTAGTAGAATAAAAAGCTTTTGAAATAAAAATGTCGGCGAGGAGGTTTGAACTCCCGATCTCTGCGTCATGAGCGCAGCGTTCTACCATTGTTCCAGATTTAGTTTTGCCGTGCTGGCTTTTACTAAAAGTCTGTCTAAACTACGCCGACGTAATAAAAGCTTAATTGTTCAGTCTTTAAAACTTTTTGTTTCAGTAAGCTTTATAGGCAATGAACGCACTGTATTCTGCAGCATATAGACGTGTTTTTAGGTTGGTTAATATGAGCGAAAGAAAAAACTATGATTTTGAAAGTTCACGGCCATATCCTGGCAACAGGATATGCTATACTTTTATAGATGATTCTTTCCTTGTGGTTAACACTCAAGGTAAGGTTGATTTGTATTACCGCAATCAAAACGGAGAGCTCATGGCCTACATAAAAGATGATATGTTCTGGACATCTGGCAAGATAAGCCAACAACAGCTTTCAAATTACTGCAAAACAGTTGAAGAAACTCTTAGATTTAATGGTCATATTAATTCTTCAAAACAGGTTAAGAACCTGCGCCACAAGCTAGCAGATGAAAAGCTTGAGGAAATTGTTGAGAAACCTGAAAAAAAAGCGCATAAAGGATTATTTAATTTTGGCAGACACGCAAGCTCATAATTTGGTTAGACACAAAGTCTTCTGCCCTTTTCAGTATGATTATGTCGCACACACAAAATAAAGTTACACCTGCATAATTATTTTTCTACAAATTTTCCTTCAAGCAGTTCAAACCTGTCATCTATCTCTTCAATCATCTTTAACATATCTTCAATCACATTTGCCTGCTTCTCAAGAATACTGAATGTTATGGTTTTGTCTAATTTTCCGCCTTCAATTGCTTTGTGCAATGTCTTTTTCATATCATTTAATCTATCTTTAACAACAACAATATCTACCATTATTTCACCTCTTTCTTTATCATCTCCGCGATTTTTTTGAATTTATCAGGAGTATATTCTGATTCCTTTGTTTTTGATATGTCCATTAGCTCAGATAATGAATCGCCTTTTCTTCTTGGTAATAGCCACACATGCGCATGTGGCACTTCTTCGCCAATTACATAGGATAATACAATCTCAGTTTTAAAAGCCATACGTATGGCATTTGCTACTTTTCTTGTAATGTCATAATAACGCCCTATGTCTGGCACATCCCAGACCCAGCGATAGTGCTGCTTTGGAATTACAAGCACATGCCCATCTGTAACTGGTCGTATGCTTAAGAACGCAATAAAATTATTGTCCTCGTAAACCTTGTAAGAAGGGATTTTTCCAGCAGCTATCTTGCAAAACACACAGTCTTCCATATCCAGTTAAAATTTTGATATTCTTAAATAAGTTTTGTTTCAAAAAATAAAAAAGAAAAGAGAAGAATTTTAATTATTTCATCTTGCCCTTATACAGCCATGCTACAATTACTGCAATAATTATCAGTGCAGCTACAATTATGATTGCTGTGTTGTCTGTTACTGCTGGTTGAGTTATTGGTGGTTGTGTTGCTGGTGGCTGTGTTGCTGGTGGTTGTTCAGCTGCTGGTGGCTGTGTTGCTGGTGGCTGTGTTGCTGGTTGTGTTAATTTTGCGAATTCCAAGTAAGCTTTACCGAGCTCAATCTTGCTTAACATTATTGAAATGTCGTTTGTTCCATCCTTGTTAACATCAGCTTCTTTTGTTTCGCCAACATGCACTGTTACTGTATCTGGGTCTGGTGAGCTTATGTTAAGTAAGGCATAGTCTCCGCCAAGTGAGATTAACTTTATTGTGTGGCTTTCTGTGCCCAATGTAAAGCTTATGAAATCTCTTACTGCCATTGCTGATGTCAATGTGTCATCTGTCCAGGTTGAGTTTTGGCCTGTTGATGGCAAGCCTCCGCTTCCGCCTGAGCCTCCGCTGCCTTGTTGTACTACTGGTACGCCAAAGACTCCGAATCCAGAGAAGTGAGTCACATTTGCCCAGACATAATTCTCAATAGTGTTAACTCCACCTCTTGGTGGGTTATATGTTTCCCATGTGTCAGATGTTGCATTATAATACTGTATTCTTAATGTGCTTTCATCTATGCCTACAATTGCAAGTTGTGCATCAGTGTAATAAACTTTTATTATTGCCCAATCACCTGCACCTAATTCAGGTGCATTAAATTCAAGCCATGTGCCAGTTGGTTCAAGCGAATATCCTGAAACTCCTGCCGGAATGCCGGTAGATGTGTTTACTTCAATTGTTCCGCTATAACCAGAATCTGTATATATATCTAATTCAAATCCAGCATCTGGATTTCCAATTGTTTCGTTTTCGCCAGCGCCTATATCTACATCCGTAATATAATAGTTACTCTCAACCTTGAAGTTTACTGTATCTGTAATATCTATACGCGAAGTGGTATATGCATGAAGTATGGCAGTGTAATCACCAGCATTAAATGCTTCATTAATAGGTGTATAACACCATAACATAAGTGTGCCACTACCTATTGGACCATAACCATTCTGGTATATCTCATCATAACCATAACCATAACCTGTCCATATTGGTTTCCCTTGTCCAGCATATTCGCTGTATCCAAATCCGCCAGATACATCGCTCCAGTCATCCCAGCCAGAGCCTGCCATGTAACCATAACCAGAGCCATATGGAGCTCCGCTAGTGTCAAGGACACATCCATAAGGCTCCCAGCTCACAGGCCCATCTGGGCCAGTTATTTCTACTTCTACGCCATCAAACCCGAACACTTCATCGGCCTCAGTGTTTATCATGAACGTGAAAACCATCGTGTCTCCGTTCTCGTAGGTAAGTTTGTCTGTACTTCCATTAAGTGAAATAGCCTGTGGATTAGATAATAATAACAGAATTCCGAATATTGCTACAACTAAAATAGCCAAAATTTTGACTTTATTAGGACCCATATTAAATACACCTCATTTATTATTATATATATTTAGTATATTTGCCTATACTTATAACTCTTTCCTCAGCAGTTAAGTTCACTTCATAAAGGTTCTCGTGAACCATTTTTAAGTTGTTATTATTGCAAGGAATATTTGTGTATACATAGTTGACGTTTTTTTCTCTCAAGAAAGAAGTATTGGTGCAATTTTTAGCAAAGAACTGGTTTGTTTCTGCATTAAGAGGGTCAATTTCTGGATCTGGGCCAAAAGGCATCACAGAAACAACCTTTCGCATGGTGATTGTATAGAATGGCCTTGCTTCCCATGGATCTAAAAGGAATGTTGCATTTTCAGGAGTATTTTCATTTATCCAGAGGAAATCGTTGTATTCTTTTTCAGTGATAAGGTGATAATATTGTGCGCTAAGATTATTCTGTATGTTTACACCAACGCTTATTAAGACAAATGCAACCAGAACTATCTTAATGTATTCTTGCGGCCATTTGTATTTGAACAGTTCTTTAAATCCTATTGCAGATATTATTGCCATGATTGCCAAAAGTGGTAGGTATACTCTTTGTGCTGGAAGAATGATTGTTTTGCTTGTGATTACATTAGAGACAAGCAGCAAGATGAAAAATATGGAACTTACCACAAGGACAACTTCTTCTTTCTTAGGCTTATTAACTATGAAATATATTCCTATTAAGAACAAGATGGTTGGCACAATACCAAAAAGGGAAGGGATTCCTTTTACAGTTACTGACAAGCCAAAAGATAAAGGATTTTCATTTGACAAGATGTTGAGCAGGTTAGGCAAGCAAGCAACGAATGCTGTAATATTTGTAAATAAGAGGTAAATCCCCTTTCTCTTATCCTCTTTCAAGCAGATTAGAGAATAAATACCAATAACAATTGCGATTATTGCAGCGCTTGGCGGGTGTGATGTCCAAAGGAAAAGCAGAATCCCAAAAATGATTGGATACCATTTTTCATTGTAATCAAAAGCTATTTTCAGACAAACAGGCATTGCTATGAAGAATAAGTTAAGCGGAATCAATAAAGTCATCCCACCAATTGTGACATTTGCTGGCAATGTTGCTACAAGTAATGCTGTCAGTATCCCTATTTCTTTGCCCCATCTTTTGGCAAACCAGTATGTTGACAAAACAGCCAAGACAGCAAAAATTCCAGGAATTAACAGATAAGCTTGCAGGGAATCGCCTGTTAATTTTCCATAAGCGCTAAGGAAATAATGCCAACCAATTTCCAAAGTAGAACTTCTGTTTATTCCAGTCCAAGCATCAAATCCAAAAGGATAACCTTTGTACATTATTTCTCTTGCCATGCCAACATGGAACCATTCATCAACATGTAACGGCAATGGATAATCAAAATGCGGATGATAAACTAAAAATAGTGTTAAAATTACTATTAAGACGAGAAATATATTAATGATAGTGTTCTTGTTTATGTTTGGAACTTCTATTAATTTATCTAAGAATCTTATATCCCAACTTAAATTTCTATTTTCAAGAATAATTTGTATCAACAGTATTGCTAGTCCATCAAGGAAAAACCAAAAAGCGCAGGTTGAAAATATACTTGCAGTATTCATGTAACCTAAAAGAGCACCTAATGCAGAAAATACCAAACAAGTAACAGCAGCCCCAAAAGTAATTCTAGGGTCATACTTAAGATAAACAAAGAGGGGAATTATTAATGCAAAAGATAAGAATGCAACAATATCTGAACTTGGAGCTAAGATATGGTTTATTACAGTCACTAACAAGATCAAAATATAAGGCATTGCTTTACTGACATCTGTTAATTTTATCTGCACATTTTTACCTCTTTGTTTTTCTCCAATCATAAAATGTGTAAATCATAATTGCTGCAAATGAGATCCCCGAAACTAGTAGTCCTGTTTCAAACCAATCCTGGAGCTTGTACCTGACGACAACTTCGATATTTCCGACGTCATCAATCCAAAATCCGTTTATAATGTTGTAAATTGGCGTGGGCTTAACCGTATTGACTTTATTACCATCCTTGTAAATGGTTGCTTCCCATAAAGGACTATATCCTTGTGCAAAACTGAGCATGAATGGTTCCTTTGAAATAAGGTTGATTTTCCACAGCGTTGGATTGACTTGTGAATAATTAACCACTTTTGCTGAGTCTTCATAGTTTTTTTCAAGGAACTCTTCAATTGTTCCATTTGGCCCAACAGCTTTAATCACATTTACTTTTTTATTGACTTTATAGACAGTTAGATTATGATCTTCGTAGATGGATTTCAGGTCATTTCGGTTATCTGTACCCTCAAAAAATGGCGTTACCTCATTAGCGATTTTATTTACAATAACATACTTGACTCCAACAAAGGAAATGTAATCACTTAGATTTGCAGTTCTGTTCGCCATGGCAGATTCATTGAGATATGGCATACAATATCTGCTATTGAAATACGGGAAGGGCGCCCCCCCATTTGGGACTGAAGGCAATAGCATTGTTAAGAAATACTCATCATCTAATGAAATTACGTCGTAGGCTTTTTGGTATTCATTGCTTAAGAGTTCTGGCTTAAATAAGCCATTAAGATTACCTGTCAACAAAGGCCATGAGTTTATGGCCGCCGCTGTTATTAAAACTGAACAGACAAGTACAAATGGCAAGAATCCGAGTCTCCTGTTCGATAATTTGAAATGTTTTGATTTATTGTATATGGCACTTATGGAATAGCTAGCTAAAAGCACAAAAACAAATGAAAGTGGCAGTAGCGATTTGTATGCTGTTCTAAAATAAATACCAAAATCAGTATTTAAAACTAAGTTATGATATATCTCGCTTATTAGGCGCAGCGGGAACATTGGCGCTGAAGCAAGGATTATTATTATTAAAGACAAAACTGAAAGAGCAAGGATTCTTTTATCTCTCGGATTTAAAATTAATGCTGTTAATGCTAATGCCGGTAATATCAACCCAGCGCAGTTGAATAGTGCTAAATAAAATCCGTTTTCTGGGATGAAAAGTTGTCTTGTTGGCTCCCAAAAATCAGATTGGAACCGCATGCTATTGAAGATTGATGTATGTTGGTTTAATGCACCATACAAGTCTTCTCCTAGGGTCTCAGGCGTTGGTTTGTACAGGGATGCAGTGGGATCTGACCTTACAGAATCTAAAAAAGGGAAAAGCCAAAAGGAGCTTAACAAGAGAGTAAAAAAAGCGCCAAGTGCTATGGCAGTTAAAAATTTTTTATTGATACTGTTCTTTAATGCTGTTAATGTTGCAAAAAGCACAGCTATTGATAATAAACACCATACTGGCCATCTGAGGTCGCTTGATATTATTGTTAGAAGTATTCCAAAGATAATCGCGTAATACTGTGGTTTTACTTTATTGCCTTGCCATAACTCAAGTGTAAAATATATAACAAGAGGGAATAACGCATATCCAAATATAATAAATATGTGCGGCATGTAGTATACATTCATTGGGTTCAATACATATGCGATTGCGGCTGTGCAAGCTATTACTAATGATAGCAAATCATTTTCAGTTTCTCTTTTCATCAACGTGAAGACAACAAAAAAAGTCGAAAGAAACATCAGGACAAAGATTAACATATATATGAATCGTTCTAATAGTGCTGGAGCAAGAGGGATGTTCCAAAGAAAAAACCAGATAATCATTTGTGTTGGCAATACGGGCACTTGAAGATATTCGCTCCACAATTGAGTAGATACCTTATTACCATAATACGGCCACTGTAAGTCCCCATACCCAACTACGCCAGGATTTAAGAGGAAATCTCTAAAGATGAGGGATGCCAATGCGACAGAGAGAATTATGCCTATGAAAACTACAATTTTTTTGCTTATGATTATATTCCCATGAATTTCTGTCAAAGATTTAACACCTTAGCATCATTTTATTGCGTTTAGCAGTTCTTTTATCCCATTTTTGAAGTCTTCATGTAGTCTCTGTAATTTATCTACTCTCAGCCTTACTTTAGGCTTTTTTGCAAGCGTTTTCTCTAAACATGAAGCAAAGTCTTCTATGGAACAAACAGAATTAAATTTAGGATCCAAGTATGCTTCTAAACCTTCAGCGCTGACAGGAGTTAAGATTATTGGTTTGTCGTACGAAAGATACGTTAAGACCTTCATTTTTGTTCCAGCTCCAACTCTTGATGGAGCAATGTGTACATCAGATGCATCTAAAAGAGGCTCTATTTCTTTGACAAATCCTGTGAACAAAACATTTGGAGTAATACCTTTGAATCTTTCTTTACCGCGACCAATGATTAGGAAAACTACATCCTTCCGTTTTTTCCAAAAGTATGGTGCTAACTCTTTAATTATATAGTCTACGGCATCGATATTTTGTACTGATGTCAAATCTCCTGCAAATGTTACAACAATCTTGTTGTCCAGACCATACCTATGTTTGAGTTCTTTGATATTATAGCAAGGAATTTTTGGACGGGATACAATATTTGGGATTAAAATTACATTAGAGCGTGGAGTACCATATTCATTGATTATGTATTCTGTTTCTTTTTTAGATACAGTGATAACTATGTTGCTTAGTCGTATGGTTAATCTTTCAAGTAAATCCCAAAAAAATGTCCTTAGTAAATATACAAGAAATCTTCTTTTCTTGTAATGTGTGGCTAATAATTTGTTGATACAGTGGGTGTCTAACACCACTTTTTTTTGAAAAAGCTTAGAAATTATATTACCAGCAGGCATCATACAACTTTCAACCAAAACAACATCTGCTGAATGTATATACTCCCTTTTG
>Ga0315274_10004248_pt1 | contig 21118 bp, 17 predicted proteins | sample YL17G02_20_MG_FD_203700 | JGI IMG/M metagenome (GOLD analysis project Ga0315274, IMG submission 203700) | Sediment microbial communities from Yellowstone Lake, YNP, Wyoming, USA - YL17G02_20 | ecosystem: Environmental > Aquatic > Freshwater > Lake > Sediment | place: USA: Wyoming | collected...
CGCAACTGGAGGCCTATAACGACAGCCGCGGCTTGCGCCTGGCTCTGGCGCTGGTGACCGGCAAACTGCAAAACCAGTCCAACCTGCTGAAGTACATGGCGAAGTATCGCAAGGAAACGGACGAAGCCCTCTTCAAGGAGATGCGCCTGCGCGCCACTGAAGTGCTCGACGAACTGATCGAGGTGGATCGCATCCACCAGTACCCGGAAATGCAGGATGGTACTGCTTCTGTCTCGGACCTGCGGGCCGAGTTAATGGGCCTGGAAGGACGCGCCGCCCAGCGCTATTGGGGCGCGGTCAAGCTGGTCGTCCCCGAAAAATATGCCTTCCCTGGCCGCACCGGGCGCGGCGCGGTGGACCCATTGAATGCCGCACTGAACTACTCCTATGGCATCCTCTATGGTCAGGTGGAACGCTGCCTGGTCCTGGCCGGACTCGACCCGTATGCCGGTTTCCTACACGTGGACCGGCCCGGCAAGCCCAGCCTGACACTCGATTTCATCGAGGAATATCGCGCCGCGGTTGTGGACCGCACCATTTTGGGGCTGGCGAACAAGAGCGTGACTCTTGACCGGGAGGAAAGCGGCCTGCTGACGAAAGAGACCCGCCGGATGCTGGCCGAAAAAGTCACCGAGCGGCTGGAAACCGCCGTGCCTTTCGAGGGCAAGCGCCACCCGTTGGGCGCAGTCATGCAGATGCAAGCCCGCCACGTCGCTACCTTCCTGCGCGGCGAACGGTTGACTTACGAACCTTTCCAGATGGAATGGTGAGGCAGATGAAAGCACCCAACACGCTGCTCGTCTACGATATTCCCGATGACCGCAAGCGCGGCAAGATCGCCGACGCCTGCCTGGATTACGGTCTCGACCGCATCCAGTTCAGTGCATTTCTCGGGTCGCTGCTATCCACTCACCAGCAGGAGTTGATGTTGAAGGTCAGGAAAATCCTGGGGAAGAAACCGGGCAATATCCAGTTGTTCCCGATCTGCGCGGACGATTGGGTCAAGCGCAAGGTGATTGAGCAGAAGGAGAAAGAGCAGACATGATCCAGGTACAGGAAGCGGCGGATGTGAACCGGGGCAAAGTGGTTGCGGACTTGGCAACCATCGAGGCTCCGTTCCGTGTTACCGACTTGAAGCAGTGGGTCTACTGCCCGCGCGTTCTGTATTACGCCGTCTGCCTGCCAGACGTTCGGCCTGTCACGTACAAGATGCAGGCCGGGGTCGAGGCCGGACGCGACGAGGAAGGCCGGGAGGCGCGGCGCAGCCTGCGCGCTTATGGACTGGAAGAAGGTAGGAGAGAATTTAACGTCCCGCTCGTTTCCGACCGGATGGGACTGCGCGGCATGGTGGATATGGTCATCTGGCTGGATGGCAAAGGCGAAGTCATCCCGGTGGATTACAAACTTTCCGAGATTGCCGGAACCCACTTCAAAATGCAGCTTGCGGCTTACGGGCTGATGCTGGAGGAAGTATCCGGCCTGACAGCCCGGCGCGGGTTTCTATATTCCATCCCGCGCCGCAAGGCAGAGGAAGTCCCGTTCGATAAGCGCATGCGTGACCGTCTGGCTGCCACGCTGGATTCCATGCATCGGATGCTGCGCTACGAGACCATGCCCGACCCGACGCCGCAGCGGGCGAAGTGCGTGGCCTGCGAATTCCGCCGGTTTTGCAACGATGTTTGCTAGTCCCACTGCCGCAAATCGCCTGGCTTTTTGAACAGAATTGGTTTTGCGGAGCGGAAAGAACTGAAGTTTGACAAAAGCACTAGAAAAGCCTTTCGCAAGCCCCAAGAACCCTGATATTGGAAAAGGGGCTGATTATTGGTAGTAAAATTGCTGCGGTTGCATCACCTACGATCCGATAGAGGATACTGAAAGCTAACGCAAACCGTTCGGCGGCTTGTTCCGCAAAGGAGGTTGCATCACCTACGATCCGATAGAGGATACTGAAAGCAGCGCGGTAGCTAATTCGGTGTTGGTCGGTAAATCTGTTGCATCACCTACGATCCGATAGAGGATACTGAAAGTGGTACGCGTTCATCAAGTTCGTCATTTCCAACGATCTGGTTGCATCACCTACGATCCGATAGAGGATACTGAAAGCTTCTGGCCGAATGGCCCCTACACGTGTCTCGAGGTGTTGCATCACCTACGATCCGATAGAGGATACTGAAAGTATTAAGCGGCCTCCAGTAAGCCTGCCCTTCCCCATTCGTTGCATCACCTACGATCCGATAGAGGATACTGAAAGTCCGCCTCTCGACTTCAGCCCAGGCCAACGCGCCCAGTTGCATCACCTACGATCCGATAGAGGATACTGAAAGCCCTGATGCTCAACAAGGCCGGAACCGGCTACGCTGGTTGCATCACCTACGATCCGATAGAGGATACTGAAAGCGCCGCTAACGCAAACCGTTGGGTGCAGTAGAGAGGTTGCATCACCTACGATCCGATAGAGGATACTGAAAGCCGCTGTCTGGGCATGTGGCTGGCGATCCTGTTCTCGTTGCATCACCTACGATCCGATAGAGGATACTGAAAGTTACGACCTGGGCGGCGGGGGTCATTAATAGTGTTGTTGCATCACCTACGATCCGATAGAGGATACTGAAAGATAATTCTGCTACGCCCCATCCAATCGGCCCATCGAAGTTGCATCACCTACGATCCGATAGAGGATACTGAAAGTTGACGAACGGAGCTACTATTGAAGCGCTGATGGGTTGCATCACCTACGATCCGATAGAGGATACTGAAAGTTAGATCCCAGTAGTAATCCCTCTACTTTCGGCGGCGTTGCATCACCTACGATCCGATAGAGGATACTGAAAGAATTATCCCATGTCCCCGACACCATTCCCCATCGCTGTTGCATCACCTACGATCCGATAGAGGATACTGAAAGATACTCACGCAGCCCTTTTCGACTGCTGCGGTAACAATGGTTGCATCACCTACGATCCGATAGAGGATACTGAAAGAAACACGCGGGCGGGCGTCCCCCGCTCCCCCGTTGCATCACCTACGATCCGATAGAGGATACTGAAAGTTATGTCAATCGCAAATGTCCTTGTGACGAACATCGTTGCATCACCTACGATCCGATAGAGGATACTGAAAGTACCACAGCCCGTAATCGCGTGTAGACTTTGCTGATTGTTGCATCACCTACGATCCGATAGAGGATACTGAAAGTTGAGCAATAACAATCCCTTCGGCGCGCGGGCGAACAGCATGTTGCATCACCTACGATCCGATAGAGGATACTGAAAGATACTCACGCGGCCCTATTCGATTGCTGCGGTAACGTTGCATCACCTACGATCCGATAGAGGATACTGAAAGCTACCTGACGTTTTACCACGTGGGCGAGGCGATCAAGTTGCATCACCTACGATCCGATAGAGGATACTGAAAGCGCAACCAAGTACGAGTTGTATATCGCCCTACTCTAGTTGCATCACCTACGATCCGATAGAGGATACTGAAAGATATCTTGCCTTACCTTTACCCGTCGCCTTCGCCCTGCGTTGCATCACCTACGATCCGATAGAGGATACTGAAAGTATAGCGGAGATGACTACGACATCCAGACCGACAAAGCGTTGCATCACCTACGATCCGATAGAGGATACTGAAAGCTCATCACGGTCGCGAATAAACACATCTATGTCGGGTGTTGCATCACCTACGATCCGATAGAGGATACTGAAAGAATGTGGTAGGCATTATGATACATCGCAAATATCGGTTGCATCACCTACGATCCGATAGAGGATACTGAAAGGCTTCTCGCACGGACGTTTATCATTCACACGGTTTTGTTGCATCACCTACGATCCGATAGAGGATACTGAAAGTGTTCGATGCGTACCTGCTGACCCGGGGCGCTGGATCCGTTGCATCACCTACGATCCGATAGAGGATACTGAAAGCTTGGTCCCGAGGGTCCACTTGGTCCCGATGGACCAGAAGTTGCATCACCTACGATCCGATAGAGGATACTGAAAGTTATTGTAGGCTCGAATTGTCACATCGCGGTATTTTATCGGTTGCATCACCTACGATCCGATAGAGGATACTGAAAGATGACTTTGAGTACGATATGGTCCGCGCCGTTGAGGTGTTGCATCACCTACGATCCGATAGAGGATACTGAAAGCACCGGAACGCAGTATCATAATCAACCTCCACCACTAGTTGCATCACCTACGATCCGATAGAGGATACTGAAAGCCCCTACCCCCAACGCCGATACCCAAGATCAATACAAGTTGCATCACCTACGATCCGATAGAGGATACTGAAAGCTCCCCACGAAAGACCTGGCACAACAACTCGAAAAGTTGCATCACCTACGATCCGATAGAGGATACTGAAAGTCCAGTCCAGCATACTTGTCCTGGTCAATCCAAATGGTTGCATCACCTACGATCCGATAGAGGATACTGAAAGTAAATTATACGCTCATCTAAATACTCCGCCGGAAAGTTGCATCACCTACGATCCGATAGAGGATACTGAAAGATTCTGAAAGGAGAATAACATGAAATGCTCAAGATGGTTGCATCACCTACGATCCGATAGAGGATACTGAAAGAGCATGTCGGTCCGCTTCCATGACCCTTTGCCTGCATCGTTGCATCACCTACGATCCGATAGAGGATACTGAAAGCCCCATTTGGAACCCTCAGAGAACGGGGGCAAGAAGTTGCATCACCTACGATCCGATAGAGGATACTGAAAGATTTGCAGAGACAGCAAATGTGGGGAGAGAAAAGCAGGTTGCATCACCTACGATCCGATAGAGGATACTGAAAGGTCGTCACCAAAATCGAGATAGTGTTTCCAGGCCAGTCAAGTTGCATCACCTACGATCCGATAGAGGATACTGAAAGGTTCCCGAAGGAGGCTGCATGATTCAACCCGTCAGAGTTGCATCACCTACGATCCGATAGAGGATACTGAAAGTCATCTCCAGGTATTGTATCAGAATGAAACTCTACATGTTGCATCACCTACGATCCGATAGAGGATACTGAAACTAAATCCAGATTAATCCAGAAGGTTAAGCGGTCACACTGATAGGTGTACTCAGTAACTGTCCCCCCATACGTAGGGGTGAAACAACGCTGCGAATGATCCAAACTAAAAAAGCCGAATGTTCCAAATACGCGCGGGGATTAATTGTAGGACACGGCGACGCTGTATACGCCCCGAAATAGTAACCCATGCTCTTGCGTTCATAGCCTTGCTTTCCAAGTTGTTTTCTCAGTCTTTCCTGGCAAAGCCATTTCCTTTTTCATGAATGAAATTTTCTTGAATTTTCGTGTGCGTGAGGGAGGACGAATATTGCCCCCGTATACAGACTTTAAGCATCCTTCCATATCTGCTGAGTGCATCAATTCTCAAGGTTGGAGATCATTCCCAATCAAAGAGGGGGAGTGAACCGTGGAGCTACATTGGCGAGTACGCGGTGATACCGCTTTCTCTAAAACCGTGGGGATGAACCGCTCTCAAGGCAGTAAATGAACGAAGCCAGCGCAATATTCCCGGATAGTTTGTGTAGGTTAATCTTCATTATCGTCTTCCTCGTCTTCTTCTAATTCCTCGAAGAGATCATCCTTCTCATCCACGAGATAGGCGTAGCCAGCAGAAATGGCGCAGTTATCGCAGCGCCAGACACCATCGTCACACTCGATTGTAGCTGGTTCTTCCCAACAGATTTCGCATTTTTTATTCATTTTTATTTCTTGTCAAGTTCATCTTTTTCGACAATAAATTCTGTTTTGGTATTGAAGCCAACTTCGATAGCACAATTATAGCAGCGTCAAAGCTCCATCGTCGCAGAAGATATGTGCTTTTCTCTTCTTCGCAGATTTCACAAAGTCTTAATGATCCTGTGGTTTTTGTGGTGTCCATGAACATTGAGCGTCGCCATCAGATAGCTTCGCAGAGGGCTTGTCTGGCAGTTGACTTATTGCCGTTCTATGAACAAGAGGCAAAAGAACGCCAGAAAAGGAAGCCAGTAGATTCTATTCAGGATAAAATTCCTGAACAAAAAAGTCAAGCCAGAGACCATGTTGCCAAGCAGGTTCTCGAAAAGGCTCAGCCGGAGGTTATTGCAGGCATAGAGGCTGGGGCTATGTCCATCCATGAGGCACAAAAGAAAGAAAAAGAGAGGTGTCGCCAGGAGCAGCGTGCTCAAATTGCTGCACTTGGGGCTGCCGATGCACATTTGGAAGAGCCATCCTTGCACGATTTCCGTCGGGCTTTTGCATTAGCAATGCTCCGGAATGGAACTGACCTCTATACTTTAGCAAAACTTATGGGGCATGAGGGAATTACCGTACTTCAACGCTACCTAAAACAAACCTATCAAGATACAGAGCAGGCCCACAGACGGGCAGGCCCGGTGGATAATTCTGGATTATTGGGCTTGGTTGTGGGGGTGAACCAGTGATTGTGAGCCTAGAATTTCATGATATCGCAAACTCGTATCCGCTTATGGAGGGTCAAGAATTCGATGACCTGTGCAAAGATATAGCGGAGAAGGGTTTACTGGAGTCCATCTGGCTGTATGAGGGCAAGATATTGGACGGGCGCAATCGTTATAAGGCTGCCATAGAAGCTGGGGTAGAACCCGTCATCGTGGAATTTAGCGGCGATGATCCCTTGGAGTTTGTAGTACATGCGAATAGCAATCGGAGGGATTTGGGGATTGGTCAGCGTGCGGCGATTGGGATAAAGATACAGAAGTATTGGAATGAGAGGGGTTTGGAAAATAAGTGTCTTGGCGGACAAGCCGCTGGGCGAGGAAGAGAAAAGGATTTGACAGGTTTGTCAAATCCTATTAATGCACGGGCTGAGGCCGCGAAAGCCGTTGGTGTTAGTGAAGGCACAATGGCGATTGTTTCCAAGTTGGAGAGAGAGGAGCCAGAATTATTTGAGCAAGTGGCGAGTGGGAAACTAACGCCTCACAAGGCACAGAAGAAAGTCAAAGAGAGGAAGAAGAAAGAGAAACGTGCTGAAATTGCTGCACTTGGGGCTGCCGTTGCACCGTCTGATAGATGGCATGTATGGTAGGCTAGAGTTTCCCTATACCCGTGGGGGTGAATCTGCAGGGGATCACCGACACCCTCTTATGCCATATACGCAGGATGAACAAATTTATGGGCGGCTAAGTGGTCGCTGTTGGCTGGCTTCCAGTCTTCCTTCTTCAAGGGAATTCGGACCAGCGCGGTCTTATTTCGTGAGTTGTGCAGGGTAAGGTCCTTTATATGCCTATCTGCTCCTATACCTATCTGGTCCAAGCGCATCCAGTTTCAGCCTATCCTCGCCCTTACGGTCAAGATAGAAGAATTTTCAAGCAGAAGGAAACCTAATAAGTGCAGAAACACGAGTATTCGTGTGAAATCGTGTGATTTCCCTCCAACTTGGAAAGGAGAAAGGCATCTTTGCCGTGACATAACCAATAAGATCTAGATTGACTTCAGCGGCGGCAATAGCGAGTTGCTTCAGCGGTGACGGAGCGTAGTAGCTGTGTGTTCGATGTAAGCCAGTGCTAGTAGCCATCCCCAATATGCTCGAAGGCCCTGGCGAGTAATTCCGGGCTGACGCCGTGAGTGGAGCAGTGCGGGGAGGAAGTGCGCGGCACGGGTTTCATCAAAGAAGGGCGGCGGGAGTTGCGCTGCCTGCCCTAGCGGGTTAGGCCAGGGGGCGCTGGTGGAAGTAGCCTGGCGGGCGGTGAGGTTCGGCTGTTGGTGGAGCCGGAGTCGGCCTGCGTGGAGTTGGAAAACTATCAGTGTTTATGGTGCACAGACTTGCGGTTTTGCGCCTTCTTCTGACGCTTCCTTGCTCGCTCTGCGGCCTTGGACTTGAGCCGCTCGTAATGCGACCTTTCCTTCGCAGTAAGGTCTTTTGCCTTTACGGCAATCGATGCCGCGGTTTCAGCGGCCTTCCTCTTCTCACGTTCCTTGGCCGCGACGTAGAAGGCGAATCGCATGCTGTAGAAAGGCTTCTGCTCATCGGGGGTTCGGTCAAAAGCATCAATCAGATCCCGGAACCTGTCTTTGCCGACAGTCTCCTCGTATTCGGATCGCTCGGTTTCTAGTTGCATCCGAGCTTGCCGAATGGCGGGGCCAGCAAATCGGGCAAGGGAAGGCGGGTCGACTACTGTCAGGCCTGCGGAATAGAGGTCCTCGATCATGCTCTCGTACAGTAGGTCTTGGCCGGGCATTATTGTGGTGAATAGGGCGAGGAAGCGATAGAGGGACTCCGGCTTCCACGTGAGGAGTCGGGGGAGTTCGCACAGCCTGTTGAGAACCGTGCTCAGGGAGAGGAACACAGCATCGACAAGTCGGGCGATAAGGACAACTTCGGCCTCGGCGTTGCATTGCTCGTCAGAGCGGTACGTTCCATGTTCGGATCGGACCTGTCTGATCGCTGGAAGCAGGACGGTATCCCTCTCTGCGTATAGTGCTTGATCGAATCCGGGCACGTCCTCGAAATGCATCAGGCGAATGCCCGTGTCCTGTAACTTTTTCTTTAGTGCATGTAGAAGCTGTGCGGGGGTTGTAGTGCCAACGAACTCTCTGAAATAAGCTCTCAGAGAGGGATTCCCCGAAGAGGAAGCCCATCGGGTGTATCCCTCCACGAAAAGGTTGGGGCGGAAGCCGCCTTGCCCAGTTGCTGCCAGCATCAATAAAGGTGATAGTGGGTCAGCGTCAGAGAATTGAGATAGGGCGAACCAGGCATGTTCGCGGACCTCTTCAAAGAGGGACTCGGTGGTAGCAAAGCGGAAGCCGAGGGTAGTTGCGCGATTAATGAGATCCACGGCAAAGTTGTGGTTGGTTGATGCGTTGGCAAGAAGTGGGATGAGGATGCTTGAGTCGAGGATCCAAAGCTTCTTGCACGCAAGGTTTAGCCTGTCGGTCGAGGCGCGAGGTTCAAGACCGAGTGCATGGTAAGCGAAGAAGCCCTGCGAGATGGCTGCGAGGTACTCTCTGATGGGAGGGGATGGTCGAAGGATAATCTCGAGCATTAGATCCGCGAAAGCCGCAGCCTCGTCGAGGCCGCGAAGGATGGAGGATGCTCTGTTAATGGTGTCGAGCATGTCGAGAGCATCGGAGACATCGATAGGCTCGTCCATGAAGACAGACCTTGCGATCTCAAGGCCCCGCGCATGGAAGGCGAGGGACAATCCGGCTTGCATTGCCGCGATGACTCGGGCATCTTGGTCGGACGCTAATGCCGGGTATTCGGCTGCAAGGAATGTGGACGCTGAGGATTCAAATCGGACGCGAAGATGGTCCCTTTCTTCTTGGGCAACGGCAAGTCGGTCCTTCCCTGCTTGATTGAGCGTGACCTGGGATTGGTCGGATGAGACTGTGACATATCCTTGGGAGTGGAGAAGGGAGAGGGCAGCCTCGTAGGCAAGGGGATCTACGTGGCTGGATACGAAGACTCGCTTTGCAAGTTTCGCTTGGAGCGCGTGGATCTGTGAGAACCCAGAGGTCTCATCGGAGAGTATTCTAAGGACCGATGCGGCGTATGCGTTCTGTAGAGACGACGGCGCGGTATCAAGGAGGCGTAGGTGAGTGAAGATATAGATCGAAGACGCAAGCTCAGCGGCGAGCGGGTCAACGGGCTGGAGCGCGATAGTGGCGGAGCCGCGCTTGGCAATAAAGGGGTCATGTCTAGCAAGAATGCGAGAAAGCCCCCGATGCGTTCCGTCTGAGTTGTTGTAGGAGATTATTCGGATGTTGTACTTTTGATAGTAGTCGGTTATCGCCTCGGGGAGCATGTCGGCGGCAAACATGAAAACCGGGTGATCAGGAGACGCGATATCCTTTGCCCGTTCAAGCTGATCGATGAAGTCAGGATCACTAGCGCTATAACCGATGATGACGACATCGACCATGGCGAGTACGGCATGGATCTTCTCGCGCCAATACTGGGTTGAGGGGTCAGTACGAAACCTGTTGTAGTCCTCTTGATTGAGGACAAGGGACGCGGGGTCGGAGAGGTCTCCGTGGATCTTGAAAACAATGTCTTTTGAGCTTGCCCTTAGGATGGAAAGGTCCTTCCTTGTGTTGGAGCGTGAGGATGTGGGGATCCCCTTCTGGGCAAGGCAGTCACGCAGGAGGTCCTCGAAGTTGGTTGTGAGGTAGCATGCGAATGGCCAGGCAGTTATGAGGTCGTACATGTGACCCCATTTCTGTCTCGGGATTAAGGATGACTTGAGCCATGCCACAAGGGGCTCTCTACCAATGGCGGCTTCTATATGGCTGAACACTGCGGGGAAGTCGTGTTTGCGCAACAGAGGAGCGCATTGGTCGTTTATGGAGACATGGGTCTCTGATTCTGCAAAGGCAATAGCGTCCGTCGCCAGGTGTTCCCAGTCTGGGACGCCGAGCTCTGTTGATGGCCCGGCCCCTATCAATGCGAAGCAGTTACCTGAGTTGACTGCACGGACTAGATCTCGGTCAAGTGCTGGCACTTTGATGCTCCTTCGCCGGGCGCTTCCGGCGTGGATGGAGAAATATAGTTTGCGATACTACTGGCTTGTTCACAAGTGGCTTCGTCCGCCTACCTGTCACGTTCACCCGCTCGCCGTAGCACAGCGGAGGCGAGTCGGGTGCAACGTGGTGTTGGGCGCTAAACTACTCTCTCATTGCGATGGCAAGCCATGGTCAAAGTTGTAGAACAAAGTCTGGTATCCCTGTCGGAACTCAATCACATCTTCAACCACAGTATCGGGGGATTGCTTTTCGATCAGCATGCGAGCCATGAAATCAGCGATGATGTCCATTTCCTTTTCGCGCATACCATATCGCGTGACTTCGGTCGTGCCCATGCGCAGCCCGCTGGGTCTATCCCAAGCTTGCGGGGTGTCACTGGGAATGAGATTCTTGTTCGTCACAATATTGGCGCGCGCCAACAAGTGGGCCGCATCCAGGCCGCTGCCGAACGTGCGCGCATCGGCGATGATTTGGTGTGTGCGGGTATAGCCCTTATGAGCGCCAAGCACTGGAATACCACGTTTCTCTAAAGCCGCGCCAAGTGCTTGCGCGTTACGGACAATTTGCGCCATGTAGGTTTGTCCAAACTCGATCATTTCCGCAGAAGCGACCGCCAGCGCCGCCACACGATTCACTTGGTGTGTGGCAGCGAGAACCGGGAAGATGGAATGGGTGATAGGCTGTGTCAGGCTTGGGTCATCCCAGACGATAATGCCACTTTGCGGTCCGCTGAACGTCTTGCCCGCTGAACCAGTCATCACTGCTGCGCCTTCGCGTAATGGATCTTGAAACTGACCACCAGCAATCAAGCCAATCTGATGCGCGCCGTCAAAGAATATCTTGCCACCCCATTCCGCCACAGTCTCACTCATCTCTTGTAACGGGAATGGGAACAAGGTCATCGATGCGCCAAGCGCGACAAGTTTTGGGCGCACAAGCGGCGCCATCGCGCGGAATAAATCCAGATCCACCACCAGCTCGTCAGGATCCATCGGCACATCCACAATTCTCAACCCGCGCACACCCGCTGGCCCATCGATACGGTTGCTCGAATGTCCACCGAATGGTTGAGCGATGCTCATAATCACATCGCCTGGTTCAGCGAGCGCTGTATAGACCGCGAGATTGCCGATCATGCTTGCGACAAGGCGGTGGTCGGCATAGCGGGCGCGAAAGGCTTTCTTGAGCATTTCCACGCACAAGGCTTCGATCTCGTCGATGTATTTCGTGCCGGCAAACCAGCGATTGACCTTGCCAATGTGACCTTCAGCGGCGCGTGTTCCGATTTCAGCCGACAGCAACGCTCGAACGGTGGGACTGGTTGGTGCTTCAGGTGCAAGCAGATTGATGCATTGTTCGCCACGCCATTTCTCATTGCGTTTTACAGCGGCAATCACGGCGTCCTGCATCTCTTTTCCAGAGCGGCATGTGTCGAGCATAGCCCGCGCCTGAGCAAGTATTTCTGGATCGTGGACTTCAAGAGAGAAATTGGTAATGGGTGTATCTGACATGGCTCTTTCTCCTGTGCTTGATTAGGAATTGTCTACGGGCTTTGAGAAGCGCCCAATGGATTGGCTCACCTACAGCGGCGGGATGGGTGAGACTCCTTCTCGTCATCGCGCCATCTCTGGCAAAAGTATTGACAACCCTTCAGGAATTTATGCCTGACCAGTTATCAAAAATAAAATTATTCACTTAATACTCACGACATCCCCTTTAATTTCAACAACTCCGCTTTTTAACAGTTGATTAAAAGCAACCATAAGCACGGAGGTAATTATTTCGCCTGTTCTCTCAAAGCCCAGTGCTCTCGCCACTTCTTGAAATAGTTCTGTTTTCTCTATTCCAATAGCTCGTCCGACAATCATTCTCATGCCTTCGGCAATTTCATCAGGAGCTATTTGTTTAATATCTCTTGGCGTGCTTCCAGCAGCAGGCACTCTGAAAACAGGCGTCTGCATTGAGTTCGACCAAAAAAAGTCTCCATTTACAACGAAGCGGCCGGTACAATATTTTTGTACAATATAGTCAACTGAATTAGTTACTACTTTTGTAACCTTTTCTCGGCCAAATAAAGGAGCTAAATATCGATAGATTGTCTCTTTATGTGTGGGAGATTCTGTATTTACGATGTGGGTAATCACATCAGCAACATAGTAATAATCCCCTCTTGAACGATCACGGGGAACTGAACTCATATTCGTCGGCTTGTATGTTTCAAAATATGTAATCTCATCCTTTTTTTCAACTATTTGTTCTAATTGCACTACTGAATCCTCAAGATCTTTAACAACGGGTAAGACATTAAAATGTTCATCGCTTTGATAATTTTCGACTGCTTCATTTACCGCAGCAAGAAGCCGGTCTATCGAGGCTGGGCGATGACGAATCCAATCGGTCGACCAAATACGATGGATTTTCCAGCCGCGTAATTTAAGTACATCTTCCCTTAATCTATCACGCTCTCTTGCCGTTCTCGCAGAGTGGTATGCCGCACCGTCACATTCAATTGCAATAACATATCTACCTGACAGGGATGGATGCCTAACAGCCATGTCAATACGGTATCCGGAGCAACCTACCTGTGTGTCAACTTCGAAACCTCGATTTGCTAAAACTTCATAAACCTGCATTTCAAATGGCGATTCAAATTGTAACGTTTCTGGTATCGTTAATTCATCCAATATTGCTTCCATCCCGCGCATCGCGAAATCCATATACCCTTTAAGCATACGAACACCTTGAGACTCTGTGCGGTTTAGGTCAATATCAGTGGGTAGTATTGAACTGACCAATTTAACATTAAACTTTGCTCTTGTAATTGCCACATTTAGGCGTCTGTATCCGCCGTCGTGATTAAGGGGACCAAAAAACATTGATAGCTTACCGTCTTGATCTTTTCCGTACCCAACGCTGAATATGATCGTATCGCGTTCATCACCTTGCACATTTTCAAGGTTTTTGATAAAAAATGATTCATCCTTTGCCTCATCAAAGAAAGGTTCAAATTCTGGCTTTGCCTTTCTGATTACCGTAATCTCATTGTCGATTGCAGCTTGCTGAGCCTCGCTAAATGTGACGATTCCAAGTGAGCGCTGTGGATGCTTATCAAAATGTTCAAACACGATATCAGCGATTCGTTTTGCTTCAATCTTGTTAGATCGGCTTGTACTTCTCTCGTACACTCCGTTTGGAACATAAACAAACTCAACACCTAAATCATTATTATTATCTATTGGTGTAGGAAAGGTTATTAAATTTTTATAAATTTTTGCATTTGAGTAGGCAATCAGGTGCTCATGGCGACTACGATAATGCCAGAGGAGTGGTAGTTTATTTATTATGCTTCCACATTCGTCCAAGATAGATTCATATGCTCCAATATCGCTTTCATCGTCATCGTCCACATCGTAGTCACCGTAGGATGTGCTTGCATTAAAAAAGTTTGTTGGTGGTAGCTGCTCACGGTCGCCGACCACAATTAGTTGCTTCCCTCTGTAAATTGCCCCTATTGCATTTTCAGTGCATACCTGTGAGGCTTCGTCAAATATTACAGTATCAAACTCATAAAGTTCTGGGTCTAAAAATAAACTAACACTAAGCGGTGACATCAGCAGGCAGGGCTTTAGTGCTAGAAGCAGATTGGGTATCTTCTCAAACAACTTTCGTACAGGGAGAATTTTCCTACGCTTCTCCGATTCTCGCATGAGTATATGGATTTCTGTGCCTCTCGAAGTAAATCCTGCGGTGTCAGGCCTTTGCGCAGACAATTTTTGACGGATACGCGCTTGTGCAATTACGAATTGGCTTCTATCTTTCATTTGGAAATCGGCAACGATGTGATCAAACTTCTCCCTGCGAAACTCAGCCAACACATTTTCTTTTTCATATATGCTATCTATCCATAACAAATAAAAACGTTTCAACATCGTACCGCCCCACTGTTTTACTGGAATACTATTGGCTTCAACCTCATCCAAGAAACCAAGCAGTCCGTTTTCATCACAAACATTTCGTGCATTGATGAAGTCAATCCAATCGGGCAAATAGTCAATGCTTTTATAAGCTTTATTGAACTTGCTACTTACACTTTGAATATTTTCTGTTGTGATATTATATTGGGTGGAGTCATACAGGGGGCAAAGGAAATCTAGCTCTATTGATAAATTTTTCTGTTTTTCTATAAGACGCTGCCTTAGACTCTCGGCCAATTCCGAAGACTCATTTCTACACACTTTTTCTGCAAAACTAATTGTTATGTTCTCCACACCATATAAAGATTTAACTTCAGAAATCCATTTAAACGCACCGAATAAATAATCCCAATCAGTTTTCCGACAATCATAATGTTCGCCCAGCCAGTCTTTCAGAGTAACCTCACCACTGACTATATCGGCTGTCAGTTCGTGTATCTGCTTTATGGTTTCAAGTTGCTTCATAGCTTCTTGGTATTTAACTTTGTAACCTACATTCTTTGCAAAACCTTTAAGAGCATTCTTGTCCTTGATATAATTCGAATTAAATATTCTAAACATGTTTGAGTATTCACCCTTAAACCGGCGAAGCATTTCTGCAGCGTTAATTTCTAATATCTCTTTTTCGTAAATAGATAAAATTTCATTCTCCTTTTCAGCAATGGCATGGTAGCTTTTGCATACATTTTGAATACGAGTGAGAATATCGGATATCCCATCCTTGAGTAACCAGTCGGTGGGACATTTGGGCGTAGAGGCTATTAATGCCAGAAGGGAAGCAACCTCCGGTAGATGTTCAATGCTTTCGTATTCCTTGAGTGAGAAAGCAGATGTAGCCTCTTGAATTATTTGCCCGATTTTATTTAATAACGCAACAAAATTAGACAGGTGTAATGCAATATCCTTTTGAAGTTCAAAGGTTATCGGCGTTCTGCAAAAGCCATAGAAGCAATTCGCTTTGTAATCTTCTCCTAATTTTATTAATGCAACAGCGTAAGCGTTTAGAGCGTCAACAAGGTCATTGACAACCTTTATTGTTATTTCACTAATGCCATGAAATTTGTACTGGATATCCGGATACTGAGAAAACTTTGCTATTTCCCCATGTACCTGAAAAACAGATTTTCCTAATGGCTGTCGAATCTCATGTATCACATTGGTAAATTTGTTAAGGAATTCTTTCTCTTTGTAGAGATCTTCCAGACCATCGATTAGATCATCGTTTGTTCTTGTTTTGGGCTTGTTAAGCGTATCAGAAAGTTCTTTAACAACCAATGCTTTGTGTGCCTTATGGCTATGCAATTGCAGACAGAAATCCTCAAGGCTTACACGTTGCAAATTGCGATAGACTATTTCAAGTGCCGCCAATTTCTCAGAAACGAACAGCACTTTTTTGCCTTCTGCCAGACATTCTCCAATAATATTAGTGATTGTCTGGCTTTTTCCTGTACCAGGAGGCCCTTGCAGCACAAAACTAATTCCTTTTTTAGCTGCCAGAATTGCCTGCTGCTGACTGGAGTCCGCATCTACCACTTGAAACGTATCAATAGGATTAATAATTTTATCTAATTCTTTAGCATCTGCGATTTCTTGCGGAACAGATTCAATCTCACTTGGCTCACCGCATAATGCCTTTATGATTTTATTTTCCATGATCTTAGACTCGTTTAATTCCAAGTCTTTATACATATTCAACTTCAGAAAAGACAATAGGCTTAGTTGAACATCAGAGTTAACCATCCAATTCAATGCGCTTACTTTGCTTGAAACATAATCGAATAGTCTCTGTAAATCAAAGTTATCTGCATCAATGTCATATTCGATTTTTACACCAAAATCATTGTCTAATTTATAGCAAAGGGTGGGGTTTATTACGATATCATCTTCAAATAATGATAGAGTATATGGTGAAAGAATAGATTCCTTTTTTAGCTCAACTGGAACTAAAAGGAGTGGAGACTTGATTGTTTCATTGCTGTATTCAACCTCTGTCCATTCGAGAAAGCCAAATGCAAGGTAGAGTATATTGGTGCCCAATTCCTCTATTGCAGTTTTGGAACGTAGTCTCAATTGATACAGAGTTTTATTTAGTTCGTTGCCTGACTTTGAAGTATGTATAGAGTTCTTGGCCCTTGTTATCTCAAAATCATCTATAAAAAGATTCTCTTGCTCATTAATAGGAAATTCAAAAACATGTCCGGATAATATATCTAAATAAAGTTCATCAATTCCCGGATAGGTGATTTTAAGCGTGGAACGTTTTGTATCTCTGAAGTTGAGGAGCCTATTGCGCTTTCCAATATCCAGAAGCTTCTGTTTCCAAAGTTTCAACTTATCAGCCATATGTTTCATCCTGCCTTAGCTTAGATTTGTCAGCATATCTAAAGAGCGCGCTGTTCGCGAGCGGCGAAGCCGCTGTCCGATGGAGGCGGGGTTGGGCTGCTTGCGAGCATAGTATCTTACCAAGGTCGAGCATTAGTGTATTCTTGTATCTTTATGGTTACAGCTTCATCGAGGTTTTGGGCAAAGTGTTCCACAAAATCTTTAAATCCATTTACCTTCCCTTTGGTAATACTCTCTTGCGCCCCATGAGCGATCTTATTGCGGATTTGTATGTATGCGGTCAGACGCCTTTTTACTGTGCTATTACTGGTCTTCTGCCAGCGTATGCCGTCTATAATTTCGTAGAGCCCAATACCATCAAATATTTTTTCAATAATATCTGCATGAGGATTAAAGTTTCTGGGTTTAGCATTCTCAATAACCCTTTCAATATTTGCCACTTTACCCGCCAAGATAATGTTGGCAGCTTCAGAATGGAGGTCTTCGACAAAACCTTGCAGATGGGCTGACAATAGAACCATTGCAGCACGATTTAGGGCACCTACTTCAGTGCGACGACCTCGCCCAGGTCGATTTACAAGATTTCCTATTATTTCTGCGATTCGGTTTAACTCTCCTCCTGCCCGTTGTGCTGCTCTACGAGCAAGTTGGAATTGAGTAAGCGCAGTATGAGCTTGTAATAATTGCTCAATATCTTGCATTCGTTGGTTGAGGTTCTGAAGAGCTTGAGAAGGCATTTTTGTTACTCCTGTTTATAGCCCTATCTCATGGGAACGCTTATCATTAAGCGGCCCAACGGTTTGGCTTCGCAAAGCACCCCCGAAGGGATGGAGCGAAGCGTAGGGGGTAGCATTCCTCGCGAAGCACCCCCGAAGGGGGCGAAGGGGACACCCGCCAAGCGGTGCGAGCAAGACTCCTTCGCAAACCAGAGCGTGGGCTGCCTTATGGCGCATGCATACCCACGAGCGAAGCGAGGTCGGCTTCACCCAGATGTTAGGCCGACTTTGCTTGGTCTGAAACTATGCCGGTTTTCCTGATTCTAAACCGAACCGTCCATTTACCTATCATCAGTGTTATTGTGTTGAAACGCGTCGATGAAAGAGAGTAGACCACCCAGAGAGTACAGGAGTCCGGCTAACTGCTGTTTTGTAGTCCGCGGATGAGTACAGCGATCGTGGCTCACATCAGCGAGACGACTATATGTTTCCTCTAGCGCTTTTGCTACTGAGTCTACCCAACTCACTGCTGATTTATTATCGCTTCCTAGTATTTTCGTGACACGCATTTTGCGCGTTACTTTACCCTCGTGTCCATACTTCTCTATCTCTACCGCGGCAAAGACAGAATCAGGTGCATGCTTTGCAAGTATCTGCATCAGTAGTTCGCGTCCCGAATGTGCAGCTTGACGAATACTGTCTGAACTATTGCTATAAAGAACATCCCAACTTCCTTGCCACATTGCGTTGTAGTTGGGTCCCAAAGCTTGGAAAACAACATCAAGTTGAGATGCTCTATCCCGCCGTGCAGCAAGAAATGTTTCTAGTAAAACAACATCTTCGTCATCCTTTTCATCAGCAACGATGGCCGTCTTCACCGAGCTGACGTATGCCGATGTAGTTATAGTGGGAATCGCGATTCCCACATTCATTCTGTGATCAACAATACTCTTGTTTAAACCACCGACCACATCCGCAAGATAGCCTTTATATGTCCTTGCTACCTCAGCCACATTAGGTATCATCGCAATCCAATTAGTCTTGGCGTGATCTTGCGCTGTGATAACTCCGAGATCGCTGATTATGTCGCTCAATTCAAGATTTGCTTCACTGAACTCCCTGAATATAATGGAGGCTGCATTACCTAGGACAGATACTTGCTCGATCGATGCTAGACTCATTCGTTGACTTTGAGAAAACGAAGTCAATGCTTCATGGATGAGGCGTGGATAAATGTCAGCCACAATGCTTTTTGAATGGTCTCCCATAACCTGAAAAGCTTGGCTTGCAGCTATTTCGACAATAGTCGGTTTAAGTGAGATGGATTTAATTGCGTCAAATGCCGATGTGAGTTGATCGGAACTCATGATTTCAAAAGCCGATGCCCCTGTTAGAGATTCCGCAGTCAAACTGGGCAAAACCCCAGAGCGCTCTTGGACCGACGTCAGTAAAATTTCCCCCCCCATCGTTTTAATTAGAGATTGCATGGTTTCTTGACCAAATGTAATTGAATCGAACCTCGTCGCTGCGCTGATTAAAGGCTGGATAGCCTTTTGTGCCAGTGAGAGTGAATAGTCCCCTGTCTCCAAGGTTGTAAAGGGCTTAATGGTTTTCTCTGCTAATACCAGTGAATCAAACCTAATCGTTGCATCCATTAAAGGACGAATAGCGTCCTGGGCCGATACGAGCGAATCAAACCTTACCGCTGCACTCACTAGAGGCTGGATTGCATACTGATTCAGCACCGATGAACTGAACCTCGCTGCCACACTTGTCACCGATTGCATTGCATCTTGCGCTGATGTGATTAACTCCACACTTGCCACTGTGCTCTTTAATGGCTGTATTGACTCCTGGGCAAAAATCAACGAGTCAACCCTCGCCACCACATTCGTCAGAGACCGCATGGCCTCCTCAGTCGACGCGAGTAAATCAACCCCCGCTACTGCGTTTATCAAGGGCTTTACAGCCTCTCGTGCCAGCGCAAAGGAATCGATGTTTGCCACAGAGCTTATCAAAGATTGTATGGTTGTTTGTGCTGCTGTGTTTAAAATGACCTTCGCCGCTTCAGATATCGCTGCGTAATGAGGATTAGCCACATCATTAGCTATCGTGGAACCAAGAGCAGAGAGTCTGCTTTGGTCAAACAGGCGATTTACCGTTTCTACTGCTTTTGTTGCTCTTTCTGGCAATTGGCATCGAATACTTTGCGCTTCTTCTTTCCCTGCTAAAGATAAACCCCAGTGCTCATTTGTCTTCGAAACAAGACCTATAGCTTCTAAAGCGTGCATTGCTCGGCTGACTGATGATCGGTGAGCATCCACATTCCAGGCAAGTCCAACTATGGAGTCGACTTCGTTATGTTCCATATACAGCAGAATCCGATTTTGAAGATGCGAGTGAGATGATCGTTTACCCATAACGCGCCTCCTAAAAGCGTAACATATCTAAGAAAGGTTGCGCGCCATTATACACGATTTTTGGATATTGTGAATCATTTGAAACGAGCGTTCGTTATATATAAGCGAAACGCGGCCTAACGATTAAGGATTGATGTGGCGGGAAGGGAGAAAGTCGAGGCTCCGGTTCACTGCGCCGCCACATCGATCCAAGTTGAACTAATCCGTTTTGGGGAGGTCAAGGAATTGCTTGGAGATTATTTGTAACCGCTAGTCCAAGACATCCCCTTGAGTCCGTCCTGATAAAAAGATTATACAAGAAAAAAGGTCGGAGGAGTCGATCCTGGAAGGGTATGGTGATGAGGATTTCATCGAACTTTGCGCCTGAGGGTAAACGGGAACGGGGATGCTGCGAAACTGACTTCTAATTGGGTAGGACAACGCCTCGATGGGGCTGGATGGAGAAGGTTCCTGGGGGGTAGGGTGAAAGTCAGTATTAGTAGAATAACACTATACAAATATCTCTCCAACTTGGAGGTCCAAATTTCCCTGCGGGTGTGACGAGGCCTAATAGTAGGGGAATAGCAAGTCCAAAGTGAACATGGGGGACAAATAAATGAATAGCTGGCCTGGACTGCTCTACTGGGGTATCCCCCTGTTCATCATCCTGGTCGGCAACCGTGTCTTCTGCTTTGAACCGTAGAAGACGCGGCATCATATCCACTCGCCTTGAAGCTAAAGGCGAGAATTTTTGATTTAAAGGAGGCACTATGAATAAGGTTCAAATTTTGACCATCTGCCAGGCTTGCAGCGGGCGTGCATACGTCCCTGTTGGCGAGGAGACCAGTTGCACAGGGACAAAGTATATCCGTCACAGACCATGCTTTGCCTGCCAGGGCAGCGGGAAGCAGACTCGCTGGATCGATGTTCAGGATTTTGCCATGCTGCTGTATGCGATAGCAGCTGAAAAGCAACCAGCATGACCATACCAACCTAAGGCCAGTTCCCATTGCGGGAGCTGGCCTTTTTTTATTTTCAGAAAGGAGAAACCATGAGCACAATTACTCGCTTGATATCCCTTGACCTCAGTAGTGCTCGCCATTTGCTTGAGAAGGCCGCCCGTTTCAAAGAAGCAGCCGAGGTTGAAACCCGCCTTGAAATTG
>Ga0315274_10004249_pt1 | contig 21118 bp, 2 predicted proteins | sample YL17G02_20_MG_FD_203700 | JGI IMG/M metagenome (GOLD analysis project Ga0315274, IMG submission 203700) | Sediment microbial communities from Yellowstone Lake, YNP, Wyoming, USA - YL17G02_20 | ecosystem: Environmental > Aquatic > Freshwater > Lake > Sediment | place: USA: Wyoming | collected...
CAGAACTTAATAATGAACCTATGAAAGGTGTTGGTAGTTTTTCTACAGGAGATTTAATACAAACTCCTATAAGTCAAGTAAAAATAGATAATCCAAATTTAAAATTATATAAAAAAGATTGGTTACAAGGATATAAAGAAGTTCCTAAACCTATAACAGAAACTTTACCTCCTCCTCAGCAAGCAGGATTTCCTAATCCTTTAGCTATTGCTGATGCAGTTGTTCCAAGAATTAATCCATTTAGTTTTATAGAAGATGGTGGAGATTTAATGTCTATGAGTCCATTAAACCTTGTTCCTGGATATGGTAAAACATTAGGTGGTAAAAATCAAGCATTTAGAAAGTTTGGTAACTCAATACAAGATGTTATTGAAAGACAAGCATTAAGTCCAAAAGGTGGAAGTCCTTTGAGAATAGGTAAAAGTCAAATAGCTAGTGAAGGAAATTGGGCTGCTACAGATAGCCCTTGGGAAAAATATCCAGGAGTATTTGAAGCCACATTTGATTTTACTCATCCTGAAAGAAATATAGGAATGCAAGGATTCAAAAATAGAAGTGGAGTTTTAATAACAGACAGACAAGGAAACCCACTTCCAGAGATTCCTATTACTGAGCCTGGGATGTCTTTTAATAGAAGACTTCCTTTTTCAACTAGATATGTACCTATTGATAAACAAAAGCTTATAGATAATAAGTTTCAATTAGCAACATTTGCTCCTCATTTACAAAGTCTTGCTGAAAAGTATGCTGTTGGATTAGGAGGAGCTGCTACACTTGGAGCAATGGGTTATCCTGGTGCAGTAGAAAAATATAATCAGTACACAATAGATCCATTAAAAGAACAATGGAAAAATTTTCAAAATACTGATATATATAAAAAAGGTAAAGAATTAGATCAATCTATTGGATTAGATTTTTTATATGACAAAAAGAAACAAGGTGGTGTTATAAAAGATGACAGAGGACAATGGGATCATCCTGGAGAGATAACAGAAATAGGAAGCAATAGAATAACAATGCAAGGAGTTCCTTATCCTGTCCTAGGAATATCAGACACAGGACATCAACAGATGATGTACCCAGGAGAAGAATATAAGTTCAAGGGTAAGAAGGTGACAGAATTCCCTATGGCTCAGAATGGAAAAAGAACTCCTATATATACAGACGATCCTAGAAAAGTACAAAATTATAATGATAGTTTGACATTATCCAAAACTAAATCTTTTCTTCCTGTAAATCCACAATATTCTTTTAACAAAAGTGAGATTGATGATATAATAAAAAATAATAGAATATATGGTAGTGATATATATGATGATCCTAAAAATAGAGAAGCTGCTAAAAGATTATCTAAAACACATGATGAATATAATTCAGTAGCACCTATATGGAATAGAGGAGTTAATATAGATTATAGAGGTAGACATATAGATTCTTATGTACAAACATTTAAAAAACCAGTACAACCATATAAATTAGAGAAACCTTCTTTAAAAAGAAAACCTGTAGATGTAGAACCTATAAAGTCTAAGTCTTCAGGAACACCAGGTTTAAAACCTATGTTACATAATGCTGTAGAACAACAACCTGTTTCAAAGAGAGGAGAATATAGAGTGAGCTATTACGATCCTCAAATAAAAGATTGGAATGAAAATGCATTCCAAACTGAAAAAGAAAGTAATACCTTTGCTAGTGAAATGAGCGGAAGAGGGTATGGAGGATCTTATGGTAATGTAACGCAAACAAAAAAAGTAAACAAGAAAAAGACTGGTGGCTGGTTGGAAAAATATAACTAACATAATAAAAACAAATATATGAAGGCTGAAATCTTAAAAATTGCTGGTGTTAAATCTGAAAAGGAATTCTACAAGAAATTTCCTACAGAGGAAGCTTTTCAAAAGGCTCATGGTAAAGAATTCAAGAAAGCTAAGCTTGGTGCTGCTATGGTTCCTAAAGCTCAGAAAGGGAAAGGTTTAAATTTTGATGAATTTGGAGCAAAGAGAATAGACAAGGAATATGGACATGATTGTGCAATTGCTATTGCAAATGAAGAAGCAGATAGACAAGCTGCTAAAGATCAGAGAAAGATAGATAAACGAGTAGATAAAATAAATGCTAGAGTAGATGCACGAGATGCTGCTGCTGCTGCTACAGCTTCTGCAAATGCTATAAACATGAGATATAGCAACATTGGTGATAAGTTAGGGGGCTCTGATTATAAAGCTAGAAAACAAGCATATAATGATTTTGTTAAAGCAAATCCAAACTTTGCAAAAGATCCTTCATATACAGGTCAATTATCTCCTGAAGAAAGATATACGCTATTAGATAATACAGTGACTAATATGCGTAGAGATCGTGCAATACCTAATTCATATCGTGATAGATTAACTAACAAGTTTAATATATCAGACCCTAGTAAAATTGGTGTATCTGAAATGTCAAATTATGCTAATGCAATGGGTGGTGCTGATAATTTCAGAGAATGGTATGATGCAGGTGGTCCAGAGATTAAAGGTCCTAATGCTATAGGTCCTAGAATGCAAAAGTATGGTGGTGAAACTAAGAAGCTTAATCAACTTACCAATTTCACAAATGATGTAGATGGTATTATGCCTATTGCTCAAGATGGATCTATGATAGGATCTTACATGGGTGGTGAAGCACCACAAGCTGAACCTCTAGCATTCCATGATTTATACACAGGAGCAATTCAACAAGCTTCTGGTATGTCTCTAGAGGATAGTAAGAAACAAGCAAGCATTGATCCTTACAGTCTTCCTAAACCAGATTGGTCTTCAATACTTCATAAGTTTGGAGAGGTTGCTGGTAAGGCACAAGCTAGTGCAAGATATGGTAGACAAATTCCACAAGCACAGGTGGGTACACAATTAGATATGTGGGGTAATCCTCTACCTATTACACAGATGCCTTTAAACCCTAATGCAGGAACAGGACAGATGGGATTAAATAATCCTTCTGGTGGTAGTATGCCCAACCCTAATCTTAATACACAAAATATGCTTTGGGGAACAAGTGGTAGTCTAACGCAAGCTCCTGTATTAGGAGGAACAACTCCTGCTTCTATACAAGGAATGGGATCAGAAACACTTGGAAAAAGTACTACAGGTACACTAGGTAAACTTGGTGGAGCAGCTGGAATACTAGGTGCTGCTGGTGATATAGTGGGAGGTATACAACAATTAGGAGAAGAGAAGAAACAATTAAAGAAATCAGAAGCAAATAAACAAATAAGTGCATTAACACTTCAAGCTTCTGGAACAAGACCAGAACAAATAAAACGTAAATATGTAAGACCAGAAGATCAAGTGACTAGTGCAAATCAATTGTTTCCTACATACGGTGTTGGTACAAATTATCTATCTAGAAATGGTTCTGTATTAAGAGCAGAAGGTGGTATGCAAGTGGGTGGTAATCCTGGAGAGATACAAAATACATATGCTCCTAACAATCTATACGATGATCTTGGATATGAACCACTTAGTGATTCTGATATAATAAAACAATATAGAGCTGGTGGATTTATGCCAATAGCTCAAGATGGTTTTTCTCAATTTGCTAGTGCAGGTGGTACTGATCTTGTTGCAGGTACAATGGATGCTATAACAGGTGGAAGTAGTGGTGGTGGTAAAATAGGAGGAGCTGTTGGTGGAACTGCTGGTATGCTTATTGGTGGACCTGTTGGTCAAATGATAGGTAAGGGTGTTGGTACACTGGCTGGTAATTTAATAGATCAGAAAGGTAAGAAGATTGCAGCTAATCAAAAAGCTACACAACAGAATGTACAACAAGCAGCACTTCAATCAGGAGCTCAAGCACTACAAGCACAAAATGCTGGGTTTATGGAAGATGGTGGATGGGTGTCTCATGATTGGCAGCCACAAGTGATTACACAGTTTGGTGAACACAGTATGAAAGATCTTCTCAAGAGAGATCCTATGATGGATACATTAAGAACTGGTGGTCATATTAAACAAAACTATACACAACCTAGTCAAAGAGCTTTAGACACTATGGCTCTAGGTGGTGAACTTAAGACTACATGGGGTGGATATGCTGAACCTGTTTCTCATAACCCATACCTTCCTGGAACAGGAGAAACAGTTATGTTTAGAGGTAAGAGTCATGAAGAATCTGATGGTAATGGACACACAGGTATAGGTGTTAAATATGGTGATGGTGGAATGACAGACTATGCTGAATTTGGATCTCAAGATGCTGATGCTGATGTTGAAGTGGAAAGAGGTGAACCAGCTATGGAAATGTTAGATGGTGAAACAGGAGAGAAGAACATGGTGGTGTTTGGTAATCTAAAAATACCTAATCAATTCTTAGATCAAATAGGAGATGTTAAAGCTAAGGGTAAGAAGTTTAAGAACTATGTAGCTGATCTTGGTAAGATTGAAGAGAGACAAAATAAGATAGTTGAGAAGTCTACTTCTGATCTTGATGGTCTTGATGTATTTACACCATTTGACAAGCTTAAATTTGATGCTCTTCAGGCTAACATCAATGGAGCTAATATGAAACTTAAAGAGATTGCTCTTAAGAAATCAAATGCTGCAGCTGTACAAAATGCAATTAATGATACAGCAGCTGAGCATATGGTGGACGCAGACCATCTTGCTAAAGGTAAAATTAAAATAGATAAAAAAGCTATGAAAGAACAACAAGCTAGGTTTGGTAAAGAGATATTTAAAGCTCAAACTGGAACTACCACTCCTACTACAGAAGGTAACTTTTATGTATATGATGCAAATGGTGTTCCTACAAAAGAGTTAGATAAAGATGGTAATCTAGTACAAGAATTCACTACATCTCCTGTATCAGCTCCTATATCAGCTTCTGCAGCAACTACAAATGCACAAGCATCACCTCTTCCAAAAGTATCTAAAGCAGATTATGATAGATTAAAAGATCTTTATGATGCTGCTCAAAAGGCTGGAAAAGGACCTGCTGTTAAGAAGTTCCAAGAAGAGTATTATAAACTTGCTCCAGAATATGCAGAAAAAATTATAAAAGAGTCTGAACCTAGTAAGCTAGCTATAAAACAAGGGTATAGAAATAAAGCTGCTTTACAAAAGCTAAGTAGAGAAAAATTATTTGGAACAAATAATAATGTATTTGGTAATAGAACAAAAAAGTTCTTTTCTGATTTGATTATAGATACTCCTCCTCCAACTCCAACTCTAGCTAAAACTACTACTACCACTACTGGTGATACAACAACTGCTACACCTGTTATTCCTGTAAAACCAAATAAGTATTCACCATGGATAGGATTAGGTAATCAAGCTCTTGAATACCTAAGACCTACAGATCAAGAACCTTTTGATTATGCACAGTTATATCCTGAAATGGCTGCAATATCTATGAATCAATTAGATCCTGTACAGGCTCAATTATATCGTCCAGAACTAAGTACACCGTATGATATATCTCTTCAAGACCAAATGAATGCTAACCAAGCAGACTTTAATGCTATCCAGAGACAAACAGGATATAACCCTGCAGCTCAAGCATCAATAGCTGCTCAGAAGTATAAGGCTAATTCAAGCATTCTAGGAGAACAGTTTAGACTTAACCAAGCTGAGAAAGCTAGAGTTTATGAAGGTAATAGAGCTGTATTAAATGATGCTCAGCTTAAGAACCTTGGTATATTAGATACACAAATGGTAAGACAAGAAACTGCCAAGAGTAAAACTAAGGAGCAAGCATTAGAGATAATGAAATCTATGGCTGATAAGATTGCTAAGAACAAGTTGGAAAACAGGACATTAGGTATATACGAAAACTTATATAAGTATAGATTTGATCCTAGTGGTAGAGCTGTCAATATGAATCCTCTAGCTCAGTTTGATGTTGCTGCTGGTTCTGAGAAAATTTCTTCAACTGCTGCACCTGAGGGATATGAATATGAAACCATCCTAAAACCAAAGAAGAAAAAGAAGGATGTGGATGAGTCAAGAAATGGCAAGATTGTAAAAGCAATCAAAAATTTATAACCAATTCAATTATACAAGATTACCAAAAACTGTTATAGTTCTTGGTAATCTTATTATTTTTAATTACATTTGCTAACTTAATTTACTATGGCAAGTTTTACAGACACAATAACGCAGTTTAATCCCTATGTAGCTCAACTACCAGTTGAGGCTATGGTGCAAGTGGGTCAATACAAGCAACAGAAATATGAGGAGGGTGTTACAAAGATACAAGCTCAAATAGACCAGGTGGCTGGATTAGATCTTATAAAAGATGTAGATAAAAACTATTTACAATCTAAACTAGATGAACTTGGTAACAATTTAAGAACTGTAGCTGGTGGAGATTTCTCTAACTTCCAACTAGTAAACTCTGTTGGTGGAATGACCAAACAAGTTGCTAATGATAAGACTGTTCAAAATGCAGTTAGTTCCACTGCTTGGTATAGAAAGCAAACTCAACAAATTGAGGAGGCTAGAAAGAAAGGAAAGTCAGATAAAAATAATGAAGATTTTTTTCAGAACGGAGCTAGTAAGTGGTTAAATGATAATGTTGCTGGAAGTTCATTTTCTGATTCATTTGTAGAATACACTGATATTATGAAAACCATCAGAGAGAATATAACTGCTGCTGGTATAGATAATAAGTATCTTGAACAAGTGTATGAGACAGATGGTAGAGGAAACTTATTGCGTGATAAAAATAATCATCTTATTCCTGCAAGAGTGATGGCTACAGAGACATTAGATACAAATGCTGAAAAAGTTAAAGCTATTGTTTCAAATGTTCTATCTCAAGGAAATATTCAACAACAAATTAGTATAGATGGTTGGGCTAATACAAGAAATGTTCCTGTACAAAATGTATTTGACACTTTTAAGAATGATTTTGCTGTTAGAGACGCACAGACTGGTCAAGATCTTTTAACTCTACAAACAAATTTAGATGCAACTAATCTATCAACTGAGCAAAGAGATGCTCTTATACAACAACAAACTAGTATAAAACAAGCTCAAGAAGCTGATAGGAAAAAAATATTAGCACTTAGAGAAAAAGCAATTAGTGACCCTGAACAATTTAAAATAGATTACTATCAAGATGGTTATGTAAATAACCTATTAAGTGGGTTCACTACAAATAAATCAAAGAAAGAAATGAAGGATAGTCCTTTAACAAAGGTTCTTCAGTGGGAGGAAAAGATGAACTTTGATAGAAGTAATGAGAACTTTGATAGACAGATGGAAAGAGCCTCAGCAGCAAGAGCTAATAGAGCTTTAACATTACAAGAACTACAATTTAGTGCTGATTATGAACTTGATCCTTTTACAGGAAGATATAAAAAAGTAGACACTACAGCTGGTAAAAAGAATGATGCTATAAACACAACTACCACTTCTGAAATTAATGCTGAAAACAAAGGTGCTGATATAGATGCACAATTTAATTATAGAAATGTAACATTAGATCTTCAAACAGACGCTAGAGCTAAAGGGTTTGATCTTATATACAATTATTTATATAAGGTTAATAATGGTAAAAATAAAGATGGTAAACCTTTCACTAAAGCTGATGCACAAAAAACAGTTGAGACATATGCTAAAGCTAATGGTGAAAATGAATATCAGTATATTATGAGATTTGCTGGAGATTTAAAAAATAAATCTGAGAAGAGTGGAATAAAACTATCAATTCAAGACGAAGATAAGGTTAATGAAATAAATAAATTACACAACGATATTATATCAAGAACTGCTGTTACAACAGACATATATAGACAAATTAAAAATGAGTCAGGAATTGATGTAAGTAAATATACAACTATTCTTAAACCTGTAGCAACTCTAGATGAGTATGATAGACCTACAGAAATTAGTGTTCAAGATCAACTAGATTATTCATTAATACAAGGTGCAGGTTTTGTAGTGCGTACACCAGAAGAAAAAACAGCATATGATAGATTAAATGAAAAATATGGTAATCCTGTTAACATGAAAAGTATGTTTATAAAAGGAGGAGTTAATCCTGACATATATGATAAAATAGGAAATGATCCACAATTTAGAAGAGCTCAGGAACTACTTGCAGAAAAGTTTAAGAAGGTGAACGTTGTATCTGATAACTTCTCATCTACATTAATGGGAACAGATGATGAGTTAAAACTATCAAAAGCAAGACTTCTTCCTTTGTTTAATTCTTCAAGAATAGAAAAAGATGAACAACAAGCTATTGCAGCAGTTCTTACAGGAACTGGTGGTGGTATTACATATGATGCCCATAGACCAACAAAAGAAGGTGAGCCTTGGACAGGAACTATTTTTGTAACTGATAAAGACGGAAAACCGCATTCTGTAGATGTTGATCAAAAAAACTTAGAGCTTGTAACAAATAGAAAATTTAATGCTTATGTAGAAGATGGACTTAGAGCGAGAGCTAATGTAAGTCAATTTGGATCTACAAATTTAGGAGCATATGTAACAGATCCTAATGCGTATGCAAGTGCTGCAATTAAGTCTGGTATGTTTGCTAGTCTTAAAGATTCAGACTATACAGCTTTTGCAGATATAACAGCACCTCTTTCTGGAGGAAATTTAGCAATAGCAATATATGCAAAAGATAAAACTATGTCTAACTTTGAACTAATACAGATGACTCCTTTAAAAGCAAAAAATGTATACTTCACAGATTATAATGAGATAGCTGGAGTTATTCCAAGAGTCACTCCAGGAATGATTAAACAAGGTTTAATTGACGCTAAAAAGAAGAAATAATATGCCTGAAGAATTAAAGCCTATAAACTTACCTGGTAAACCAAGAAAATTTGTTCCTTTAGATGATAGTGGTCCTGCACAGATAACAGGAAACCTTGCTTATAGGCAATCTAAAGATACTCTTGAAGCTTTGTTTGCATCTGTTCCTGTTGATACAGGAGCAAAGCAATCCACTGTATATCAATCTGAGGTGGATGACCTTCTTACAGGAAGATATAACAATGTTATATATGGAGCAAATAATGAGGATATACATGGTAGAACTCAAGGGATTTTAGATAAGGCTGTTAATGGTACACTAAAAGGTGTAGGACTTGCTGCTACAACTTTTGTTGGTGGCCTTGGACTGCTTTATGGTATAGGTAAATCATTTGGAACACATAAGCTTTCAGATGTATGGCAAAATGAAGTTAGTGAGTCATTAGATGCTATCAATAAAGAAGTGGATGATAAATATCTTCCAAACTATTATACAGATAAAGAATCAAATGCTGCATGGTATTCTTCAGATAATCTATTCACTGCAAACTTTTTGTTTGATAAATTAGTTAAGAATGCAGGATTTGCTGTAGGAGCAATATACTCAGGTAACCTTGCATCAAAAGGACTTGGTATTGTAGGAGGAGCTCTTGGAGGAATGTTTGATAAAGCAAGTAAATACACTGAAGCATGGAAAACTTTTTCAGATGTTAACAAAGGAGCATCTCGTTTATTCTCTCAGGGTAAAAATATAGAAGCGGCAGAAATTTTAAAAAAGGGAATCTCAACAATAGCAGATGCTGAAAAAGCAAGTGCTGAGATGTTAAAGATTTCAAATAAGTTTCTTGGTATAGAAGGAGTTCAAGATTTTACAAGAAAGTCTATAATGTCTTTATACTCATCAGCAGGTGAGTCTTCTTTTGAATCAATTGGTACTGCAAGCTCTTTTAGAGAAAATAAGATACAGGACTTTAGAGATAAGTGGGGATATGATCCAACTGGAGAAGAATTAGATAAGATAGATAAACTATCTAAAGAAGTTGGTAATGCTTCATTCATGGCTAACATGGCAGTCTTATCTGCTACAGAGTTTACACAGCTTCCATATCTTATGGGAAGTTCTTATAAAACAGGAAAGGCTACATCTAATGCATTTAAAACAGCAGAAGAGGTTGTTGTGAAAGAAGGTAAGTATGTAGCAAAAGGTGCATCAAGATTATCAAAAGCTAAAAGTTTTATAACATCTTATATATTTGATCCTAAAGAATCTTTACAAGAATACCTTCAGACATCTATTGATGTTGGAGTTCAGGATTATTACAATAAAGCCTATGAGGGGAAAGAGGCTAAGAGTCTTACAGAAGCATTTATAAATGCAGGAACTTCAGGATGGGAAGGTTTAAAAACTGCAATAACTAGTAAAGAAGGTGGAGAAAGTATTCTTCTTGGTGGTATTTCTGGTGGGTTAATGCAAGCAAAAGGAAAGATTAAAGAACGTAAATATAAATCAGAAAACACTAATTCTTTTTTACAAGATTTAAATGTTCCTGATAGTACATTTACAGATGCTTTTAACGATAGAGTGAACTCATTACAGAGAGGAATTGTACTACAACAAAAGGGAGAACAAGCATTAAATGATGGAGATAAGCTTGAGTTTTTAGATAATAAATATGATCAAACCCACAACTATCTTTCTACTAGAGTTAAATATGGTAGAACTGATATGGTTATTGATGATATTAATGATCGTAGAATGCATGCATCTAGTGATGGAAGTTATAAGAATCTCCAAGCAACTGGTGGAGCTCCTTTAAACATGTCTAGAACTGACTATAATAAAAAACTAAATGAGTTCGAGCAACATGCTAAAACACTAACTTCTCTATACGAATCTTCCAATCTTATATATCAAGGAAAACTTAATAGTGAAAATCAAAGAATGTATTCTGATGTTGTTATAGACAAAATGGTTTATGCTGCAGATAAGATAACTGATTATGATTTCCGTATTCCTCAATTGAATACTTCTTTAATTGGAGCTGGTGTAACAAAAACACAAGATATTTTAGAGAGTATTATTAAAGATAACAAACCAAACAAACAAGCTACAGCTGAAGCACTTAATCAGATTAATGATTTAGATGTAACACAAGAAACAAAAGATGAACTTAAAACAAATCTTTCTGACATAATAGAACTTGGTCTAAGAAGAAAATTATTTATAGAACAACATAATGATATTGTTGAAAATCCTTCTAGATATGAATATGCACCAGAATTTAAATTTGGTGAAACAAAAGAGGTTCCTGTAGTAGTTTCTCAAGATAATATAGCAGAGCCTAATAAAAAACTAGAAATAGGAAAAGAGTATTCTTTAGCTGAACCATTTAGGAAAGAAGGAACTCAATTACAACTTGCTCCAAAAATTACTGTTTTATCACAAACTCTTGGGGGAGAACTTGAAGTGAAGTTACCTAATGGTAAAACATCATTCATGACTCCTGAGGAATTTGATAACTTTACTATTTCTGATGAGAACAACACTTCTCAAGAGATGGCTGATTTATTAGATGATGCTATTGATACGGTTTTAAAAGATGAGAAATACGCTGATATTAAAAAAGAACTTACAGAGGCATCTAAAGAATTAGGAGATAATAAGATAGATAAAATAGGATGGATAAACTCTCTTGATAATCAATCTCTTATAGATGATATTGAGAATGAACTTGGTATTCAAACAAAAGCAATGTTTGAAACAAGAGATAGAATTAAAAAAGAAGCTGAACAATTAAAGAAGAATAAGGAAGATATTATAAAACAACAGAATGAAATTGAACAAAGTTCTGGTGATGTAGGAACTAACAATCCTGCTAATGATAAAGTGGTTCCTGAAGGAAAGCTTCTTGATGCCAAGATAATGTTTATATCTGGAACTTCAGAATCTGAAGCAACTGGATATTATATTGATGAGAATGGAGAAGTTAAAGATCCTGCACAAGCAGATTTACACATTAGAAACTCTAGAGAGTTTTTAAATAATGTAGGTGGGTTTAAGAACAGAACTAATATGAGAGTGATTCTTGTAACTCCTGCTCTTGCAAAAGCTTATGGATTAGAAGGATTGGTACAGATGTCTTATGGTAAAGCTTCAGATTTTGATGTTAATGAAATACCTAATGTAAACAATGTTAAACTTGGATTTATTGCTCAGGTGTTTGTTGAACAAGTGGGTGATAGATTATTCTTTGTAGATAAAAATGGTAATCAATTAGGTGAGGTGGGTAATCAATTGGAGAATGTAAGTGATGTTATCTTCCAAACTATGCGTACAGATAAACTTACGTATAATGATAATAAGACACCAAGATATAGAAAGAATCAAAAGGAAGAAGCTGAGGCATATGCTGCTGCATGGACTAAACAAAGAGCAGAAATATTTGCTACAGAACCTTCAGCATCTCCTACAGTTTATGGATTTCAAGTGTCTAGAGGAATAAGTAAAAAGACTACAGATGGTTCAAGTAATCATATAGCTGGAACTCTTATTGATAAAGATCAAGAGAAGAACATACTAGCTAAAGACCAAACATTAATACAGATTCCTATAACAGGTATAGTTGCTCACCATACAGGAGAGATCAATATGCCTAAAGGTAGACCTGTTCTTGTACATCAAGACAATGTTGAATTCCTAAACAATATTAAATTCACTGGTAAGAGAGCTGAGGGAATTTATGAAGTTATCAATAAGATAGCTACAGAGATGAGTGAAAAGTCAAAGGCTGGTAAGAAGGTTACAATTAATAAGAAGCTTTCTAGATTCTTACAGAATGTTTTATATTGGAGAAAGGGAGATACAACAGAAGGTTCTAACCAAATCAATATAAACGAAGATAATCTCACCATCTCTTTTGCTGGTAAGAGTTATAATCTTTCAGAAATAGAATCTAAAAAAGATGAGCTATTGGAAGATATTAAAAAAGCTTTTCATAATGTAAACAACAACACTCTAGGTAAGGATCTTTTTAGTAAGCCCTTCACAGAGTATTATATGAAAGATGGTGAATTGGTTAGTAATGATTGGACCAACTACCAAACTTATCTTCTATCCTCTACATATCCTAATGGTTCAGCAAGAGCTATATCAGACACTCCTCTATCTACAAAAGTAGCAGTTCCTACACCTAGTGTTCCTTATACACATGAGCAAAAGTATGCTACACTACAAGGATTAGAACTTCCTGTAGGTGTAATAGCTAAACCTGCAACAGTTAAAGCAGCTCCTGTAAAAACAGAGAGAAAGTATGACTATGAGGGAGGAGATAATATATACACTATTCCTTCTTTTGGTGATGTTATATTCACTGTAAAGGAAGGTGAAAATCCTCAGTTTGATGATAAGGATGATACATTCATAGCCACAAGGAATAAAGTTATAGATAAGCTTAGAGAAAAACGTAAGGATGCTTCTCAGGAAGAGCTTACAAAACTAGCTAATGGTGCTATTCTTGGTTTTGTTAAAGCAGAATTAGAAACAGATCTTGCTGCAGAAGCTCCTAAAGTTGAAGAAGTAGTCACTGAAACTTCTGTTTCTGATATAGAAAAATTAAAACAAACACCAGAAGGAAAAGAAATAGAAAATAGAAGAAGCTTAACTGTTGTTTCTGATGAAGCTGCTGATGAAGATAATTACGATGGTTATTTTGAAGACAGTGTTAAACCTTTAGGATCAGATGAGTTTGTTAAAACTGGAAAATGGATAGGTACTTATATAAACAAAACTGGTGAAAAAGAAGAAGTTGTAGCTAATTCTGAAAAAGAAATATTAGATATTCTTAATGCTAAATATAATGCAGAACTAGCTGCTTTAGAAGGAACTACTCCTACTTCAGAATTAGAAAAAGCAAAAGAAAGAGCAATTGCTAGTATAGAAAAAGGGAATATAGGATTTTATGCATTACATAAAAATCAATCTGGAAAAGAAGTAAACTTAAAAGCAAATACAAAAGAAGAACTTATAAAATTAATAAATGAAACTTACTCTGAAACTGGTTGGGGAAATAATGAAAATAATATAATTGGAAGAATATTTGATTTTAATGTTGGAGAAGATGAACAAGGACAGTCATATCAACATAAAGTAAAAGTTGAAAAAGTATCATTATTAAAAAATGGTAATTACAGAATTCTTGCACACAATACTGTAAATGGTAGAGATTATGATATGATTACTGATGAAAATGGTTCAGTAATGTCATATACAAAAGAAGGTAAAACTTTTAAAGGAGATATTAATGATGAAATAGTTTTTGGGGCAGGTGATTTTGTTAAATCTTTAGAAGAAAAATCTGCTGAAACTCCTAAAGAACCAGGATCATTTGATGTTAAGAACATCAAGAAGAGAGGAAATATGTTTAGGAAGGTGGGTGTATTGACTAAGATAGATAGAATGTCAGAGGCTGATCTTAAAGCCTTTAAAGAATGGCATGCTAAGAATGTTCCTAATATACCTTTTGAGGTGTTAGAGAACATGGTTAATATGAATAGCACAGAGAAAGCGTGGGGTGTGTTTGAAGATGGTGTTGCTAAGTTTGTTAAAGGTGGCCTTAGAGGTACAGAATATCATGAGGTGGGGGAAGGTATCTGGAATGGTATGCTTACTCCTGAAGAGAAGAGTGCTTTAATTGATGAGTTTAGAAAGAAAGCTGGACAATTTCTAGATAGAGATACAAATAAAAAGTTTAACTATGATGATCCTACAGTTAGTGATGATATGGTTAAGGAAAGAATCCTAGATGATTTTGCTGATTTTAGAGAAGGTAAACTTCCTGCTAGAACTTTAGGAGAAAAGATTGTTAACTTCTTCAGAAGGATATTAGAGTTTATTAAATCCTTTATAGGAAATCCTTCTCTTAAAACACAGTTATTTAATTCAATTGAGGCAGGTGAATTCAAAGATAGAGAACTATCTGCTGAATCAAAAACAATGCCTCCTCAATATAGAAGAGCTGGACATCTTACAGAAGAGCAAACAAATGCTTATGTTAAGGATATGATGGCAATTTCTTCTGCTATTATTCTTGGTAATGGAGATATTGGAACAATTGATAAGTCTGCTATATACGATTTAAGAAAGCTTACAAGTGATGATGTTTTTAATAAAGTGGAGCAGCTATATATAGAACAGGGAACTAGACAAGAGCTAGGTGATGTAGCTTGGAAAGAACTTGTTGTTAAAACAAAACAAGAATTAAAAGCACTTTTGAAGGTGGACTTCAATGATGAAGATCTTGTAAATATAAATGAAGGAGAAACAAATAAGAATGATTATGCTAAGGAACCATTCTCCACTGATTGGAAGAAGACTGCTCCTATAGGTATTAAGTTTGTATCTAGCACTATTCCTGAAGCAGTTCCTACAAATCAAGAAAACAGTAATTCATTTAAGCTTCCTGATCTTAAGGTGAACCTAAAAACTCAAACATATTCTCTTGTTCCTTATACAAGAATATTTAGTACAATGCTTGATAAGCTTAAGAATACTACATCAGTAGGAAAAGTTATTAGTAAAATTGTATCACTAGCTAATAAAGATGCTAACTATGTTAGAATGTTCAAAACACTGGGTGGCAATCTTAATAACAAGACTATTAACTTCAAAGACTTTAAGTTTGAAGATTGGAGATTGTTCATTGAGATGATGCAAACATATACAAAGCAAAAACCTAATGCTGTTATTGAATATGTTTCTCAAGGAAGGACAATTTCAAGATCTGCTATAGTTACAGGAATAGTAGATGTAACTACAAGAGGATGGATGCAGAACATGAGAAACCTTGCAATTGAACCAGACTCTTATATCAAACTTGATAGAAGTGTAGGTACGTATGAAGTGACAGATCTTTCTGCAATTCCTACATCCACTCCTCAAGATAAGGTGGATTTCTTAGCTAAGCTTGGCATTATATTCCCTATAGAGGCTTGGAATAAATTAAAGAAAGATCAAGTGATAGACTTCACTCTCACTGTAGATAAGATTAAAGAATATCTACAAGAGGCTAAAGAGATAATGAATATTAAGAAAAGGACTTTAGATATTGCTGGTCAATTAGACACTCTTGCTACAATGTATGTAGGTGTAACAAATCCTAATCAGGAAACCACACGTATAAATATTGATGGTAAACAATCTAATTCCTTTGCAGATAACAATACTCCTTCTGTATTTGAGAATGAGTTTAACGAGGCTGCTACATTAGATGAGCTTCTTAAATTAAGACCAGAACTAAATGATGTTTATTCTAAGGGAAGTCAACTTCTTAAGAAAGGTGGACAGTTCTTTGATAAAGAAGGGAATAGAACTTCTCTTCAATTGAAACTAGGATATATTGAGGGTAAGAAGAATATAGATGATAATAAAGGAACCACATCTGTAAAGCTTACAGTGGGAGATCGTTTCACACAAGAGATTAATCAAAACATTAATGGTAACTATTATGTATTGATTCCTGCTGATGGATCTACAGAATGGATGATGAACATGGGTAATAATATTTCATTTGAAGATGTAGAACAAGGAACTGATGGATGGAAAGAGATTAATAAAATATTCAGAGGATATTTAACTGATGATATTGCTCTTGCTCTAGATGCTGAGAATAGAGAACAATTAAGAAATGTTGGAGATAAAGCTAAAGAGTTGCGTTTCTTCAAAGATATTCTTTCTGATGATGTTCTATCTAAAATCAACAAGATGATTTTAGCTGGTGATACACAAGATGATATTGAAGAATATGTTAAAAATAATATAGAAAAAATAAATGATTCAATTAAAGCATTTATTAACAACACTGTAACTAATACAAGAAATATTCTTATAGAAAATGGTCAGATTAAAGTGACTGGTGAAGACCAATATTCTTATGTAGGACTGAATGATACATTTGCTAAGAATGAAGGATTGAATCAAAACAATCTTACATTTGATGATATTACAAATGTTTTAACATTTGCTAATGCAAACTACATCATTAACAACATAGAGTTTCATAAGACAATATTCGGTGATCCATATCAGTTTGAAATTAAAGAAGATGGTTCTCTAGATGAAACAAAGCGTATTAAGAGTTTCCTTTCTCCTAGAAGAACTACATTTGATAGTCCTGAGTTTAATACATTCCTTAATGAGAAGTTTAATACTGCAGGAGAAATAGATTTAGACTCTACTGATCCAGGATATCATAACAATAAATCTTACACAAACACAGTCACTTTTAGTGATGTAAAGATTGTTGGATCTATTGCTAGCTTAAAGAATGTTTCTAAAGAAGTGAAGAAAGCGTTTGCTAAAACAAATGAAGCAGATGCTGCATCATTCATAATGGATGGTACTTATAGAGAAGTGAAGTTTAAGAATAGTCAATGGTCTCAACAAGCTGAAGATTTTCATCAATGGCAAATGGCTTGGACAAGACAGAATATGCCTGAGTATACATATACAAACAAAGCTCTTGAGGCACATGATAAAGCATTAGTAAAGACTAAAGAACCTAAACATACAATTGAAATCTTAAAACCTATTGTATCTGGTGTTACAGCAAACTCTAATAAAATAAACCTTGTATTAGATAAGTTCTCTCAAATGCCTATATACTATAGCATGGTGAAAGGAACTACTCTTGAGAAGTTATATATCAAGATGATGAAAGCTGATGTAGGATATTCCATTATGATCTCTGGTAGAAAGGTGGGAGCTGAGGCTTTACATGATCTTTACACTCCAAGTGGTGAGTTTAATGATGCTGCTTTTAATAATAACATAGAAGTTCCTTGGAAAGCTTATGGTATACAAGTGGAGAATTCATATGAAGGACCTGGAGAACAAACAAGAGGTTCTCAGCTTACAAAGATTTCTACATTAGATCTTTATGAAAATGGTGAGGCTAGTGAAGAAGTTGTTAAAGAAGTTAAAAGAAATAGAGAGATTCTCAATGATCTACATAGAAATGGATATGAGAGATTCTTAAAAAGACTTGGTATACAAGATCTTGGTGGTTCATTTAAAATTACAGATAAGAGAGCTCTTGCTAAAACTCTACAAGATGAGATGTTTAGAAGAGAACTATCTGATAATGTTAAAGATTCTATACAACTTGATGAGCAAGGTGAGTTCTTAATTCCTTTTGAAGCATCTCCTGCCTACTTACAAATTAAGAGTATTCTTTATTCATTTGTAGATAAGGCTATCACCTCTCCTAAAATGAATGGTGGTTCTTATGTACAGGCTCCTGTTACAGGATGGGAAAATGCTAAGAAGGGAAGAAAGATAGCTATCAAAACAGAAGATGGATATAAGCAAATAACAAGACAAGAATATGATAAACTAAGCGATGTTGAGAAAGGAAAGGTTGTATTAACAGATGACACTCTTAAATTCTATGTAGATGAGAAAGGTAAGAGACATTGTGAAGTGATGCTTCCTCATTGGTTTAGAGCTAATCTTGGTAAGCATGGTCTTAAGACAGATGCAGAATTAATAGAATGGATAAACAACTCTCCAGATGGTAAAGAAATACTATCAGGAATAGGGTTTCGTATACCTACGCAATCTCTATCTTCTGTAGAAGTGTTTACAGTGAAGGGTTTCCTTCCTCAATACATGGGTAAAACAGTTGTTGTTCCTTCAGAGATCACCACTAAAGCAGGAAGTGACTTTGATATAGATAAATTAAATATGTATCTCAAGGCTACATACATAGATCTTAAAGGTGATATTCGTCTCATAAGATCTAAAGGAACAGAACAAGAAACAAAAGATTTCTACGGTGAAATATTTGAAGAAAAGACTGTTAATACAATAGTTAATAGAATAGAACTTTTGGATGCTATTGATACATTGATGAGTAATGGGGAAATAACTAAACAAATGCAAGATAAGTATGGTGACTATATTGATAGACTATATGCTGATTTAACCACTGGTGAAGAAATGGATGCTGTACGTGATAGAATACAAAAAGATTTTGATAAGTTAACCAATGATCAAGTACAAGATGCTATTAAAGAAAGTTTTGTAGAGGATATGTATAGACGTTCTCTTGAGAATGATTATTATGATTCTCTTGAGAAGTTAATTACACTTCCTGAGAACTTCCAGAGATTAATATCTCCTGTAGGAGATGCTGGTCTTAAAGATATATCTGATGAACTTGATGTTCTTAGAGGTGAGGATGAAACTACAATTAAGAACAGGATGCTTGATAGAAACTACTTAACTAAACTTAGACATGCATTTGTTACAGCTAAAAGGTGGGTGGGTATTGCAGCTGTTAATATTACAGGAGTTTCTCTATACCAAAAAGCTAAGATATATATTGATCCTGCTAGATTTAACAATGTTAGTAAGGACGATAGAGATATATTAAACTATGGTGATGGAGATGTTCTACTTGATCATAATAAATTAGAAGTTAATGGTAAAAAGTATATTTCCCTTTCTGGTAGGCTTGATGCTATTGGTAAATTTATATCTGATGGATTGTCTGGATATGCAACTTCTTTCATGGATGTGGCAAAAAATCCTTACATTCTTAAGATAATAAAGAGCGATCTTTCTGTAGGTACATTCATGTTCTTACAGAGAATAGGTGTTCCAATGAAACAAGCAATCATGTTCATGAACCAACCTATCATCAGTGAGTATTTAACAATGCTTGACAATAAAAATGTTAAAACATTGTTTGATACAAGAATGATTACAGAAATTCAATATAAGTTCCCTTCAACAGTTACACAAAAAGATATTACAGGATTTAATAAAACTGAACTAGCAGATAATATCAAAAACTATTATGCTACAAAAGTTAATGAACAAGGAACTATGTATACAAAAGACCTTGGTGATTATAAAAATCATGAGCAGGTGAACATATTGTTTGAGTTCTTGAAGTATGCTAAGATGGCTGATTATAATTTCAAACTTGGACAGGCTTCTAACTATGATACCACTAAGTTCCAAACTGGGGATTCTCTATCATTAAAACAATGGAGAACTGAAGCTGCTGAGAAACAAAACATTATTTCTTCAGTGGGGGATATATTAGAAAATAACTTTATAGGGGTACAAGCAGACTATCTTGATGATGCTATGGAAGCATTGGGAGAAGCTCTTCCTTTAGAAAAGGCTGTATTCACTAGAGTTACAGATAGAGTTTTAGAATCATTCTCAAAAGACCTTTTCTTAAGTAAGGATAAGTGGGATAAGATTGCTAATAAAGTGAAGGCATCTTTCCTTGATTATGTTATACAAAAGAGAACAGACGTAGCAACAAATCTTAATGGACAACTAGTTGATGAGAAAACATCTGTAGCACAAATGCTTACAAAAGCTAAGAAAGATTTCCCAGGAGTACAAATCTTGGAAGATCTTGAGGTGGATAGTTCAGGAAGAATAGGTGGTGCTCAAACTATTAAGTTAAAGGTGAATGATAAGCTTGCCTATAATGAGAATATGTACACAGGTATGATGAGAGAGCTTAGAGATAACCCTTCAACAAACGATCTATATAAGGGTATAGTGAGACTTGCTATTCTACAAGGAACATATCAATCAGCTATATCAATCAAGAACATTATTCCTATAGAAGACTATTCAGCTTATATAACTCCTATGTTAGCTGGATTACAAGTGGATGAAGAGATAGCTGCATTTGGTGTAAACAATGAATTCCAAAAGAATGAGTTTTTAGATAATGACGTAGTTCCTATTTTGGAACCTAGATTCAAAGAAGTAGAAGATCTTACAGCAAACGAGGATGAACCTAGAAGATTTCAAGCTGCTCTTGTAAAGGTTGGTAAAGTGTTTCTTCCTGGAGCATTCCCTATGATAGAAGGACTGGGTATAAAATCTAAGAATAGACAAATCCTTCTTCTAAATGCAAAGTATAACGCTAAGGTTATAAACTATGATGTTATAAAAGTACCAAGAACTATATCAATTGATAAGAAGAAAGCTGATGAAGGAAAGATAGATGTTGCTACAGGAATGGAAATCACCAATCAAACTTATGCTGAGAAAGCTAAGAAAGGTGATACATCTCTTAAGAACTTCTATGGTTATCAGAAAGTTAAATATGCTGATGGTTCTCCATTAATAGCTAGCTATGATAGAGATGGTAATCCTGTATATGTTTACAAGTTTGTAAACTTACATGGTGATGGACAATATGCTACAGAGTATTATGGAGATGGAAGACCTTCTATTTTTAATAATGGTACACAGAAGAATGTAAAAAATGTAGAGGGTACATTAATAAGTAATGAGCTTTCTGACAGAGACATTATTAACTATTATGGAGGAG
>Ga0315274_10004250_pt1 | contig 21116 bp, 13 predicted proteins | sample YL17G02_20_MG_FD_203700 | JGI IMG/M metagenome (GOLD analysis project Ga0315274, IMG submission 203700) | Sediment microbial communities from Yellowstone Lake, YNP, Wyoming, USA - YL17G02_20 | ecosystem: Environmental > Aquatic > Freshwater > Lake > Sediment | place: USA: Wyoming | collected...
GTCGTTTGAGGCCGAGAAACACATCAAGAACTCGGCCAATCCGAAAATCCGTCTGTTCTCGGTCCCGCGCGTCAAGTCGGACAAGCCGCTCGAAGATACCACAGGGACGTGGCAGGTCTGCGGGCCGGCGACCGTCAAGGACTTCACCGCCGTCGGGTATTTCTTTGGGCGCGATTTGCAGAAAGCGCTCAGGGTCCCCGTCGGGCTGATCCATTCGTCGTGGGGTGGGTCGCCCGCCGAGGTCTGGGTGCAGGAATCGGTGCTGGCGGCCAATCCCGAACTGAAAGTCATCCTCGACGCCTATCCGAAGTCGTTCGAAGGATACCAGAAGGCGCTGGCAGCCTACAAAAGCAGATCGGCAAAGGACAAGGCGGCCAAGAAGGACCGACCTTCCAGCGCCCCCTGGAAACCCGCCGAGCTATACAACGGCATGATCGCGCCGCTGCTTCCATACGCGATCAAGGGAGCGATCTGGTATCAGGGCGAAAGCAACGCGAGCCGCGCCGCGCAATACCGCGCACTCTTTCCGACGATGATCCAAAACTGGCGCCGCGACTGGAAACTGGGCGACTTCACGTTTCTCGAAGTACAGCTGGCGCCCTATATGGAGATCAAGACAGAGCCGTCCGAAAGCGCCTGGGCCGAGCTGCGTGAGGCGCAACTTCTGGCCACGCGGATTCTGCCCAACGTCGGCATGGCCGTGATCACCGACATGGGCGATCCCAAGGACATTCATCCGAAGAAGAAGGAGCCGGTCGGCGCGCGGCTGGCGCTGGCGGCGCAAGCGATTGCTTATGGCGAGAAGATCGTGTATTCGGGACCGATCTATAGGTATATGCAAGTCGGACCGGGCCACATCGCGCTGCACTTTGACCACGTGGGCAAGGGATTGAAGGCGGAGGGCGGTCCGCTCAAAGGTTTCGCCATCGCCGGCGCGGACGGCAAGTTTGTCTGGGCCGATGCGGCGATCGAAGGCGACACGGTTGTCGTGTCGTCCAAGGACGTGCCGCGGCCCGTGGCGGTGCGCTACGGCTGGGCCGACTGTCCGGTTGTGAATTTGTGGAACAAGAACGGCTTGCCAGCCAGCCCTTTCCGGACCGACCGTGCGGAGTCGGATATGAGCTATTGACGCGGGAGGAAGCGTCCGTCGTGACGCCGACAGCGGACCGGTCTGCGCCCGCGGGAGAGGGCGCACTATGCATGAGGAGATGAACATGAGAGGGTTGAGCAGAATCGCGGCTATCTTACTTGCCGCAGGCGTGTTGTTGACGGCCTTGTGCAGTTTCGCCGCAACTCCGGTTGTCTCGCCCGACAGTCCGAGCGCCAGGATCATGGGCCAGTACGAAGGGATCTACACGGGGCCGGACGGCAAGGCTCTGAAGGCGGAGGCCGACGTTCTCGCCCAGGGCAAGGGGACGTATTTCGCGAATCTGCGCGCGTTTCGCGCTGACGGCAGCGAAGAGATGAACCTGGATATGCAGCGCGCGCCGTCGTGGCTTCAACGCTTGCTGACGAGCGAGCGGCGCGTGAAGATGGGCGTGATCATCGGCGGCGTGAGATGGACCGGCCGGATCGGCGAGGGCAAGTTTACCGCGGCGCCCGCGAAGGCAAAACGAGGCGAAGGATTCGTTTTGAATCGCGTCGTTCGCCATTCGCCCACTGAGGGCCTCAAGCCGACCCCCGGCGCTGTTGTGCTGTTGCCCTACGCGCCCGACAAGCCGACGACGCTGACCGAGTGGACCAACCAGAACTGGAAGATCCTGCCCGACGGCAGCGTCCAGGTCGCCCGGGGCGACAGCAAGAGCGTCCGCAAGTTCGGCGACTGCCGGCTGCACGCCGAGTTTTGGCTGCCCTTCGAGCCGTTGGGGCGCGGCCAGGGGCGCGGCAACAGCGGCGTCTATTTGCAGGACCTCTATGAAGTTCAGGTGCTCGACTCGTTCGGGCTGCCGTCGAAGAACAACGAATGCGGCGGCATTTACAGCATCGCGGCGCCGAAGGTAAACATGTGCTTTCCGCCGTTGCGGTGGCAGACGTACGACATCACGTTCCGCGCGCCGCGCTTCGGCCCCGACGGCAAGGTTGTCGAGCCGGCGACGTTCCTGAAGTTGGTCCACAACGGCGTGACGATTCACGAGAACATCAAGGCGCCGCGCAGCACCGAGCGGTCGAAGCCGGGCGGCGAGGTCAAGGCCGGCCCCATCCGGCTGCAGAACCACGGCCACCCGGTGCGCTTCCGCAACTTCTGGATCGTCGAGCTGAAGGACGAGGGCAAGTAAGCGCGCGAGTTCGTAGTTCCCACTTTAGTGGGCGTTCCAAGAAAGCCATGACCCACTGAAGTGGGAACTACGAGCAATCAGTCCCACTGCGAAGACAGTCACTCCTTTGCCTTTCGCGGCGACTCGATCCACGTGCGCTGGACGGACTTGGGCAGCTCCGTCCACTCGCGCGGGCCGACCAAACCGATGCTGGTCATGTCAATCGGCTTGAAGCCGAGAGCGAACGCGGGCGAGTCGGGCCGGAGCCGGAAATCGTCCTTCTCCGCGTTCACGAACAGCGGATCGGCGACGATCGAGTGACGGTCCTGGCTCTGGGCCTGCCATTTCTCCAGGGTCGCGCCCGCGAAGTTGATTGGCCGTCCCGCCGAATCCCAATAGACATTGTAGTCCAACTCATAGGCGCCCGGCTCTCCCGCCCAGTTGCTGCCCAGCAACACGCCCTCGTTAAAATAGACGATGTTGCGCTCGAAGACAAACGAGCGATGCGGCTCGTTTCGGGTGCGGGCGACTTGCTTCTCGCGCGAGAAGGCGAGAACGTTGTTCCGCACGATGTTGTCCTTGCCGTAGTGCTGATGGAAATTGCCGTCCTTGGTGCGATAGGCGAGGTTGTTCTCGATCAGGATGCCCTGGCTGCCCTCGTCGGTGTAGATTCCCCAGCCGCCGTAGCTGAATGAATCCACGTGATGGAACGAATTGTTGCGGATTTGCGTGCCGGGCGAAATGCCCAAGGTGTAGATGCCGCCCATGTCGCTGAGGACGCCGAATCCGAGATGGTGAACGTGGTTGTACTCGATGAGGTTGTGGTGGGCCGAGCTGGGCTGATAGCCCCAGCTCCAACCGACCGAAATGCCCGTGTAGAAGAAATCGCTGATTTCATTATGCTGGATGGCGTTGTAGGAGCTCTTGCCGACCCAGACGCCGACGGCTGTGGCATAGACGTGGCCGCCGTCGTGGATGAAGCAGTTGGCGACCGTGTTGTGCGAGGCGCGCGCCCGTTCTTCCTTGGGCAGATTAATCTCGCCGATCAGAACGCCGCCCGCGCCGAGGTCGTGGACGTGGCATTGCTCAAGGCGGTTGCTCTGGCAGCCGTGGCCGAAACCGACGCCGTAGCCGCCAACGTGAGCGATTTCGAGTTTTTCGAGCGAGCAGCGGCGCGCGCCGGACAGCGCGATGGCCGGTTTGGCCTCGGGCGCGGCCTGGCGGTAGTTGTGGCCTTCGGGACCGATCGTCCAATCGGCGCAGGTGAAGGCGAGGCCGGAAAGCGTGACGTGCTCGACGAATTTCCCCGCGTCGGCGTCGCCTTGAACGCGCACCAGTTCGGTCAGGACGGGCGCTTCGACGACGGCCTTCTCCAGGTCTTCGCCGGGCATTGGGATGTAGGAAAGAACGCCGGTGCGGCGATCGAGATACCACTCGCCGGGCTTATCGAGAGCGTCGGGCGCGTTTTCGATGATGTAGCGGTTCTTGCCCCACTTGAGCAGCGGCCACTGAGTTGCGCCGCCAAATCGGACCGTGTTGGCCTGTGTGTCCACCGAACGCAGCAGATGGCGCGTGGTGGCCCAGGCGTGATAGATGATGACCTCCACGTCGTTCAGATTGTCCCAGTTCTTGATGTCGCCGGGGCGGAAGTGGAACTCCGTCTGGCCGGCGGCCTGTTTGGCTGTTTTGGCGGCCGCGGCGGGCGGCGGATTGTCGGTGACTTGAAAATAGCCCTCGTTGGGCGTTCGCGCGCGCTGGCGGCGCTGGCCATTGATGAAGAGACTTCGGAAATACCACTGGCCCGACTGGACCTCGGGAATCGTCGTTGTCCAGAAGCCCTTGTCGTTTTTGCGCCAGCCGGCGATGACGCAGCCGCCGCCGAAGACGGGCTTTTCGTCCCCGTCGGCGATGTACGTGATCGGGCAGTTGGTGGTTCCCGAATCTTCGGGCGTGAGAATGAAAGGCTCGCTCATTCGATAGGTTCCACCAAGCACGCGCACGACGACCGGGCGAGTCAGCGGGCCGCGCGCCTTGAGGCGGCGGATGGCGTCGCGCGCCCCTTGGAGCGAAGCGAGCGGGCCATTGACCCGCAGGAAGCCGGGCGCTTTCCTTGTCCCACGCCACGTGTCCTTTCCGTTGGGCGCGACGTAGAGCGTCACAGGTTCGGCCGTCTGTGCCGCGTTCAATACAACCAGCCACGCGGTGAAGAGCAGAGCAAAAACTCGGCGAGGCATTGTCATGGGATTATTCCTCTTCTTTCAGTTTGGAATTCAAGCAGTCCAACTGTTGGAATAAGGCGCGGCGTGGAAAATGCAAGGCAGAAACACCTGACCCTTGCAGCGGTGCAGCTCTGCTCCCTGAAATTGTCTTGAACGCCCTCCGGCTGGCCGATACGTTCGGCGCTCGCCGGATGGGGGCGTCGAGACGTGACGATTGATTTTCGATTCTATCTTCGCATGACGTGGCTTGGCCGCTTTTTGATGCGACCGACCTCGCGGATCGTCGGCCGGATCATCCTGCCGTGGCTTGGGCGCAAGCGTCTTCGCCATTTGCGCGATGCCGTTGAGCGGAACATCGAGGTCGCTCTGTCGGCGCACGACTGTCAACCGCGCGGGACGGCGGAACATCTGGCGCGTCGCGCCTTCTCCAACTTCGGCGCCTACATTGCCGACTACTTCCTGCTCCCGTGGATCACTCGCCGCTCGATTCATCGCTGGGTCACCGCTCACGAGGGAACCGAACATCTCGATGCCGCCGTCGCGCGCGGTCGCGGCGTTCTGCTCATGACGTGCCATCTGGGGCTGTGGGAACTGGGCGGCGTCTATCTTCGCTACGGCGGCTACGACGTCAACGTGGTCGGCCTCGTGGACCGCGAGCACGCCGGCATCACGGAATTTCGCGACTGGATGCGTGCGCGCCACGGCATCGGCGTCATCAATCGCGACGGCGTTCATCTGGCCGCGTTGACGATTCGCGAGCTGCTGGCCGAAAACAAGATCGTCGCTCTGCTGGGCGACCGGCTGGTGGGCGAGAAGGGCGTTGAGGTGGATTTCATGGGGCGTCGCGTGGCGTTTCCCGTCGGCCCGCTTCGAATGGCGCGGGCCACCGGCGCCACGGTGCTGCCGTGCTTTGTTGTCCGCGAAGGGCGCGGCTATCGCGCAACCATCGAGCCGCCGGTTGAAGTAGGACAGGTTGGCAACCTGTCCCACGACGACTCTCGTGCCCCCGCCCGGGAAAGACAGGTTGGCAACCTGTCCCACAACGATCTTCAGGCGTCCGCCCAGGAGTTGGCGCGGCGATTCGAGCGCCGGATTTGCCGCCATCTCGATCAATGGTATGTGTTCTTTCCCTTCTGGGAACCAAGCCAGGGATTCGAGCTGTGAGCAAGTCACCTCCAGCCGCCGTTGCCGCCCAGCCTTACGATTGCCTGGTCATTGGCGCGGGACTTTCGGGACTCTGCTGTGCGGCGCTTTTGGCCCAGGCGGGCCAACGAGTTCTGGTGTGCGAGAAGCAGCGAACCGCCGGCGGTTGCTGCACCTCGTTCCGGCGCAAGGGTTATCGCTTCGACCTGTCGGTTCAATCATACAGCGGCTGCGGACCCAACGGCGTGATCGGATCGCTCCTGCGCCAGCTGGGCGTGGCGGGCGAAATCGAGTTTCGACGACTCGATCCCGCGCGCGAATACCTGTTTCCCGACCAGACGATCGTTTTGCCCGCCTCGCTCGATCACTATCGCGAGCAATTGATCGAGCGATTCCCCCGCGAACGCGAGGGGCTGACGAAGTACCTTTGCCTCCAGCAGGAAATCTACGACGAGATTCGGCGGTTGCCGCTCGAGATTCCGCTGTCGGCCGCCGGGCGTTTCGAGCAGGATTTCCCGCGCCTCACCGCCCATCGCCGAGGCACGCTGGCCGATGTCCTGGCGGCGCATGTCGGCGATCCGAAGCTGCGGGCGATTCTCGCCGTCCGGTCGTCTTACTTTGCGTTGGCGCCGTCGCAGGCGTCGTTCGTCGCCGTCAGCAACATGGAGATGAACTACTTCACCGAAGGGGTCTATGTGGCGCGCGGGGGAGCGCAGGCGCTGGCTGACGTGTTTGTGCGCGCGCTCAAGCGCCACGGCGGGGAAATTGTCCTGGACACCGAGATTCAGCGGGTGCGGCACGAGCGCGGCCACGTCGTTGCCGTCGAGACGGCTTCCGGACAAACCATCGCCGCTCGCCGCGTTGTGGCGGCCATCCCGCCGACGCTCCTCTTTCAACAGATGCTCGATCCGCCGCTGGCCGGCGAACATCCCTATCAGCGGCGCCTGGCCGGACTTCGCACCAGCGCGTCCTACTTCATCGCCTTCTGGGGAACAACGACCGACGATCTCGGCGGGTCGCCGATTGCGAACAAGGAAATCTTCGAGGACTACGACCTCGAACGCGAATACGTCGCGCTGGATGGCGGCCGAATGGATTCGCGCGCGCCGTGCTTCGTTCTCATTCCTTCGATGGTCAGCCGCGAGGCCGCGCCCGACGGACGCGGGCAGACGGTCTGCGCCAGCGTCAAAGCGCCCTATGCGGTCGAGGGCGGCTGGACGCGCGAGCGCCGCGACGAGTTGCTCGTCCGGTTGTTGGAGCGCGCCCGGCAATGTCTGCCGAAATTCGATCGAAGCAACGTGGAGGTTGTCGAGTCGGTGACTCCCGCAGCGATCGAGCGCCTGACCGGCAACCTCGAGGGTTCTCCCTATGGTTGGGCGCACGCGCCGGGACAGGTGGGGATGGACCGTCCGGGACCGGCGACGCCGATCGGCGGGCTTTACCTGACCGGCCACTGGACGCGGCCCGGCGGCGGCGTGGCGTCGGTCATCGTTTCGGGCCGCTCGCTGGCCGCGCGACTTCTGGCGCGCGATCGAGAAATCTCGCAGAAGTGGGAAGGCTGATTTTTCCCACCCCGGCGCCGTGACGCTACTTCGGCGGCCTTGTTTTCGGGTCTTTCCAGCCAACGGGAACATCGAACACCAGGACTTGCGCTTCGCGGTCTTTGCCGCGCGCCAGGACGTTGCCGTCCGCATCGGTCGCAACGCTTTGTCCGCCGTAGGTTCGGCCGGTCCAGGGGCCGTGGGTGATCGTGCCGATGTTGTCGGCCCCGACGACCGGTGCGCCGATAGTCCGGGCCGCTTTGGCCACGGTCTGAAGCAGGCTGTCCCCGTGCTGCGGCCATTGGTCGGGTTGGGCGGCCCAGCCGTAAGGGACGAGCACGAGGTCGGGTTTGCGGTCGCGCATGATTTCGAGATGGCGGACGGCGAACGTGTCGGCGCAGATGAGCAGACCGATGCGCCCGAACGGCGTCTCGACGACGCCGATGTCGTCGGGCTTGCCGGGGGTGTATGGAGGCGTCATCAATTCGGGCAGGACGTTGATCTTCCGGTGCCGGGAGAGCAGCCGGCCGTCGCGATCCATCAAGACGACGGCGCCGTGCAGGTTGTCGCCCGCCTTTTCCTCCAGGCCGATGCAAAGCATGACGCCATAGCGACGCGCGAGGCCGGCCAGCCGCTCCGTGTCTTTTCCGGGGATCGGACAGGCCAGCGTGTGGGCTTCGGGATTGACCCAACCGAGGAGAGCGCTTTCGGGGAAACAGGCGATTTGTGCGCCGCCCTTTTTCGCCTCGACGAGGGCCTCCTCGATTCGTTTGAAATTGCCCTCGCGGTCGCTGTCCACGCAGAGGGTCTGGCACATGGCCACGCGCACCTTGCCGGGGCGGGCGGCCGGAGAGGCTGCGGCCGTTCCCCACACGAAACTGCCCGTCACAATCGGCAGGAAGAGCAAACTCGGCATGCGATTCACTCTCCCGATCTCCCTTCGGCCACTTTCGTGCGATTGAGACGAAAGCCCCGCCTCCGATCAGACAGAGGCGGGGCGGGAGAATCAAGTTAGTGCAATTGCGGCGGGCGCCGAACTCGCAACCCGTCTCTTACTTGTTGTACAGGATCCATCGCTGGCTGCCGAGCTGCGGCAGGGCGGTGGCGGTCACCTCGTTCGAGTAGGTGCTGTTGCCGATGGCGTTGGCGGCGCGAATGCGATACGTGTAGGTCGTCCCGACGACCACCGTGGTATCCAGGTAGCTTGTGGCGTCCTGGCCGGGCTGAGCGATCTCGACGTAGGCCGTTGCGCTGGTCTTACGCTCGAGTTTGAACCCGGTTTCGTTGTTCGCGTTGTCCGTCCAGCCGAGAAGGACGCCGCTTCCGAACAGCTGCGCCGTCAGATTGCTCGGCGGATTGGGCGGCGTGGTGGGGGCGGCGGTTGGACGGTGAGCGCCGAGCTTGAGGCAAACGTAGTCATATTGCCAGGTGACCATCCCTGTGGTTCGGCCCGGGCCTATGACGAGGAATGCCTTCCCGGCCCACTCCGGGTAGCTGGTGGCGTTGCCGTTCGCCGTGGCATTCGTTTCGATCTGATCGGCATACATGAACCAGTCTTCTGTGAGGCTCTGGTCGCCGTCGGCCGCGCCGGCGAACGTGCCGTTGGGACCCGCATCGCCGGGGCCGCCCATCGTCGGGCCAATCTGTGTGACCTGGCCGTCCACCCAGAGCGTGCCTTGCCAGTTGTTCAGGTTGCGACCCGGTTCGATCACGATCCAGAACGTGCGAAATCTGGCCTGGGTCGCCGCGCCCGTCAGATCGCCGACCACGATCGGCGTGCTCTTGGTGTCCGTATCCGTGGTCCAGCGCGCCCGATCGGTGCCGACGGCTAATCCCGCCCGGTCGTCGTCACCGTCCGAACAATCCAGTCCGACAATGTCCGTGGCGAAAACGGTCTCACCGATTCCCGTGTCGGGTTCCAGATAAGTGCCCGTAACAACTTTGAACCGAACGAGTAGGGTCACGCCCTTATTGACATTGACGATATTCAGCTCGGGATTGCGGACCGTATTGTCGGGCCGGGTATCATAGGTTCCCGGAAGCGGCAGGTCGAACTTGAGCCGCCGGCCATGGCCGTTGTCGCTGGCCGTGTAGTTGTCCTGGAGCTGACAGACGATCGCGTTGGCGGCCGGGTTGATGCCGTCTTCGGTTTCGCCGCCCCCGACAATTGTTTGCGTGGTGACATCATCGGGGTCCCAGTTGTCGGCCCACGTCCTGTAATTGCCGTCCAGCCCGGGATCGCCGGAGCTGGGGCTGTTTAGCCAGCCGTCCGCCGCCAGATGCTGCCCTTCCCAAACTACGTCCCAGCCGCCCGTCGGGGGGTTCCATCCGCCCCGATTGACCCCTGCTTGCGCCGGAGCGGGAGTGATGGTGACCTCATTCGAGTAAGCGCTGTCGCCGGCGCTGTTGGTGGCGCGGACGTGGTACGTGTACGCCGTCCCCACCATTACCGTGTTGTCCAGATAGGAATTCGACGGAGACTGAGCGATCTCGACATAGGCGGTTGCCGCAGTCTTGCGCTCGATCTTGAACCCGGTTTCGTTGTTCGAATTGTCCGTCCAGCCGAGAAGGACGCCGCTTCCGGACATCGTCGCCGTCAAACCGCTGGGCGCGGCGGGCGGTGTCGGGGTCACTTGGCCAGCCGTGACGGGGTCGCCGATAGTCCACTGGACCGCCCGCTGGAGCAGGTAGGCGCCGGAGGGCGTCAGGTTTTGTCCAGTGTCCTCGGAGAGGCCCAAACAGACGCGCCGCGCGGGGCACGGATCAGAGCCCGCGGGACCGCCCGGGCCCAGAGGCGTCGCACCGGTATCGGCTATGCCCAGGAAGTTCTGAGTCGCATCGGTAGGGTTTGTGCACAATACCGTCACGCCGGCGGCAGCGCCCTGAAAGTAGCCCGACAGTGGCGCCGTGCCGGTATTAAACATGCGAGTGTTGCCCAGCGGGAAAATCGAGGTAATCGGGTGCGTGATGTTGACGACATTCCAGAGGCCGGCATTGGCCACCGTCCCGTCACCCGTGGTGCCAAAGCGCATCTCGCATCGAACCATCGGGTCATGAGCATTCGCTGTGGTGTCTAAGAGAGCCGATTCATCCGTCAGGATGGGGATCGGGTCGGCGGTATGTTGCTTGACGTTTGCCGAACCGATGGACTGCGAAACCCAAATCATGTCGCCGTCAGCCGTCGTGTAGCGAACTGCGTCTGCGAGCTGCTGAACCAGGATAACATTATAGCCAAGTCCAGGAATGGCGACTCCGCCTATGGTCGCACCCGTTGCCCCCAGCAGCGCTTTTACTACGCTGTCACTAGCCTGTTGGTTGGCTGAGTTCTCAATGAAGATGATTCTTTTCTGTGCCGTTGCCGACTGGGCAAGCAATGTGGCTGCAAGCACCAGCAGCGTGGCGAGTCCGTTTCTGCTGCTCCTTCGCATGCTAACCTCCGTCTTCTGTCCTGGAGACTGCCTTGTTCTGCGATTACGCCGCAAAGGCCGCCGCCGGATCAGGATTTGTGGCGGCCCGACGCCTAGGCCCGTTGTTGGTCAAGGCGCCGATGCCTGCCCTCGCCTCCCCTTTTGGCGAAACGTCCACTACCCAACTAATGGCTTCTCTCTCTGCCACCGCCTCCTTTCATTGACGACCGTACGAACCCGTTGAAGGTTTGTGTGTCCGCAAGGCCGAAAGAGAAAACTGTACTGTACGCGTGAGACAGTCTCCCCCTCTCTTATCAGGAGGACACCCTTCCTTGCTTTCGCCTTCCGAAGCACGGCTGAGTAAGGACTCGAGGATCAGTCTCCGACGTCCGAAGCCTTGCCACAATTCTCCAAAACCCAAAGCACTCTATCTCTTAAGACAAAGCCCTGTGCCCATACGTAACACTTTTGGCAGCTACCTGTTGGGGGTGAGATCGTCAAGCGTTTTCGTCATTCTGGAGGGCGTTTTTCTTGGTGGTCGCAGAAGGCGGCTACCTGGGTTGCCTCAGAATCGGCGCATAGAGAAATGCCGGAAAGAATCGCCCCGCCTCAGTTGAACCCGAGGCGGGGCGGAGGATTCGGTCAACTTCTTTTTGACGCCTGCAAACCCTGTTCGACGCTCTCGCTATTTCGTGTAGTACGTCCACCGATGAATTGCCAGGTTCGGCAAGGCAGTGATGGTGACCTCATTCGAGTAGGCGCTGTCGCCGACGGTATTGGTGGCACGGACGCGGTACGTGTACGTCGTTCCCACAACCACCGTGTTGTCCAGATAGGAATTCGACGGAGACTGAGCGATCTCGACATAGGCCGTTGCGGTAGTCTTGCGCTCGACCTTGAACCCGGTTTCGTTGTTCGAATTGTCCGTCCAGCTGAGAAGGACACCGTTTCCGGCCAACGTCGCCGTCAGGCCGCTCGGCGCGGCAGGCGGCGTCACGACCACCGGCTGGCCGGCCGTGACGGGATCGCCGATGGCCCACTGGGCTACGCGCTGCAACAAGTAGGCGCCGGAAGTCGTGAAGTTGTTTGCGGAGTATTCGTGGAAGCCCAAACAGACGCGCCGCGCCGGTGTCGGGTCGGCGCCCGCGATGAGCCCGGCTTGGACCAAAGGCGTCGCGCCGCGGTCGGCTATGCCCAGAACCTTGTCGGCCGCAACGGACGAACTCTCGCACAGCACCGTCACGCCCGCCGCGGGACCTGTGAAGGCGCCCGATTGGGCCACCCCGGTCGGGTGAAGTTGGAACATGCGAACAACGCCTAGGGGAAAAATCGAGGTGATCGGGTGCGTGTTGTTGACAATCCTCCAGTCGGTAATAAGGTCCCTCGCGCCCTCGCCCGTGCCGAAATGCATCTCGTTTCGCGCGATGTCCGCCGCCGCGCCGTCGTTGAGGGCCTGCTCCGTGTTCACGATCGGGATGACGTCGGCCGTATGATTCTTGACGTTGGCCGAGCCGATGGACTGCGAAACCCAGAGCAAGTCGCCGTCTGCGGCTGTGTAAACCGCCGGGTCGGCGAGCTGCTGAACGATGATCACTTGATATCCGAGCCCGGAAATGGTGACCCCGCCGATGGTTGCGCCTGCGGTTCCCAGCAGCGCCCGTACGACGGTGTCGTAGGCGGCCTGGTTGGCTTGGTCCTGAATGTAGATGATCCTTTTCTGTGCCATTGCCGACTGGGCGAGCAATAAGGCTGCAAGCACCAGCAGCGTGGCCAGTCCGTTTCTGCTGCTCCTTCGCATGCTAACCTCCGTTTTCTATCCTGGAAACTGCCTTGTCCTGTGGCTACACCCCAAAGGCCGTCGCCGGATCAGGATTTGTGGCGGCCCGACGCCTAGGCCCCTTGTCGGCCAAAGCACCGATGCCTGCCCTCGCCTCCCCTTCTGGCGAAACGTCCACTACCCAACTAATGGCTTCTCTCTCTGCCACCGCCTCCTTTCATTGACCGTACGAACCCGTTGAAGGTTTGTGTGTCCGTAAGGCCGCAAGAGAAAACTGTACTGTACGGCTGAGACAGTCTCCCCCTCTATTACAGAAGGACACCCTTCCTTGCTTTCGCCTTCCAAAGCACAGCTGTGTAAGGACTCGAGGATCAGTCTCCGACGTCCCAAGCCTTGCGACAATTCTCCAAAACCCAAAGCACTCTATCTCTTAAGACAAAGCCCTGTGGCCGTCAAGCGTTTTTTTCTTCAAAATTCGCGATGAGGGCGCATCGCCGGGAATCGCGAAGAAGCCCCTTCTGAGATAGCGGATTGCGCCATTACGCTTGGCGCGTTCGGAGAATCGCGCGTAAGGCGGTTTCCTTCCGATGCAATCACCGCAAGCCGAAGAGCGAGGCCGCCCGCCGGCGCAGGCGGTCCAGAAACTCGCGGGCCGGAACGGGCGGCGGCGACGTCGCTCGATCCGCTGCCGAGGTCTGCGCCGCTCGCAGGGCGGCCAGGTCGCATTCGGCCTTCTGCTTCTTCTTGTACACGTCCCACAGGGCAACGGCGACCTCTTCCAGCCGCTCGGGGTGTTCGCGCAGATACCCGTCCTCGCTCCAAGCGCGGATCGTTTTGCGGTCGAGGTCGGCCACGCCGGCCAGGAAGAAGAGCATTTTGTAGAAGAGATGCATCTTCTCGTCGTAGGGGAAATCGGGCGGTTCGAGATCGGCCAGTTTGCACTCCTTGTAGATGACCAACCCGATCAGCGCGACGACAAACGGCGGTTCGAGTCGCAGGAGCAGGTCGAGGGTCTCGCGCAGGTGCTCCTCGCGCTCATAGGGATTGTCCACCAGCAGGTCCACCTGCACGTGCGGAATCTTGTACTTTTGAATCCACTGCGACAGCGCCACGACCTTTTCGGGATGGTGGTAGCGGCGATAGAGTTGGCGCGCCGTGTATTCGCTTCCCGACTGCAAGCCGATGCCCGTCTGTGTCAGGCCTGCTTCGGCGAGAAGGCGGACGGACTCCTCGTCGGTCGTCAGGGGGTGGACATAACCCGTGAACGTCACGCCGCGCGACCCGAACCGGTCTTTGAACTTCGCGGTAAACTCGCGCACCCACTCTTTCTGCATCCCCAGGATTTCGTCGTGGAAAACGATATGGCGCTGACCCAAACGCGCCACCCGGTCTTCGACCTCCGCCAACACGTTCTCGACCGAGCGGCGGCGAAACCGCGGCTGGCCCGGATAGAGACCGTGCAGCCGGCTGTAGATGCAGAACGTGCAGGCGTAAGGACAGCCACGTTCGGTCAGAACGACCAGGTTGGTGCCGCGCGAGAGATACTCGGCGTCGCACAATGCCTTGTCGTCGAGCCGGTCGTAGTCCACCAGGATTTCGTTGTGCCCATAGAGCGGCACGGGCAGCGAGTCGAGGTCGGTCATGAGCGGCGGACGCGGGCTTTGGATGATCGTCTGGCCGCGCCGATACCAGAGGCCCTCGATGGGCGGATTCTCGCCGCGGCGATACTCGTCCCAGCGGCGAGCCAGTTCGGCGATCGGCTGTTCGCCCTCCCCGATGCAGGCGATGTCGGCCACCTCGATGCACTCTTCCGGTTTGACCGTGGCGTGGACGCCCCCCCACAAGATCGGCACACCCGGCGCTTCGCGCCGCAGCCAGGCGGTCATCTCGCGGGCGAGATCGAAGTTGACCGTGTAGAGTGAGAGACCGATCAGATCGAGTTGGCGCGAGCGCAGGAATTCGCCGAGCAGTTCTTTTTCCCGCGCCGTGATCGGCATCGGATAGGGCGCATAGGCGTACCAGCCGGGAAACGTGAAGCGAACTTTCTTGATCGGGTCGGCCTCGACGCGCCGGACGTGCTCGACGTCGTCGCGCCGCACCCAGGGTTCGGTGTAGAACTGTTTGACGTGGATCAGATAGGGTTCGACGCCGGCCCTCTGGAGCGCGGCGGCAACGTAGCGCGCGCCGATGTTGCCGGGATTATAGAAGGTCAGGATGGCGGCGCGTTTCATCATGTCGCAGCGGCGGACCCTCTCGGCGTCCATCTCGTCCATCTCGTCCATTGAACGACCCGCGCAAACCGCCGGTCAAGGCTTATTGGCCGCTTGACATTTCGCGGCCTGTAGAGAATGAACGTCGCGAACTGATGCGACTTCGTCGTTCGAACGGCGTGCGCGAAACCCGCGCGCCAGTTTCCCAAGAGGAGAACGGATATGGACGCCAGAACAGATCGTCGGGAGTTTCTCAAGCAGGCTTCGGCGTTGGCTCTGGGGCTTGCAGGAAGCGCCACAGCGGCCCGAAGCGCGCGGGCTATCGCGCCGCTGGGCCGGACGCGCCCCTCGCAGATCAAGTTGAGCATGGCCGCCTATTCGTTTCGGCAATATCTGACGGCCAAGGAGAACCCGATGACGCTGCTCGACTTCATTGACCTGTGCGCCGATCTGCGGCTGGACGGGACCGAGCTGACCTGTTACTACTTCCCGAAGGACCCGACGGCGGAGTATTTCGCGCAGATCAAGCGGCGGGCCTTTCTCCAGGGTCTGGATATTTCGGGCACGGCGATCTCCAACCACTTTGCCGTGCCGCCGGGCAAGGAGCGCGACGGGCAGATCGCCTACACGAAGAAGTGGATTGACCACGCGGCGGAGATGGGCGCGGGTTCGATCCGCGTGTATTCGGGCGACATCCCCAAGGGAGGCACGCTCGAGCAAGCGCAACAGTGGTGCGTCGAGTGTTTCGAGGAGACGTGCGAATACGCCGGCGCGAAGGGCATCTTTCTGGCGCTCGAAAATCACGGCGGCATCAGCGTCAACGCCGATCTTCTTCTCGCGCTGGTCGAAAAAATCAAATCGCCCTGGTTTGGGCTTCTGCTCGACACGGGCAACTTCCGCACCCCGGACCCGTACAAGGAGATGGAGCGCGTGGCCCCCTACGTCGTCTCGGTGCAATGCAAAACCGACGTGACGCCGGCGGGCGGCAAGTCGCAACCGATAGACTACGAGCGCGTTGTGAGCATCCTGCGCGCGGCGAAGTATAGCGGCTATATCGCGTTGGAATACGAAGCCCGGGAAGATCCGAAGACCGGCGCTCCCAAGGCAATCGAAGCGCTTCGGGCGGCGCTGGCGAAGGCGTGAGAAGACGAAAAGAGAACCGCCGATGGACGCCCACGGAAGCACGCGGACGCACACGGACGGACACGGACACACACGGACGGCGATAAGCAACAACCGACCTATTCCGGGCGATCCACCCAGATGATCAGGGTTGATCGGCGTCGAGCGGTGTCCATCGGCGGTTCATCCAGTTGAGTCAATCGGGCAAGACATGGCATGGATTGATCTGATTGTCCGCTCTGCGGTCTCCTACCTGATCGGCGCGATTCCGTTCAGCTGGCTGTTTGTGCGCGTGTTGAAGGGAATTGATCTTCGCACGGTCGGCAGCGGCAATCTGGGCTCGACCAATGCAATGCGCGTCTTGGGCACGCCGCTTGGATTGACGATTCAAGCGCTCGATATTCTCAAAGGCTGGCTGGCGGTCTTTCTGCTGACGCCCTGTGCGAGGGGCGGTGCGCTCGGTGCGGAAAGCGGGGGCCAGACGCTGGTCCCCCTCTTCGATGCGACTTCGTGCCATGCGGCTTTGGTGATCGGGCTGGCGGCCGTCACAGGCCACGTGTTTCCCGTCTATCTGAAGTTTCGCGGGGGCAAGGGCGTCAACGCGAGCCTGGGTGTGTTTCTGGCGTTGGCGCCCAAGGCGACGCTGCTGGCGCTGGCGGCGGGCCTGGCCATTTTAGCGCTAACCCGCTATGTGTCGCTGTGCTCGATGACCGGCGCGGCGGTGTTCCCGTTCGCCGTCGGGTTCTTCTATCCGCATCAAACTGCGCTTATCATCGTGGCCGCGGTCATTGGGCTGTTGATTGTCGTGCTGCACCGATCCAATATCCGGCGGCTTCTGAACGGCACCGAGGCGCGTCTTGGCAAGAAGTTCCATCTGGAGGGATCGCGTGAAACGAGACCCGACCGCGAGTAGGCCGGAACGCGTCGCCGTCCTGGGCGGAGGAACCTGGGGGTGCACCCTGGCGGCGTTGCTGTCCCGCCATGGCCACGACGTCTGTCTGTGGGACCTCGACGCCAAGGTCATCGAGTCGCTCCGGGCCACCCGCGTTCCGCGCAATCTTGCCAACCTCCACGTTCCCGAAGCGGTCGGCCTGACCAACGTCATGGCGGCGGCCGCCGAGGGGGCCACGGTCGTCGTGTTGGCCGTGCCGTCGGTCGGCATGCGTTCGACCACCGAGGCGCTTCGGGACGTGCGGCCCGACGATGGCGCGCGTCTCTACGCGATCTGCACCAAAGGTTTGGAGAAGAATACCCATCGCACGATGTCGCAAGTGGTGCTGGACGTCCTGGGCGAGGCCGTCCGCGAGCGCGTGGGGGTGGTGTCGGGGCCCAGCCACGCCGAAGAAGTTTCGCGCCAAATGCCGACGACGGTGACGGCCGCCGCCTACGACCCGGCGACCGCGCGCCGGATTCAGACGATCTTCTTCGACCCGACGTTTCGCGTCTATACGCACGACGACGTGCTCGGAGTCGAGGTCGGCGCGGCGGTCAAAAACGTCATCGCCATCGCCTGCGGAATCTGCGACGGCCTGGGCATGGGCGACAACGCCAAGGCCGCCCTGATCACGCGCGGGCTGGCCGAGATGATGCGCTTGGGCCGCGCGCTGGGGATTCGCGAGCAAACGCTGGCGGGGCTTTCGGGCATGGGCGATTTGATCGTGACGGCCATCAGCCGCCACAGCCGCAATCGCAACTTCGGCGAACTGCTGTCGAAGGGCTTGACGCCGCAACAAGCCGCCGAGGCCATCGGGATGGTGGTCGAGGGGATACCGACGGCGCGCGCGGTGTCCGAATTGGCGCGCCATTACAGCATCGAGATGCCGATCAGCGAAGCGGTCTATTCCATTTTGTACGAATCGAAATCCGTCATGCGCGCGGTGGGAGAATTGCTCGAACGCGAACCCAAAGCGGAAATGTATTGAATCGGCGGAAGGTCCGCCATGTCAAAGGGTATCTGCCAATTCGCTGGGTCGTGCGATTCCCCGCTCGACAGAGCCAAATCCGCTCACGTGTTTGCCAAAGCGCCCCCGTTTCGCTCCAACGCTTCGCAGCGGCGAGTGCGCGGCGTGTTATCGCCGTCGCTTGGATGCGGTTGCTCCCCGTTTTTCCTCGGCTTCGATTTTTTTCCATGCGACGCCTTTGCCATGCCTTAGACTCGCCCTGGCCTGAGCGATTCGTTTGAGGAACCGGGGATCGTTTTCGAGCTTGAAATCGAACCAGTCGTCCTCCGTCTCGAATCCGATCAGAACCCCCGCAGGCTTCCCGTGCCGGGTGATGACGATCTTCTCACGCGTGGCCTCGTGAAGATACCTGGAAAGATTGTCTTTTACTTCTGCCAATGCGGCTTTCTTCATGATTTCACCCCCACTCGATCTAACCATCCGTCTGCGCACTCCTTCTCCACAATTCCGAGAACCTCCACGTCCAGGCCCGAAACGTCGTAGAAAACCCGAATGTCTCCTGCGCGCAACCGATACTGTGGTTTTGCCATGTTCCGAAGGCGCTTGATTCGGCTCTTGCTCTCCCTTGTTGGCTCGTGAAGAAGCTGCTTGTTAATGGCGTCACGCACGGCGGCAGGATGGTACGCCCCCAGGCGGCGGTAGTCATCTTGTGCTTCAGGCGCGAATGTGATCTTGTATCCCATTCTGGCCAAATGATGGCCTGATTATGGCCTGATGTCAAGACCCGCGTTTCGGTTTTTTTTGTCCTGGGGGATGCAGAAAAGGGAAAAGTCAAAACACTATCAAGGTGCGCCTTCGCCGTAATAGCAGCATACACATTTTGCCCGCGAGAAAGGCCGCACATCTCTTGGCAGATCCCGCGATTTCACGGGCGAGATGCGCGTGTCGCTTTCTACTCCGCCTCTTCTTCCTTGCGCTTGGCGGCTTCCTCAACAATCTCGGCCTGGATTTCGCCGGGGACGCGTTCGTAGCGCGAGAAGGTCAATTCGTAACTGCCGCGGCCTTGCGTCATGGAGCGAAGCTCCTGGGTGTAGGTAAACATTTCGGCGAGCGGCACCTGGGCCTTGATGATCGTCTTGCGCCCCTTCGATTCGGTTCCCTGGATTCGGCCGCGCCGGCCGCTGAGGTCGCCCATGATGTCGCCCATGTTGGATTCGGGAACCGTGACGACCAGATCGTAGATCGGCTCCAGAATGATCGGGGTACACTTTCTGGCGATCTCGCGGAAGGCCATGATCGAGGCGATCTTGAAGGCCATGTCGGATGAGTCCACCTCGTGGTACTTGCCGTCATAGCAGATCGCCCGGATGTCCACGGCGCGATAGCCTGCGACGGCGCCGCGGTCCAGCGCCTCGATAACGCCTTTTTCGACCGACGGCTTGAACTTGGTCGGGATGTTGCCGCCGACGACCTCCCATTCGAACTCGAACTGCGATCCCTCGGGCATCGGTTCGAGCCGCATGTGGACTTCGGCGAACTGGCCGCGGCCGCCCGTTTGCTTCTTGTGGCGATACATCCCGTCGCCCTTCCGGGTGATCGTCTCGTGATAAGGGACGCGAGGGGGGGCGAGCTCGATTTCGATTTTCGACATATTGCGCATGCGGGCGATGGCGACGTCGAGATGGGTGTCGCCCATGCCCGAAATGATCGTCTGGCGAATCTCGGGATCGCGCCGAATGGCCAGCGTGGGGTCTTGCTCGATCAGTCGGTGCATGGCCAGGCCAACCTTCTCCTCGTCGGCCTTGGTCTTGGTCGCAACGGCCATCGAATAGGTGCGCGTGGGCAGGACGGTCGGCTCGTACGTGATCGGATTGTCGGCGGTGCACAACGTGTCGGCCGTGAAGGTGGCCGAGAGTTTGGCGACGGCGCCGATGTCGCCGGCCGCCAACTGGTGAACGTCTTCCTGCTTGCGGCCGCGAACGACCAGGAGGTGGCTGATTCGCTCGTCCTTGCGCTGAGTCGGGTTGAACACGGTCGAGTCGCTGGTGACGGCGCCCGAGATCACCTTGAAGAAACTCAATCGCCCGGCGTAGTCGTCCGAGACCGTCTTGAAAACATAAGCCGAAAAGGGGCCTTCGGATTGGACGGGCCGCTCGACGACCTCGTCGCTGCCGACTTTGTGGGCCGGCCAGGATTTTCGCTCGCTCGGCGGCGGCACGCACGACGCGATGAAGTCGAGCAGCGGCGCGAGGCCGATTTCCTTAAGGGCCGCGCCGCACAGAACGGGAATGAACCGGCGCTGCGCAAAGGCAACCTTCATTCCGCGCACGATCTCTTCTTCGCTCAGCGGCTCGTCGGCGAAGTATTTCTCCATCAGCGCGTCATCGCCCTCGGCGGCTGCCTCGACCAGGGCCGTGCGCGCCGCCTTGGCGGCCTCGGCCAGGTTGGCCGGGATGTCGGCGTATTGCGGCTTCTCGGTCGGCGTCTCGCGGACCAGTTTCATGCGCAGCAAATCCACGACGCCCGAAAACGACGACTCCTGGCCGACCGGCAGCGTCAGGGGAACACAATTGACTCCAAACACCGCTTTGAGGCTATTCAATGCCCGTTCGTAACTCGACCGCTCCTTGTCGAGCTTATTGATGAACACCATGCGAGGCAATTCATACTCGTCGGCGAGTTCCAAGACGAGCTCGGTTCCCACTTCCACACCCGACACGCCGTCCACCACGAGGAGAACCGTCTCGGATACGCGGACCGCGTTCTTGATCTCTCCGACGAAGTCGCGATAGCCGGGCAGGTCGAGAAGGTTGATTTTGCAGCCGCCGTACTCGATCGGCAGGACCGACGCGTTGATCGAGGTCTTGCGGCGGACTTCCTCGGGATCGTAGTCCGACAACGTGTTGCCTTCCTCCACGCGAAGCAGCCGGTCGGTGACCTTGAGGTGGTGAAGCAACGCTTCGGCCAAGCTGGTTTTGCCGGCGCTGGTATGGCCGGCCAGAGCTACGTTGCGGATTTGCGAAGTGGGATATTCTTTCAAGGCTGCGCTCTCCTAAGAGTGTCTTTACCCTGCACGCACGGACGTGGTATGGACGGAATGGACGAAATGGACTCTTGTCCCGTTTTCGCCGTTCATTTCGGCAGTTTTTCCTGCTGGCGACGGCGATATTCGTGCCATTCATAGACAACGGGTGTGGCCACGAAGTCGGACGAATAGGTCCCCGTGATAATACCGATCGTCAACGTCAACGCGAATGGCCGCAGGCCCGGTCCACCCAACAGCAGCATGATCGCCGTCGTGAACAACGTGCACAACGACGTGATCGTGGTTCGGTTCAGCGATTGGCAGATGCTTTGGTTGAGCATATCCCGATAGGACATGCCATAGGTCGTGCGGATCGTCTCGCGAATCCGGTCGAAGACCACGATCGTGTCGTTGACCGAATAGCCGATCAAGATGAGCAACCCCGCCACCACGTCGAGCGTGATTTCCTGTCCGAACAGCGTGAGCAGCCCGAGCGTGAGGCACACGTCGTGGATC
>Ga0315274_10004251_pt1 | contig 21115 bp, 30 predicted proteins | sample YL17G02_20_MG_FD_203700 | JGI IMG/M metagenome (GOLD analysis project Ga0315274, IMG submission 203700) | Sediment microbial communities from Yellowstone Lake, YNP, Wyoming, USA - YL17G02_20 | ecosystem: Environmental > Aquatic > Freshwater > Lake > Sediment | place: USA: Wyoming | collected...
TCTTTGCATAACCAATATCCTCAGTAACTACAATGAATTTCATCTTACGATTCCTGGACAACATCTGTTTAATCGCATTGTTCCAATACGTTACAGGCAGATTAAAATCTTTTACTCCTACATATTCTCCACCCCTAACATTAATTATACAGATATTCTCATCTAATTCTAAACCATCATAGAAGTGAATAGTTTGTGCAAATTTATCTGCACACTCTGGTTTTATTTTAAACCAGTTTCGGATATCTTCTTTTCTCTCCTCAATGTATTTGAAATTCTGACAGCAATCAATTATGAGTTTCGTATTGTCTTGTACATTAAAGATCTCAGGAGTATAAGGAAAATAAGTATACTCATGCCCATCTGTATTTCGATATTCTCTAGGTTCACACCAGATTTTATCAATCCCAGGAGGAGGATTACTTAAGTCTCTACACCAGGGCGCATCATGTTCTTTGCCATAATCAATCTCCATAAAGTCCATCTGTTCTTTGCCATGAAAATAATCATTGGATGGATGACGATTGAATCCAAACTCAAAGTTATTATGCTCTGCAACTGTACGCGTAATAGCATATATCCAAAGATGGTTACCAAGATTTCCAGTTAAGTCTGCACTTAAAATTATACACCTTCCTTTCGTAATTTCCATGATCTTTTTGCTGCTTCACTTTTCCTTAGTTTTGATTCTAATGAGTCTTTCCGACCTATATTTATTGTTCTTAATCTTTGTTTATCAACCTCAGATTGATTTCTTCCTATTTGTCTCATCTTTTCTATCACTGACTCTGATCTAACTTTTCCTCGATTAGAATCTCCGATTTTCTTTTTAGTCCCTTCAGAAACTGGATGTCCAATTCTTGTTTGTCGTATTTTCTCAAGTGTTTCTTTAGAAAAATTTCTAGTGATTTCTCCTATTTTCTTACGGGTTTCATCAGAGATAGGAGGTCGATTTTTAGCAGAGATGCTCATTTTCTGTCTTGATTTCTCAGATCGTTTAACCCCAAGTTGACTTCCAGCAGTCGGATTTATATTGTATTCTGGTTTCCATTGATCTAAAAATTGTTGTTCATACCAGATACACATTTCTGGATGGCAAGTAATTAAAATTTGGAATTCATAGTTTTCTTCACCATATTTATTCCATACATTCTGTAAATGAGAATTGTGATGCGTTCCTTTTCTTAAATGATGAATATGATTTGCTTTTCTAACTCTTAGATTAACAGCAGAACCAATATAAATATTATCGGATAATTTAAACTTTATTTGGTATATACCAGAAATTATCGTATTTATATCTAGACTTAACTTTGGTCTGGTCATTTAGCCTCCAATACAAATACATGATTCCCATCAGGCACATTCATCCAGTTGTCTTTTAATCCAGGTACATGATTTGTATGCTTAATAACATTCCAATCTGCACCGATAAACATATCTTCCCACCAAATTTCATTCTCAATAATTACGTGTGAAATCTCCATATGATATTCCGGGATACGATATTTACCATGATCTCCCATTGGGACTACACACATCATTTTTGGTGCAAGCATTGTTAATTCCCGTAGAGTAGAAAACAATATCCCCTTTTCTATATGTTCTAACACATCTTTACAAACTATGTGGGTATACTTTAATTCATGTTCCTTCCAAGAATCCAAAGATGTACAATTCCAACATCCTTCTGGAGCAAAAGAAAGTGCATACTCACTGATATCACATCCATCTATTTTATAACCCAGAAGTCTAAATGCTTTTACTAAGAATCCTTTGGCACAACCGTAATCTAAAATAAAATCCTTTCGAGTATTTAATTGAAGATAATTGATAAATGCAAGTGCTTCTTTGATACTCCTTTCTGGCATCCAGTGGTAATTTTCCAACCACCCTTTACCTGATTGTTTCCCTCTTTCAAAATAATCCGCATCATAAAATGAACCATTAAACGAATTCGACATCAGTTACCTCTTGTAGTAAATTATAAATATAATCATTTTCCCCCTTGCCGCAGTTGCAAAATTTGCAACGATATCCTAAATCATGAGGAGGATTGTTTTGTAACCATTCCTCTAATTTAGAAACATGACAAACAGCAAAAGTATCTGGTATGTTGGCTTCAGATTCATATCCTAATTCTATAGAAGGACAAGGAAGAAAATTACCATTCCAGTCTATCGCTGCTCTAAGATATATCATATAGCACCCCAATGGCGTCCCTGATTCTTTTCTAAAGAATACTAACGGATATCCATATTTACTTGCCTCAACTTCCACAATTTGTTCCCACAGCAACTCACACGGACGTATAGGAGCCACTCTGATAACCAAATTTAAATCTTTGGCAAATAGATATAAATTTTTTATCCCAGCTAAAGTATGATCATCATGAACGATAAATGAGGCACTATGTCGAACATTTTTGGGAATACAATCAAAATCAATCTTTCTTGCATAGTTTGCAGATTGGATACTTACCCGAATCCAGGTAAATTTTTCTAATGTTTTCGTAGGAATCTTAGGCAGTAAAAGTCCATTGGTTACTAAAGATAATTTCAAACCCTCTTGAAAAGCAAACTCCACAGTTTCATCAAAATGTTTCCAAAGTAATGGCTCTCCTCCACCAGAGAATTCCATTGCTTTAAGTCCATGAGATCTAAGTACATTTGTAGCATGTTTGAAATCGTGTAAACCTAATTCTATATCATTTCTCATTACATTCCTAAAACAACAGTATGTACAGGCTAATTGACATTTATTTGTAGGCCATACAGATACATGAATTGGCCCAACAATTTCACCTCTTTGTATTTTTGCTAAGTGTTCTGTATGGTGAATCAACTTGTGCAACCCTGGAGAGAAATGATTTATCTCAGGTTTAGTTTGCATTGAAATATCATCCATAAACTCCTTTCAATAATATGTCCCTCAGTTGAAAATCTACTATTAAGTTCATCCATTAATTTTCTCCAAAATTCCCTGGGATAGTGCAGTACTCGCATTCTCTCCACAATATACTGAGAACCAGGGGAAAAACGTATCCACTCTATGTGTTCATAATTATTAAAATATTTATTCATAAACTCATCAAAAGATGAATATCTACAAGTTATATTATAATGATCGTTATTATTTTTTATATACCAATTATTATTTATTTCTAAATATCCCCCCTCCTCTGTTCGTCTTTCCCAAGAGTTTGCCGGAAATTTTCCATAATATTCTAGTGGTGTAAAAACTATATTATTTATAAGTAAGTCAAAAAGTTCTTTACGGCAGTGATCAAAAGGATGGGCTTGTATAAACACCATAACATCAGGAAGATCTTCATAATGATCATAAATAAATCTAAAAATATCTATTTGATTTCCACCTATATTCTCAATATTAATTATATTTGGGTCTTCAATTGGTTTTCCTTTATTATAAATAAGATAATTAAAGTTATAAGATTTTAACCAATCTAAATTCTCTTCATACCTACTAATTATAAACAGTTTATTCATATTTCTTTCTTACCTTTTCTAATTCATCAGAGATTTGTTTATCAGACATTTCTGATGTAATACTACCATCCCATAAATAGTTAATAATTGTAATATCATTTATAATTTTAGGATTACCGTATGGACTATTTATCATTCTATAATACCAATCACAATCATATGCATATTTAAGATTTGTATCCATTCGAGGAATATCTGAGGAATTGCGTATAGTAATACAACTTGGAGTTCCTATAGTATTACACATATAAATCTTAGGATTTAAACTAGGACAATGGTATTTGAAAAAATGTAATTTATCTCTTGTGTGCATATATGCAGTTGCAATCCACATAGTAGTTTCATCAAATGCTAGAATGGGTTTTTCTAGTGAAAATGCATCATAAAGGTAGTCATCTCCGCAAAGAATTTTAATAAATTTACCAGTACTATGTCTTATAACAAAGTCAGTATTATATGCTGCCGATCCTCTATTTTCTTCATTTCTGAGATAATGAATAGACAATTTATGATTCCACTTTTCACATAAATTCTTAATCTTATCATCTTCAGAATGATCTGCAACAACTACATCAAAATCTGTAAAATACTGAGATTCTAATTTATTAAAGGAATATTCTAAAAGTCCTTCTCCCCTTCCGTGATATCCATATGTTGGAATTGCTATACTTAATAATGTCATAAAGTTTCTTTCATATATCTAATTATGTTATTTAACGGTCAATCTACCAAATCTTTGACCGATTAAATTAATTAATTTGCTCATCTTTTCTCCTTTTAGTTCTCCTTAAAATACAAAATGGCAGAGCATGGAGGTATGCTTTTTCGTGTAGCTATCACTAGCCATCTTGTTCTAATTAATATAGAACTCCTTTACACAATCTTCTATATAACCCAAAATATTTTCCCCATAATGCGGGGCACAACCGATAAAAAATACGGTATCCAATATCTTATTTGCATTAGGATAATCCCTATAGTTCCCCAAATGTTTATAGCCGGGGTGCAAAAGTATATTACCAGCGAAATAATTCCGTGTCTGAATCTTCTTAGATTCTAAAAATGCCACTAATTTATTTTTATATTCCTTATTAGGACAAATAAAAGGAGTACCAAACCAGGATGGTTTCGCTCCTGATAATACTGTTGGGGTTTTTAATTCTGGAAGATATTTTAGAAAAGTCTCTGTAATAATGTGTTCATTCTGTACTCTACGATAATGTATCTCATCAAATTTTTTGAGTTGTTCTAACCCCATTGCGCCTTGAAAATCTAATGGTTTTAAATTATATCCCATATTTGTAAATAAATATTTATGATCAATAATCCCATCATAGTTATCCAACCAACAAGCAAATCGTTTATGACACATCCCATTAGACAATAAATTCTGAGCGCCAGTGCATTCACAATCTCTACCCCACCATGCAATACTTCTTGCAAGTTTAATAATACTTTCATTTTTAGATGAGATCATTCCTCCTTCACCGATGGCTAAGTGGTGAGCCGGATAGAATGAACAAGAAGATGCCACAACTAATTGATTAAGTAAAGTATAATCCCAAGTAGTCCCCAAACTATCACAATTATCCAAGATTAATTCTAAGTCTAATATAGAATGTAAATTTAGTAATTTACCCATATCAGGAGGATTACCTAATACTGGAGAGATTAATATTGCTACTGTATTAGCATTTATAGAATTATATATCTCTAAATAGTTTGCATTTAGTGTGTCTAATTCAATATCTACAAAAACTGGTTTTAGATTGTTCTGTACGATGGGGGCAATTGTAGTAGGAAAACCCACACAAGAAACAATAACTTCTGCACCATCTGCCCAACCATAATATTTTTTCAATGCTGCTAACATAACTAAATTAGCAGATGAGCCTGAGTTAACCATTACAGAATAACCACCACCAAATTTTTCAGAGAATTTATCTTCAAATTCTTTAACTTTTTCTCCAGAAGATAACCACTTACCAGTAAGTAATGCCTTTACAGCCGCAATAATTTCTTTATTATCCCAATACGGGCCTGAGTAGTATACTGGAGTAATACCAGGTATAAATTTAGCGTCATCATTATAGACATAGCCTAATACATTACTTCCATCTTCTCTTAAAAGACCAATAAGATCCTTGATTCTTTCTTCAATATTATCCACGTTTTTCATTCTCTATAAATTGTTTATACTTTCTAGTCCACTCATAAGAAGAATTAAACATTTTTGTTGCTCCCTTATATAGATTTGGTTCATATTGTCTCAGGATATCCAATTCATTTTCAAAAGTTCTACTAAAAGGACAACCAGCACAACCTGTTCTTGTCATCCCATATTTTGTATAACAATCACTATATTTTATATTCAATTCCCCACAAAAAAGTTGCTTCTCGACTTTTTTCCACCAAAATAAGGGGAAATATAAAGCATATGTGTGCAATTTTGGAGGTAAAAAGCAAGTTTTATATGCTCTGGCTCTAGAACCCCCTTCAGCTTTCCTAATTCCTAAAATCATTAAATCAATATGATTTTTTTTTGTATAGTCCTTACTAGGTTGTTTTTTCGCCCAAGTGCAACACTGATCGGATACAGAAAAGGGGAGTCCATATTCTATTAAGAATTCTTTTAAATACCGATTATAAGTAATATTTGTTGTTATATAGGGGAACTTATTACACCACCACGATAATGCTGTTTTACAATTTTCATATTTTACAGTTAAGTCTTTAAAAGTTTTATTCCCATCATTCTGGAAATTAAAACCATGCTTTTGTAGTCTGGATAAATAATCACTGACTCTTTTACTTACAAAGGGTTGACCATATTTCATCAAAGTTGTTGGGATGGGGTTTTTGGCCTTAACTTTTTCAATACTAAATCCAACTGATCTCATATAATCTAAATGTTCATATGTAGCAGCATATTCTAATCCTGTATCCCAAAATACAGCGGGAACATTATATCCTCTAGTTCGTAATAACCACATTACATTATCAGAGTCCGATCCCCCACTATAGGCTACTCTAATTTTCTTATTTTTATACTTATCCATAATGGAATCAAGTTTTGCAAATGTGTCTATAAAGACTAATTGATCCTCAATCATATTTGAATCCAATGTGGTAAGTAAATATCGCTGGAATTATTATTAACCCACCATTGTCTAGGTGCAACAGTAATTCCTTTTTGATCTCCTAAAAATGAACCCCACCAGGAAAAACTAGAATTAGCTATGATATGTGCTTTACATTTAGACATGTAAATCATGTGTAATAAATCACTAGGAGCAGGAGTATCTTGTGATTCATCTACTTTAAAAATACACCTATCCTGATCAAACCAACCACTTTTCATACACCAGTTAATATCATCGGAGAAGATTAAAAACCCGTCATCAGGAAATAGTTTCATTGCCTTTTGATAATATTCCTGTCCCAAATTTGTATGAAAATTGGAACGTTCTAGATAATCGCCTCTCCTCACATGCACTGAAACTAGGTCTTTTGAATTATCATTTGTTTCAAAATTAGGTTCAAAATAATATTTAATTTTATCAAATGAATTTACAAAATATTTCCACGATTGTAGATACCCACGAATATCCCATGAATATTTAGTATCTAAAGAGATAAAATCATAATTGAATTGTTTCTCAGTAAATATTTTTAATCCATAAGAGGCGAGTTCATCATAACTTTTTTGAGGAAGTTCGTGTTTAAAATACCGACTATATGTCCAAGGAGGCAAATAGAAAGGAACATTTAAAGAGTCGGCCAAGCCGATCACGGCGGAAATTTCAAATAAATTGTTCCCCAAGCGCCCAGCTATACTAATATCATTTAATTGTAGATATGTGATCATTTGCCCCACTTCCTTTCTAATTTTGGTACATCAATATTCTTATAATAATTTATTAGTCTTATAGCGGTATTATTTGTAAAGTTAATAATATAAATCCCAGAATTAATTCTCGGATTTGTTTTAGTTGGAATAATAGATGCAAATCTATTCCTAATCCAAGTTAATATTTCCTGAGTTCCTCTTATAGAAACAGATTTTTTGCCCTCATTAATAGAACCATCACCATCAATATATCCTACAATAAAAGCATCTATTAATTGATCGTTCTGTAAATTAGGAGGGAGAAGTGTTTTGGATTTGTTTTGTGTTATATTATAATTAGTATACAGATCTAAGATCAGTTTCTTTGCACCATTTATTTGAATACCAAATTGCTCTTTTAATCTCTTTGGAGTTGTAGTAAACGCACGAAACCGAGAGACAAATCTCCCTCTATAATCTATATCTCTTGCAAATTTTAGAATATGTTCTTTATCCTTTATTGCTAAAATTACCCCTAGTTTATTACAATTATTTACTACATAACCATCAGCCGCAAGAAATCCGGCCCAATAGGAATTCAGGATATTAGGGATCTCAAAGAAATTTTCATTGAAAAAAGTTATTTTTTGTTTCTTTCTTATTCCTAAAAGTTCCGTTCTCATCCTTATTGATGGCCCAGATCGTTCTGGTAAGAGGGTGATTAGTTGTTTTTCGGAGATCTTTCCATAGTACTCTACAAGAATTTTATCTTCGGATTCTTTCCAAAAATTTTTACTCATATTATTTGTTATACTTCGTTAGGAAAATTTCTTCTCCCGGAAGTCCTCCCCACATTTGGAGATAGAGTGCTTTATTCTTTTCAAAATTTTTATGGTGTAAAGATAGTTCTCCAGGACTGTATCCTTTAAGAGTTGCACTACCTATATGCTCATAACTACATGGTGCTCCTTTAAATCCAACATCTACACCCTTATTTTTAAGTAACTCTATCTCTCTAGCATAGGTATTATCTTCAAAATAGGCCGGAAAAAAGTTTTCATCAAAACCACCAATAAGATTGTGTAGATAATCACTGACAATAAAACATGAAAACATATTATTTATTGGTATACTAGAAGGATAACACACATATCGTGGATCGTAATTATCAACTAGAATTTTTACAGTATCCGTATGGAATTCAATATCATCATTACAAATAATTCTTATATCTGTTGTATTTCTAATAATAAGATTCCATGCCTTTGCGACACCTTGATTATACCCAGGTCTATATAACCGGATCTTACTAACATCCATTTCATCTTTAAATAAAATATTATTATATAAACCACCATTATCAAATATAAAATAAAGATCAGGCTTTACCTCTCCCATTTCGGCAGAAATAATACATTTCCTTAATCCCCGATAATTGTTATAAACAGGAATTCCAACTGTAATATTAAATCCTTTATACATATTTCTCCATAACTAGATAAGTGACTCAGGAAAAATTTCTGGATCACTATACCCACGTTTTTCCAATAACTCTGTAGAAGTTAATCTTATAACTTCTCCACATTTTGTCCCATCTCCCATATCACCATCACACTGTAAAATAATTTTATTTTGTTTTTCATGTGGAAATAAAAACCAACCAGAAAAGATCCACTTATTACATTTAGGACAGGTAACTATCATCATTCTAGATTCATAAAACTTTTTTGCTTTTTCTTTTAAAGTTTCAATATAATTAATAACTGATGTTTCTGAGTCTCCTTTTCTAATCTTCCTGGTAATTTTAAGATCATCCTGCATCGTAGAAACATCTCTTCTAAGATCGGTCATAACCTTTTGAATTTTTTCAATTAGAAAGATATTCTCTGTACCAATACCTTCTGCACGAATATTAAAAACAAAATTTTCATAATCTTCTAGAGAAACTACTGCCTGTGCTAATGCTCTTAGAAGATATTTGTCATTAATTTTCATATCAGAAACGTCATAATCTTCAGCAAAATCGGCTAGTTTCTTTTCAATCCTTTGTTCAAAAATTTGAGCCTTTTCGATTCCAAAAAGCCTCTTAGCAAACATCTCATCAAATTCATCATTTGATAATTCCTTAAATTGACTCAGATTCCGCATCTGATTTTTAGACGACAATACGGTTTTAGTTCGTGGTTTTCTTTTTTTCTTTTCTGGTTGATCCATTATCTCTTTCCTCAATAATCTTTACGATCCTATTATAGCACACTTCTGCATTTTGTTGTAGATAATTAGTATTTTTATGCATTTTCCAGCAATATTTATGCACTTTTAAGTTAATATAGGGGATATCAATTCCCAGAGTAAATATATCATCTAATACTTCTTTATCACAGAAGATACAGATCATGCATTCCCTCCCCGCATGTTCTGGGAATATGGCATAAGGGTCTCTAATAACGTAGGTGTAAGTAATCGCTCGTCCTTCATGTAGATGAATTGGATTAACCTTTGAAGATCATCTTTACGGATAGGGAGGTATATAATCTCGTGGCTTTGCTCGCAACCTAAAGCCATGAGTTCTAACTTGTAATCTTTGTGGCAATATTTACACTCCCAGAAATTGAAATCATGACGGATTGGCATTTTGCTCCTTGACAAACTACAAATTTAGGGTATCATGTAATTCAGAATGAGATACACAAAAAAATTTGCCTCTCATAGGTGAATTAGTGTGTATTTTACCCTAAAAGTCTAAGATTGTCAAGGAGCAAAATATGGCTAAACGGAGATTCACAATTAATTTTGAAGTAGAGGCAAAGATAGAATTGGATGATAAAGTTACCTATGAGGGTGTTCGTGAATGGTGTTTAGAGAAAATTGCCTCTTGACAGCCCCTCAAAATTATGCTATACTACTCATAATTGAATAAACTAGAGTTATACTTGCGAAGCCAAGACGGGGAGCAAGAGGAAATAAACCATTAAAGTTTATAAGTAATAAATGTAACTTATTCAGTGCTTCTCCAGTATTCAAAAGATAGAACTGAGCAAGAAGAAATAATTTGAAAGGAAAAATAAAATGAATAAAAAGGTTAAGGAAAAATCGTGCAAGCATCATCAATTCCCTGTTCGAGGAATTGGATTGGTAAATGTAATTTGGTCAAAACCTGTTACAATCGTTATCCTACCTAATGGTGTTAAAGGAATTGCAAGATGTTTACCAGGAGATGTGTGGAGTGAACAGGCAGGCTATTATATGGCATTTGCTAATGCTTATGAGAAGATGCATTGCTTAAAGCATGAAAACGATATAATTAATTTTACAGTAGACTGATATGTATTCTTATATCGCTTCTTTAAGTGAATTATCATCTTTTCAAAAGTCTCTTATTAATAGAAAAGATACTGTAATAGGATTTGATATAGAAACAAGTGGATTAGATCCTTATCTGAATTTTATTAGATTAATTCAAGTAGAGATAGATAATAAAATATTCTTATTTGATGCTCAACTCTTAGGAGATAAGAATATTATTTATATTTGTTCTTTATTACAAGAAAGTGATTCAATCCTTGTTGGATTTAATCTAAAGTTTGACCTAAAATTCATTAAATCTAAATATAATCTACTCTTTACAGATTTAATAGATTTACAATCTGCTGAAGTAATGGTTACAAATGGTCTAGCCTTATCCAGATATCCATCTTTAGACGATATTTGCTTAAAATATCTAGGAATACAATTAGATAAAACAGTAAGAAAAAAATTCTATGAAGATCCATTTGGACAAATCACTGAAGATATGTTAGTATACTCTACCGAGGATGTAATGTATCTTAAGAGATTAAAAGATATTCTTTTAGTAAAGTTAATAGAACAAAAACAACTAGATGTATTTAATCTTGAGAATAGATTAACTCCAGTTACCGTAATGATGGAATTAGAGGGCATCTTATTAGATAAAGTTGCATGGGAGAATCTTGCTAAATTAGCAGAAGTTGAAAGAGATTTATTCCATAAAAAAATAAAAGATTATATACTTAATAATATAGATACAACTAAGTTCAATAGTTCTATAGAATTATCTGAAACATTAGGAATTAAAGTAAAATTGGTCAGAGATAAGAAATATCTCGAACAAGTAGATTCAACTTATGCACTTACTTCTTGGATTTATGAAAGATTAAATCCTGGTTCTCATGTACATATGAAGAATGCATTAAATCTATTTAATATTCCTGTAGAAGATACGAATGAAGATACATTAGTATTATTTGCTGGAGAACCTCTTATAGATTTAATATTAGAATATAGAAATCGCGCTAAAAGAGTATCTACTTATGGTGTAAGTTGGTTTGAAAATATACACCCAACTACAGGTAGAATACATTCTAAATTTAATCAACTTGGGGCAACTTCTGGGAGATACAGTTGTGTACCTTTGGATTCAGAAATACTCACGTTGAATGGTTGGAAAAAATATAATGAGGTAAATATTGGGGATCAAGTTATTGGTTTTGATTTACAAAAATATCAATATAAAATTACAACTATAGATGATATAACGATTGGAAAAGACCTTGTTGGAAGATTAGTAGTTAACAAAGGTCATGATTCTAAATATCAAAAAGGAATTTTATGTACAGCCAATCATAAATGGATTACTAAGGATTCAAAGATAATTGGATTTAGTAATGCAAATAGTATTCCAAGAAAATATGACACAGTTTTAATGCCAAACGTTAAATTGCAGGATTGTAAAACGTCTCTTTTAGATAAAACACAAGCATTGTTACTTGGCTGGTACTTATCCGATGGATTTTTAACCGGAAAGAAAAATCATGGATTAGGAATTTCCCTTGTAAAAGGGAGGAGTATTCAATTATTAAAAGGTTGGTTAGATGAAAATAATGTATCTTATACGCTAAATAGATATAAACAATATGAATACGATTCACATTATGTGAGTGCTTTTCATATTAGTTCTGAAATATTTGAGCCAATCTATCAAACGTTTCTTACACATCCCCCAAGTAAAATTATCATGAGTTTATCAGAGGAATGCTGGGAAATAATGTACTTATCTATGATTGAGGGAGATGGATCTTATCGGAGAGAATTAAAGAAATATATTGGATTTGGAAGTTTGGAAACCCAAAAGAAACAATCCTGTGAGTACTTTGAATTACTTTCTTTAGCCTTAGCGAAGCCATATAGTTTTAGTAAAAGAAAATTAAAATCAGGGAAACCCTTTATTTATTATCATCTTACTTGTTCTGATGAATTATATGCGAATCGAAATTGTAATTGGGCTCCAGAAAAAGAAATGGATGTTTGGTGTCCAACAACAGAATGTGGAACTTGGGTTATGAAACAAGGACATATTGTGGCTATCACTGGAAATAGTGACTCAATAAATTTACAAAACATACCTAAATTGGCAGAATATCGTGCAACATTTATAGCGAGACCTGGATATAAACTTTTACGTGCAGATTATAATCAAGAAGAGTATAGATTGGTGGGAGAAATAACAGAAGATGAATTGATTATTAAAGCATATCAGGAAGGTAAGGATATGCATACCTCTACTGCTGCTTTGGTTAATCATTGTACCCTTGATGAAGTTATAAAGGAACAAAGAGATGATGCCAAAAATATCAACTTTGCTTCTTTATTTGGAAGCAGTGCTTGGGGACTTTCTAAGAAATTACATATTTCTCAAGATGTCGCAGAAGATGTTCTTATTGCAATTAATACGGGATATCCAACAATGGTTGCATTTAGAAAATCTTTTGGTGAGGCAGTATTAAGTAAAGGGCATACTAAAACTTTATTAGGTAGAAAAAGATATTTTGATCATCGAAGAATCTACAAAAATATGGAAGAAGCTGAAAAAGAAAATGCGGCAAGTATGAGAGAGGGTTACAATATGCTCATACAAGGGAGTGCGGCGGATATTATTAAAGATGCAATGTGTAATCTATTTTATAATAATCCTTTTGAATATAAAGATTTTCATATTCTTATGCAAGTACACGATGAAGTTGTAATAGAGGTAAAAGATGAAATCGTAAATGCTGCAATAAAGTTTGTAGAAGAAACTATGTTAACAGCAGAAAGAATATATCTAAAAGTAATTCCTGCTGCTGTAGAGATTACAGTAAATGATTATTGGAGCAAATAAAATGAGAGATATAACTAGAATTACGCGGATAATAACTAAATTAGAGGCAATATGGTCTATTTTTCCTGATTGGAGATTGGGCCAAGTCCTCTTTGTCCTTGTTAATTTAGGGAATGCAGATATCTTTTATTTGGAAGATGACGCGCTAGAAAAAGGATTAGATCTATTTATAAGTAATTTTTCTAAGAAAAGGGAAGAATAAATGGTAGAAACTTTTGAAGAACTATTAGAAGAAAAATATAAAAAATTATACGATTTATCTGAGGAAGAAGAAGAAAGATTAAAGACCTTAAAAGTTATAGAAACAGGTGCTTTATCTTTAGATGTATCTTTGGGTATTGGGGGTATTCCTAGAGGAAAAACAACCTTTATCTGGGGAGTTGCCGGATCAGGAAAATCACATTTGGCTTTGGAGATAGTTAAGAATGCAGTTCTTACATATCATTTGAATGCTGTTTATATTGATTCAGAGGCCGGACTTGAACAGGGCTTAGTAGATGAATATTTTAAAGGTTATGATTATCTAATTAGTGGTAATGTTTTATATTATACTTTACATATAGGAGGTAATTGGTTAAAGATATTAAAACCAGAATCATTTGAGGATTGTATGACGTTATGTGAGGATGCTGTACGTTCTAAAGAGGTAGGAGTAGTTGTAATAGATTCAGTTAGTGCTGGATCTCCCGATGAGGAATTGGAAAAGGAATTAATTGAATCCACAATGACTCAACAATCAAGGTTATTAGCCAAATTTTTTAGAAGGAATCAATTCTCTATTTTGAGAAATGAAGTAGCAATGATTTTTATTGGGCAGGCAAGGGCAGTAATTGGTTCGTATATACCTATGGTTACAACTACTGGAGGCAATGCGATAAAACATTTTTCTTCTGTTGAAATCCAAACTAAAGCATTAACAGGGGAAAAAAATATGCTCATGTTAGATAAAGAAGCAATTGGGATTATGTGTAAATTTACTATCATGAAAAATAAATTAGCTCCTCCATTTAGAAGTTATCAGATTCCAATTCTATTTGGAAAAGGCATAGATAGATTAAGGGATTTTATACGGTTCTCAGAGGATTTAGGGATACTAAGTTTACACGGTGCGTGGTATTATTTTGGAGAAGAAAGATTGGGCCAAGGATTTGTAAAAACAATGGAGTATCTTAAACAAACTCCAGAAGTATTAGAAAGGATTAAGAGCACATGCTATGCCATTCTTACAAAAGAAAATAAAAGTATACAATCTGAGGGATAGGTTAACCTTCGGTAAACATCAAGGTGAAACTCTACAACAGATCATTGATGCCGATCCCGAATATGTAGAGTGGATGATCGAGAATATCCCTGATTTTGATTTAGACGCAGTAACAATGGATTATTTTGAGGATATTCTAAATGACAGAGATGAAATTAATTTTGGGGATATCATTGGCATCCGGGCTATCCGGGCAATTTTGACGACAATTAGTTCTTGACAAGGTAAGAGATATGTGGTACAATATTTATAATAAAGGAGTATGAGGATGTATAAAACAGTAGTAACCAGGCGAGTATTTCAGTTATCACCTTTCAATTCATTGGAAGTTGTGGAAACGATGGCAGAGATCCCAGAACATCTGGTGAATGACCATAAGTTCTCAAATATTATTCATGCTCAACAGTTAGCAGAAGTGGAGAGTCAATATAAAAGATATCTAAAATTGTTACGTGAATTGTCAAATGAGGCAGATCAAGATGTATATCTAGAAACTTTCAAAGAATTTACAACAAATAAAATAAAAGAATATTTAAATCCAACACAATCAAAAATATAAAAAAGGAAAAATAAAATGCCATTTCAACTTACACCAAGAGCAACAAGTACATTTAAAAAATTAGACTATTTTTTTCAAGAACCAGGAAAACATTACATTCGTTTTATAGAGCCAACTGAGAAAGCTTCAATACTCCCCTCTCATTATTTCCCTAGAGGACAAACTGGAATTTCTTTACAATGTTTAGGTGAAGATTGCCCAGCATGTAAAAACAATCGTAGATTGTGGTTAGAGAATCCTGGGAAGAAGTGGAAAGATATTGAAGGTTTAATTTCTTTAAGTGATCGAATAGCAATTAATATTCTAGATCGGACTATGGTAAAAGTTTGTCCAAAAACGGAATGTCAGGCAGAAGTCAAAGCAGGATTTACGGGCAGATTTCCAGATACCTGTCCGTACTGTAACTCTATTTTGAATCAAGCGGCTATAAAGGAATCCGGGAAAGTTAAAGTATTATCCATTCCTCCTACTATTGCGGATTTAATTAGTCAATTAGAAGCCGCACAATTAGATGAGGCTGGTAATCCTGTACCCGTAACCAGGTATGATTTTGAACTTCTTGTCATGCAAAAGGGAAAGAAAAAGGAGATGACCCCACAAGTGGCAAGAGAAAGATGTGATGTGATTATTGTGCCTGAAGAGGCATACTTTGATACATCAAGGGCAGTTATCCGTCTTGAATTGGCTGAGATGGAAGATTTTCTAAGGGGCGCTTCTTTAAAGGATATCTTTGCTAAGAAAAGTGCGGAGAAAACGATGGAAGTCGCTGAAAGTGATGCAGCAGTCCCAGCAGATATTGTTGACAGAGTTAATAGTATTCTAGCAGATTAATTTTATGGATGAGAATATTAGTGACCAGTTTCTAAATGAGATTAATACCACTTCCAATCCGGCGGTGGTATTAACCTCATTGTATTGTAAGTTATATGATTTAACAAATTTTGCAACCTATATAAAAATATTTGGCAAACTTGTTAAAGTATATAGTAGGAAAAATATATTCTTTGCAATATTAGATACGTATGATGTGGATAATTTTAGACCAGAGAATCCATATGCGTTACTTACATATTTCCTAAAGAAAAGATTAGAAGATAAGGTGAATCCCATTAATCGAATTGATATAAAACAATTAGAGTTTCAATACAATAGTGCTAGAGATGATTTAAAAGATATAGTTATGCAAGATCCATTTTGTGACGAGGATAGCCATGCCAACGAAGATATTTAACACTGAAAACGAGACAGCAATTTTATGTATCTTACTTAATAATCCATTAAAGGTATTTGAATTAACTTATCTAAAATCTTTTATGATGAGTTCTATTGCAAATGAGTTATTATTTACTACAATTCAAGAATTAGCGGCAAAAGGTTCTATACCTGATATATCATTAATAACAAATTATTTACAAACGAATGCCAGATTGCTGGATGCTGGAGGTACAACGTACTTAGAATACTTAAAAAATCAGGCTTACTCTGTTGATAACCTTTTGGAATTTGAAAGGTTATTGGTTGGGAGTTTTAAAGCCAAACAGTTAGTTGAATTAGGTAGTACGCTTGTTTCACTTCCAGCATCCAATCTGGAAAATATTGATACAGTTATTGCTGAAGCAAGGGTAAGAATAGATAATCTTTCTTTATCTTCCGGCGGGGAAACTACCTCTACTTTTGAAGACGTATTAAGAGCAGGTTGGAATGAAATTAAAGAGAGAATTAATAATCCAGGTACTTCTGGTATTTTTACTTGTTTTCCAGATATAGATTTTGCTACAGGGGGCAGAGGCAGAGGAAATTTATGGATTGAGGCGGGCAGGCCAGGTATGGGAAAATCATCCAGCATTTGTTTATCTATGTTGGAGTCTGCTAAAAAAGGGTATAGTTCTTTACTGTTTTCTTATGAAATGCCCAAATATATGTTAGCAGAGAGATGGTTAGGAATTGAAACAGGAATTCCCATTTCTGATATTCATCTTGGCTATCTGAATAAAGAAAAATTACAACTAATTGATGATGCAATTCCTAGAATTAAATCTTTACCAATTTATGTGGATAATAATTTCTCAGCGAGTATCCCCTATGTTACAGGTACGATAAGAAAATTCTGTCAATTGAAACATCTAGATCAAGTATTTATAGATTATATTCAACTCATGGCAGCAAGAGACCAAAATGCTACGAACGCATTAGGCCAGATTTCTAGGGCAATGAAATTATTAGCAATCGAACTTAATATTTCAATTACACTTGCATCCCAATTAAATCGTGGTGTTGAGTTAAGAGGCGAGGATAAACATCCAATGCAGGCCGATTTAAGACAATCGGGAAACTTAGAGGAAGATGCAGATGTAATAATCATGTATTATCGAGATGAACTTTATAAACCAAAGGACACTACTATGCCTGGAGTATTAGAACACATGATAGTAAAAAATAGACAAACAGGAATTTTAGGTTCTATTTTTTCAGACTTTGATGATAAGACTGGAAGGATTACTAAACATGGATAGGGAATTAATATGAAATATTATACTATGATTGATAAAAACGGAACCAGAATATCTATTAGTGTTTCTAATACTGTAGATCCTTATTGGTTATTGGCCTTATATCTGGGGCTTAAAAGAGTTAATTTTATACAATTTATTCTCTTCCATAATAGATTTTATAATTGGTTAAAAAGAGTATTTAAATGAATCGTAGAAATTTTCTTAAATTTTTGGGTATGATAATTATCACACCATTTGTGAAATTCGTACCAAAGATTAAATCTGAATTTAGAAATAAATATTCTATTCCTAAATCGGATACAATTGAAGGAACAATAGCAGTTCTCGACTTGGGTATAAATAATGTCTATAAACTTAGAGATGGTTCTATGGTTACACATCAAGAGATTATTGAATCAATTTCTAAAGGCGCTTGTAAATTTGAAATAGAAGTAATGTATGGGAAGTGTAGTGATGCCATCTAGTCAGAAAAGAAAGGGATCAAGTTTTGAACGAGATATTGTAAATACTCTGAATGAGAATCTAACTCATGGTTCTTTTAAAAGATGTCCGAGTTCAGGATCAATCGGCACTATTATGAGTGAACCTTTATTAACTGGAGATGTTAATGGTACGATCTATGGATTCCCTACTGCAATCAAAGCAGAGTGTAAAGTAGGCTATTCTAATAAAACAGGTGCAGATGCTAAGAGTTTAACGTTAGCAAAGAGTTGGTTAGATAAAATTAAAGTAGAGGCAATCAATGGTTTTAGAATGCCTATGTTATTTGGTAAGTTTGATAATGTTCGTAACGGAGTTAAGATATTTGTAACGTTAGATTTAGATACATTTCTTTCTCTTGCGAATCATATAACCAAGATGAGAGAGGAGTTAGACAAAGCATATGCTAAACTGGACAACCATTAGAGATTTTTTAGCGAATCAAATTAATATAGATCCAAAAACTTTGGAATATATTGCAGTATTTAATATTCTAGAAGGTTGTGTTGCTGGTGTGTCTAATCGTGACATCTCTGAGATAAATGATTTATCTCTAGGTTATATACAAGCAACAATTATAGAGTTCCTTAAAGTATATGGTTGGAATGAAACTCTTTATATTAATCCATTAGCTATTTATACTATAGCAAAGGGCGAGAAACAAACTTTTAATATTTTATGCAAAAATGAAGATTCATATTTGGATAAAAATACAATATCAGCATATTTTACAGCATGTGAAAATTTTAATAAGATATCAAAAATTATAGAGGAGTATTATGATCGAACAACCCCCCGATTTTGATACATTTATGATAATTGTTTCTGCAATTGGAAAATTAACAACTGAGGAAGAAATAATAGAGGCGGAGTTAAAGTTAGCAGAGGCTAAGATAACTAAAGAATGTGTAACACATCCTGAGAAATATTCTCCAGATGGTAAGATCCCATCCATGTCTTTTATTCAAAATACGTATCATTATCCAGGACTTCATGGTGAATTAGCAACAAGTAGAATGCGTCTAGCTAATGTTAAAGGTTTATTAGCAGAAGAAGAATTAAAATTTAAGGTATACTATGGTATGCTGGAACTTTACAGAACCGAATCAGCAAACAGAAGGAACTCAGTTGTACTGTAAGCAACTAATCACAGTAAAGGTGTATAATTAGAATATGTCATGGTATGTTTATCAATTACTAGCAAATAGCCAGCAAATACGCGAAGGCTTATATAAAAAAGTTGGGAGAATAGATTCAGAAGGAGATATTATTATTATTCCTGAGTCTGAAAGTTTTGATGATCTACTCACAGTAGAAACCAAGATATCCGAACTTAATAGACGAAAGTTACTATCTGATTATGATCGTATTATTTTATCTCGGATTCAAGATAATAAATCTTTAACTCTAATAGGAAAAGAAGAAGGTATTGATCGGAGTGTGCTCGCACGAGAGGTAAGAGAATTATGCGATAGGCTTGGCTTTCTACTTGGAGATCGATTTACAGATGCTGGATATTTAAATTACTTACAAGAGAAATATCATTTAACAGACGAAGAAACTCTTGCAGCAGAAACATATATACAAGGAAAATTCAAAATTTATAGAGGAAAAAGTGAAATACATAATACAAAATCGTTGCAAACACAGACAAGATATACAGCACCATCCAAATTGCTTTAGGAAAGGAGATACAAAAGAAGAAAAAGAATATATTCCCTGGTTTATAAAGGACGAAGAGAACGTGGGTTATTTAGATATTGAGACTGACGGGTTAACTGTGGACTTCAGCACCATGTTATCATGGAGCATTAAACGAAAAGACGGAGAAATCGCTTATGATTGTGTGACTAAAAAAGAACTATTTGATCTAAAATTTGATGAGAGAATAGTACGTTCTTGCATTGAAGAGATTAAAAAGTATAAGATTATAGTTACTTATTTTGGTACACGCTTCGATGCCAGTTTCTTACGGGCTAAAAGTTTACACTATGGACTTGACTTTCCTGGATTTGTAGATGAGATTATAGTAACTAAATCTGGAAAAGAAGTTTGTAAGTATAATGCAGAACTATATCACTTCGATTTATATTATCTTGTAAGAAGTAAATTAGGAGCACTATCTAGGAAAAGTCTAGAAAATGTTTGTGATTGGTTGGGAATAGAGGGAAAGACTCCTTTGAAAAAATCAACGTGGCGTAAGGCAAGATATGGTGATCCAGAATCAATTTTAGAAGTTTTAGATCATAACAGGGCTGACGTAAAAATTTTAGAGGAACTTCACAAACGACTCTATTCCTTCTCGAAATGGACAAGAAATCCACTATAGGATTCACAATGGACTTTAAAGAATTAAAAAGATTTCAACAGGTAACTATAAGCAGTCTTGCTAAATTAGATGATGGTGGTTGGAAAGCAATGACTCAAATTGTGCAAGAAAAAACCATGCCTGATTTATCTACAAATAGGAAAATGGTTTACAGTGAATCAATTAATGAAGTACCTGAAACAGCTTATTTACAGACACTAACCGATGTACAAACTTATTTAGTAAGATGTGAAGGAGATTTATTCTCCATAAAAGAAGAATGGAAAACAGATGATTAAGGAGCAAAATTATGAATGAGATCGTTATTGTATCAGCAGGTGCATTATCTATGTTCATCCTGCAATTCGTTGTGAAACCATTACTTAGATTGAAATTAGGAGGGCAATATGATTTCTCTCCAAAACTCTATGTATTAATGGTAGCAATTTTAAATATATTTACAGCATTGCCCTTAGCC
>Ga0315274_10004252_pt1 | contig 21111 bp, 17 predicted proteins | sample YL17G02_20_MG_FD_203700 | JGI IMG/M metagenome (GOLD analysis project Ga0315274, IMG submission 203700) | Sediment microbial communities from Yellowstone Lake, YNP, Wyoming, USA - YL17G02_20 | ecosystem: Environmental > Aquatic > Freshwater > Lake > Sediment | place: USA: Wyoming | collected...
AGATAATGGCCAGGACAAGGAGAAGGCCTAGCAGATAGAATCCCCGTTGACCGCGACGCCGGAGTGCAAACGCAAACATGATTGATCCCTCCCTTTCGCGCGAGGTCAACCTTCAAGAGGGATTATACGTTCGCCGTCGCAAAGGGGCAACGGAAATCCCGGATCTCCCGTTTTTGGTTGTGTCCCGCCGCCGCGGACGCTATGTTGGCGGGCGCTCCGGATAGGGAGCGCCAAACCCCGTTACCTCTCCCCGAGGAGGCGCATGATGACGATCGATCCGAAACTGATGGAAATCCTGGCTTGCCCCGACTGCAAGTCGAAGGTCTTCGAGGCGGACGAGGCGATCTTCTGCACGAACAAGGAATGCCGACGGCGCTACGCGATCACCGACGGCATCCCGGTGATGTTGATTGACGAGTCGACCGTTCTCGAGCCCGACGCTTGGAACCAGGCGATGAAAAAGATCCCCGATTAGCGCCCGCCGAGCCGCCCTTTGCCCTCGTTGCGTGCTACTCTTGCGGGCGGACGAGAAGGAATCCCTTCCCAATCAGCCAGTGGTGGAACTCGTACGTTGTGTGGCGGCAGTCAACTTTGCAGATGCCGCGGATGCGTTCGTATTGCTCCGAGCCCTCGGCCTGGACTTCGAGGTCGAGCTGGACCGGACAGCGCGTGTCCTTGCAGTACTCCCGCCGCTCGTAGTCCACGTACCCCTTGATCGAAGCCATCGTTTTTCCTCCCCTTTCCGCGTTCCGGCGTCACCTCGCGCCCCAGCCGCGGACTTGCTCTTGAGGCCATATCTGCCGCTACGACGCGGAACCCGCTTTGCGCGATTTTCCGACAATCGACTCCACCAGATCCGTGACGGTCGCCGGATGCAGGATCGGCAGCCGGCAGACGCGGCCGCCGTAGGACTGCACGATCTCGCGGCCCACGACCTGATCCTCGGGGATGTTGCGCCCCTTGACCAGGACGTCCGGACGGAGTTCCCTGAGGAGCGCTTCCGGCGTCAGGTCGTCGAAAAAGACGATGTGGTCCACGACCTCCAGGGCGGAGAGAATGGCGGCGCGCTCGTCCTGGGCGAGAATGGGACGGGGCGGGCCTTTCAAGGCGCGCACGGAGCGGTCGGTGTTGAGGCCGACCACGAGGACGTCGCCGAGGCGCTTCGCTTCATGGAGGAAGTGAATGTGGCCGGGATGCAGAAGGTCGAAGCAGCCGTTGGTAAAGACGATCTTGCGGCCCGCGGTCTGGAGGTTCGCCAGAAGAATCTTCAGTTCGTCTGCCGTGCGGACCTTGTTCGCCGCGGCGCCTCCCTCGAGGGCGCCTCTCAGCTCCGCGGGCGAGACGGTCGCCACCCCCAGTTTCCCGCAGACGATACCCCCCGCGTGGTTGGCCAGGACGGCGGCGTCCTCGAGACTTAGCCCCGCCGCAAGCCCCAACGCCAGGGTCGCGATGGTCGTGTCCCCCGCGCCGGTGCGGTCGAAGACCTCAGGCGCCCGGGCGGGAATCCGCAGGACTTTCCCGCGCGGCCGGATCACGGCCAGGCCCTCTTCGCTCAGGGTCGCCACGAGGGCCCCGAGCCGGCATCGGCGGATCAGTTCGCGCCCCGCCCTTCCCATCTCCTCTTCGTTCGAAACGGGCAGGCCCGTGGCCAGAGCCATCTCGCGGCGGTTCGGGGTCAGCAGGTCGCATCCCCCGTACCTCGCGTAATCGCGGCCCTTGGGATCGGCAAGCACGGGAAGCCCCCGCTCGTGGGCGGCGCGGACGGCGGCGGCGATGACGTTTGCGGAAAGCGTGCCTTTCGCGTAGTCGCTGAGAACGACCACGCCGCAACGCCCCACCAGCCGCCGAACCGCTTCGATGACGCGGTCGGCTGTCCTGGCCGAAACGGGCGCGGTTTCTTCGCGATCGATCCGCAGGAGTTGCTGGCCCATGCTGATGACGCGGGTCTTGACCGTTGTCGGACGACCCGTCTCGGCAATGAGCCCGCCCACGCCGATCTTCTTCTCCCGCAACGTCCGGCGCAAACGCGCCCCCTCCTCGTCCCGTCCCACGACGCCAACGAGATCCGCACGTCCGCCGAGGGCGGCGATATTGTGCGCCACGTTCGCGGCGCCGCCCAAAGCGGAGCTCTCGCGCTCGTGGCGGACGACGGGGACGGGCGCCTCGGGCGTCGTGCGCTCGACGCTGCCCCAGAGGTAGTGGTCAACGATCGGATCGCCGACAACGAGGACCCGCGCGCCGGCCAGGGGCCTGAGGTCCCGCGCGAGCAGCTCCTGGAGGGTCAGAGGTCCCTGACTGGGCAGCAAGAGGCTCCGGCTCATCCGATGCTCTCTCCCCTTCTTGAGGTTGACGGGCGTGCCGCCGCGGCTTTCCGTCGTCTTTCCCCGGCCAAGCGCGTTCGGGGAGTTCGCAAACGACCGGGCGAGCATAAGCCGCAAGCGGGGGCTTTGCAAGTCCCACCCGGTCCGCGGCGGGCGAGAATCAAACCGCCGGCCTTTGTGGGGCCGGCGGTTGTGACATTCCAAGATCTGGGTTTGGCGGAGTTTGGTTACTTGGCGTACTCGACGGACCGCACTTCTCGCAGGACCGTCACTTTGATCTGCCCCGGGTACTCGAGTTCCGTCTCGACCTTCTTCGTGATCTGGCGGGCCAGCAGGGCGGCGGCATCGTCGTCGATCTTGTTGGGATCGACAAGTATGCGGATCTCGCGGCCCGCTTGGATGGCGTAGGACTTGTCGACGCCCTCGAAGGAGTCGGCGATCGACTCCAGCTGCTTCAGACGCTTGATGTACGTCTCAAGGGTCTCGCGGCGCGCCCCGGGCCGGGCGGCCGAAATGGCGTCGGACGCTTGGACCAGCACGGCGACGATCGTGCGAGGCTCCTCTTCGGCGTGGTGCGCGGCAATGGCGTGCACGATGGCCGGGGGCTCGCCGTATTTCTTCGCTAACTCGGCGCCGATGGCGGCGTGAGTGCCCTCCATCTCGTAGCTGACGGCCTTCCCGATGTCGTGGAGGACTCCCGCCCGCTTGGCGAGCTGAGCGTCCACCCCCAATTCGGCGGCCATGATTTTGGCCAGATTCGCCACTTCGAATGAGTGCTTCAGGACGTTCTGACCGTAGCTCGTGCGGTACTTCAGGCGCCCGATCAGGCGAATCAGTTCCGCATGGAGACCGTTGACGCCCAAGTCGAAGGCGGTCTGCTCACCCACCTCGCGGATCGACTCGTGGACCTGCTTCTCGACCTTCTGGACCACGTCCTCGATGCGGCCGGGGTGGATGCGCCCGTCCGACAGAAGGCCCTCGAGGGAGAGCCGAGCGATCTCGCGCCGCAACGGATCAAAGCAGGACAAGACGACGGCTTCGGGCGTATCGTCCACGATGAAATTGCAGCCCGTGGCCGCTTCCAGAGCGCGAATGTTGCGGCCCTCGCGGCCGATGATGCGCCCCTTGATCTCGTCGCTGGGCAGGTTGACCACCGATATGGCGCTCTCGCTGACCTGTTCGGCGGCGTATTTCTGAACCGCCAACGTGATCACCTGCCGCGCCTTCTTGGCCGCCGTCTCGCGGGCTTCGCTTTCCACGCGGCGCACGAGAGCGCCCGCCTCTTGGCGCACCTCCGACTCCAGATTCTCCAGGAGCGCTTGCTTGGCCTGCTCGGCCGTCATGCCTGAGATCTCTTCGTAACGCTGGGTGATCTCGTCAACTCGCTCTTGGAGCTCCTCGCGCTGCTTGTCCAGCGTCTTGCGCAGGGCGCCGGTTTCGGTCTCTTTCCGAGCCACTTCCTTTTCGCGGCGCTCGGCGGCCTCAATCTTCTTCTCCAGAACGGATTTGTGCTCGGCCAGTTTTTGCTCGAGCCGTCCGATGGCGCGGCGGCTGCGGCTAATGTCGCGCTCCGCACGCTCCTTCAGCGCCCGGAGCTCCCTGTCCGTTTCCTTCTGAGCCCCTTTCTTCAGCTCGTCCGCCGAGCGCTCGGCTTCCTCGATCAGTTGTCGTACGCGGTTTTTCACCGATCCAATCCGGCGACCGGTGTGCCACACCTGGAGCGCCCAGCCAACGAGCGCTCCCGCCAGAACCATTCCCACCACCAGACCTCCCAGATAGAGGGGTGGCATGTTCATTTGGTGTCTCCTCGTTCTTCCTCTCTTCTCAGACAGGATGGCCATGGCCCCAATACGGGGCCCTGGAGGTCAAAGTTCCCCAACAGTCCGACGCGTGGCGATCTCCTTTGCGACAATGCATAGGAGAACGCCATAGACTCCTCTAAACCAGAAATCGTGACTTCTGTCAAGCATTTATCCTCCGGTTCGGCGGTCTTCTCGCGCATCATGAGGGGGACTCCCGAAACGAAGCGTATGTCATGATTTTGACTCCCTCTGCGCGGGGGAGAAAAGCAGAGAGGCGGTGTTCTTGACGGCCACGGGAACGGCGGGATCCCCAACATCCGTCGAACATGCCAGAAACGGGGACAAACGCTCCCTCGACCCGGGTCCGCAGGCCGGATCCTAACCCCCCGCGCGATCCCGAAGGCCGGCTCTATCTCCTTTCGAGTCAACGATCTGAGTGAATCCCTCGTCTTGGACGGGGCGCCCGGATCCCAGCGTGATTGGGGAATCCTTGACTTTTGCCCTGAAGCCAGGGGATGATGGTCAGGTGATTGCGATTGCTTTCCGCGGACCCGGCCCGCGCCGGGATTCTGGCGAGAACGTGCGTCGCCGCCAGCGGATCGGATCGCCACTGATGGGGCTCCTTCGGGAGCGGCTTCAGCGTCATGTCTCCCCAGACGCCATCCATGACCAACCCCTTCGTCGCCTTCGTAGGGCGGAACCGCGACATCGTTGTTCCGATCGGAGTGGTCGGCATTCTGCTGATCTTCGTCATTCCGATCCCCGCGGTTCTGATCGATCTTCTCTTGACTCTCAGCATCGCCGGGGCGCTGCTGATCCTTTTCGTGGGCATTTACATGCTGAAACCCCTCGATTTCAGCGTGTTCCCCTCCTTGCTCCTTCTCGTCACGCTTTTCCGCCTCAGCCTCAACGTGGCCACCACCCGCAAGATTCTCCTGGACGGGTACACGGGCTCTCAGGCGGCGGGCAAGATCATCGAGACATTCGGCAACTTCGTGGTCCAGGGCGAGTACATCGTGGGCGGCATCGTTTTCCTCCTCCTCGTGATCATCAACTTCGTCGTGATCACCAAAGGCGCGGGCCGCATCGCCGAGGTAAGCGCGCGCTTCACGCTGGACGCCATGCCCGGCAAGCAGATGTCGATCGACGCCGATCTTAACGCCGGCCTGGTTAACGAGGAGCAGGCCCGCGAGCGGCGGGCCAACATCGAGCGAGAAGCGGATTTCTACGGCGCCATGGACGGCGCTTCGAAATTCGTCCGCGGCGACGCCATCGCCGGTCTGATGATCACCTTCATCAACATTCTCGGGGGCTTGGTTGTCGGGGTCTTCCGACACGGGATGACTCCGGCCGAGGCGGCCCAGACGTTCACCCTCCTGACCATCGGAGACGGACTGGTTACGCAGCTTCCGTCTCTGATCGTTTCGACGGCAGCCGGCATGGTTGTCACTCGGGCGGCGTCGGAGTCGACTCTGGGGGAAACCGTGACGGCCCAGTTCCTGGTGCAGCCTCGCGCGCTGGGCGTCGCGGCGGCGATTCTTCTGGCCTTCGCCGTGGTGCCCGGAATGCCGTACTATTTTTTCATTCTCTGCGCCGCGGTGATTGGCTACGTGGCCTGGGTTTCGGGCCGCATGCGGCAGACCACGGCCTTGGCGAAGTCCGAGGCCGCACTGGAGAAGGCCGCCCAAGCCGAGAAAGCCACGCCCGAGACCGAAATCCTCGAGTCCATTCTGACTCCCGACATGGTTTCCCTCGAGGTGGGCTACGGACTGATCCCGCTGGTTGACCAGGCCCAGTCCGGAGAGCTGCTCGATCGGATCAAATCCCTTCGCCGGCAGTTCGCTTTGGACATGGGGTTCATTGTTCCCCCGATCCACATTCGTGACAACCTCGAACTCAAGCCGGGCGGGTACTCGATCCTGATTAAGGGCAACGAGATTGCCAGCGCCGAGCTCATGACGAACCACCTGATGGCCATGAGCGCCGAAGAAGAGAGGGGGAATCCTTTGGGGGGCATACTCGCCACCGAGCCCGCTTTTGGACTGCCGGCCGTGTGGATCTCCGAACGGGACCGCGAGCGGGCCCAAGCCATGGGCTACACGGTGGTCAATCTGGCCACCGTCATTGCCACGCACCTCACCGAAGTGCTCCGCCGGCACGCCCATGAACTCCTCACGCGCCAGGAAACGCAGAACCTCCTCAACTCGGTCTCAAAGAGATTCCCAAAGGTCGTTGAAGGCGTGGTTCCCGATCTGTTGGATCTCGGCAGAGTTCAGAAAGTTCTGCAAAACCTCTTGCGCGAGCAGGTCAGCATTCGCGACATGCTGACCATTATCGAGACGCTGGCCGACCACGCGACAACGACCAAGGCGCCCGAAGCGCTCACCGAGCACGTCCGCCAGGCTCTGGCGCGCACGATCACGCGCCAGTACGTCTCCTCGGACGGCAAGATCCGTTTGCTGATGCTGGACCAAGAGATCGAGGAACTCGTCGCTCACGCGACCCAGCACACCGAGCAGGGCGCCACTGTTCTCGCCATGGAGCCGACGACGGCCCAGCGCGTTCTGGACGGCATACAGAGAGGCATGGAGCAGTTCTCGGCGCTCCAGGGCCAGCCGATCCTCGCGTGCGTGCCGGCCATTCGGCGCCAACTTCGCCAGCTCACGGCGAAGTTCTTCCCCAGCCTGGTCGTCCTGTCTCACAACGAGATCGCGCCCTCTACCCAGGTCGAGTCGGTGGGCATCGTGAAGCTGCGCGGCGCCGAAGAGGAGGCGAGAAGACCGGCGGCGGTGTGAGAAGGAGCCGACTGTGAGAATCGCCGCAACACGGAGTTCCTGCGGAAACGGCTTCCGGAGACGCGAGAAGGAGGGCCGCGGCCCTGAAGGAGAGCAGTCATGCAGATCAAGAGATTCTACGCCGCCAGCGCCGCCGCCGCGATGCGCGACATTCGAAGGACTCTCGGCCCGGACGCCTTTATCTTGTCGGTCCGTGAGCTGCCTGACGACGCATCGGAGATCATCCATGGCGGCCGCGCCCGCTTCGAAGTCACCGCGGCCCGCGAGCGGTCCGAAGCGCTCCTGCGTCCGCATCGGGAGAACCGGGAAGAGAGGCCGCGCCCCCAGTCTCTTGCATCGCCCGCCAAGAAGCGCCGGCCCGTCCCCACGTCGCCCGTCGAACCGCAAATGCCGGAGTCGTTGGAGAAACGGCCGCGTCGGCAGAGGTCCTCCCGCCAGGAGCGGCCGGCGGGGGACAGCGAAGGGGTGAAACGTGCGCCCGGATCGGCGAGCCGCGACCGGGGCCGCCGCCCTTTCCAGATGCACGCTTCTGCTTCGTCCGTTGCCGCCACGGTTCCCCACGACTCGTCGACGCACGGCGCTCCCCTCGGGACCGGGGCGCCGGCCCCGGCGACCTGGAATCCTCCCTCCTCCTTCGGTCCCGCCGCTCGAGGGAATCTCCCTCCCCGGACTGCCGCGGATCTGCGAGAGATCATCGAGGAGTTGAAATCCTTGCGCGCCCACCTGACGGCCGCCCAAGGGGGATCCGTTGCGCAGTCGGGAGGACCGTCCCAACCCACAAAGCCCTCTGCCCTGCCTCACCCTTACATCCTCTCGAGCGATCCATCCAGCCGCGACGGCGCGCTCAACGCACGGTGGAGATCGGCCCCCCCCCAAGCATCCTCGACGAAGCCTTTGGGAGATGAACCGGAGAGGAGGGTTGCGCCGGACACGCTTCTTCCGGCTCGCAATCTTCAAGAGAGACTGCGCGCGCACGGAGTGGAGGATCCGTTGATCGAGCGACTCATCGACCGCCTGCATTTCGCCGCAGGCCACGAGGCGCCGGACGGCTCATCGACCATGCCGGAGGGGCGGGGGACCTTCGGCCACTTCGTTCGAGTGGCAAGGGACTTCACGCCCCGCGTCACGGAGACGGAACGCCAAGGCAAAGGACCCCGCAAGATGGCCCTGGTGGGGCCGACGGGCGTGGGCAAGACAACCACCATCGCCAAGATCGCCTCCCATTGCGCCCTGCGTGAGAGCCAGCGCGTGGCTTTGGCGACGCTCGACACTTACCGGATCGCCGCCGCCGATCAACTCAGGACTTACGCCCGACTGCTCGGCGTGCCCATCGAGGTCCTGTCGGAGCCCTCCCAGTTGGGGGCCTGCTTCGACCGTTTCGCAGACATGGATCTGGTCCTGGTTGACACCCCGGGTCATAGTCCCAGAGACGACAAGGCGGTGGCTCGTTTGGCGGCGGATCTCGGCAAACACCCCGACGTGGAGGTTCATCTGGTGCTGAATTGCTCGACGCGGGGCAACGAGCTGCGCCGGGTCATGGAGAGTTTCCGACCCATGGGCTACAACCGCCTGATTTTCTCGAAACTGGACGAGGCGGATTGCTGGGGCGAGCTATTAAACACTTGGATTATGGGGGGCTTTGAGGTATCTTACTTCACGACCGGTCAGCGGGTGCCCGAGGATCTCGAGCCGGCGTCCGTTGAATTCCTGTGCAGAGGTCTGATCCGCGCGCTCTAGCCGGGGCGGGCGCGGATGCCGGGTTCATGCCGTCGCGAGGCGAACCTTAGCCAAGCGAGACCGGGAACAATGCCGATGAACCAATCCACGTCACTGCGCCGAGCGGCGGCCGCGCGGGCGCCCTCGCCGGGCCGAGCCGTCCGGCCGACGCACGTTTTGGCCGTCAGTAGCGGCAAGGGAGGGGTGGGGAAAAGCAATTTCGTTCTCAACACGGGAATCGCCCTCGCTCAGCTGGGCAGGAAGGTGCTCGTGCTGGACGCCGACATGGGGCTGGCGAACATCGATATCCTGGTGGGCCTGACCGCGGCCTATAACCTGTCCCATGTTCTGACAAACGAAAAATCGATCGAGGAGGTGCTGATGGAAGGCCCCTGCGGCATCCATCTGCTTCCCAGTTCAAGCGGCGTGGAATGGATGGCCAACCTGACGGCGGAACAGAAGATTGATTTCATCGGGAAAATGGACGCGCTGAACGGCCTCTATGACATACTCCTGGTCGATACCGGCGCGGGGATCTCCTCCAACGTCATTTACTTCAACCTGGCGGCTCGGACCCGCATCGTGATGGTGACGCCCGAACCGACTTCCCTGACGGACGCCTACGCCCTCATCAAGGTGCTGAACCGGTCCTACCGCCAAAAGGGCTTTGAAATCGTCGTCAACGCCGTAGACAATGAAGCCCAAGCGCTGGGCGTCTACAGAAACCTGACTTCGGTCGCAGATCGTTTCCTCGACGCCCGGCTTGGCTACCTGGGCTACGTGCGCCAGGACGGTCATCTTGGCCGCGCGGTCCTGAGACAGGTCCCGGTGGTGGAACTCCACCCCGATGCGCCGGTCTCGCAAGGCTATCGCGAGGCCGCACGGCGGATTATCGGTTTGCCCTCCGGCGCGGCGGGAAGCGACATGGGCCTTTTCTGGCGGAGAGTCCTCGACCACAGCATGCCCGCCTGAGACTTTTCGCCCCTGGAGTGGCCGCCGGCCGTTGCGCGCGCGCGATGACCAACGTGGTGGCGGTGAGGTTGGGACCCAATGGCGGGATCCTCCAAGGTTAACGCCTACAAAAGCGAGGCAAAGGGGGCCCCGCTGACCCTGGAGGAGCGCAATGCGATGGTCCAGGAGCACCTGCCGCTGGTCCGGTACATCGCCGGCCGCATCGCGGGACGCCTCCCTTCGCACATCGAACTGGACGACCTGATCGACGCCGGGGTCATCGGTCTGATCGACGCAATCGACAAGTTCGACCCGACCCGGAAGATCAAGTTCAAGACATACGCCGAATTCCGCGTCAAAGGCTCCATACTCGATGAACTCCGCTCCCTGGACTGGGTTCCCCGCTCCACCCGCCAGAGAGCCAGCCGGCTCGAGCGGGCCTTTGCCGAAATGGAGCAGAAACTGGGCCGCGTCGCGTCAGACCACGAAGTGGTTGATTACTTGGGGATTGACTTCGACACCTACCACCAGATGCTCGTCGAAGCGCGAGGCATCAGCCTGATCAGTTTGGATGAACTGCGCAGCGAATCGGAGGAGACCTCGGAGCGGAATCTCCTGGAGTTCCTCGCGGACCCTGACTACGTAAACCCGGCGGATGCGATCAATCTGGATCAGATATACCAGATCGTGGCAGAGGCCATCGATCAGCTGCCGGAGAAAGAAAGGCTGGTGATTTCGCTTTACTATTACGACGAGTTGACGATGAAAGAGATAGGGGAAATCCTGGAAATCACCGAGTCCAGGGTCTCCCAGATCCACACGAAGGCAATCCTGCGGCTGCGCGGGCGGCTGATCAGGGCGGTGGAGTTCTGAGGAGGAAGGCGGGTCTCCCGGGAACATTGGGCCCCAATCCCGGAAGGAGCAATGGCGATGCCCCCGAGTGCCGACATGAAGATCCTGGTCGTTGACGACTTCGCCACGATGCGGCGGATCATAAAGAACATCCTGAGGCAGCTTGGCTACACCAACATCGACGAGGCTGACGACGGTTCCCGCGGACTGACGAAGTTGAGGGGCGGCGGGTTCGACCTCGTCATCACGGACTGGAACATGCCTAACATGAGCGGTCTCGATCTGGTCAAGGCGATCCGGGCGGACGAACAGATCCAGACCGTCCCGGTGCTGATGGTGACGGCCGAAGCGATGAAGGAGAATATCGTGACTGCCATCAAGGCCGGGGTGAACAACTATGTTGTCAAGCCCTTCACGGCGGAGGTGATGAAAGGAAAAATCGAGAAGATCTTCTCCTGACGCCCCGCCGGAGACCGGCCTCCCGGACAGGAGCGCTCACACGGGAGCGCCCGCGCCGGAGTCGCGGGCTTGCGCGCGCCCAACGCCACGACCATGCACTCGGACAACAGCTTCAACCGCTCGCTCTTCGACATCTGCCAGGCCATGGTCTCCGGGCTCGAGCTTCGTGACGTGCTCGACACGATCCTCGACCTCTCGATCAAGACTCTCCGCGCGAGCGCCGGGTCGATCCTGCTCTGCGAGCCGGGTTCGGACAGTCTGAAAATGCTGGCGTCACGAGGGTTGCCGCCGGGAGTGGTCGCTCGCGGGCACATCAGCCGCAAGGGGAGCATTGCCGACCGGGTCCTGGCCGAGAACCGGCCCGCCATCATCAACAGTGCGCAAGAGCAAGAGAAGAGAGAACTGAATCCGGCCAGCGCCATCAAGTCCGCCCTGTGCGTCCCCCTCCGGGCGAAGGGGGAAGTCATCGGCACGCTGAATCTGAATCGCTACGATGAGGAGCAAGGCGCCTACAGCGAGCAGGACCTGCACACGGTGATGATCCTGGCCAGCCAGGCGGCGGTCTGCATCGAGAACGCCCGTCTCCACGAGGAGAACGTTCGCAACGCGCGGATGGCCGCCATCGGCCAGACAGTGGCCGGCATCTCTCACTGCGTCAAGAACGTGCTCACGGGTTTGCGGGGGGGGTTGGGACTGGTCGAGATGGCGCAGGAGGCCCGGAATTGGGAGGCCAGTGAAAAAGGCGCCCAGGTTCTGCGCCGCAACGTGGAGCGCGTTTCTCTGCTCGTGCTCGACATGCTCGATTACTCGCGCGACAAGACTCCCTCCCGGCGGGACACGGCCGTTCGCTCCCTGGTGGAGGAGGTCTTCGACGTGGTTTCCCACAAGGCGAAGAAACAGGGAGTGGAATTGACACAGGAGATTGCGCGGGAGTGCGAGCACATATTCGCCGACGCCGACCAGTTGTTCCGGTGCCTTCTGAACCTCGTGGAAAACGCCATTGACTCGATTCCGGGCGAGGGCCGGGTCACCGTGCGCTGCGGGGAGATGCCTTGGGAAGACGCCAAGGCCGCCGGGATTCCCCGCGGCAAGGACGATCTGGAGGGGGCGGGACGCATCGTCCGAATCACGGTGCAAGACACGGGCGCCGGCATTGGGCCCGAGAACCTGGAGAGCATCTTCCAGCCTTTCTTTAGCACGAAGGCCTCGAAAGGCACGGGGTTGGGGCTCGCCGTTACGCGCAAGATCACGCGCGAGCACGGCGGGGACGTTCTCGTGGAGTCCGAGCTAGGCCGCGGGACATCATTCCACCTGGTCTTTCCAGAGATGCGGCCGGACATCTGACGCCCGGAAACCATCTTCGGCAAACACGCGCCGCACGCGCGTCCCCTTTGGGGCTCGGCTGCGCGTTTCACGGCCTGCTAAGCTGTTTCCACGGATGTTCCTTCTACTGCCGACTCATTCTCGAAGGGCCGGACCTCGCCCGATTCGATCAGCTCGAGCATGGCGTCCACCAGATCGGGCGCGAACTGCGCGCCGGAGTTCTTGCGCAGTTCGCTCGCCACGACCGACACCTCCAACGCCTGGCGATAGGAGCGCGTGCTGGTCATGGCATCGAAAGCGTCCGCTATGGAGACGATTCGGGTCAGGTAGGGAATCTCGTCCCCTTTGAGGCCGTCGGGGTACCCCCGCCCGTCCAGGCGTTCGTGATGGTGGCGGATGATGCGGCGCTCACTGTCAATGAGCCCCAGCGGCTCGATGATGGCGTCGCCCCGGGACGGATGCGTCTTGATGACCTCGTACTCTTCGCCGGTCAACCGCGAAGTTTTCTGGAGAATGCTGTCGCGAATCCCGATTTTTCCGATGTCGTGCAGAATGCCGGCGAAGCTGATGCTCTCGCAATCCTCCTCGGAGCAGCCGACGCGGCGCGCCACGGCCAGAGCGACCTCCGTGACGCGTTGACTGTGGTGGCGCGTGTAGGCGTCTTTCGCTTCAATGGTCGAGACCAGCGTTTTCAGGGTGTCGATCAAGTTCGAGTAGATCCCCTCGTAGAGCACGTTGTTCTCGATCTTGATGCCTGCCTTCTCGGCCAGCACCATGGCCAGATACTCGTCCTCTTCGGTGAAGTCCGAGCCGTCGCGCTTGTCGGTCATGTTCAGAACGCCGAACAACTCCCCGCCGATCGACAGCGGAACGGAGAGCCACGAGCGGGTCAGATACGACCGGTCCTCGCTTGTGACAATCCTCTGGAGATCGTCCGTCGTGACGCGGATGGGGCGGAAGCTCTGGGCGACGCGGCCGGCGACGCCTTCGCCGACTTTGAGGCATATCTTGCGCTGGACGTCCGTGGCTAGGCCTCTCGAAGCGCGCGCCACGAGGTACCTTCGGTCCTTGTCGAAAGTCAGCAGCGAGATCCTCTGTGCGTCGATGAGGTCGGAAGCCAGGTCCACGACGTACTGCAGAAGGGAATCGTTGTCGACGTAGGAATGGAACGACTCACTGATCGAGTACAGCTTGGTCAGTTGCTCGACCTTGGCATGGAGTTGGGCGTTGAGTTTCTCAATGACGGCCTTGTTATTGAGTTCCGCCACCAGACGCTGATTCTCAGCGTACAGCCGTCGCTCCTTCAGGTTCTTCTCAACGAGATGGAGAATGTGTTCGACGGTAAAGGGCTTCGGGATGAAGTCGGCCGCCCCTTTTTTCATGGCTTGGATCGCTTTGTCCAGGGCGGGGTGACCGGTGATGACGATGAACGGGAGCGTGGGATGAGAGGCTTTGATGCGGTCCAGGAGGTCCATGCCGTTGATGCCGGGCAGATGAAGGTCCGAGATAACGAGATCGAACTCCTGCTTCTCAACAAGTTCCAGCGCCTCGTTGCCGTCCGCGGCGCCCGTGACGGCGTGGTCCGCCTGCTGGAGGATCTCGATGAGCATTTCCCGAATCAGTTGCTCGTCTTCCACAACGAGAATGCGGCCCGGGCTCTTGCGCTCGGGCGCAGGGACGCTCATCTCCTCAGTCCGGCTGCCTGCAACGCTTGCCACGGCGTGTCTCCAGGAAACGACCCGTTCGACGGCCAAGGCTAGGGCGCCAAGGCGGGGGCTAGATGCTGGCCTTAAGGCGCTGTTTGGCCACCTCGAATTCCTCGGGAGTGAGACTGCCCGAGGAGAACTGCTCTTCCAGCCTTTGCAGATGGCGGCGGTAGCGGTCGCCGGCGGTGTCTTTTCCATAAGAAGAGAAGCCGGCGGCGTGTGCGGATTCATTGGTGGCTCGCCCCGCCGCCCCGCTCTGGACGATCAGCTCCTCCCGACGCCCCAGTTCCTCACGGAGCAAACCGATCTCCTCCCCTTGTCTGACGAGCACGGCTTCGACTCCGGCAACGCGCGCTCTCATCCGCTCGTTCTCGAGGGCCAGGGTCCTGTTCTCGCGCATCAGGCGAATGCGGGCGGCGGCGTTGTCGACGAGGAGACGAAACTCCTCGATGCGAAAGGGTTTGGTGATATAGTCGTAGACGCCGGCGTGAATTGCCTCCAGGGTCGTCTCGAGCGAAGCGTAGCCGGTGATAATGACGACCAACACGTCCGGGTTCAACGAGATCGCGTGTTCCAGGAGTCGCAATCCGTCGACTTTCGGCATCATCAAGTCCGTCACGACCAGATCGAAAGCCTCGCGTTCCAATAGCCGGAACGCCGCCTGACTGTCCAACAGCGTCGTGATGGCAAAGGACTCGTCCCCGCTCAGGACTTCCTCAAGCAAGGCCAAGATCGCTTCGTCATCGTCCACGAGGAGTATTTTGACTCTGAGGCGTTCAGTCATGGCTCTCACGTGCGCCAAGCGCCGCGGAAAATGACTCCGGGGGATCGCAGCGTTTGCGTCGAGTGAGGAAGATGCGACTGGGCTACGGTCGGTCTGGGGCTTCCGCTTGTCGGGCGAACCGGTTCAGCAGTCGCGTAACGATCTGCCGGCGCTGGCCTCGCGTCTGGCGAAGCATGTGCCGTCCCAGGTGATCCTGGTAGCCCGCGTCTTCTTCCCCAGGCCCCCTCGGAGCGCCGAGATACCATCCGTGTTTGGTGACGATTCGGGAAACCACATCGCGACGAATCCGCTCCAGCCGTTTCATTGGCGACGCATCTCCCCCCGATGGTTTCTCCGCCGACTCTCCGAGGCCGAGCCGCGCATCCCCCACCATTTGCTATCGGCTGGAGAAAGGCGGATCTTTAGGCTCCCGGCCCAGACGCCCCTTCCGGAGCGTCCGGCCCCGATACGGTCCCAGGTCTCGAGCCCTCAGGGAGGATGCCGGATTCCTCCCCTGCGAGGCCATCTGGATTCCAGGGAAAGTCTCCTGGTTTGAGGCGCGGACGGCCTGACGGAGGCCCCGCGGAGCGCAGGCTGGACGTGGGCTATCTGGAGGCCGAGCCGGCCTGTGTCAGGCTTCGCAACTCAAACAGAGTGATCTCGGGAGGGCAGTTCAGACGCAAGGGGATCGTGTGGACGCCTATTCCGGGACTTGCGTAAAGGATCGCGTCGCCGACGGGGCGCAGTCCGCAGGCCAAACGTCTTCCAAAGACCGAAGGGACAACGGCCGGCCCAAGAAGAGGCAGGCGCCACTGGCCGCCGTGCGTGTGGCCGGAGAGAATGAGGTCCGCCCCCAAGGAAGCCAGGCGCCCGGCGTTGTCCGGCGTATGGGAGATCACAAGCCTAAATAACTCCCCGCGGGTCTCCGCTCCCATGACCGACTGCCAGTCGCGCAGAGGGAAGAAGGGGTGCTCCACGCCGATCAGACGCAAGACCGCGCCGTCGCGGACGAAATCCGCGGAGGCGTTGGCCAGCAGGCGAACGCCGTAGTGCTCCAACCAGTAAGCCAGCACGTGCGGCTCGGTGGCGTGATCGTGATTGCCGCGAATGCACCAGGCGCCCATGGGCGGCTTGAGGGGAGAGAGGATTTCGACGGATTCCCGGTAGAGGTTGTCGTCGGCGGTGAAGTCCCCCGAGACTAGGACCAGATCGGGCCTCTGTTGTTGGCTCTCGCGGACAACGTGGCGGAAGTACCCGGGCGAGAGAAGGGCCCCGTAGTGGAGATCGGTCAGGTGAAGGAGCCGCAACCCGTTGAAGGCCGCTGGAAGAGCGGGCAAGCACAGAACGATCTCGACCACCCGCAGGTCATAGCTCTGGTCGATTGAGCGGTAGAGTTGGCTCAGGACGATTCTCTGCAGCACGCGAGGGATCCGGGCGGGTCGCACCCGTCGTCGACATGGCGGAGGAGACGCTTGGCGCCCGTCGGCTGAAACCTCTGGACTGGGCGCTCGGAGGAGATCCCAGTCCTCGGGGGCGGGATCGTAAGGAGCTCGTTTCGAGCGGCGTGAAACGAGATGACGAACAGACGGGGGACGCAGGATCTCCCAGCTGATTGCCGCCTGGCAGGCCAGGGCGAACGCCCAGATGCCGCCGGCCGCTCCCAAAAGCGAGCGCGATAGCGCGCTTCGGGGCGAGAAAGAAAGGACTTCCTCGACCCAGGGGGCGCCGCGAAAGGCGAGGAGCAGGGCAGGCGGCGCAATGAGGAAAACGAGGGCATTCACCCTTTTCAGGAGACCCTTGAGAAACGACCGGTCCATTCGGCAGATGCCGACGTTGTAAAGGAGGAGGAAAAGCCAGAAACCGGCGCCCCACACCAGGAGAAAGCCGGCAAGAGAGAGAGGCAGAGGGTCGATCATGAGAGGCAGGAGAGACGCCTCGACTAGTCGGGATCAAAGGGCGCGATCGAGCGGCCGCGGGCGGGACGGCGGGCCTCCCTGCGCCGCGCTTGCGGCAGGCAGACCTGCGCGCGAACGTCGGCGCCGGGATCGGGACGCCACCGCGAGGCGTCTTGCCGAGCCGCTCGTCGCGATGACGTATAGGAGTCCTGCCGCGGGTGGTCAAGGCCTTTTGCCCGACGCCGGGAATCCGACCTCGGACGCGCGGCCGGGACAAGTAGCGCCAAGGGGGGAGAATTCCGCGGAGTTTTCTGTTGTGTCCTCGCCAAACGGCTCGCTATATTCGAGTCGCGGCGCGCGCGATCAGCCAGGGGCCGCAAAGGAACAGTGTCTAGACTATGAGGAGATCCCGGGCCAACGCGGCGCGACCCCGGGCGAGCCTCTCGAGGGCAGGGCAACGGCATGCACGTCATTTCGAGCGCTCTGACGGACGTCGGGGTGTTGCGCAGAGAGAACCAGGACAGCTACGCGCGCTCGGACAATCTGGGGCTCTACCTCGTTGCCGATGGGATGGGGGGACACGCCGCGGGCGAGGTGGCGTCCGGCGCGGCCGTCTCCGCGATCCAGAGTCGCATCCAAGAGGAGCTCGACGGCCGCGAACCCGACGCCTCGTCCGCGGAAGAGATGGAGAGATGGAGGAGGGTCTTCGAGGAGGGAGTGCATTTGGCGAATGAATCGGTCGGGCGCCTGAGCCGGGAGAACTCCCTGTACGCCGGCATGGGCACGACCGTCTCGGGCGTGCTGATCCGCGGCGACAAGGCGTGCATCGCTCACGTGGGCGATTCGCGCGTCTACCTGCTGCGCGACGGCGAGATGAAAGCCCTGACGAGCGATCATTCGTGGGTCAACGAGCAGCTCAAGCGCAACATCATCACGCCCGAAGAAGCCAAGACCCACCGCCTGCGCAACGTCATCACCCGCGCCGTGGGGACGGGGGCGCGCGTCGAAGTCGATACGCTTGACGTGAACCTTCGCGGGAACGATTGCCTCTTGCTCTGTTCCGACGGACTGACGAGCATGGTCGACGAAAGCAAGATCGAAGAGACGCTGACCTCAGCCGGTGAGAACCTCGACGAGGTTTGCCGCCGCCTGGTGGACATGGCAAACGCCGCGGGGGGGAAGGACAACATCACCGTCGTCATTCTGCGCGTGCTGGGGTAGAAGCCTCCGTCGACTTGGGGCACAGTGACTCCCCGCTTGCCCCCGGGCGCACCCCGCCGGAGAGAAAGGACGTCCAGACACCATGGTTTTCGCCAAGAGAACGGCTGTGCTTCTCGTGGGGCTGCTATTGTGCGCCACGGGCTGCGCCCTTTACCGCAACGACAGGATGTGGATCCCCGACGCCAGGTACGAGGCGGCCCGGGCGGTCTACGACGAAACCGGCTCGCTCACCCTCACGGAGGATAAGCTGCGCGCCGACCCGACTTGGCAGCGGGGCGAGATCAACGAAGCGACCTACCGCCTGAAGAAACAGTACCGTCTGGAGTAGCCGGCCGCTTACTTGTGTCTGCCAGTCGGGTAGAGGGTTCCTGCCGGGCTCGCTCGCCCCGCACGGCGGATGGCCTGGCTTGGAGTCTGTCTCAGCGCAGTCCCCTATGCTCTTCTCTCTGGAGGGAATGAGCCGTGGACCCATCGTCGGATTCTTCGCCGCGTTGTCCCGGATGCGGACGCCCGTTCGAACCGGGCCGCGAGCGCTGCATGTGGTGCGGCGCGGAGCTCCCCGACCTTCAGCCGGCTCCTCTTCACCTGGTCTGCCCCTGCTGCAATGAGCGGCTTGCCGCCCACGAAAGCGGCGGGTGGACCGTCTATCCGTGCGAGCGTTGCAGCGGTCTGTGGATGACGCCCGTGGTGCGAGACCACTTCGAGAGACTATATGAGTCCGTTCCGGCTCAGTCGTCCGCGGAAAGCGATGGGAGAACTTCTCCGTCCGCAATCTCCCGCCGAGTCCTCCGGGAGGGCGTTCAGGATGCGGGGACAAATCAGCCGTACCGTCTTTGTCCGCGGTGTCGCCAACAGATGGCGCGCCGCCGTTACGGCCACGTCTCGGACGTGATCGTGGACGAATGCCTCGGACACGGCGTGTGGTTCGACCCAGGGGAATTCTCGCGCGCCGTCGAGTTCTTGCGCTCGGGCGGCGTCGCCAAGGCGCGCCAGTACGAGGCCGACGCGGCCGGACAGCGAAGCCAATTCCAGAAGGACCTTGCCTTCGTCAAACGCTTCGTGCGCAAAGGTGTCTATCTCTGAAAGTTCACGATCGCGGCGAAGCTGTCGGGCTTCAGGGACGCGCCGCCGACGAGCGCGCCGTCGATGTCTTCCTGGGCCATCAGCTCCTTGACATTGTCGGGCTTGACCGAGCCGCCGTACTGAATCCGGACGGCCTGAGCGAGGTCGGCGTCGTAGAGCGCGGCGAGGAGCGCGCGGATCATGGCGTGCACTTCCTGGGCCTGGTCGGGCGTGGCCACCCTGCCCGTTCCGATGGCCCAGACCGGCTCGTAGGCAATGACGGTCTGGCGGACCTTTCCGGCGGGAAGTCCGGCCAGGCAGCCGCGCAATTGGGTCTCGACCACGTCGGTCGTTCGCCCGGCCTCGCGTTCTTCCAGGAGCTCGCCGCAGCAGACGATGGGAATGAGGCCGTGCTTGTAAAGGGCGGCGGCCTTCCTGTTGATCTTCTCGTCGCTCTCGCCGAAGAACTGGCGGCGCTCGGAGTGGCCGATGATGCAGTACTTGACCCCCGCCGCTTTGAGCATGGGGGGCGCGATCTCCCCGGTGAAAGCGCCGGAGTCCTCCCAATGGCAATTCTGGGCGGCGACGGCGACGTTGCTTCCGCGAACGGCTTCGACCACGGCTGGGATCGACGTAAAGACGGGGCCGACGACGACGTCGACCTTCGCGTTGTCTTTGACCCGGGGAATCAGGTCCTTGACCATTGCCACGGCCTGGTTCTGGTCGAGATGCATTTTCCAATTCCCGGCGAGAATGTATCTTCTCATGACGTTATCCTTTCGGCGCGGCGCTTTCAGGGACGCCCGGCTCCACGCACGGCGCGACCTATAACATCCCTTCCTGAGAACCTTCAAGGGAATTCCCGGCCAGGCGATCGTTCAGGACTTCACCGCGTGGGGCCGGCGTCTCATCATCTGGCGGAGTCACCGGACCGCCCTTGCCACAACGGAGGCGCAAACCTTTCCCTTGAAGAGACCTTCGGCGGGGCGGCATATTGCCGCTGGCGTGTTCGAACCTTCGGGCGTGGGGTCGATTCCCAGCCGCCGCCGCTTTCCCGAAGATTTCCCGCATCTTCCGTTGCGCGGCAAGAGGCAACGCCGAACGAGAGCGCGTTGGAAGGAGAGAGAAGATGCCCAAACAGGGATCGCGTGCGGTCCTTATTGCGGGCGGCGCACTCGCCGGCATTTCACTGGGAGCGTGTTCGATGATTGGGAAAGACGCAACGGCCCGGTCTTCGGAAGCGATGGAGATCGTCTCGCGGCACACAGCCGTCTTCTGCGAGCCGCCCAAACGGATTCCGACGGGCGCCGTCGTCGACGCGCCTCTCCTCGGCAACGGCGACGTCGGCGTGGCGGTTGCGGGGCCGCCGCAATACCAGTTGTTCTACATCGGCAAGAACGACTTCTGGAGCCGCCATTTCAAGAACGTGAACACCGTCGGGGGCGTCGCCCTGGAAATCCCCGCGCTACGCGGGGCCGCGTACCATCAGGAGCAGGATCTCGCTCGAGCCGAAGTGCGCGGAGAGTTCGCCACGGACCTGGCGACGCTGCGCGCGAGGAGTTGGGTCGCCGAAGGCGAGAACCTGCTTATCACCGAGCTCGCTTGCGAAAGCGAGCGGCCCGCGCGCGTGGACGTCCGCAACTGGGCGGGGCAACTCCGCGCGATCGGAAACACGGACAAGACGCTTCGCATTGGCTGCGAGGAGCGCGAAGGCGGGCGGTGGTTTTTCCACGGCCTCATCGACGAAGTGCGCGTTTACAGCGACGCCCTGTCTCTGGAGGGGGTCCGCGCTCTCTCCCTCGGCAAGCAACAGCCCCGCGCGCTCGTGCGGCATTGGGATTTCAGCGAGGCCGGCGGAAGCGTCGCGTGGGACGTGGCCGGGACGGGCAACTGGGGGGCGCCGCGCGGCGCGACGTGGCAACGCGACGTCTTCGGTCCGGCCCTCTTTTTCGACGGCAAGGGCGCTTATGTCGACGCCGGGGACCTCGAGGTCGAGCGCGCGGTGACGGTCGCCGCGTGGATCAAGCCCGAGAGCCTGAACCTGGAGGAAGGACAGGCGAACTACGTCGTGAGCAAGGGCGAGTGGAACCAGGCGTTCAGCCTCGGCCTCTCGGCGGGCAAGCTCCGCATGGCCATCGGCAGCGCGTTCGCCCAGACGTCGCAGGACCTCGCCCTCAAGAAGTGGCAGCACGTGGCGGGCACGTTCGACGGCTCGACCATCAGAGTCTTCGTGGACGGCGTAGAG
>Ga0315274_10004253_pt1 | contig 21110 bp, 6 predicted proteins | sample YL17G02_20_MG_FD_203700 | JGI IMG/M metagenome (GOLD analysis project Ga0315274, IMG submission 203700) | Sediment microbial communities from Yellowstone Lake, YNP, Wyoming, USA - YL17G02_20 | ecosystem: Environmental > Aquatic > Freshwater > Lake > Sediment | place: USA: Wyoming | collected...
CTTCAGTTATGACGCGTCAACAACTTCCATAGGCACGCTCTTCAACGTGACCGTGAAAGTGAACAACATAGTCGACATGAAGACTTGGCAGGTAAAAATGTGGTTTAACGACAGCATCATCAACGTAACACGCTGGTACGAGCCGAAGTCGGACCCGACATACGTCTTCTACGGCAATACAACACTGCCAGTTCCAGCACCGCCGAAACCAGCTTACGGCTCAGGAGGATGGTTAGGCGCAGGTGCATCACTCTTTCCGTCTCCAAGTGTAGGAGAAGGATTCACTGGAAACGGACTACTGTGCATATTAACCTTCAACATAACAGCTCTTCCCCCAGCAGGCCGAACTTACCAATGCGCTCTCAACATCACAAACTATCCAGACACTTTCTGGATCAAATCAGGACAATCCGCCAAGTCGACTTTTGCCCAATACCAGAACGGACACTACGAAATAGTCTCAGCCCCCGTGCCCTACGACGCAACAATCGCCGCCTACTGCAACACCGAGGCAACAGGAGTAACTGTAAACATAATGAAAGACGGAATGCCAACAGGATACACCACCCCTCACAGCTTTACAGGCTTGCTAGGCAATCACAATTTCACTGTCTCCGCAAGCGACCCGGGTGGCCACATGTTTGTGAATTGGAGCACAGGCGAAACAAGCACTACAGTGACCGTGGATTCAGGTGGCACATTCACTGCCTACTATGAGGCGGGCCCCACACCTGTCGGAACCAAACTGTATGTTGACCCTCCAGAAATCATCGACCCAACCATGCTGCCTTCTTCAACCTTCGACATCAACGTAACCGTCGACGACGTCGCTTCCATGCTTTCATGCGAATTCAACCTTACATACAATGCCAACGTCATACAGTGGATAGGCATAAGAACATTCAAAATCTTCGGCCAAACACCAACAGCTCACGTCATGATTGACGATCAAGCAGGCTTCATATGGGTCAAACTCCAATATGGAAACGCGTTTTCAACATCCTCTCCGACAGCCTTAGTGAGAATATCCTTCCATGTAGAAGCACTCGGAGTAAGCGTGTTAGACTTGCATGATACCACACTTCTTGACGCAAACGGAGAACCAATAGACCACGAAACTGTCGACGGTTTCTTCATGAGCCTCATTCGCGACGTTGCAATAGTTAGCGTCATCCCATCCCGAACCTGGGCCTACCCAGGTTGGCCAGTAAACGTAACGATCACCGCCAAAAACCTCGGCAACATAAGCGAAACCTTCGATGTCAAAGCCTACTATGACACCACCTTAATCGGAACAGCTCCAATAGTGGATTTGGCACCCAACGCTGAGAGAAATGTGACAATAGCCTGGAACACGACCGCCGTTGACGGAGGCCTGTACACGATGAAAGGCGAGGCTACAACAGTTCCTTACGAATACAACGTGACCAACAACGTGTATTCAGACGGTACAGTACAAGTACTCACTGTTATAAGAGATGTAGCTGTGATCGGCGTTCTGCCAGAGCGGACGTGGGTCTATCAAGGCTGGGCAGCAAAAATAAACGTAACAGTTGCGAATCTCGGAGAAGTGGCCGAAAGTTTCGACGTGGCAGTACACTATGACAGCAACACGATTCAGATCTTCCACGTGACAAGTTTAGGGCCAAGCACACAACTCGTTTTAGAATGCGCCTGGAACACCACGTCAGTCACCCCTTGTCATAATTACACGATAAGGGGCGAGGCTACCACAGTTCCCTACGAGTACAACGTCACCAACAACGTCTATGTAGACGGTGCCATAAAAGTCAGAAAATTGGGCGACGCGAACGGCGACGGAACTGTTGATATGGCTGACGTATCTCTGGTGATAGAAGCCTTCCTGACGTACCCCGGCCACCCACTGTACAACCCGGACGTAGACTTTGACCAAAGCAATTCAGTAGACATGGTTGACATATCAATAGTAATAGAAAACTTCAACAAAACCTGCACACCATAGCTCCACCTTTTTTTGCGTAAGTACGATTTGACAGCACAAATCTTAAAAATTGATCGAGACATATCCCTACCAGAAGGTGAAAATTTGAAAAGAAGATTAATGCTCAATGTTCATAAAAGTGTGACATCCATGCTGATCTTGATGATAGCGCTTACACTAACATCAATGCTAACGACGCATTCTGTGTATGCTCAGGGAGAAACCTCAGCTAACGTTAACCCATCACAAGTCTTCTACGACGCAACAAACGGTACAGTTGGAACTCTCTTTAACATCACCGTCACGGTGACAGGCCTAAACGACTCGAAGGTCTGGCAGGTGAAAATGGGCTTCAACGACAGCATAATCAACGTTACACGCTGGTACGAACCCACATGGGACCCAACGTACGTCTTCTATGGCATGACGACACTGCCAGTCCCTGGCCCAGTGAAACCCACTTATAACCCAGGATGGCTCGGCGTAGGTGCAGCGCTGTTCCCAGCCCCAAGTGTTGGTGGAGGTTTCACTGGTAACGGAACACTATGCATAATCGCTTTCAACATAACAGCGACTCCCCCGGCAGGCCAAAACTACACATGCAACTTCAACATAGCGTATCCCAGTGACACGTTCTGGATCAAAACGGGAGAGAGTACAAAAAGATCCTTTACAACGTACAACGGCGGACAATATACGATCATACCTGAACTGGCTCCGCTTATGATTCTGGCCACCCTGACAGCTGCAACAATCGTTGCGGCTCGAGCAAGAAAACGCATTCGAAAAGTCTAGGATTCACACAAGGCAGCAACCTTCCAAACCTCTTTTTCTTTTGAATACTATCTTTGGGTGTTCGATTCCTAGAAAAGGCGCTCTCAGTTTTTCATTCGAAAAGCGGCAAAGGATCGTTGCTCATTTCATCAGTCACCTTGCCACGTATAAACATGCACCATTTTAAACACAATCATAGGCGCTCAACATTGTTAATTTCTCATCCGAGTCATCCTTATGTCACTGTGCTAGGCGAATTGTTATCACTTGATACGCATCGGGCTTGTCTATGTTACTTATGATAGGTATGGCACAAAGTTTCGCAAAAGCTTTAAGCAGACCCACCGTAGTTTCTGAACACCTAAAGGCATCCTTTAGGCAGACCTAATGAGGAGAAAGGAAAAATGAAAAGAGTGTCAATACTGTTGATCTTTCTTTTGACTTCTGCAGCTTTCATCATTCCTAACACATTTTCAGTGAAAGCGACTTTCGTAAGCAATAGTCGCGGACTTTGGAATTTTGATGAAGGAGCTGGAACCACAGCTCACGACAGCAGCGGAAACGGCAACGACGGAACCATTTATGGAGGAGCGATTTGGGTAAGTGGAAACTCTGGAAAGGCACTGGATTTCGACGGGACAAGCAGCTACGTGGAAGTAGCAGACTCCGACTCGCTGGACATGACCGGAAAAATCACGTTGGAAGCTTGGATCTACCCCAAATCGCTAACAGGCACACAGGTAATCATATGCAAATACAATCACACTGCACTCAACAGTGCATACTATTTGAGCCTAGGCGCGACCGTCGGTACAATCACCTATCTGAACAAAATCTACTTCGCCCTCACCTACGATGGCAACCACTACTACGCCATGTTGTCAAACACTAACATAACCGCAAACACGTGGACACACGTAGCCGCCACATCAAACAGCACACATATGATCCTGTACATAAACGGCGTCAAGGACAAAGTGCGCACCTACCCACCGAGCACGATAAACGCAGGCGGCGCAGATCTCAGAATCGGCTGCTACTTGCCCGAGTTTGGGTACGCCCGGTTCTTCAACGGCACAATAGACGAAGTCAGAGTCTCAGCAGGCACAGTCTGGACAGTCGATGATGATGGAGTCCAGTGTCCCAACGCTGACTTCACAAAAATCCAGAACGGCGTAGATGCAGCAAGCGGAGGCGACACCATATTCGTTCATGATGGCACATACGTTGAAAACGTCAACGTAGACAAGCCTCTGACAATAAGGTCCATGTCACGCCCAATAATCGACGGCAACCAAGCCGGAGCTTGCATTACAATAGCATCCGACGGAGTGACCATAGAAGGTTTTGAGCAGAAAACGGCACCTATGGCATAGCTTCATGGGGAACAGACAACTCGGTCATCTCCGACAACGTAATCCACGACATTCTCAACGTCCCTGGCTACGCCGGCTGTGGCATAATGTTCTGGTCAGACAGCGACGACTTCGACAACAACGTGATAACCCACAACGAGATCTACAACTGTGACAGACAAGGAATCTACATCGGCGGAGAAACCACGAGCTACAGCTCACAAGGAAATGTGATAACAGAAAACGTCATCCACGATAACGGTCGATACACGTATCCAAACGGCCCTGACGCATCAGCATACGGAATCCAACTGTCTTTCGCAGACAGCAATCTAATACAGGACAACGAAATCTACGGGCATGACGACTGGTTCCCGTACCCAGGCTTTGACTTTGCTCAAGGCATCTACCTATACGATTCGAATGACAACACGATCACCAACAACAACCTCCATAACAACAACTACGGCGTTGGTATATGGCGCCCATCCCGCGCCGCCGGAACAAACTTCGTGAACTACAACAACATTGCCGGCAACACGGGTTATGGCATCCGCATCTTCGACGGCACACCTGCCGTTGATGCACGCTTCAACTGGTGGGGAACCTCAAGCGGCCCCACTCACTCATCAAACACTGGCGGCACAGGTGACAAGATCAGCAACTACGTTGACTACAGCCCATGGCTTGGCTTCGTTGTTGGAACAAGCCCTATGACTTGGCACGTAAACCCGACAGGCACGATTCAAGAAGCCATTGACGAAGCAAGTTCAGGTGACACAATCCTAGTCCATGATGGAACCTATAACGAGGCGCTATACATCGACAAGAATCTAATCATTAAGGCTGCAAGCACCCCCATTATCAAAGGAGGCCAACTACGCGCCACAAACTACGGAAATAGGCAAGCCACCATTTTCGTTGAAAACGCAGGCAACGTGGTACTACAGGATTTGGACGTCGAAGGAGCATGGCTCGGAGTACCCGGAGGAACCAAAAGCTACGCAATACTCTACGAGAACTCAGGCGGCAAGGTTCAGAACTGCACAGTCTCGCCTAACGCGGTAGGTGACATGTTCAGCACTGCAATCGCCGCTTGGGGCAACTCGATTTGACAATCAAAGAATGCGTGATCGAGAACTTCGGCAGAATTGGAGTATATTCCAACAACGCAACCCTACACATCGAAAACAACACAATTATCGGGCAAGCATACAGTCAAGACAATCTCGTTAACTATGGAATTGAAGTCGAAGACTACACAGGGCCCTCTGTTGCCGATATCCAGCAAAACGTAATCTACAACTGCAACAACACCAACCCGAACCCGCTGTGGTCTTCCGCAGCCATAGTTGTCGACGCTTGGAGAGAATGGGCAGACGTATATGACCTTGCATTGCTTCCCTCAAGAGTCTCAATGACCTATAATGAAATCTATGACAACTACGAGTCGATAGAGATTGTCGCAAGCCAGTTCTCATATGCGCACTACAACAACTTCCACAACAATGCCTGGGGCGTCTGGTCAGCTCCAGAGAATTGGACCACAAATCCCACTTACTACGTCTTCGACGCACGCTACAACTGGTGGGGAGACCAATCAGGACCATATCATCCAACAATTAACCCCACAGGCCTAGGCGACATGGTGAGCGACTACGTTGACTTCATTCCTTGGCTGCAAATAATACACGACGTTGCAATAATAGGCATTTCAGTTTCACCCACGACAGTCGTTGCTGGCCAAGTCGTCACAATCAACGTAACAGTTGAAAACCAAGGAAGCGACTACGAAAGCTTCACCGTTACTGCCTACTATGACACTACAGCGATTGCCAGCCAAAACGTAATCAATCTGCTTCCCAACTGGAACACCACTCTGACATTCAATTGGAACACAGCGGGAATGCCGCGAGGCACCTACACCATAAACGCAGAAGCCAGCGTAGTCCCAGGCGAAACCGACACGCTGGACAACGTGCGCTTGGACGGAACAGTCAAAGTGCTATGGCATGACGTGACAATAACAGACGTAGTTTCAGACCACACATGGGTTTACCAAGGACACCTCGTATACGTCAACGTTACAGTCAAAAACCAGGGAGACTTCGATGAGACAGTGATGGTCACCCTCTACTACGACATAGCAGGAAGCAAAGTCATAGGTACACAAGTCACAAGCCTGTCCGTAGGCGAAAATGAAACAATCACGTTCACATGGGACACCACTACAGTGCCGTACTGCCACAACTACACCCTGACTGCAGTTGCAACGATAGTTCCGCAAGACAACAACCAAACAGACAACACATTCACCGATGGCAAGGTAAAAATCAGAACACAAGGTGACATCAACGGCGATGGAACAGTGGATATGCTGGACGCCAGCATAGTCATAGACGCTTTCCTATCCTATCATGGACATCCACATTGGAACCCTGACGCAGACATCAATTACGACGGCGCAGTAGACATGGCAGACGTCTCCATAGTCATCGACCATTTCATGGAAAACTGCTAGCGCCAATACAGAGACGCACAAATCACCTCCCTATTTTTTTTGATGTTTCAATGAATGGGCTGACTAAATGAGGCAATGTAACGAACACATTGAACAACACAACCAGTGCACACTACAACATGATCGTTGGACACGATTTTCATAGCAACAACAGCTGCGTCGGCAACTCGCGCCGTCTCGCGATGCTCGAGGCGCGCACTTCTAGGGAAGCACCATGTTTCGAGAAACCCATGGCTCTAGGCTTCGATTTCCGACGAGCCCACTAGAAGAGCTTCTTCTCATTAACACTTTCTTGTGAAAATCGAGAATTAAGATCGTCACAAAACACATCGCCCGTAGTAATATTCATGATAACGGAATATTTGTTAAAGAATTCCGCACTAATTACATCATTGATGACGATGAACACTGGATCAAGAAAGCTAGCTCTTACACTTGCAGTAATGGCGATTCTCCTCAGTTTGGCAATGGTAAACATAAAACCCGTCCGTGCAGAAAGCACTGTCGGCGGAAACATCGATCTTTATACTCAAAAAGACCCCTACAGCGGAGAAGGCCCAAACGTTACAAGCGATGCGTTCGGTCCTGGAGAGGAAGTCCAGATCTACGCACGAGTGACGTACAATGACTATCCGGTGCAGAAGCTTCTCGTCGGTTTCCAAATTTTAGGTCCTCCAAACCCAGTTGAGAATATCTCCCTTTACAGGGCTGCATCCACAGATGATCTAGGTCTAGCAACAACAAGCTTCCGAGTATCGCATCTGAATGAAACCACATTTGGCAAATGGACAGCCATTGGAAACACAGGAATTGCCAGCTCAATCTATACCGACACGCTCACATTTGAAGTCGGATGGATCGTAGAAATAGTCTCAATCAAAACCACAAACGAAAATCATGTAGAACAAGAGGAGTTTACAAGAGGAAGCCACATAGGAATAGAGCTAGGCGTACAAAACATTGCGATGACGGAAAAAACAGCCACGCTAACCGCTACGATATGTGATTACTTAGGCACTTACGCAAACGCAACCGAATTGAGCGATTTTGTAGTGCCGCCTAACCGGACTCTTGTTTACACCTACTTTTCCCTTTACATCCCACGAACAGCATACGTCGGAAATGCTACAGTCTACGCGTGCGCATACACAGCACTTCTTAGCTCTAATGGGGTTCCATACTGCCCTGAAGTTTCAAAATCCTTTCTTATTTCCCCAATGAAATACTTTCTAGAGGTCAGAACAGATCCAGCTCACATAGTAACAATCGCAGGCGAAGGCTGGTACGAAGAAAATGCCGACGTCGGCTTGACCGCTCCACAGACAATACTGGTTTCGGAAGGCGTCCGATACGAGTTCAGCTACTGGGATGTCAACGGGCTGTCTCAAGGTTTCGGAGTCAGTTCGATCACGGTTCAGATGAATACATCACAGACTGCAACGGCACATTACATCCAGATAATAACATACACCCTTGCCATAGTAACGACTACAGGCGGAACAACAGACCCACAACCTGGAGCCTACTCCTACACTGCAAACTCAACCGTGCAGACAAGGGCCGTCCCAAATGCCAACTTCGTCTTTGATCACTGGGAACTGGACGGTGTAGATGTCGGCTCGGCCAATCCCATAGGGGTCACGATGGACAAGGATCACACTTTGAAAGCAGTTTTTTCAACAGCTCCTTCAGGCTGGTTCATTCCTGAATGGTTCTATTGGTTCTCGCTGCTGCTGCTTCTGATCCTTTTGACTGTTTTGTTATTCGCTCTGTGGTACCGGAAGAGAAAGAAGTCCGAGGCTGAGTTCTATTCTGGCTGGACTGCCTGGTATTATGGATACGACTTGCGCAGCAAAATCCGAGAGTAGAAAAGATCTGACAAGGTCTATGCCAGAGAAAACCAAGAGATGACAGAAGCCTTCTCCTTTCCATAGCCGGGGCCAAACTACGCATGGCCGATTGTACATAGAACAGTTACCTACATTTCAGTACATGAGCGTGGGTCGTTCGAACTGAAAAACACATTCAGAAAGCTCGGGATTCAAATGGCGTAACAGACCTAAAGCCTCTTTCCTTTTGAACATCATTTCCTAACAATGTCTGATTCTTATGCAACATGCTATCTTGCAAGCGACTGCTTGGATGGCATTGCTTCTATACTGCTAATCTTCAAGTCAGGCACCCTTTACTAGCTTATCCTGTAACAGACCGACAAGATATTCCTGCTTGGTCATATTTTGCAGATAAGAACATGCGTTTTAAGCGGGTTTCAAGAGAAAAAACAATAGAAAAAATATACTGAATGCTTAAATGGTCGATTCAAGTGATAATACTAGTGCCGAAAGGAGAGGGGAGAATGGGTACGAATTTTGACTTACGGGTGAGGCTCTTCCTTTTGCCGCCACGACACACAAAATTGCTGAGAAATGGTGTAGTGCGATGAAGCGGAAGACATTACCTTTTCTCTTTTTGACAATTCCTCTTTTGCTTTTTCTGGCCTGTTTCAGCCCTGTTGGGCTGGCGGCTCCGACATCGTATTTTCCATCTGCCTATAACTTGGTGGGCTCGACTAGCTATTATTTGGGGAGTGTGGTTGATTTACAGTCTGACAATTCTGTCTACATGGTGTTTAGGAGTTATCCGAGTCAGACTGCAGGTCAAACGCTTTATGCCCACCAAGAAACGACAACAATTAACGGCACAACATACTACCTGTCAAAATTGAATAGTGCAGATGCTTCAGGCACAAGCTTGTCTGCGAGCGTGAGTTCCACTGGTAGAAAACTCCTCGTTAGATTCGTGTACGGTTTGGTAGGCGTGTCTTCGATTCCTGCCAGCACTTGGACCATCTATTACCGAAGCTGGCTTTCTGGAACCGGAGCCACGTGCCACGATGATATTGACATCATAATAAGACAGTCGGACGGAACAAATAGAACGAATATAGCAACCGGTGTCGCCAACTCAGCAAGTTTGACAACCACGCAACAGACCCTCTCAGGAACATATTCTTGGTCAGTCTACACTGTCGTAAATCAAACGGACTATCTGGAAATAGACTACTATGTTCACGTTACAACAAGCGCGTCAAGAACAGCCTATCTTAGAATAGATGACAACACCTTAGGAACGACTTCACAGACCAGAGCCAACAATGTCTATCTTCCCAGTGAATATGCCTCTGAGGTCGAGTTCCTAGGCTCATCCGACACCAAAATCTGGACACAGCTTGTCTGGACAGTTGACAACGCTTGGACGGCCGCAAACGTGTCTGTCACAATTCAGCTTTACAACTATACGCTTGGAGGATATCCGACAAGCGGGGACGGTTACCTTTCCTACACGTCAAGTGCGACTGCGAACACAGACGAAACCAAGAATCAGACAATAACCACAAATCCCACACAGTTCCGAGACGGCACAGGCAATTGGAGACTAAAGATTAAAGGAGTAAAATCCACCACTTCACAGTTCGACTTCAAAGCAGACTTCGTTAAGCTTGATGCCTATCCAGACACCTCGCCTCCAGTTTGGTCAGATGCAGGCACAAACAGCACTGTAGCAGGGCAGCCTACACTGTTCTGTGTCAAGTGGTCTGACAACATTGGATTGAGCGGGTTCATTTTCGCATCCAACAACACCGGGAACTGGGCGAATGACACTTGGACCCCAATGAGCGGTCTCACCAGTTGGAGCAATGTGACGAAGACGTTGAACAGCACGGCCAGCTGGTTGTTGTGGAGAGTCTGGGCAAATGACACATCCAACAACTGGAACGACACAGGCATAATTTCATTCAAGGTATCTAGGCCTCCTGTTGCCTCTTTCACTTCTTCACCATCGGCTCCGTACACGGGCGACGTTGTTACGTTTAATGCTTCTACCAGTTATGATCCGGACGGCACGATTGCTAGCTATTTCTGGACCTTCGGTGACGGAACTAACGGCACAGGTGCGGTAGTAACTCATTCCTACGTGGAGAACGGCACCTACACCGTGACGTTGACGGTTACAGATAATGATGGTGCGACCGCCTCAACGAGCGCCACGACAACTGTTCTGAATAGGTCTCCTGTTGCCTCTTTCACTTCTTCACCATCGGCTCCGTACACGGGCGACGTTGTTACGTTTAATGCTTCTACCAGTTATGACCCTGATGGCACTATAGTCAGCTACTTCTGGACGTTCGGAGATGGAACTAACGGCACGGGTGTTGTAGTTACTCACTCGTACGCAGACAACGGCACATACACAGTGACTCTAACTGTGACCGACAACGATGGCTCGACATCTTCAACTAGTTCCGCAAAAACTGTTTTGAATAGGTCTCCTGTTGCTTCTTTCACGGCTTCAGCTACTACGGTGAATAGGACCCAAGTAATCACGTTTAATGCCTCAGCCAGCTATGATCCCGACGGCACCATCGTCAGCTACTTCTGGGCTTTCGGAGACGGCACTAACGCCACGGGGATAGTGGCAACTCATTCTTATGCTAACGCAGGAAACTACACGGTAACGCTGACAGTAACAGACAACGATAATGCCGCATCCTCAACGTTCATCGTCATAACCGTTGTCAATCAGCCTCCAGTTGCAAACTTCACAACGTCAGCGACAACTGTCTACACAGGTGACTCTGTTACGTTTAATGCTTCATCCAGTTATGATCCTGACGGCACGATTGTCAGCTACTCCTGGACCTTTGGCGACGGAACCAACGCTACAGGAATAACAGTGACGCACTCCTACGCTGAGAACGGCACCTACACCGTGACGTTGACGGTTACAGATAATGATGGTGCGACCGCCTCAACGAGCGCCACGACAACTGTTCTGAATAGGTCTCCTGTTGCGTCCTTCACCTCATCGCCGACAGGACCATATACTGGTAGCAGCGTAACATTCAATGCTTCCGCCAGTTATGATCCTGACGGGATCATAGTCAGTTACTTCTGGACCTTTGGTGACGGCACCAACGGCACGGGCATGATAGCAACTCACTCGTACGTGGAGAACGGCACCTACACAGTGACGTTGACTGTCAAAGACAATGATGGAGCGACAGCTACAAACACAACAACTTTGACTGTTCTGAATAGGTCTCCTGTTGCTTCTTTCACTTCTTCGCCACCAGCTCCGTACACTAGTGACACTGTCACTTTCAATGCCTCAGCCAGCTATGATCCCGACGGCACCATTGTTAGCTACTTCTGGGCTTTTGGCGATGGAGCCAATGCCACAGGAGTTACAGTGAGCCATTCCTACGCTGACAATGGTACTTACACAGTGACTCTAACTGTGACCGACAACGATGGCTCGACATCTTCAACTAGTTCCGCAAAAACTGTTTTGAATAGGTCTCCTGTTGCTTCTTTCACGGCTTCAGCTACTACGGTGAATAGGACCCAAGTAATCACGTTTAATGCCTCAGCCAGCTATGATCCCGACGGCACCATCGTCAGCTACTTCTGGGCTTTCGGAGACGGCACTAACGCCACGGGGATAGTGGCAACTCATTCTTATGCTAACGCAGGAAACTACACGGTAACGCTGACAGTAACAGACAACGATAATGCCGCATCCTCAACGTTCATCGTCATAACCGTTGTCAATCAGCCTCCAGTTGCAAACTTCACAACGTCAGCGACAACTGTCTACACAGGTGACTCTGTTACGTTTAATGCTTCATCCAGTTATGATCCAGACGGTACAATAGTCAGCTATTTCTGGACGTTCGGTGACGGAGCAAATGCTACAGGTGTCACTACTAGCCATTCCTACGTTGATAACAGCACGTACACGGTGACGCTAAAAGTCACGGACAACGACGGCGCAACCGACACCAAAACCACAAACATAACCGTCCTGAATAGACCGCCCGTTGCTTCCTTTACTTCATCTGCAACTTCTGGGCTTACAAACGTCGCTGTTACGTTTAATGCTTCTGCCAGCTATGATCCCGACGGCACCATCGTTAGTTACTTCTGGACGTTCGGCGATGGAGCCAATGCTACAGGAGTTACAGTGAGCCATTCCTACGCCGACAACGGCACCTATGTCGTAACACTCACAGCCACAGATAATGACGGCGCTCAATCATCTGCAAACGTCACAGAAACTGTTTTGAACAGACCTCCGGTAGCCTCCTTCACTTCGTCTCCACTGACTCCATATACTAGTGATATTGTCACCTTCAACGCTTCATCCAGTACTGACCCTGACGGTACCATCGTCAGCTACTTCTGGGCTTTCGGAGACGGAGGCAATGCGACTGGTGTTGTTGTTACTCACTCGTATGTTGATAACGGCACCTACACGGTGACTTTGACGGTGACCGATAATGACGGTTCTGTTGCCTTAACGAGTGCTGCAAAAACCGTCCTGGATAGGTCTCCTGTTGCTTCTTTCACTTCTTCGCCACCAGCTCCGTACACTAGTGACACTGTCACTTTCAATGCCTCCGCCAGCTATGATCCCGACGGCACCATTGTTAGCTACTTCTGGGCTTTTGGAGATGGGACGAACGGCACTGGCATGGTGGTCAGTCACGCCTACGTGGAGAACGGCACCTACACCGTAACCTTAACAGTTACAGATAACGATGGCTCAACCGCCTCAACCAGCGTCGGAAAGACAATACTGGATAGGTCTCCTGTTGCTTCTTTCACTTCTTCGCCACCAGCTCCGTACACTAGTGACACTGTCACTTTCAATGCCTCCGCCAGCTACGATCCTGACGGCACCATCACTAGCTACTTCTGGGCTTTTGGAGATGGGACGAACGGCACTGGCATGGTGGCAACTCACGCATACGTGGAGAATGGCACCTATACGGTTACGTTGACCGTTACGGATAACGACGGGTCAACTGCTTCAACCACTACAGTGAAAACCATCTGGGACAGGCTTCCTGTTGCTTCTTTCACTTCTTCGCCGTCAACTCCCTATACCGGTGACACTGTCACGTTTAGTGCCTCTACCAGCTATGATCCCGACGGCACTATTGTCAGCTACTTCTGGGCTTTCGGAGACGGGATCAACGGCACAGGATTGACCACGAACCACGCGTACGTAGATAACGGTACCTACACGGTTACGTTAACCGTTACGGATAACGACGGTTCAGTCGCGCCTGCAAGCACGACAAAGACCGTTTTGAATAGATCTCCTGTCGCGTCATTTACGGATACGGCTTCAACAGTGCTTACCAATGTCACCATCTACTTCAACGCTTCTGCCAGCTACGATCCTGACGGTTCGATTGCCGTCTACTTCTGGACCTTTGGCGATGGATCTAACGCCACAGGCGTCACTGCGAGTCACGCGTACATGGATAATGGTACCTTCGTAGTGACTTTGACTGTCACGGACAATGATGGCTCAACCGCTTCAGCCACTGCCATAGAAACGATTATGGATAGGCTTCCTGTTGCTTCTTTCACTTCTTCACCCTCAGCCCCGTATACCCTTGACACCGCCACTTTTGACGCCTCGTCAAGTTATGATCCCGACGGCACCATTGCCACCTACTCATGGGCCTTCGGCGATGGAACCTACTCCGCAGACAAGATAGCAACGCACTCCTACGTGGAGAACGGCACCTATACGGTTACGTTGACTGTCACGGATAATGATGGCTCAACTGCTTCAACGAGCGCCACAAAGACCATCTTGAACAGGCCTCCTATTGCGTCCTTCACTTCTTCACCGTCAAACCCGCGTACTATTGACATTGTCACGTTCAACGCTTCCGCCAGCCACGACCCTGATGGAACTGTAGTGAGCTATTTCTGGGTTTTCGGTGACGGAACAAACGGTACAGGTATGATAGCGACCCACTCATACGCCTACAACGGCACCTATACGGTTACGTTGACTGTCACGGATAATGATGGCTCAACTGCTTCAACGAGCGCCACAAAGACCATCTTGAACAGCCCTCCTGTTGCCTCTTTCACCGCTTCTCCTAGCGCAGTGAACAAGGGACAACCTGCCACGTTTAATGCTTCTTCCAGCTACGATCCAGACGGAACTATCGTGAGCTACTTCTGGACATTTGGCGACGGCACAAATGCCACTGGACAGGTTGTGAGCCACTCGTACGCTAACGAAGGAAACTACACAGTGACGCTGACAGTGACAGACAACTACAATTCTACGTCTTCAACTTCTCTTGTCGAAACAGTCGGTAATCAACCACCTGTTGCAATTTTCTCGGCGTCGGCCTCAACGGTCTACAAAAATGATTCCGTGTTCTTTAATGCTTCAGCTAGTTATGATCCTGACGGCACCATCACCAGCTACTCTTGGACGTTCGGCGACGGAACGAACGCAACAGGCATGACAGCAACTCATGCCTATGCCAACAAAGGAGTGTATACGGTCACACTCAAAGCCACTGATAATGGTGCACTAACCAATACTGCCACAAAGAACATAACTGTGCTTGATCATGCTCCGATCGCTTCCTTCACCGTGTCCGCATCAACAGTGCCCACAGGCACAACTGTGTCCTTCAACGCCTCAGCCAGTTACGATCCTGACGGCTCAATCGTAGGCTATTCCTGGAATTTCGGCGACGGTACGAACGGCACCGGCGTCACCGTATCACACTCTTACGTAGAAAACGGAACCTACACAGTAACCTTGACCGTAACGGACGATGACAGTTCAACAGGAACAACCAGTGCCACAGAGACAGTTTCAAACAGGCCTCCTGTTGCTTCCTTCACCTCTTCGCCATTAACGCCGTATACCGGCGACACAGTCGCTTTCAATGCGTCAGCCAGTTACGATCCTGACGGCACAATTGTTGGCTACTTCTGGACATTTGGCGATGGAACCAACGCCACAGGTATAGCGGTTTCTCACGTCTATTCAGAGAATGGCAGCTATACGGTTACGTTGACTGTCACGGATAATGATGGCACAACCGCCTCAACGAGTGCTGCAAAAACTATCTTGAATAGGCTTCCAATCGCCAACTTCACTGAAAGCGCAGAGACAGTCTACACAGGCGACACTATTTCGTTCAACGCCTCCGGCAGCTATGACCCTGACGGAACCATCGCTTCATACTTCTGGACTTTCGGAGACGGCACGAATACCAGCGGCAAAGTCACTTCTCATTCATACGTAGAAAACGGAACATACGCCGTAACGCTAGTTGTGACGGATAACGACGGAGCCACAGCCACAACTTCGGCATTGAAGACAGTGCTAGACCGGCCTCCAAATGTCACATTCAACTATTCCCCAACATCCCCAATAGCCAACGAAGTAGTGACCTTGAATGCTTCAGCAAGCTATGACCCCGATGGCACATTGGTGCGCTATATTTGGGGCTTCGGAGATGGCAATGTTACAAATACAACAACCTCGGTCATAACCCACAAGTACACTTCCTACGCAAACTATTCCGCGACGCTCACGGTCGAAGACAATGACGGTTCAAAAACAAACGCGACGAGAAATATTGTAGTCAGAGACTACCCAATGGCGGCTTTCACTGTGACGCCTTCCTCTCCAAGCAAAATGCAAAACGTGACGTTCGACGCGAGCTCAACAGATCCTCGAGGTGGAGTGATCATTTCATATTTCTGGGATTTTGGAGATGGAAACAAAGCAAACACGACAGGACAGATCATCCTTCACGCTTACGTCGCCCCTGGAAACTACAATGCAACCTTAACTGTCACAGATAGTGAAGGACTGACCAACAACGCTTCAAGAGTAGTAGTAGTGAGCGAAGGCTACCCAGTAGCAATCTACACAGTGTCTCCTCATGCTGCAGCAGTCAACCAGACTGTAAGCTTTAACGGTTCAGCCAGCTATGACCCAGACGGGTATCTCATAAGCTACGTTTGGAACTTCGGCGACGGCAATGTGACGAGCAACGCTGGACCATTGGTATTTCACGTGTACACGGCAGCAGGAAACTATACAACAACTCTGACAGTGACGGACAGCCAAGGTCTAACCAACACAGCCGTCGACGTCGTAACTGTTACAGCTGGTCTTCCACCTACCGCCTCATTTACGTTTTCTCCAACCTCTACATACATAGGTGACACCGTGGTCTTCAATGCGTCTTCATCCACGCCAAACGGGGGAGTGATCACCAGCTACAAGTGGAACTATGGTGATGGATCGCCATCCGTTAACAACACGAACCCAACAACAACCCACATCTATACCGGAGCAGGATACTACTTGGTCACCCTAACAGTCGCAGACAGCGAGGGACTATCGGACACAACAACAAAAACAGTGACTGTCAATCAAGCTCCAATAGCAACCTTCGCTTATTCCTCTGCAATTGTAAACAGGACTGTAACCTTTAATGCTTCAGCCAGTAATGATCCCAACGGCTACATTGTGAGTTACGTGTGGTATTTCGGCGACGGAAACATAACCACTATGTCAACGCCAATCATAGGGCATGTCTACACGACATGGGGAGCTTATTTAGTTGTTCTGACAGTGGTGGACAACCAAGGATATACTGATACCAAAGCCGCTATAGTGAGTGTAGCAGATTATCCGATTGCTTCCTTTACCTTCTTACCCAGTATTCCAATTGCTCATGACATCGTAGCGTTTGATGCGTCTTCATCGGCGCCGAACGGTGGAGTAATCACCAGCTACATCTGGAATTTCGGAGACGGAAACACCACGACAGTGCCTTCGCCAATCATAGGCCACAGCTACCTATCAACTGGAAACTACACGGTGACACTAACAGTAACAGACAGTGAAGGGCTAAATGGTTCAATATCAGCAACCGTAGGGATCCACGCATATCCAGCAGCCTCATTTGCTTTCAATCCAAGTGCGCCCAATAGAAATGACTCTGTTACGTTTAATGCTTCCTCTTCGGTGGCCAATGATGGAACTATCGCCACTTATACTTGGGATTTTGGCGACGGTTCGCCAGTCCTGAATATAACCAACCCAGTAACAACTCACATCTATAGCGTCGCGGGAAACTACACTGTTGCTCTAACGGTCACGAACAGTGCAGGACTGAGCAACACAACGTCTTGCAACATACTTGTTGGAACACCACCCGTGGCAGCCCTCACTTACTCGCCAGACTTCCCGATTGCTGGTCAGACTTTGATCTTCAATGCTTCCAACAGCTATGATCCAAATGGATACGTCGTAAACTACACTTGGAATTTCGGAGACGGAAACACAACAATAGTGACCAACGCAACAATAGACTATGTCTACGCCAAAGAAGGAAACTACACAGTTTCCCTGAAAGTAACGGACGACGAAGGACTAACCAACACCACAGCCTTCATTGTAAAAGTAAGAAACTATCCTAGCGCAGCATTCACATTTTCCCCCCAGTCCCCAACGGCAGGCAGACCTATAACATTCAACGCCTCTTCGTCTTCACCGCATGGCGGCGTCATCACTAGTTACCAGTGGAACTTCGGACAGAACAATGTAACAACGACCGCTGACCCAATCATCGTCTACACTTATTCGGCTGGCGGAAACTACACGGTAACACTGACAGTTACAGATAGCGAGGGATTGAATAATTCTCTATCCCAAATGGTCACGATAGGATATCCTCCAGTAGCCTTATTCACCTATTCACCTGAACCTTCTTACGTAGGCGATACCGTAACCTTCAATGCTTCGCAAAGCTACGATCCAGATGGACAAATCGTCAGTTACGTCTGGGACTTCGGAGACGGATCACAGCCACTGGTCACAATTGTTCCTACAACGACGCATATGTATGTCATCGCAGGTAACTATACGTCAACGTTAACGGTTACGGACAATGGAGGAACCAATAGCACCAATACTTCTGTATTGACTGTTCTTAAGACACCTGTAGCGACTTTCACATTTTCCCCTAGTTATCCAATAGCCTACGAATTTGTGTCCCTTGATGCTTCAGGCAGTCATGATCCTAACGGATACTTGGTGAATTATGCTTGGGATTTCGGAGACGGAAACACAACAACGACGACCAACGCAGCTATTGTATACGCATACCTTAGGGAAGGAAACTATACGATCAAGCTGACTGTAACAGATAACGATGGGTTTACCGATACTGCAATCCAAATGATCAGAATAAGGAACTATCCGACCACAATATTCGAATATTCTCCCAACAATCCGCTTGTGGGCAACCCTGTCGCATTTGACGCCTCTTCATCATCACCCAAGGGTGGAATGATTCTCAACTACGCCTGGGACTTTGGAGACGGAAACACAACAACGACGACTAGCCCAGTAACGTATCATGCTTACGCATTGATAGGAAATTACAGCGTCACGCTCACTGTAACAGACAGCGAAGGATTATCATCCGTCGCATCAACAACGGTGAACATATCCCCCAAAGGTCCCACGGCTCGATTCACCTTGTCCCCATCAATGCCAAAACCAAACGAAATAGCCACCTTTAACGCCTCAATGTCAACGCTTGGCTGGAACGGCACTTATCATCCTCCGATTACTAGCTACATTTGGGATTTCGGAGACGGGAATAGAACAACCGTGAGCGACCCAGTAATAACCCACACATACAACGAAGAAAGAGAATATGTCATCACCTTAACGGTCGTTGACAGCAACGGGCTTGCAGGTGAATTGTCGCGAGTGTTCCACATCAGTTATGGACGGGAAGATATAGACGGTGATGGCAAAGTCGACATGTTAGACATCTCGCTGGTTATTGACGCCTTCATGACAAACCCGGACCACCCGCTGTGGGATCCACGTTGCGACGTGAACAAGGACGGAGTTGTTGACATGGCAGACCTCTCACTTGTTATCACGATGTTCGGCACCGGAATGTAGGATATTTGCCAAATCACACACGACTGCAGTTACACGATACTTAGAGCCTCAAGATTGCAGTGACCTAGCAAGCGACGCGCGAGTACTGATTTGGCATTTGATCAGCAGGCATGGCGTATCCTGTATCATTTGAATTGGAAAGACAAGTAGTATAGAACTTAATTCCAGAAATCTTATTAGGCAACAAGACTCCAAATATTACTGTCGAGGGAGAAGGGGATAATGTGAAGCGCCTTCTATTCATAGTCCTAGTTATGAGTCTTCTCATGATAGCTTTGCCGATTTTTGCCAAGCTCACGTATTCCGGCCAAGCTCCCACAGCTTCTTTTACGTATTCCCCAACCGCTCCGACTCCCTACGAAACAATAACCTTCGACGCTTCAACAAGTTATGATCCTGACGGATCGATTGTGAAATATACATGGGACTTCGGCGACGGAACCGTAGCCACAGTCTCAGAACCAGTAATCAACTACTCATACTCAATTGACGGAGACTTCACGGTCGAACTCACTGTTACAGACAACAATGGCCTAACAGGAATTGCAGTGGCCGTAGTTCAAGTGAAGTGTGTCGTTTTCTTCAGGGTATGTTTTCTTGGCTCAGTAACTCCACTTTCAAACGTAGCAGTAACCGCCTACTACAATAATGGTACAGCCTGGGTTAAGGCTCCAGCAAGCAACAAAGATGTCGAAATAAAATATGACAATTTGACCCAGCCAAACTTGGCTACCACTAATGCGCAAAGGTTCAGAAACCCTGGGTATACGGCTTCTATTCTTCGCAATGATGCGAGCAACATAGGTTTTGACGTTCACCCAGCAACATGGTCCGTTTTCTTCAAGTTCCAATGGGGATCGCAAATCGCCTATTGGCCCAATTGTACCAACACAGTTTATACTTACAGCAAGAACGAGGGTGTTGAGATCCATTACTACAACCCAAGCCACCAAGCCTACTGGGATGATAGTGCAGGAACGTATGTGATAAGAGCTGGAGATATCGCAGGCTCAGGGGTAAGTGCAAGTGAAAACCATCCTATTGTATTAGGCATGTTCTGCCCCCCACCTCCGACGACTTACTACTTAAACGTAAAAACCGACCCAACCGGCATCACCACAATCCCTGGCCAAGGAGGATACGCACCGAACACTAATGTCACGTTGACAGCCCCCACATACGTCAACGTTTCAAGCAGTACTCGCTACAGGTTTAACTACTGGGACGTTGACGGAACATCAAGAGGCACCGGAGTCAACCCAACAACAGTCCTCATGAACGCAAACCACACGGCAACAGCACACTACACAACACAGTATTTCTTGACTGTCTCTTCTGCTTATGATTCGCCTAATCCCACTAGTGGCTGGTATGATTCTGGAACGAGCATAACCGCATCTGTTACTTCTCCAGTATCAGGTCTTCCTGGAACTCAATATGTCTGTACAGGCTGGACCGGCACGGGAAGCGTCCCGGCTTCAGGAACATCAACGTCCACAAGCTTCACTATGACTCAGGCTTCAAGCATAACGTGGAACTGGAAGACTCAGTATTTCTTGACTGTGTCTTCTGCTCATGGTGTGACTGGTGGTCAGGGCTGGTATGACAGTGGTGTGACGGCGTATGCTACTGTGACGCCGTTGACTGTTGCTGGTCCTTCAGG
>Ga0315274_10004254_pt1 | contig 21104 bp, 31 predicted proteins | sample YL17G02_20_MG_FD_203700 | JGI IMG/M metagenome (GOLD analysis project Ga0315274, IMG submission 203700) | Sediment microbial communities from Yellowstone Lake, YNP, Wyoming, USA - YL17G02_20 | ecosystem: Environmental > Aquatic > Freshwater > Lake > Sediment | place: USA: Wyoming | collected...
ACGCTATAGCGCGATGTGGAACAGCAACTTCTTCAGGAATAGCGCTGAACCGGGCGGGATCATCCAGGTAGACAGACACCTGACCGACGCCGAGTTCGAAGAGATGCGCGAGAGATGGCAGGAACAACACCAAGGCGTCGCCAACGCTCATCGCGTGGCTATCCTCGAGCACGGCACATGGATCGACAGGAAGTTCTCTCAGCGCGACATGCAGTTTGCTCAACTGAGAGAGGTTAACCAGGAAGTCATCCGGACGGCATTCGGCTTTCCCAAGTCAATGCTGGGCATCACTACCGACGTGAACCGGGCCAACGCAGAGGCTGCCGAGGTAGTCTTCGCTCGCTGGCTCATCACTCCGCGCCTGAAGAGGATCCGTCGAGCGCTCAACGAGAAACTCCTTCCTCTGTACGGTACCAGCGGCGCGGGTCTCGAGTTTGACTTCGTTGACCCGACACCTGCTGATCTGGCACAGGAAACAGCGAGTCTAGGTGCTCGGGTAACCGCGGCGAAGACCCTGATAGATGCTGGTTTTGATCAGGCCGATGTGCTGGATAAGTTGGATCTGCCCGCTATCAAGATCGCCGGTCCACCCAAGGCGCCATCCAGTGGACCGACTGCCAAGGTTAATCCACGCAAGGCAAGCGAGCGCCTGGTCCAGCGAACAGTAGAAGACATCCTGAAGACCGAACTCGATAAGACCCTAGAGGCGCTAGATGAGGGCGACCTTGATTCCTAGGTATGACGACTGGATGATGCTCTACAGCGAGGAGTTCATGGACGCGCTGTCTGCGGGCTTTGAGCGAGCGGCTATCCTCGTTGATCCTACGATGCCTATCGGTGAGGCACATCGTCTTGCCGTTATCTGGGCCCGAGAAGAGGCTGGCGAACTGCTCAAGTTGGACGGCAGTCGTAGTTTAGCGGCGACTACTCGTGATCGCGTTAAGATGCTCGTCGGTGATGCCATTGAGCAGGGCCAGAGTCTAGGGCAACTCAAGAAACTGCTACGCGTAGATCCTGTCTTTGATAAGACACGCGCCGCGCTGGTTGCTCGGACAGAGACGGCAATGGCTCATGGTCAAGGCAGTCGTGATGCCGCTGCCAACAGCGGGCGCGACGGAAAACGATGGGTAACCCAGGGAGTTAGCGCCTGTGATGACTGTCAGGGCAATGCAGATGATGGCGACATCGGCATCGATGATCAGTTCTCGAGCGGCGATGACACCATTCCTTGTCATCCAAACTGTTCCTGTAATGTGAGGTACTTCCACAGATGATCGATCCCAACATGGTTCAAGTCATTATTCAGGGCGGCTGCGTCGGCATCTTGCTGGCGTTCGGCGTTGGCGCTTATCTCGTTGTGCGGCGTGTCATGGAGATGGTCAACACGCTCGTGTCCAATCACTTGACTCACCTGACGGCGGTGCTCGACAAGAATACCGCGGCCACGGAACAGCTGGTAGACATCATCTCGGGCTGTCCCGCGCGTGAATCCAACACGAGCCGCAAGTAGGTGATAAGATAGGATCAGCATGGATAGACCTTCTTGGTTTAGAATCGAAAATCTAGCCGACGAGACCGCTGACGTATTCGTCTACAACGAGATCGGATTTGGCGGCATCACGGCAGATGCGTTCATCACTGACCTACGCGGCGTGACGGCGAGCACCATTAACCTTCACCTCAACAGTCCGGGCGGGGATGTCTTCGACGGCATCGCTATCTACGGTGCTCTCAGGGATCATCCGGCCAACGTGATCGTTCACGTGGATGCCCTGGCTGCCTCGATTGCTTCGGTCATCGCAATGGCAGGAGACAAGATCATCATGGCCCGGCACTCGAGCATGATGATTCACGATGCTCACGGCGTAGCGATGGGTGATGCAGAAGCCATGCAGGTCATGGCCGATCGCCTGGATGTAGTGAGTAATCAGATCGCCGGCATCTATCAAGAGCGAGTTCCCGGCAGCAAGACGGTTACCTGGCGCAACAGGATGCGCGCCGAGACCTGGTACACAGAGGACCAGGCGGTGGCGGCGGGTCTAGCAGATGAGGTGGGTGCACGCGCAACGGTCACGAATTCCTTTGACCTGAGCAAGTTTCACAATGCGCCCCTGCCCCGTGATCCCTACCCTAACGAGGGCGAGGACAAAGAAGACTTCATGAGGCGCTGCGTGGCAGACCCGCGCATAAATAAGGAATCTTGTGAACGCCACTGGACGAAGAGTCATCCTGAGGATACAGAAAAGAAGGCTGCTGTCGAGCGGCCCATGTCAGAAATAGCCGCAGACATTCGACGGTCTGCTAGCATCGCTTTGACGGAGGTACTGTCATGAGCAAGCCCAAGTTCGTAGTTCCGCAGACGGCGGAAGAGCTTGAGGAAGTGCTGAGCGACGAGGCAAAGCTGAAGGAGGTCACCGCAGACCCCGAGACCTTCACGGCTTTTGTACACGCCTACGCCAAGGCTTCACTCAAGGTCGGAGATATCAGCAAGCAGATCGCTGAAGAGACCAAGGCCACCCTTACCGAATGGCTGAAGGACTCCGGCGTAAAGCGTCCCAACATGACGCCCAACAGTCCACTTGCACCCTGTGCCGCATACAACCCGAAGGCGGTCGGCGCCAAGATCGACTCTCTGTTCGACGGCACCGGTGACTACCTGAAGGCCATCTGGCACAAGAGCATGGTCACTCATCCTGACCCGCGCCTCGTTGAGCTACAGGCGTACAGCGAGAGCGTCCCGGACGCTGGCGGATTCCTCGTTCCCGAGACCCTGCGAGCAGAGATCCTGCGCGTAAGCCTTGAGACTTCGATTGTCCGTCCTCGTGCCCGGGTCATCCCCATGGACTCGCTACGAGTTCCGTTCCCCTGCATCGACTCCACTTCCAATGTCGGTTCTGTCTACGGCGGAATCGTCTGCTACTGGACGCCAGAGTCGGGCGTCATCCAGCTCAACAACGCCAGGTTCGGTCGCGTTGTGCTGGAGGCCAAGAAGTTGACCGCTGGCTGCGTGGTTCCGAACGAGCTACTTCAGGACAGCATCGTCTCCTTCGCTGCCTTCATCAACTCCCTGCTCCCGGAAGCCATGGCCTTCACCGAGGATCTAGCGTTCCTCAATGGTATGGGCGCTGGTGAACCGCAGGGAATCCTCCAGAGTCCTGCTCTCATCGTGGTCCCGAAGGAAGCAACTCAGGTTGCCGGTACCATCGTGTGGCAGAACATCGTGAACATGTACAGTCGCCTGCTTCCGGCCAGCCTTGGTCGTGGAGTGTGGGTGGCGAGCATCGACACGTTCCCCGAGCTGGCTAAGATGGCTCTCGCCATCGGTGCCGGTGGAAGCGCGATCTGGCTGAACAACGGAGTCGTTGGACCGCCGGTGAGCATCCTGGGACGCCCGGTTATCTTTACCGAGAAGGTCCCGGCCCTGGGTTGCCAGGGACAGATCTCCTTCCTGGACTTCGGGTACTACCTCTTGGGTGACCGCCAGACCATGACGGCTGCATCCTCGCAGGACATCCACTTCCTGGAAGATGAGACGGTCTACAAGGTCATCGAGCGCGTGGACGGTCGCGGCTGGATACAGTCCGCCATCACTCCTGTCAACGGCGGAGCGACCTTGAGCCCGTTCGTTACGCTCGCAGCGTAGAACAACTGAATAGAATCCGACTAGGGGTTGGCATTAACACCCCACCCCTAGTCTAGGCTCATCGAGGCATTCACACCCCTTGGTGGGCGGGAAAGAGGAAAAGAACATGGAACGACTAGGAATGGATTACGACCTGGTACCGTGCATCACGCCTGTTGACATGACTGGCGGCCCCACGGTCGGCACTCGCGTGTCCCTCAAGGACTGCGAGAGCGTTGACCTAGTGGTCTACAAGGGTGTAGGCACCAACGCCCAGCCTCCTGTGATTGACATCCAGCAGGCCAACGCCGCAACCGGTGGCACGGCTAAGGACTTGGACGTCATCGCCCACTACTTCTACAAGGAAGAGGCGACCCTGGACGGCGACGAGACGTGGGGTGAAGTGACCCAGACCGCAGCCAGTGAGATCACCGTGCCGAGCGCAAACACGGACGAGTTCGAAGCGCTGATGGTCTTCCACATCGAGGCTGCTGACCTGGACTTCGCTGGTGGCTACTACTGGGCATTTCTGACCATCGCGGACGTTGCCAACGCTCAGTTGGTTGCGTGTCTCGCAGTCCGCACGGGTCTGCTCGTACAGCGCAAGCCTAGCAACCTGAGAAACCCTAACGCGTAGTCTACAAGCGTGGATGGGGAGCGGGAGACCGTCATCTCGGAACTGTAATGGCGCGTCCTACTCCCCAACCACACGAGAGGTGAAGATATGGGACAACTAACGATCTACCCTGCCGAGATCCTCAAGTGCGTGATCGTCGCAGGCCAAGATGAAACAATGGACGACACCATCACCATCGCGGCGATGACCGCGACAGATAGGGTTGTGGCCGTCTGCATGCTTAGTGCCACTTACGTCATGGGCCAGTATCGCAACGATGATTTCAGCTGCGGGGCGGGGGCCATGAACGTCGAGGCACACGCACAGGACACCACGGGCCTATTCTACCTCGTTGTCTACGAGGACATCCCGTAGAGGTGATGAGAGATGACAGTTTACAACCCGCAGTTTAACGCAAGGATCAACGACATCCTGACTATCCTGGGCACCACCAAGCGCTCATTCTGGCCCTTCATGGAGATGTACGGGCCACTCGTAACGGGCATCGGCGTGGGCGACCTCATCCCCTCAGAGACTGCTGGTGCACCCGAAGACCTGGATGACGACTTCTCGCCCGCACCGCTGGGCCTAGCCTGGACGCCACCCTACTCCTACCACTTCCACCCGACTGGTGACCACCACCTGGCGGGCATCGACCACGCTGACTACAGCTTCGGCTCTGCCCCCTTCAGCGTAGGCGTGTGGATGCAGCCCAACGCCATCGTCAACAACACCATGCTGGCCAAGTACGATGTGGCTGGCACCGACCGTGAGTTCAGGTTCTGGATCGACGCAACGAGCAAGCTCGACCTGGAACTGTACGACGACACGGCGAACGCCAGCGAGATAGCCGTAGGCCCCCTTGTCACGCAGGGCCAGTGGCAGTGGGCAGTGGCCACAATGGATGGCGTGCTGATAACCCCGACGCTAACCCTGTACGTCAATGGCGTGGCTGTGACCAGCGTTACGACCGAGACCGGCGCGTTCATTGACATCATCCCTGGCGCAACACCCCTGACCATTGGGTGTTCAGGCGTGACCGCCGTGCCAACCAACGAGTTCCACGGTCGGATGGCGATGCCCTTCCTGACTGGCAAGTGTCTGACCGCTGCTGAAGTGAAGGCCCTCTACGCCATCATGAACCCAATAGTGGGACTCAGCTAACATGAGCTACCAATTCCTCTCGATCCTCAAGGAAGCAAAGCAGATGGCTGCTGAAGACAAGCGGCAGCCACCTGTGGCTTGCCCTATTTGCGGGGAGCCGATCAAGCAGGCGAGAGGTATCATTTACTGTCCATTCTGTCCATTCAAAACGACGGGTCAGACGGGGGGTGACGGCGCATAGGTGACCCTCCTCCCTATGTGCTGTCCCCGCCTCCTTTGAAAGCTGAGGAAGCGATATGGGACTCTGGTATTCCACCCGAGAGGCAGTCAAGCGGGCTGCCCAAATAGCCGGCCCCGACGAACATCCTTCCATTGATCGTCTCCTCGAATCAACCTCAAGAGAACTCGAGCGTGTCTTCAACCGTATCTTTTACCCTCTGACGGCGCTCAAGTATTTCCCTTATCCCAGTTCTGAAGGTCCTGTCAACTATCGCTACTGGCTTGGGGAGGATTTGATTGAGGTCACCTTGCTGGTGAGCGGTGGCACCACCATCTTGGCCACTGACTATTTCGAGGAACCTGTCAACTACGGGCCTCCCTATAACCGCATCGAGATTGACCTATCATCCAGCGCATACTGGCAGTCCGGTCCTACCTCGCAACGAGCCATCGAAGTGACTGGACGCTGGGGATTCTGCGAGAACTCCGTTGCAGCCGGTGCCCTGGCCGATGGCTATGATGATGCCGCCACGGCGCTCGACGTGAGCGATTCCTCTCTTATCGGCGTGGGCGATCTGATCCTTATCGAGGATGAACGCATGATTGTCAACGAGAAGACCCTGTTGTCAACAGGAGTGGCCGTTGATATGGCAGGCGATATCGCCGCAGACGAGGCAGTGATCGCGATCACTGTTGATGACGGTACGCTCATCTGTCAGGGCGAGGTTATCACCATCGACGCTGAGAGAATGCTGGTCGAGGGCATCGTGGGCGATGTCTTGGGCGTGAAGCGAGCATACGACGGTTCTGCGCTCGCGGTACATCTCGATGACGCCCTGGTCTATGCGCCTCGGACACTGACGGTTCAGCGTGGTGCGGTAGGAACCGTGGCGATTGCTCACGTGGATACGACTCTTATCAGCAAGAATGTCGCACCCGGACTTATCAGTGAACTCTGCCTGGCCGAGACCCTCTACGCTCTGGCGCAGGAGAAGGGTCACATGGCCCTTACGGTAGGACAGGGAGAAGCAGTCCGCGAGATCTCAGGCAAGGGCATCGCCGATGTACGCAAGCGGGCCGAGGATGCTTACAAGCGCACACGAGGACCGAGGAGTATCTAATGCCAGTGACATTCGACATCGAGTTGAAAGGGCCGGTCTTCACCAACCCCTCGGCCAAGGTTCAGGACGCAATGGGCGACATCCTGCAGGCCGCGGTAGAGGAAGGCGAGAAGCACTTGGATGAGATGCTACGTCCCCGGCCGGCCGGCGTCTATCTTAATGTCAGTACCGCCGAGGGTGGCTCGGTGGGCAACTACCGCAAGAATGTTCAGGGCAAGGTAGAAGGCAATCTGCACGCGCTCATCACCGACGGCGGGTGCGTCTACGGTCCCTGGTTGGAAGGCGTGGGCAGCCGCAATGCTACTACTCGCTTTAAGGGATATTCGTCCTTTCGCCGGACAGCCCAGTACCTGGTAGAACACATCGGAGTTATCGCCGAGGGCGTGATCAAGAAGCTGATCGGGAAGCTGGACTAAGATGCCCGTAGAAACCACACTCGTCAATCTGCGCAGCGCTCTCAAGAAGATGGCGATCTTTCGCGAGGTCAAGGCCGTTGAACCGAAGGGCGCTCCAGGAAGTGGCTTGACCGCGTGCGTATATCTGAACAGCATTGCGCCTGCGGCAGGAGTCAGCGGACTAAACGCGGCGACGGGCGTGTACATTTACACCGTCCGGCTCATGACTAACATGCTCCAGGAGCCAACAGAGAAGATCGATACGATCCTGGCGCACGCCGTAGACAAGGTGTTCACGATGCTGGCGGGAGACGTTGATCTAGGTGCGAGTGTTAGGAATATCGATGTCTTCGGCGAATGCGGAACTCAGTTGAAAGCCACGGCCGGGTATGTCGAGGTCGACCATCTCATGTACAGGAGCGTCGACATTACTCTCCCGCTGATCATCAACGACTGCTGGCCGCTGGCATAGGAGACTCGGATGAAGGTAAGAGCACTGGTAGACCTCAGCATCAGGAACAACAAGAACGTGTTCATGAATGTCGCGGCAGGACAGGAATTCACGCCGCCTAAGTTAATGGACATCTCGAGCGCGATCAAGCAGGGCTATGTTGAGCCCGTAGAAGAGGTAAAGAACGATGACTAAAACAGCGGGATTGGACGATTGTCTTTTCGTCGATGGGTATGACCTGTCTGGAGATATCGGGGCGATCCAGTCCCTGGTCAAGACCTTCGCTGAACAGATCGTGACCGGGCTGGACAAGTCCGCAGAGGAACGTATTCTCTTGCTGGAGAACAGCGAGATCGGATTTGCCAACTACTACGATCCCGTCAGTCCGGGGCTACACGCCATCCTGAGCGATCTGCCCGACGCGGACGCGCTCGTGAGCTACTTCAGGGGCGTTCTGCTGGGCGCTGTAACCGCGTCGCTGCTGGGCAAGCAGTTGAACTACGGCCTGTCGCGCGGCTCAGACGGCTCCCTGGTCGGGGCCAGTATCTCTGTCAAGAGCAGCGGATATCCTCTGGAATACGGTTACTCGCTGACTCCAGGGAAGTACCACAGCGTCATCGCCGAAGACCTTCCTGGGCTGGACGGCACCCTATGCGGTTATGCCAGTGATCCTGCCAGCGATGACCCTACTACCTTCGTCCTGCACATGTTCACCATGACTGGCGCAGCGGGCGACGATGTAACAGTGCGAATCGAACACTCGGATGACGACGGGGGACTTGACGCCTACACCACGCTGATTGACTTCACCAACGTGGACATTGCAGCCGTCCCGACCGCCGAGCGTATCACGAAGACGGTCACCCAGGCGAAGAAGTGGCTCCGCGTGACCACGCTAACGGTAAGCAACTATCCGACCACGGTCGACTTTGCTGTGGCGGCAATCCGGGGCATTGCCCTGTAGGGTAAGGAGTTAGTCAAATGAAGACCAGTGGAATCGGTCTGACGATCTCAGTTGATGACGCAGCGGGCGCACCGGTGGCCATCGGCCCTGACGTGGTCAGCTGTACCATCAACACATCGCGTGGCGAGCAGGACGTCACGGGCCTTGACAAGGCCGCCGTTGAGCGTTTGCTGCTGCTAGGCGACGCAGAACTGGGCCTGAACGGCATCTACAATCCGGCCTTGTCGCACACGGTCTTTGCAGACCTGGCGATCTTGGCAGGACAGGTAGGACGAACGGTAACGATCGTGCTGCCGGGCGCCGGTCTCGTGAATCTAATCTGCGAGATGGTGTTCTCCAACTACAACCTGTCTCGCGGCACCGACGGGTCTTTGACCTGGACGGCCACCGGCAAGTTGTCTAGCGGAACGCTACCGACATTTGCGTAGGGGGTAACCGATGAGCAAACTGAGCGGAATTCCGGTCGCCATCGAGGTAGACAACAGCGCCGGGGCTGCGAAGGACATCAGTAACGATGTCACAGACTTCACGGTCAACACCTCGAGAGGCGAGTGGGACGTGACCGGTCTGGACAAGGCGGCCCTGGAACGACAACTGCTGCTGGGCGATGCTGAACTGTCGCTCAAGGGAGTGTTCAATGAGGCGCTGTCTCACCGCGTGTTCTTTGACTGCGGTGTTGGTAATCCGCGTGAGGTAACCGTTACCTACCCGGGCGGCGGGGCGCTGGATACGCTGGTCATGAACCTCGTGTTCAGCTCCTACGTTGTTAGCCGAGGAACAGACGGATCACTCACGTGGACGGCCTCTGGCAAGCTCGCAGATGGGACGGTTCCTGTATTCGTGTAGGATCCCGACGTGATTACACTACGCCTACATCCAGAAATTGACCTGAGAAAAGTTCACGTATCTGGCGTCATACCGTTCTCTAGATACGGATTGCACAGGGCATAGAAAAGCCTACCTAAGGAGGGCAAAGACATGGGTTACAAACTTACGCCCCGCACGGCCAGATTGGTCTTTGAGGGCGAGTACGAGAGCGCTGAGGCCAGGGTTACTCTGGACCATCCGCTCAGCGTATTCATCGCAGCACAGAAGCTTCAGGTGTCTCAGGACATCGAAGGACTATGCCGTCTCGTGGCGGATATTCTGATTGACTGGAACCTGGAAGACGATGCCGGCGCGATTCCGACTGACTACGAGGGCGTAGTTCGGGTCTATCCGGTCATCATCAACGAGATCGTTACGAAGTGGATGGAGGCGCAGGTGACTCTATCCGCCCCTTTACCCGGGAAATAGAGCGTTGGGCTCAACTCGGACTTCCTGAGCTGCTCCCGGTAGAGGTAGTCGAGATGCGCGTAGTATTGGGACTCTGCGACAGATTCCATAAGCTCCCCAGCGAAGTGCTGGCTGAGAGCACCAACATGCTACGCCTGCTAGCTATCGAGAGATTGGCCGAAAAGAAGTAACATGGCTAATAATGTTGTAATCCATATCACGGGTAAGGATGATGCCTCCAAGGTCATCGGCGGTGTTGAGACCAAGGCTAAGGGGCTAGGTTCCGCGCTGGGCGATGTCAGCAAGATTGCTGGTGGCTTTGTCGTAGCCCAGGGCATTACATCCTTGGGTGGCTTCCTTATGGACGCTGCCAACGCCGCGGCTGAGGATGAGGCTGCCCAGCTACGTCTAAAGAAGGCGATTGAGAACACCGGGGCCTCCTTTGCTGTGTATGGCCCCAAGGTGGAGGGTGTAGTCACTGCGGCCCAGAAGCTTGCCTTCTCTGATGACGATGCGCGGGCATCCCTGTCTCTTTTGATGGCCCAGACGGGCGATGCAGATGAGGCTATGAGGCGTCTCGCCCTGGCCGAAGACGTTGCCCGCGGCGCGGGCATCCCTCTTGAACAGGCCTCCAAACTGCTCGGCAAGGTGACCGAGGAGAATGTCAACGTCTTCAAGAAGATGGGCATCACCCTGGAAGAGGGCGCTACAGAGGCTGAAGCGTTCGCTGCCTTGCAGGGGAAGTTCGCTGGGCAAGCTGAGACCTATGCCAACTCTACGGCTGGGCAAATGGAGAAGGCCAAAATCCAGATGGGGGAAGCGAAGGAACAAATTGGGACAGCACTCCTTCCCATTATAGCTAAGCTGGCTGACTTCGTAGCTACCGACCTCATCCCGGCCTTCATGCGCTTCTCTGACTGGATTAAGGTAGAGGTCATCCCCGTCATCAAGGACCTGTCTGAGACGTATGGCCCTGCGATAGTGGCTACAATGAAGGTGGCCAAGGACGCCATTGAGGATATCATCCCCTACTTTCAGGCCATCGTCCAGGTGGGCAAGGACATTATCCAGTTCTTTAAGGACGTGTTCAGCGGCAACTGGGGGGCTGCGCTGGGCGATATCAAGAAGCTGGCCGAGGATATTCTGAAGTCTATCGTGGCCTTCATTAAGCTCGGCTTCATAGATGAGATTCTAGGGATGCTCAAGGGCTTCGTTCCCTGGGATGCGGTCAAGGACAAGATGGGTGACTTCAAGGACAAGATTACGGGTGCCTTCACTGCTGTCCTGGACTTCCTCAAGGAACACTGGCCTGAGATAGCCGTCATCCTGAGTGGACCATTCGCTCCCATTGTGGCCCTGGCAACAGACGGATTCGGTGTGCGGACGGCTCTACAGGATGCTATGACCGCCACCAAGAACTTCGTATCTGACCGCGTGAATGACATTGTGGGCTTCTTCACGGGCCTACCTGGGCGAATCACGACCGCCCTGAGCGGCCTTGCCAGCGCAATGACTACGGCCTTTAGGGGTGCGTTCAATGGTGTCATTGGAGCTATCAACAGCTTCATCGGGTTCTTCAACAATCTGAGCATCCCTAGCTTCAAGATTGAAATCCCTCTGGCACCTGATATCGAGTTCCCAGGCTTCAGTTTCCCCGACATTCCCACCATCCCCATGCTGGCCAAGGGCGGCATCGTGACGCGGCCTACGCTGGCTCTCTTGGGCGAACACGGCGATGAGGCTGTCATTCCGCTGGGACAGGGCGTCGGTATCGGCGGGGGCACCTACATCAACGAGATTCACATGCATGTCATGGGATCAATTCTCAGCGAACGCGACCTTGAGCGCGTAATGGCGGACGCCCTGCGGCACGGCAAGTTTCGAGGTCAGATAGCGGTGTAACCGTGAATATTGACTACTTGCTAGAAGTCGCCTGGCGCGACACACTCACGGCGAAGTATCTCTTCGACCCCAACGATAACCTGACGGGTGACGTTATGTCCGTCGAGGCGATGTGCGGGAGAGATTTTGATTCCGCGGTTGGGCGGTGGCAACCTGGGCAACTGAACGCCCTCCTACGAAACGACGACAGGAAGTATAGTCCGGATTACGCAGGATCCCCCCTCTCCGGCTACCTGAAAACAAACCGCCCGGTCGCTCTCTCAGCGGGTTTGTGTGAATCGAGCCTGGCCGTCAAGTTCGTAGCGGCCAATCACCGCTACCTGATGCACACGGATGACACAACTCTGTCCGTAGGAGACATCTACTGGGACGTGGTGGCGTGGGTCAAAGTTGGAACTCCTGCCGATGCTCAGGGCATCATTTTCAAGGGGGTCGATGTCATTACCGGTCCGAACTTTGAATACGCGCTCCTCGTGAGTGGCAGCAAATTCGTCTTTCGGGCACGCAATCTAGCAAATACCGCTACTGCGGACGCCACGGCCACTACCTTTGGCAACGTTCCAGCGGGTACCTGGTGCATGGTGCACATGTATCACGACCCTACGGGGAACGTGATAGGTATCTCGGTCAATGCAGGGACGCACGATACGACCGCGATCGCTGGGATCCGTGATAACACTGGAGACTTTCAAGTTGGACGCCACATCAGCGCTGGCACTAGTTACTGGTTCGGTGGTGATGTCGGTCCGCTTGCTATCTGGAAGCCCACCGGTACCAACTTGACAGCAGCGCAACTCACATGGCTCTACAACGTAGGGTACGGGCGGCATTTTACTGAGCTAGGTGTGAGCGAAACAGATGGCGAGTTCCTTCTCTATGATGCCGCCGGAAATCAGATTCACACCCAGTGGTGGCAGATGGACGAAGTCTCAGGCACGCGTTATTCAGTCGTTCCAGCAGGCAGTATACACCTCACGCAATCTGGTGGTACGACTTTCTCCGAGGCTGGCTTGAACACGAAAATTTACTACGGACTTTGGTCCGGCGTCGTCAGTATAATCTTGCCAAGTGCTCCAGTAGTAGGAGCATCGCACACCGTCCTCCTCAAATGTCTAGGACCGCTTTCCCGTCTCAATGTAGCTAAGAATCTTGATCTACCTGCGGCGGCTGCTCTGACTGGGGCTTGGATACAGGACATTATGACCGCGCTTGACATCGGCATCGGATTCGGTGGTGGAGAATGGGACGCGGGGAAAACGATGACGGGTCTCTTCTACTCGGCGAACGACGTGGATGGTCTGGAATTGTGTCGCCAGATGGAGGACTGCGAGCCCGGTTTGCTCTACGAGCGACCAGTTCTTGGGGGATGGCTGGTGAATGGCCAGCAGCGTAACTATGTGATCAACGGTTTTCTTTACAGCTACACCGACCGATGGCACCGTCTGACAAGCACCCGCTCGTTGGTGTCACAGGCAACATTCTCGGACGCCCCCGGCGGAGGATTGTCCATCCTTGGGTTAGAGCAACTTGACCCGCTTAACGGAATCTACAACAGTGTGCAAATCACCGTCAAGGGGGTGGACACCACCACCGGGATACTTACGGATCTGTGGGTACCGGGTGAGACAATCTATCTCGCCCCCAAGGAAAAGCGCTTCCTTACCGCCAAGTATCCTACTTCCAAGTACGGCGGCGATGCGGCAGCGTACGTCAATCCGTGGACAACCCCAGTCGTGGGAACGGATATCGGTAGTACCGGGGGAGCGGGTACGGATGCCTATCTGGTGGTAGCCGATGTTGTGAAAAGCGCCAATGAAATGACCTTCTCAGTCCAGAATACACACCTTAGCGGATACATCCTGGTGTACATCATTAAGGCGCGAGGGATTCCTTACTTGAAAGCGGCTCCCATGCTTGTTTTTGCAGAGGACGCGACATCCGTCGCTACCTACGGCTTGCGAGCTTACCCACTGACGCCCAAATGGTTGTCGGATACTGGCGCTGCTCAGAACTTTTGTGACTACATCGTAAGCCGCTACAAGGATCCTCATAGCAGGTTGCGAATGACCTTCGTTGCTAGCAAAAATGAAGCCCAGATGCACCAAGCGTTGACTGGGTTCGTTGGAGACCGAGTCACCATCGAAGCGGATGGGGTAAGCGGTCTGGGCATCCACGAAGACTTCTACGTCGAGAACATTCATCACGCAATCGACACGGGAAAGACTCGACACATCGTGACCTACGATCTGGTATCATGCTCCGGTGAAGGCTCCTACTGGGTCCTTGACTATAGCCCATTAGAGCGTGACAACGCTCACCTGCTTTACCCAACTACCAGATTGGAATACTAGAGGAGAAATATCATGGGATGGACAGCACCAAGAACATGGGTAGCTGGTGAGGTAATCACCAAGGCTATGCTTGACGAACAGATACGCGACAATGAACTAGCAATGTTCTCAAGTGGAGTCCACGCGGTGTCGATGATTCCGCTACCGGTCGAGCCTCTTACGGCAGCATCTGCAAGTATTGCGCTTCCCGCAAATGATGACCTGGCCCACCTGGGGGTCATTACAGTGCCCCTCTCAATCACGGTCAAGAGTCTCCAATACTATGTCAGCGCTGGGGGAGGTGCCACAACAGCCATTCGCATTGCCATCTACACTGAGGACGGGGCAACAAAGGTGATAGATGTGGTAGACGCATGTGGAGCTTGTGCGGCCAGCATCCGTACAGTTGATGTTGTACCGGATACCGTGCTAACCCCTGGCAACTACATCGTTTGGATAGGTCACTCGGTCTACAGCACCAGTGCCAAGTCTGTCATCCGCTTCACCTATGACGTAACATTCAACCCCCACGTTGCAAATGAGCCAGATTTGAGCGGGACGCTTACCATCGCAGGCGGGCTAGGTGCAGCCCCCGCCACAATTGACATCGACGCCTTCACGTCTGTCGCTGGTGCGCTTATCCCTGAAGTCAGATTGATAGGAGCAGCATAATGGGTTGGACAGCACCCAGGACATGGACAAGCGGTGAAGTCATTACCGCAGATGGTGTAGGCGGATTGAACGAGCAAATCCGTGATAACTTCCTCTATCTGCATAGCCTCTGTGACCCTAACGTGTATTCTGTGTATCCCTTGCCCGTAACACCTGTTGTTGGCGTAAACAGTCAGTCTCTGAATGCAGTCACCGTAGCCCACCTGGGTGTAGTCTTTGTGCCTAAGCCGATTGTCCTTGAGGCCATCCAGTATAACATTAGCGCTGCTGGCGGGGGTGCAACGAGCGCCATCAGGTTTGCCCTCTACTCTGAGGATGGGCAGACCAAGTACTTCGATGGACCTGTGGACGTATGCGGGGCCGCCACAGGTGTCAGAACGATTACTCTAGCGTCTCCAGTGACCCTCCTAAAGGGCAACTACATCCTCTTTCACTGTCAGGCCGTCTACGACACGTCCAACAAGTGGACAAGTCGCCCTACTTGTGATGGCACCTTCTGTGTCCACTACGCTGGTGAACCTGATCTGTCGGGCCAATTAACAATTGTCGGCGGAGCGGCACCGGCCACGATAGATGTGGATGCCTACACAGTTGTAACCTGGAACACGATTCCTTTGGTTAGGTTTCGAGGTGTGTGCCCGTAAGCCCCACAGATCGCACGTGCTGCCTTGATCCCCGTGATCAGATTTCTAGGCACGCCATAGCGAGGCTTTTCTGTCAATCGTGCAATCCATATCTAGAGACAGTACAGCTTCCAGATATACCGCTTTTCCTGTGGTCAACATCTGGAAGTAGGCGCTGGATTAACACGTCGGGTAGTTATGTAGAACGACGTAGCGTGTCATTCAAGCAGTTCCTTTTCCGCCGCTCGTGCCTCATCCTTCGTCAGATGCCGGATGACATACTTCTTGGTGCCCACCCGCAGGTTAAGGGAGGCACCGCGCGGGGTAATCGAGAACGGCGTCTTGACCTCGATGGCAGTAATGTCCGCAGTGCGGAAACTGACATCGCCCTTACCAAGGGTGCGCTGGTGAATTGTCATCACGCCCTCGTTGATTGTGAGGCCATCATGTCCCAAGCCGCTGTTTATCTGTAGACTCATTCTAATTCCCTCCTATTTAGATCATACCACAGACACGTCGTCTCATGGGGTCTTACCTCCCAAGGCCTCTAGGGCCTCTGAAAGCGTGAGCAGGGTGACCTCGGGGTGGCTCCGTGGCTGGACGATGGCACCCCGGGGTTCATGGGCCCACGCAACCAACTCGGCGTGAGTCATCGTCTGTAACTTGGCCTCTACCGCTGCGTTGGCTTCCCGTCTGATTTGGTCTACGTTCTTCATTCGGTTGCCTCCTTTCATTAGCCTCATCAGTGCCTTTTTGGCAGACGCCGGCCACGAAGACCGGCGTTTCGGCTACGCTTGCAGTCCGCCGTCGTGCGTCTCGCCCGTGACACCCAGCCCCTCGGCAGGTGCCTCGGGAGTGGGCTCGGCAACCGGCTCTGCGGCTGCCTTCTTGTGGCTCCGCTTGACCGGCTTTGACTCGGACTTACCAGCGTTGGCGATGAGGGCGCGTGTTGCGTTGGCGAGCGTGGTGTGGATGCGAAGCGACTCCTGCGGATGCGTAGTCGGTGTCTCGCCGTTCTGCCTGAAGGCGTGCGCTGCCGCGAGCAGGTTCCGCACGGCCCCGGGACTCGTGTCGAGCGTCGTTGCCAGGGCCATGACCCGGGCCTTCGACACCTTGTCACCCACGAGTGCCCGAAGCATCGCAGCGTCTTCCTTGCTCCATGCGACTGGAGTGGTGTCGATGATCTTCTTGGACTTTGCCATCTGTCTCACCTCCCCTCTGTTTCTTCCTCTGTATTCCCTTCCTATATATAGAACGCCTGAGGACCGTGTTTGTTACATCAATTTCGGTTAAAATTGTCAACAATATTTTTGCTAGATTCGGAAGCGGGTATAGTATCTACGAGATGGGCAAACACAAGAAGCATATTTGTGGCGTTTACGGATGGTGTGGTAAGTGTCGACCTGACGTGTCGGCCAGCATCAAGGCCGGTCACAGACACGTTAACCAGCGGGGCAATGCCTACGGCGCCGGTCATGTGGTCTCGCTCGAACATCGCGCCATCATCAGTGCCGTCATGCGAGATTATTGGCAAGACCCTAACCATGCCCATTCAAACGGCGTGGGCATCCCTGGCGAGAACAATCCTGCCAAGCGACCAGAGGTGCGCGCGGCCATCAGTGCTGCGTGTGTGAAGGCCTGGAAACAGCGAAGTAGGATGTTATCACCTCAGCATCGTGCAGCTATCAGCGCTGGATGTGTAAAAGCCTGGCAACGTCGCTGAACCAGCAGTTTTCACCCTGGGTACAGTAGTATAGGAAGACAGGAAGGCAGCGGACTAATTAGGAAGGAAGGAAGGAAATGACATACAGAAATCGTCCACGAGAGTCTAATCTCGACCTCGCACCCATTGTGGTGCACGTCATCAAGACCCTAGAGGCCAGTTCCGACGGCCGTATCGGCACCCTACAAAACTTTCTACCCCCGGCTTGTCGTGAGACTATGGAGGGACGTTTCAAGCGTCTGTCTGCCGCGGTCAAGGCATGTGGATGGCAATGGGTGCCCGAACACATGAAGTGGGAGCGAACGGCCCTCGCCGACGTTCTAGAAGCAAACACTCCTGTTCGTCCGGCGGGTTCCGACGGGACCATCACAATCTACGTGCGTCTCGGACCCCACAATAATCCCGCCTCACGTCTTCTCACGTTCCAGCGTCCAAACGACGAGGCTTTTTCTTTCGAGGAACTCCGACGTCATGACCTGGTTCCTGATGGCAATCAAGTCGTCTGCTGCGTCCGCGAATACGTGCCCGACGCCTTTGGCACTAGCATCAATAACTCCGTGGAGGGCTCCCTCTTGGACGCTTTGGTCGAAGTAGAAGACCATCTGGTAACCTGGCTCGAGTCTCTCGGCTACAACGTGGAGCTCGTCTAGAAGTTAGCGTTCCGCTGCCTGCCTGTCTAACCCGGGTATAGTCTAAGTGACTCATCTCGCCGGAAGATGACAAACACATAAGAACATTGTGCCAAAAAGTACAACAATTTTTGAACTATTTTTGTCATTGCGCTTTTGTATATCTAGGGTTTTGCACATAAGAACTCGAGATTGTTTACCATAGATATGGGAAAGACGAAGGGCGAATATAGATGATAGACAAAACTCAGTACACGCCGGCGGTCAATGGAGGTAGATCTGTGAGCAAGAAGATCATCCTTAGAAACTGTCCGCCTGAGTTGGCTGATCGCGAAGGTCAGCGGCATATCCTCCCGGACGGCTCGAAGTCTTATCTCGGGATCAGCTCCATGGGGCCTGGAAGATGGCGTGTATGTGCGTTCTATGGAACGGGGACCTACATCTTGTACAAGCTGGGCGAGGTCTATGAGGTCTATGAGCCCCGGGCCAAGGAGGGGAAGGATGCCTAGAGGCGTTTATCCACGTATACCCGACATGTACGCCAGCAGACGGGGGCGTCAGTACGGACCAGAAGAGTGCGCTCAGAGACGCGCCGCGGCCCTTGTTCGTTGGCACCGAGATCGTAAGCACTATCCTGGTGCTATCGCCATCGTTCAGGGACGAAGACAGGTCTATCTTCTCAGAGGGCAGAGAATCAAGTTTGCCTGGGTGGTATGGGTCGCGGCTAACGGGCCAATTCCTGCACCAGGATTCGGACGACATCGGGATGAGTACTGCATTCACCACGTCAACGGCGACAAGCTCGATGATCGTATCGAGAACCTGGAGCTCATGATCGTTAGTGATCATCACTGCCTGCACTGGCAACTGCGTCGACTGAAGCGTCTAGGCGAGGCGTTCGGGGCTCCTGCCCTCAGTGATAGCGATGACAGCAGGTGTCTGCGATGACGGTTATGACCAATTGCATTTATGGCGTTATGGATCCTGCTGCGCGCCGGGGGCTACGTCGAGATTGATAAGTAGGTAGGAAAGCAATGCCGTTTCACAAAGGCAAATCAGGGAACCCGGCGGGTAGACCTAAGGGCAAGTCCTTCCGTCAGTTACTTCGAGAGATGGCTCCGTCAAAGAAGAAAGCCGTCCTTGATGTTGCTCTCGCGTTGGCGCTAGAGGGAAATGTCCGGGCAATGGAACTGCTCATCAAGTGGTCTGAGGATCCAGCTTCTCTGGCTGTGCTGACAGATGCGTTCACGATTATACTGGGTCACCCCCGGGATGAAGTAGAGGAGGACGACGACGCCAACCCTGACGTATAATCGCCCCTGGCTCTACGAGAAGCAAGAGGCGGCTATCTTCGCTCCCGAGCGCTATGCTGTCATAGAGGCTAGCACCAAGAGCGGGAAGACAGCCGGGTGTATCGTATGGTTGCTGGAACAGGCATTCAAGAAGACGCGCATTTGTTGGTGGATCGCTCCTACCTACGCCCAGGCCAAGATCGCCTTCAGGCGTATCAAGCGAGCGCTACCGGCGGACATCTACTCGGCGAACGAGAGCGAACTGACGATCACGTTGGTCAACGGCAGCATCATCTTCTTTAAGTCGGGCGAGAAACCAGATAACCTCTACGGTGAAGACGTATCTGCCTGTGTCATGGACGAAGCAACCAGGATGCGAGAGGAAGCCTGGCACGCGGTTAGAAGTACGCTTACGGCTACCGAGGGCCCTGTACGCATCATCGGTAACGTCAAGGGAAGGCACAACTGGTGTTACCGGCTGGCACGAAGAGCAGAGAGCGGGATGCCTGGTTACCGTTACGCCAAGTTGACCAGCAAGGACGCGGTGGAGGGCGGTATCCTGAGCGCCGAAGAGGTAGAGGACGCCAGAAACGCGCTGCCTCCTGATGTGTTCAAGGAATTGTATCTCGCAGAAGCTACAGAAGACGGCAGTAATCCCTTCGGCATCAAGGCCATTGCAGACTGCGTGGCGCCGATAGGTGTTGGTCCTGCCGTTGCATGGGGCTGGGACCTGGCGCGCGGCAAGAAGACAGGCGCTGATTGGACAGTGGGCACGGGCCTGAATGAGGGCAGAACAGTCTGCGGATTCGACCGATTCCAAGCGCCCTGGAATCTACAGGTAGCACGCATTCAGTGGTTGACCGGCACCGTATCTGCCTTGATCGATTCCACCGGGGTAGGAGACGCCATTGTTGAGGCGCTTCAGCAAGGACCCGGGTCATGGGAAGGTTACAACTTCACCGCTCAGAGCAAGCAGGTTCTCATGGAGGGACTCGCTCTGAGCATTCAGCGCGGACTGATTCACTTCCCCGACGGGCCGATAGTCAACGAGCTCGAAGCATTTGAATATGAATACACGCGTACGGGCGTGAGATATTCGGCTCCAGAGGGACTGAACGATGACTGCGTGTGCAGTCTTGCCCTGGCAAATCATCACTTCCGGGCTGGTGGGGCGCCTAGATTGCGCTACTTGTAAACATAAGGAACGGGATCCTTTCACGTCCCAGAAGCAACCCGTGTAAACAGAGGAGGAAACATGCTCAAGAAACTACTGGCTAAGTTCAAGGCGGAGTGGACCCCACGTCTATGCGACGCGGCGGGATTTGCCCTGCTGGTGTTAGCCGCGTGGCTTGCCTTCGGAACGCCACCTGCGTTGACCGTGGCGGCCGCTGGCTGCCTTCTAGCGGGCTGGGCGCTCAGCACCTAAGCGGAAAACTGTGATAGGATAGACACGTGGATAGCTTCCTTAAACGGGTCATTAAGAATCAAGGACCACCCTTCGTAGGGAAGGGCGTGCGTGTTATCGGCGGGCTTCTAGGGACCAGCTCCAACAGCGAGACCCTTATGCGAACCTACGGCAGCGTGGGGACGATCTTCGCGATCGTCGACAAGGTCTCCGAGGCGGTTGCAGGGGCAGAGTGGCATCTGTATCGCAGCGCTAAGCCGGGACAAGAGCGAGTCGAGATCTTCGCGCATCCGGCCATTGATCTGTGGCATCGACCGAATCCCTTCTACGATCGCAATGAGTTCGTGACAACGTTCCAACAGCATCTCGAGCTGGTCGGCGAGAGCATCTGGTACATCGGACGTTCAACCGCGGGCCTCGGTCCTCCTCTAGAACTGTGGCCGATCAGACCTGATAGGGTGGTGCCGGTACCCGACCCCGTTGAGTTCATCAAGGGATGGATTTACACGCTGCCCGGGCAAGATCCCATGCTGTGGGACATCGAAGAGGTTATTCAACTCAAGCGCCCCAACCCGTTGGATCCCTACCGTGGTCTGGGTCCTGTGCAGTCCATTCTCGTTGACATCGACAGCGAACGCTATAGCGCGATGTGGAACAGCAACTTCTTCAGGAATAGCGCTGAACCGGGCGGGATCATCCAGGTAGACAGACACCTGACCGACGCCGAGTTCGAAGAGATGCGCGAGAGATGGCAGGAACAA
>Ga0315274_10004255_pt1 | contig 21103 bp, 14 predicted proteins | sample YL17G02_20_MG_FD_203700 | JGI IMG/M metagenome (GOLD analysis project Ga0315274, IMG submission 203700) | Sediment microbial communities from Yellowstone Lake, YNP, Wyoming, USA - YL17G02_20 | ecosystem: Environmental > Aquatic > Freshwater > Lake > Sediment | place: USA: Wyoming | collected...
GTTTCGGCCTCGTTCTTCGCCTGACTGACCTGTTGGGCTGCGGCTGGCGGCGCGGCCTCCGGCGGGCGTTTGCCCGGCGTGAGTAACGCTTTCCACCGACGTCCAATCGGCTCCGGGAAGGCCAGGGCGATGGACGGTCCGTTCGCCCGCTCAAGCACCAAGCCCATTTTCCACCACAGCCGTCTGCCGTTAAACCATCGGGTCTCTCGCGCCCCGACAATTTCTTTCAAGGGGATCGTGAGGGGAGCCCCCGTCAGTCCGATCAATTCGAGGCGATCCTGAGTGAGGACGGCCAAGCCCGGCGTCTGGAGCGTTTGCTGCGCGATGAGGACTTCGACTGTTTCGACGGCCCCCAAAGGCAGCCGTTCCCACAACCGACGCATCCTTGAATAAATCCAGCCGTAGATCCCGGCATAGAGGAAGGCAAAGGTTTCCAGCAATCCCAGGTAAAGCGCCTTCAACCCCCAGAAGGGAACCAGGGCCAAAACCAGAATCCCCACCAGGACGGTCGGAACCAGCAGAGACATCCAGATGATGTTCGGATCCCACAGCCAGCGGTCGCGCAGCCGCCGGGGGAAGTGGGCAAGCGGAGTGGTCCGGAGCGCCGGCGACCCCGCTGATTGCGCCTCGGTTCGGGCAATGTTTTCCATGTCCGTCTTCACCTGGCTGACTTGCTGATACCGCCGCTGCGGTTCCTTCTCCAAGGCCCGCAACACGACATCATCCAGCCGCTCGTCAATCTGCACCTTGTGCGATGGTGGCGCGAATTTCCCCAGCGGCAGCTCGCCCGTCAGCATCTCGTAGAACACCACGCCCAGCGAGTAGATGTCGGCCCGATGGTCCACTGTTCGGGGTTTCTCCACCTGCTCCGGCGCCATGTAGTGCGGCGTACCGATGACTTGTTGACCCTCGGTTAACGTGGAGGCTTTGCTCTCGATCCCCAGGATTTTGGCGATGCCGAAGTCGGCAATCTTCACCCGGCCTTTCTTGTCGAGCAGGATGTTCTCGGGCTTGATGTCGCGGTGCACGATGCCCTCGTCGTGCGCGAACTGGAGCGCCTCGCAGATTTGTGGGATGATTTGCAGTGCCTCGCGCGGCGCCAATTTGCCCGCCTGCTCCAACTGGCGCAGATTCAATCCATCCACATGTTCCATGATGAAGTAGGGCAGGCCCTCCGCCTGGCCGAACTCATACATGGCGACGATGTTCGGATGGCTCAACTTGGCCAAGGCACGAGCCTCCCGCTCGAACCGCTCGGCAAACCGCGCATCGCGCGTCGTGTCCTCGCGGTTGCGGGTCAGAATCTTCAGCGCCACCAGGCGGTCGAGCCGCGGCTGCCGCGCTTTATAGACCGCCCCCATGCCACCGCAGCCGAGACATTCCAGGATTTCGAGCTGCGGAAACAGCTTGGCGACATCGGCGAGCGCGGGCGGCAGTTTCGCCTGCGGCGGGATCACCTGCGTGCCTCCGGGGCCTGCTTCGCCGGTTTGGGCTGCCAGTCCTACTTTCATCATACACTCCGGGCACAGCCCTCGGAGGCCGTTCGGAGCCAGCGGTTTTCCACATTCCGGACAAGTGCGCGTCGTATTCATTGCTACCTATCAATGCGGAAAATTCCTGCGCTTGTTACAGACTTTCAGCCGGCCAGCACGCGAAAGAGATGGCGCAATTCCTCCTCCACCTCCTCCGGGCCCGACACCGTGTCGGCGATTTCAGCGCGCAGCAGGTCGCGGTAGCGCTGGCGCATCCGATGAACGGCCACGCGCAGCGCGCCTTCGCTCAGCCCCAGGCGTGCTCCCACCTCGGCATACGGCACGGCGGCGCGCGCTTGCGCGAGGCATCCTTGGAGTACATCAAACAGGGCCGCTTTGCCGTCTGCCTCGTATTCCTGACGCAACCCGTCAAACACGCGCTCCAGCAGCGTCACGGCCCAACGATACTCGAAGAGCTTGTCCGGGGAACGCGCATCCGCCGGTTCAATTTGGTAGCGCGTCTCGGCCGTGCCGCTCTCCAGCGGAATCAACCTCTTGCCCCCGCCGCGTTTCTGCGCTTTCAGGCGGTCCCATTCGTCGGCCAGGAAATGGTTGAGGTGCGTGAGCAGAAACGAGCGAAAGCGTCCCTTCTCCTTGTCCGCGGCGGCGATGAAGTGCTCCTCGATCACCTGTGCGAAGAAGGCCTGCGTGAGATCTTCCGCATCCGGCGGCGAATAACCCTTGCGCCGAACACAGGCATAGAGCGGATACCAATACGCTTCGCAAAGCTCTGCCAGCGCCGCGCGTGCGTGCGTGGTGTCGCTCCGCGCGGCGGTCAGCACCACAGTCCAGCGCGTGGGGGCAAAACAGGCTCTTGACGGAGGCGTCGGTGGGTCGCTCCCGTCTCCATCCGCCTGTCGGGTGTGGTCTATGATCATACGCGTTGGCATGATGTCAGAAAGGCAAGCCTTCGAGAACAGAGAACTGCTGTATGACGGAGTGATATAGCAACTGGCCGATGGCTTGGCAAATCGTGCATCTGGTCACGTCCGTCTTGGCCTCGAACAACATCTTCATCTGCCTGCTGCGACCGGGGACATCCAAATCACGGTTTTGGTCGTTGGCGACTTCAAGGCCAATCGCCGGCAATGCGTTTGCCAGTGCGTTGACGATGAGGCCGTGATCGCAGCGAGTTTCGATTTCGGAACGGACGCGTTAACCCTGCTGCCGCTTTTTGGCGCGGCGCAGGGGTTGGGCCGGTTTGGCTGGGGCCAGAGGCTGAGCCCGGAATGCTAAATTATTAGCAGTTTTCCGTTGACACTGCCGGGGTGGTTGCTAACTTTTTAGCATGATGCCGCCGGACTCGCACAGTCAGCTCAGCCGCCGGGAACGCCAGATCATGGATGTCATCTATCAGTGCGGCCGGGCCTCGGCGGCCGAGGTGATGGCGGTATTGCCCCACCCGCCCGGTTACTCGGCGGTGCGGGCGCTCCTCCGGATCCTGGAAGCGAAGGGGCATCTGCGGCACAAGGAAGACGGGGCCCGCTACATCTACACGCCGACCCATCCGCGCGCGAACGCCGGGCGCCAGGCGTTGGAGCGTGTGGTGCGGACGTTTTACCACGGCTCGCTGGAGAAAGCCGTCGCGGCGCTGTTGGACGTTTCGGAGAGGCGTTTGTCGCCCACGGAAGTGGAGCGACTTCAAGCCCTGATCCGTCAAACACGTAGTGAAGGGCGATAGGCATGAATGTCCACGGCCTGGCTGAGTCGGTGTCGCCGGAGACATGGCAGACGATCGGGTTTGCGCTGGATGTGTTGCTCAAGGGCCTGCTCATCCTGGCGCTGGCCAGCGCCACAGTATTGGCGCTGCGCCGGGCCTCGGCGGCGGTACGGCATTGGTGTGGAGCCTGGCGGAAACGAGAGCCCTGGCCGGCGTAGCGGCGAAGACTCAGCCACCCCGACCCGTATAGCCGGCCTTGCTGCTGGCCATCTGGGCCGGTGGCGCGGCGGTGGTCCTGACTCCGCTGGCGCTCGGGACGGTGATGATCTGGCGCATGGTGCGGCTGGCCCGGCGCATCGAGGAACCGTTCTGTATGGAGCTGCTCTGCCTCTTGCGGCGAGCCCTGCGTCTCCGTCGCGGGGTGGACATAGTGCGCTCTGAGCGAACCACCATGCCGTTGGCGTGGGCCTGGTGGCGTTCGGTGGTGTTGCTCCCACTGGAAGCCGAGCAGTGGTCGGCGGATCGCCGTCGCGTGGTGCTGCTTCACGAGCTGGCGCACGTGAAGCGATGGGATTGCCTGACCCAGTGGCTGGCGCGGATCGCCTGTGCGTTGTATTGGTTCAATCCGCTGGTTTGGGTGGCAGCCAGGCGCATGCGGATCGAGCGGGAACGGGCGTGCGACGACCTTGTGTTGGCCGCCGGTTCGAAGGCGTCTGATTACGCGGACCATTTGCTACACATTGCCGCCAGCCTGCGGGCGCAAGGCCTCGCCGGCTGCGCCGCCGTGGCAATGGCGCGGCGCTCGACGCTCGAGGGCCGGCTGCTGGCCGTCCTGGATCCGCGTCGGGATCGCCGCGCGGTGCTCGGCTGGCCGTGCTGGCGGGAGGACTGCTCCTGGTGGCGGTACTGGTGCCGATGGCCATACTCCGGCCATCCGCGCAAGCCGATGACCAAGGAAATCGCGTCAAGACGGAGGCCGGCGCCGCCAAGCTTCAGTTCGGCCCGGTCATGGAACGAGTCGTGGGCTTCGACGTCCGGAGCAAGACCGCTTACCTCGACCTGGACAAAGGCGACTACGTGGATCCGGGCACGAATGCGATCGTTCATGGCATGAAGGAGTCGCCGCCGGGCGTGGACTTGAAAGCCACCACTTACGAAAACGACACCCGGGCGCGCATGGGGATTAACCTGGTGGCGATCCCTGTTGACAACAAACAGTGGGATGCGGCGCCGGAGGCAGTGCTCGCGGATGTATCCGGTGCCAAGCCGCAGGAACAGGTCCGCTTGGGTGCCGACGATCACACCAAGACCTACTTCATTAAGACGAGCGAAGGCAACGCTGGTGTCCTCCAGCTCACGCCGCGGAAGGACTCCGACCTCGTCGAAGTCCGCTGGAGATTCGCCCAGGCCGGTCTGGGACGGGCGGCCGTCCTCGCCAACACAAACCAGGGACCGTTTGTGGCCTTCGGCCGAGTCACCGATGAGCAAGGCCGGCCGATGGAAGGCGTGGAGGTACGGGCCAATTGTGGCATTGGGACCCTGTTCCCAACCGGGAGAACAAACAGTGATTCCAATGGTGTCTATCGCGTGGCGTTTGGACCCGGGTTTCTCATGAACCGGGACGACACGCACCCATTCGGTGTCGGTTTTCAGGTTGCGACGATTTCGGCGACGACACCAGGCTACTTCGACCAGAACTTGGGGCGCCAGGGTAACCTGGCTATGACTGACCGGGCCACGGTGGGCGACGAAGCGAAGCGGTTCTCCGGCCTCGTGAAGCCACACGAACCCTATCACCTCGACTTCGTGCTCGCGCCTTCGGCGACGGTGACCGGCTGGCTGGTGGACGAGCAGGAGCGCCCGATCGCAGGCCAGCGGCTCTATCTCAGCGGCGAGGAGTTGCCCCCCTCTCAAAGCGTGCTGGCCAGCAGCAACACGGACAGCGAGGGCCGATTCCAGTTCGACCAGGTCCCCACATCCCACTCGTGGTGGTTGAGCTTGACCGACAGCCAGACCGGGCAGGAAGTGGTGACACAGTCCATGACGTTCCCAGTGGCCGGGGAACATCAAGTCAAGTTACGCTGCAGCAGGGAGGCCGGCACGGGGAAGAATGCTCTGGGACTGACGACCGTTGGCCCGCAGAGCGTAGGACGCCATTGGGCTCGATTGGTCGTGGGTCACGACCAGCTAACCTTCGAAGGCCAGGAGACGACTTGGGAACAACTCCCGGACTTGCTGGACCAGGTGCCGAATCGGAAGGCCACGACATTGGCATTGGCCGCCGCATCGAACGAAGTGTGGTCGAACGATCAACTCCACGTTGTTATGGGCCGAGGAGCTGAGTTGGCCCGGCAGCACGGCTTTGGAGATTACGTGGGCTACCTGGGCAAATACCCGTTGGGATCGAAAGGAGCCCCCAGCTTCGTTCTTCCGGTAAATGTGTACGGACCCAGGTCGGCCACAAAGAGCACCCAGTTCCGCCAGTCGAGCGGGAAAGAGCCACGCGATGAAGTCGCTGCGGTGGCTCCCGTCGCAAGGCGCTTGCCGCAAGCGGCCAATACCGCCGATCTCTGGGAACAAATCGCGCAGCGCAAAGACAATGAACTCCGCGCCAAGGCCCTGGCGCAGTTGGGCGCTGAAAGGGATGGGCCTCCCGTTGAAGGCGCGCAAGGCCCTTCAGCCGCGCCGGTCCGCAGTCCGCCTGCTGAAGGCAAACCGACTGCGGCGGTGGGTGTGGTCCTCACAGTCGCTAAAGACGGCGGTGGCCAGTTCACTTCGATCCAAGCCGCTATCGACGCTGCTCCCGCCGGGGCGGATGTCCGCGTTGGGCCGGGGATCTACGAGGAGAATGTCCTCCTGACCAAGCTCTGGGACTCGTTAATCGCCGCGGTCTGGGGAAATGGCATCGTGCTGGGCGAGCGCGATCGGCCTCCTTCCAGCGCGCGGATCCGGAACTGCGACATCCGCAACTGCCACCACGTCGGCATTTGGATCTACTATCGCAATGACGACGTGCGTGTCGAAGGTTGTCGCGTGTCGGGTGCGGCCTGGCACGGCATCCGGTACGGCAGCTCCCCGCAGATCGTGGGCAATCTGATTTTCGGAAATGCCCGTTCCGGCATCTATGCCGAGGGCAAGACCGCGGCCACCGTCCGAGGGAATGTATTTTTTCGCAACGAAATGGACGCCATCTCCTGTTGGTATGAGAACCGCGACCGCATCGAGGAGAACACGTTCGTGGACAACCTGCGCGAGGGGATCAGGGTGCTGGGCGCTTCGGCGCCGCTGATTCGCAACAATATATTCGTGGGCCATCCCCAGGCCATCCTGGCTGGACAGATCAACGCGAAAGGACCCACAGCGCAGGCCGTGGGCGAACCGCGCCTGGAGCACAACCTGTTTTGGAACAACCAGACCAACTGGATCCGCCGGCTTCCAACCGCCGCAGGCGCTTCCCCTCAGGTCGAGGTGATGGAACTGGGCGAGCTGACACGCAGCCTGATCGCCGATCCGCGCTTGGTGAACCCAGGCGCCCAGGATTTTGCGCTGGCGGCTGACTCGCCCGCCCGCCGACTCCAGGTGGGCGTCGCCGATCCCAAGCCGATCGCCAGTCCCTGGCCGTTGCAGCCGGAGGAGAAGGCGATGATCCCCGAAGGTGACACGCGCGACAGCCAGCAGTGGAAAGCGCCGGACGCCAGCGCCGCGGCTCGCCTTAGGTCATCTGCCGCGGCTGTGCCCTGACAAAATCGCCCCAGTCTGCGCCTGAAAAGGCCGACCTGGTGGATTGGCGTTCATTCGGGCTTCGTGATGTCCGCGGAATTGTCCGTCGGCGCCGGAGTTTCTGCGTCCGAACTTGAGTTCTCGCCCGGCGGGACGACTGGTTGGACGGTCTTCGGATACTTGAAGTAGAGCCAATTGCCCAGCGGCACCAGCATCGCGGCGGCCAGCACACCGGCGATTACGTCCACGGCATAATGGAAGCGGCAGTAAATGGTGGCCAGGCACAGCAGCACGGCCACCACCAGATGCAGCAGGCGGATCCGGCGGAGATAGAGGAATGAGAACCAGACGGTGGACAAGGCGACGGCGACGTGGCTGCTGGGAAAGGCGGCGCCCGGGGCTTCGAAGATGCGATAGATCCAGGTCATGAGCTGGTAGAACGGGCCCGTTTGGATGGCTGGGGGGTAAGGCGGGACGATGGCTGGTTGCACGTCGTCCGGCAGGCGGTACTCCGTGATTTCGCGCAGGAAAATGCGCGGCCCCATGACGGGCGTGAAGATGTAGGCGAGGTAACAGAGATAAAAGACGAACGAGACCACCGACACGTAGTGGAAGAACTGTTGGCGGCTGCGACGGAACAGGGCCAGACCGACCCCGACGATCATGGCGTAGTAGGAAAAGTAAGCGGCATAGAACAGCTCACTCACCCACAGGTACGGCAGCCACGGCATCGCCTCCAGGCTGGGTTGCACGCCAAACACACGCCCTTCCAGCCGGATGAAAAAAGGGTCGAGATAACCCGACACGAACATCTGGTTCAGCTCGCCGGTCTCACGATAGAAACCCGTGTAGAGCAGCACCGGGTAAAAGTGCCGGAGGAAATCCAGGAGCCAGCCGGTCCTTCGCGTCGCGTGAAACCGGATCAGGAGGTGAACCAGGCTGATGCCGATCACGTGCGCCACGATCAGCAGCGGCCACAGCGGCACCCGGTCCCCGTGAAAGAGAAGCACCAGCACGCCCACCAGCATCAGGTAGCCTTGGGTGACGTAGTCGATGAAGGTGTAATGCTTCATGCGGCCATCCGCCAGAGATGATCGGACCGACGGCGGTTCGGGTTCATCGGAGCCAATGGTGTTCCCGATACCATTCGAGCGTCGCCGCCACGCCGCTGCGGAGCAAAGTTGGACAGCTCAAGCCCAGTTCCTGGTGGAGCCGCCGCACATCACACACCCAGCCCGGCGCGCATAGTTCGGGGTATTTCTGGCGGCTCAGAATTCCTGGCTTGCCGGTCAGCAAACTCAGGGCCTCCTGCGCCAAACAGATCGGCCACAGCAGGGCCGCAGGCAGCGGTGGGGAGAAGGGATGGCGGTCCATCTGCCGCGCGATCTCCAGCGTCAGGGCCGCATTCGTGACCGTTTCGGGCGCGGCGACATTGTAGGTCCGCCCCGCGGCGGCGGGGTGGGTCAGACAGGCCACGGTCACTTCCGCCAGGTCCTTGACGAACACGAGGCTCAAGGCCTGACGGCCGCCACCGAAACGCGGGCAGAAACCCGCCCGCACGGCCTTGTAGAGCTGGAGGAAATCCGTGTCCCGGGGCCCATACACCCCGGGTGGACGCAGGATCACGAACTGGGTTTTACAGTGCGCCTGGACTTCCTGTTCGGCGGCCAGTTTGGTCTTGCCGTACTCGGTGACCGGTTGGGGCGGATCCTCTTCGCGCGCCGGGGCGTCAGGTGTGGCGGGATGCGACGCGGCGAGGCTCGAGATCAGTACGAAACGCTGGATCCGGTCCGCCTGGAGGTTGACTGCGGCGACCAGGTGACGCGTGCCCAGGTGATTCGTCTCCCGGAATTCGTCCAGCCGGCGTGCCCTGGTGCGGCCCGCACAGTGGATGACGTGGGTGACTTCGCGCAAGGCCGGCGGCAGGCTGGCCGGTTCCGTGACGGACCCGAAACGGACCTCCACGTCCGACAGGTGGGCGCGGATGAACTCCTGGTGGCTGGTGGGGCGGAGGAGAATGACGGCGGGGATGGCTCGGGCACAGAGGCTATCGAGAAGGTGGCTGCCGACAAATCCGTTTGCCCCAGTGAGCAGAACTTTCATTGGTTTGACTCCCAACCGGCATCACGCCGGACCCGTGCGGCGTCCCTGGTTGTCGCCCGCGGCTAGATCAAGCCGAGCTGCCTGCCCACTTTGCCGAGCTTATCCAATGCGAAGTCGATCTGGCGGTCCGTATGCGTGGCCATGAGGCTGATGCGGATCAGTTCCATGCCCGGCGGCACGCCCGGCGAGACCACCGGGTTCACAAACACGCCCTCTTCCTCCAGCCGTTTGCACAGCTTGAAGGTGACGAGCAGGTCGCGGCAATAGACCGGCAGGATGGGCGTTTGCGAGTCGCCCAGATCGAACCCCAGCGCCGCCAGACCCGCCTTCATCCGCGCCGTGTTGCGCCACAGATTGGCGATGCGCTCCGGTTCCTGGAGCATGATCTGGAGCGCGGCCAGCACAGCGGCCGCGTTGGCCGGGCTCATGCTGGCGCTGAAAATCAGGGCCTTGGAGTGATGCTTGAGGTACTCGATGGTGGCCGCGTCCGCCCCGATAAAGCCGCCCAGGCTCGCCAGGGATTTGCTGAAGGTGCCCATAATCAGGTGCACCTGGTCCGTGAGGCCAAAATGATTGGCGGTCCCGGCCCCGCCCTCGCCCAGCACGCCAATCGCGTGCGCGTCGTCCACCATCACCGCGGCGTTGTATTGGCTGGCCAGGCCGCACAGCTCCGGCAACTGGATGATGTCGCCTTCCATGCTGAACACGCCGTCCACCACGATGAGTTTGCCGGCTTCCGGCGGGATTTTCTGAAGCCGCTTCTCCAGGGCCGACATGTCTTTGTGAGCGAAACGAATGAACTCGCCCGGCGACAGCAGGCATCCTTCCACGATACTGGCGTGGTCGCTCTTGTCGGCCAGGATATACTCGCCTTTGCCGACCATCGCGCTAATGACCCCGAGGTTGACCTGGAAGCCGGTGCTGTAGAGGAGCACGGCTTCTTTTTTGACCAGGCGCGCCAGGGCCTGCTCCAGCTCCAGGTGAATGTCCAGCGTCCCGTTCAGAAAGCGGGAACCGGCGCAGCCGGTGCCGTATTTCTCGACCGCGGCCTTGGCGGCCTCTTTGATCTTGGGATGATTGGTGAGTCCCAGGTAGCTGTTCGAGCCCAACATCAGGACCTGCTTGCCGTTGATCAGGACTTCGGTGTCCTGGGCGGACGAGATGGTGCGAAAGTACGGATAAAGCCCCAGGGCCCGGAGCTGCGCGACGGTCGTGAAGTTGCGGCTCTTGCGGAACAACGGCAGCGGCCCCGGAGCGGATCCCGGCTTCGGGGAGCGGACGCTCTTGGCCTTGGCGACCAGGCTGGCGGCGCGGGCCTTGTGCGTTGGTCCAGGCAGTTTGCTGGGCGGTTGTTCGAGCGTATGCGTAAGGTCATCGCGATTCATAAGGGAAATGGATTGCATTCCACATCACGTCAGCCAGTGCAGCCTGCTGCAGCAGGTAAAACCAGTCGCGTCCGGCGCAGTCCCCACGGGCGGCCGCGCAAACCACCACCGTATTCCGCCACACCGTGCGCGGCGGCTGGCGAACCGGGTGACCGGGAGTCGGAATGGCTGTCCCCCAGCCCCCCTTCGTGGGCCAGACGCCAGGATCGCCGGTCATGGGGCTACACGGCTCCACCGCGATCACAAAAGGGTTGCACGGCCATTCTTCCGGAAAATAACACTTACTCAACGTTCCACGCCCAAAGCCTCAGTTCAAAGCCCTTCCCCTGTCAAGCGTTTTGACGGCCTCGCCCGCGCCCAGCCGGTGCCACGGACCAGTCCCGCCGACTTGCGAAGAGCCGGAGCCTTTGCCCTCGTCGCCCGACAAACGGAGCGGCCTCGGCTCAGGCGATTCGCCACTCAGTTTTGATTTCAAACCGGTCCGGCAACGTCCATACTGCCGTGACTGCGAGCGCAGCGGTTGGGCGCGACGAGAGCCTCCAACCAGATCAGACCGAGAAAAGAGCCTTTATGGACCGAAGAACTTTTCTGAAAACCACCGGCACGAGCGCCACCTGGCTCATGACCCGTCCTGCTTGGGCGGCCGAGGGACAGGCCTCCGCCCTGAGCAACGATGAGATCCTGGCCCGGGCCAAAGAGCGCATCGACCAACACCGCAAAGCGGCGGGGGTAATCACCCTGCGCGGGGCCAACGGCAAACCTGTCCCGGGCGCGGCGGTGCAGGTCGAACAACTCCGACACGACTTCCTGTTCGGCTGCAACTTCTTCATGTTCGCCCGCCTCAAAGACGCCGAGCGCGAAGCGCAGTACCGCCAGCGCTTCGGCGCCCTGCTCAACTACGCCACGCTCGGGTTCTACTGGCCCTTCTATGAACCGGCGCGCGGCCAACCGATCTACGCTTACACGGACCAGGTCGTGGACTGGTGCCGCCAGCACGGCATCATCTGCAAGGGCCATCCGCTGGTCTGGGATTTCGCCGACCCGAAGTGGTTGCCGCAGGACTTCGCCGAGATTCGCCAGCTCTCCCATTCCCGCGTGCGCGAGATCGTGGCCCGCTTCAAAGGCCGCATCGACCTCTGGGACGTGGTCAATGAACCGACGCATCTGGGCCGGTTTAACACCCGGATGGGCCAGTGGGCCATGTCGCTGGGCGCAGTGCCCTATGTGATCGAGCACCTGAAGATCGCCCGTGCTGCCAACCCTCAGGCTGCCCTCCTCGTCAACGACTACCGCACCGATCCGCCGTTCTACAAAATCCTGGACAGCCTCCGGGCGGACGGGAAACTGTTCTTCGACACCATCGGTATCCAGAGTCACATGCATGGTGGGGGCTGGCCGCTGGCGCGCGTCTGGGAGGTCTGTGACACCTTCGCCAGGTTCGGCGTGCCGATCCACTTCACGGAAACCACCATCGTCAGCGGCCCGCGCAAAGGCCCTGGTGAGAATTGGGGTCCGACAACGCCCGAGGACGAGGCGAGGCAGGCCGACTACGTGCCCAGGTTCTACGCCGCGCTCTTCGCTCATCCCGCGGTGCAGGGGCTGACCTGGTGGGACTTCTCGGACGAAGGCGCCTGGCAGCGCGCGGCCGCCGGCCTGGTGCGCAAAGACATGTCGCCCAAACCCGTTTATGAGCGGCTGATGGCGCTCATCAAGGGCGAGTGGTGGACGAAGACCGAAGGGCGCACGGACGCCAAGGGCGAGTTCGCCGCCAGAGCGTTTTACGGCACTCACCGGCTCGCCGCGAAGCTTGCGAATGGTCAAACCGTTACGAAAGAGGTGCACTGGGCGCGCGGGCAAACCAATCGCTTTGAGCTGGTGGCGTAGAAGGGCGCCTGTGGTCTTGTGGCGAAGGTCAGTCCTGGCCGGCCTCGCTTTTGTTTTGTCAAACCTGTTGCCCTCCGGTAGGAGAATGACCGTGCCTGAGAAAGCTCCAGCCAGCACAAAGGCTGCGCACGCCTTTAGATGATAACGCAACTTACCATCAGGAACTTCAAACGTTTTGAAAAAGCCGAAATCGAGCTCGGCGCGCCGGTCGCGTTTGTTGGGCCGAACAATTCAGGTAAAACCACGGCGCTTCAGGCCTTGGCACTCTCAGACCTATGAAAAGATTGATGATCCTTCTCACCATCTGGAGCCTCAACGCGACAGGCGTTGCCCTCGCCGCGCCCTGCCCCGATCGTTTCGTCTGGGTCTTTGGCTGGGGCCTCGGCAAAGAAAGCGACGTGGCCGGGATCACCCAGGTGCTCGATACCGCCGCTCAGCACGGCATCAATGGCGCTATGGCCTCCTTCGGCCTGGACACGCTCTGCAAGCACGACGCGGAGTTCTTCCGCCGCTTGGAGGCGGTGCAACGCGCCTGCGAACGCGACCACATCGAACTCATCCCCGCGGTCTTCTCCATCGGCTACGGCGGCGGCATTCTCTCGCATGACCGCAATCTCGCTGAGGGCCTCCCGGTCGTGGATGCGCCGATCGTCGTCAAGGGCGGCGAGGCGCGGTTCGTGCCGGATGACTCCGTGCGCCTGGCCAACGGGAGCTTCGAGGATTTCATCGAGAACAAGTTCAAAGGCTACAGTTTCCACGATCAGCCGGGCGAAATCAGTTTCGTGGACACGCAGCTCAAGCACACTGGCAGCGCATCACTGCGCATGGAGAACTTCACCGCCAACCCATACGGCCACGGGCGCATTAGCCAGGACGTGCATGTCAAAGCCCATCGTTGCTACCGGGTCAGCGTGTGGGTAAAGACCGAGGGCTTGCGGCCTGCCAACGCCTTCCGCCTCCTCGCCCTGGTCGGCGACCGCGACATCGCCCCGCGCGAGTTTAACCTGCCTCCGACGACGGATTGGCGCCGGCTGACGATGGTCTTCAACTCGCTCGCTAACGAGCGCGTGCGCCTCTACGCCGGCGTCTGGGGCGGTCAGGCAGGCAAGTTCTGGCTCGACGACTGGAGCATCGAAGAGGTCGGCCCCATCAATGTGCTCCGCCGGCCCGGCACGCCCGTCACCGTGCGCAGCGAAGACGGCACGACGACCTATACCGAGGGCCAGGACTACGCGCCGTTGCGGGATCCAAACTTGAATCCCTACCGCGTCGAGGGCGAGGCGCTGGCCTTGAAGGTCCTGCCCGGGAGCCGGATCAAGGACGGTTCTCGGCTCCGCGTAAGCTGGTATCACGCGATGCTCATCCACGATTCGCAGGTGACGGTCTGCATGGGCGAGCCGGCGGTTTACGAGATCATGGACCACGAGATGAAGCTGCTGGCCGAGCGGCTCCATCCGCGCCGCGTGATGCTGAACATGGACGAGGTCCGCATGGGCGGCACCTGCAAGGCCTGCGCCGGCCGCAATATGGGCGAGTTGCTCGGCGAATGCGTCACGAAACAGGCGCAGATCATCCGCCGCTACGCCCCCGGCGCTGAGGTCTATGTCTGGTCCGACATGTTTGATCCGAACCACAACGCGCATGGCAAATACTACCTCGTCGAAGGCGACTACACCGGCTCCTGGAACCATGTGCCCAAGGACCTCGTCATGGCGGTTTGGGGCGGGGAACCTCGTGGGAAGAGCCTGCGCTTCTTTGCCGAACAAGGCTTTCGCACGCTCGTGGCCTGCTACTACGATGCCGACGACCTTAAGGACGTAAAGGGGTGGCTGGACCTTGCCCGCCCAATCCCCAACGTGCGGGGATTCATGTACACGCCCTGGCAGCGCAAATACGCCCTCCTGCCCGCCTTCGGCGACCTGCTGAAACAAGAATGAAAACTCCCATCCGTCCCCTCATCCTTGCCGCCGTTCTGGCCGGCTCGTGCGCGGGTCTGCCTTGGACAGTGTCGGCTGCCGATCCTCAACTCCCCATCCCTTCCCCGACGGACCTTCTCGCCACGCTCCGGAAGCAGCATCCGCGTTTGCTGGCAGGCACAGAGGACTTCACCCGCCTCAAACACCAGGTGACCGACATCCCCATCCTGAAAGAATGGCACGAGAAACTGACCAGCCGCGCCCAACGCATCCTCACCGACCCGCCCTCGCGCTACGAAATCCCGGACGGCCTGCGCCTGCTCAGCACCAGCCGCCGCGTGCTGGACCGAATCTACACCCTGGCGTTGCTCTATCGCCTCGACGGCGACCAACGCTACACCGAGCGCGCCTGGAAAGAACTGGACGCCGCCGCGAATTTCCCTGACTGGAACCCGCGCCACTTCCTGGACACCGCCGAGATGACGCACGCCTTCGCCATTGCCTACGATTGGCTCTACGAAGTGTGGACCAAAGAACAACGCGCCGCGCTCCGCGCCGCGATGATCGAGAAGGGCCTCAAACCGGCCCTCGCTTCCTACCGCGGCGAGTCGAGTTACGGCTGGTGGGTGAAGGCCCATCACAACTGGAACCAGGTCTGCAACGGCGGCATCGGCATGGGCGCCCTGGCCATCGGCGATGAAGAGCCGGCCCTCGCCGGCGAAATCCTGCACACCGGCTTGCAGTCGCTCCAACTGCCGATGCGCGAGTTCGCCCCGGACGGCGCCTGGAACGAAGGACCGGGCTACTGGAACTACGCCACGACCTACAACGTCGTCATCCTCGCCGCCCTGAAGACCGCCCTGGGCACCGACTTCGGTCTCCCGCGGATTCCGGGTTTCGCCGAAGCCGGCACCTTCCCCATGTACCTCACTGGCCCATTGGGACGCACCTTCAACTACGCCGACGGCGGCGACGGCACCATCCGTGCCCCGCACATGTTCTGGCTGGCACGGGAGTTCGATCGGCCCGCTTACGCGCGCTATCAGCGCCCCATCGCCACGCCCCACCCGTTGGATTTGCTCTGGTTCGATCCGCGGCTGGACCTGACAAAACCCACCGATCTGCCGCTCGACAAGTGCTTCCGCGGCGTCGAGGTCGCGACCTTCCGCAGTGCCTGGGACAATCGCGACGCGGTGTTCGCCGGGTTCAAGGCCGGCGACAACAAGGCCAACCACAGCAATCTTGATCTCGGGACGTTCGTGCTCGATGCGCTGGACGTGCGCTGGGCGATAGATTTGGGCGCCGACGACTACAATCTGCCCGGTTACTTCGGCAAACAGCGCTGGACCTACTACCGCATGCGGGCCGAAGGCCACAACACCCTGGTTCTCAATCCGGCCGCCGAGCCCGACCAGGACCCCGCGGCGGCGGCGCGCATCGTCCGCTACGACGCCAAACCGGACCGCGCCTTCGCCATCGCGGATCTCACGTCGGCGTACGCGAAGCAGGCGCGCAAGGTGACGCGTGAGCTCGCCCTGCTCCAACGACAACACGTGCTCGTGCAGGACGAAGTCCAAAGCGACACCCCGGCCGAGGTCTGGTGGTTCCTCCATACGCCGGCGCAGATCACCGGGAGCGCCGACGCCAGGTTAGCAATTCTGAGCAAGGGCGACAAGAAGCTCCAGGCGCGTCTCATCTCACCGCCCACGGCGACGTTCATCGTGATGGACGCCCAGCCTTTGCCTGGATCGCCCCATCCCGAAGGGCAAAACCAGAACCGGGGCGTGCGGAAGCTGGCCATCCACTTGACGAACGTCAGTAACCTGCGGCTGGTCGTATCGTTCTCACCGTTGAAAGAAGGCCAGGATGAGGCCGGGTCACTCCCAAGCATCGTAGCCTTGCAGAACTGGTAGCTCACAAACCGGAGATCGCAACGGTCCGGCACTGTTTTCCATGAGACGCTATGAACCGGATGTCGGCGGTGCGGTGGCGGCCCTTGCGCGCGAGTCGTGGCTATGAAAACTCCGCCCAACATCGGCGCGGCGTTTGAACAGACCTTCGTCGTCGAGCAGCCGCATCTGATCGACTTTGCCGGCGACAGTCTGCCGGCGGTGCTTTGCACGCCGGCATTGGTCGGGTTTCTCGAAAACACCGCCCGCCGGGCGCTGATGCCCTTTCTGGACCCGACCGAACAGACGGTGGGCACTGAGATCGAATTGCGGCACCTGGCGCCGACGCCGCTAGGCGAGACAGTGACCTGCCGCGCTCGTGTCATCGGAGTCGAAGGCTCGAGAATCACCCTGCAGGTCGAGGCACGCGATGAACACGAGTTGATCGCCCGCGGCCTGCACACCCGCCACGTGATCCTGGTGGAACGCTTTGCCCGAGTCGTCCAGCGCAAGACCGCGCCGCAGGATTGACAACCTCGCTGGTGCGATTAGAAGCAAAGCCATGAACCACGACTCGGAATCCCGGCAAACGCGCCGCGCGGCCCGGCCTAGGAGGATCTCCCCCAAATTCCCGCTGATTCTGGCCGTCGTGCTCGCGACGGTTTGCACCCTGCCCGCCGCCGAATCACGCGACCGCTTCGGCGGATGGGGCGGTGTGCGCGGCAAAGCCACCGCCTTCTTCCACACCGAGCAGATCGACGGCGTGTGGTGGCTCATCACACCCGAGGGCAACGCCTTCTTCTCCAAGGCCGCCAATCACATCAACTACAATGGCGATGCCGCTCCCGCCTTGGGCTGCGCGCCGCAGGAGGCCGTCGAGGCCATGGCCGAGTTTATCGATGTGGTTTCGTTCAACAACTACGGCTTTACCCCGCCCGCCGAACAATTGCGCAAGCTGCACGCGGCTACCGGCAAGCCCGTCATGCTGACCGAGTTTTCGTTCAAGGCGAAGGACTCCGGCCTGCCCAATACCAAAGGCGCCGGCCAGCCCGTGGCTACGCAGCAGGATCGCGCGGAGCATTTCGACCGCTACGTAAGCGGGTTGGCGAACATGCCATTCCTGGTCGGCTACCACTGGTTCCAGTACTTCGACCAGCCGGCGGAGGGCCGCTTCGACGGCGAGGAGCGCGCACAGCCTTAACCTGTAAACCAACCGAAACCCGAGATGAAAACCTGGCCCATTACCCTGCTGGTGACACTCGCGCTGGGCGTCAATGCGTCCGCGCATTTGACCCTCGGCGCCAACGGACAGAGCCGCTACCGGATCGTCCTGCCGGCGCATGCGATCCCGTCCGAGCGCTATGCGGCGGAGGAACTCCAACACTACCTCGAGCAGATGACGGGCGCGCGTCTGCCCATCGTCACCGACGCCGCGCCCCGCACCGCCTGCGAAATCCTCCTCGGCAACAACGCGCATCTGCGCCCGCTCCGACTCCGGGTCAACGCCGACGTGCTCGGCACCGACGGGTTTGCGCTCCGCACCCGGGGTCGGACCCTCATCATTGCCGGCAGCGGGCCTCGCGGCACGCTCAACGGCGTCTATGGCTTGCTCGAAGGGAAGCTGGGCGTCCGGTGGTTCACACCCGAACTCGAAGTGGTTCCCCGACGCGACCGGCTCGTTCTGCCGGAACTGAACGAGACCCAGGTTCCCCCCTTGGAGAACCGCGAGGTCTTTTGGAGTGAGATCATGCACGATCCCGATTTCGCGGCGCGCCATCGCCTCAACGGCAACAGCTACCCCCTCACCGAGAAACACGGCGGACGTTTCGCGGTCTATTTCCCGTTCGTGCACAGCTTCGACCTGATGATCCCGCCCGACCTGTTCAAGGAACACCCTGAATACTTCCCGTTCTTCGACGGCAAACGCCAGAGCGGCTACGTGCAACGCTGCCTCTCCAACCCCGACGTGCTGCGCCTCGCCACCGAGCGGGTCCGCCAATGGATCAAGGACCATCCGGAAGCCACCATCATCAGCGTCTCCCAGAACGACACCTTCAAGGAATGCCGCTGCGAACAATGCAAGGCCTTGGACGACGCCGAAGGCACCCCGGCGGCCTCGCTCATTCGCTTTGTCAACGCCATCGCCGAGGCCATCGAGAAGGACCACCCCAACGTGCGCATCGACACGCTCGCGTACCAATACACGCGCAAGCCACCAACAACCCTGCGGCCCCGTCATAACGTCATCATCCGCCTCTGCTCAATCGAGTGTTGTTTCGCCCACCCGCTTGAGACCTGTCCGTCGGAGGCCAACCGGAAGTTTCGGGGCGACATTGTCGCGTGGCAACCGGTGGCGCCGTTGCTCTACGTTTGGGACTACACGCCCAACTTCGCCCACTACCAGCAACCGTTCCCCAACTTCGACGCGCTCCAGACCAACGTGCAGTTCTTCGTGAAACACGGCGTCAAGGGCTTGTTTGAACAGGGCAACTACTCCGCCGGCGGCCACGGCGAAATGGAGCCCTTGCGGGCCTACCTCCTGGCCAAGCTGCTCTGGAACCCGGACACCGACGTGCAGAAGCACACCGACGAGTTCCTGCATGCCTACTATGGCCGTGCGGCCGACAAGATCCGGGCTTACCTCGAGCTCGCCCACCGCCAGGTGCGCGGCCAGGATTGCCACGCCCACATCTTCGACAGCCCCAAAGCCTGCTACCTGAACGACGAACTGATCACCGGCGGGGAGCGCCTCCTCGACCAGGCCGAACAGATGGCCGACAGTGACGCCGTCCGGTTCCGGGTGCAAGTGGCGCGCCTGCCGATCTGGTACGTGAAGCTCGCGACCAACCGCGTGACCGGCGAGGCGCGCACCGGCTTGTTGCGCCGTTTCCTCCTGGTGGCCCGCAAGGCCGGCGTCTCGAACATCAGCGAAGGGAAATCGCTCGCGGATTGGGCAAAGAGTATGGGTGCGGAGTGATCCCAATCCGCGATCGCAATGGGACTGACCATGCGTTGCGACCTTGAACCTCGTTCGGTGGGCGGAGTTACACAACGGGGCGGAGCCGCAATCAAAGCCGGTAGGGCGAGACTCCGTCGAGCCCTGGAATCTCGCGCGCTCGGGGAAGTCAGGGCTCGACGGAGTCTCGCCCTACCAATGGAGCAAAAACTGGCCGATGTCGCTACAGGCTGAAACCGGGTGAAAAGGAAGAAGGTAGAGGTGCAAATGAAAAAGCCTCTTTGCGGATTAGCCGTTGCGTTGCTGGTGACCAGTGCGGTGGTGCCCCAGGTCGTGATCGAATCGCTGGACCGGAACGGCAACCTGACCTGGACCAACTCGGTAAGCAACGCGACTTATCGGGTGGAGTGGACCTCCTCGCCCACCGGCGTGTGGCAGGATTTCAATGCCCTGACCAACCTCCTTTCCCTCCACGCCACCAGCACCGTGGTGACCGTCCAGGTGCCCATGCTCTATCGCGTAGTGTGGACCGACGCCCCGCCGCCCGATCCGGCGGGGCAATGGCGATATTCAGCGTATGATCTGGCCGGTAACACGCTCTATGCGACCGGACGCATTTCCCTCTGGTGGACCAACGTGGCGTGGATGACCAACAAGACGATCTGGGGAAACTGGGAGTTCGAGAATGTGGGCAAGGTGCCAGTGGCGGTTCACCCATTCGGCCATGGCCAACTGGGTGCCTGGGGATATACTGGGGGTGACTTTCTGACTTTGATGACGGCGGATGCCTTTGACGACAACCTTTACCTATACGGCTCACTTTCTGGAAACACGTACCGCGGCGATTGGGAGTGGATTGGCTGGGGGGTACTGGGGCGCGGGAAGTTCGCAGCGGAGAAGATTCCCGGAGGAAGGTAGGCCTTCTGGGATCAGGTAGAGCTTTGGGGTCAGATCTCAACATTCAACATCTGGCAGGCACACGCCTCGTCGAGTGTCTGCCACGCCTGGCACCAAGGCGTGTTTTTCTCCGTGCCATCGCCGGGCGAAGTGCGTACGCTCGCGCCCCATGAAAGTCCTTTTGGCATTGTGTACCCTTGGCGCGGCCCTGGCTTGTCACGCCGCCGAGACGGTTTGGCTTTCTTCGCTGGACCTCAGCAAAATGCGGCAAGGCTACGGCAAGCCGCAGGTGGACCGCTCGATCCGCGAAAAGCCGCTCGCCATCGCCGGACAGAAGTTCGAGCACGGCGTCGGCACCCACGCGAACAGCGTGCTTTGGATCAACCTCGCCGGCGGCTCCGACCGGTTTCTCGCCTCGGTCGGCCTGGACGACGCCGCCAACGGACCCGGCTCGGTGACCTTCCAAATCCTGGGCGACGGCAAGAGGCTCTGGGAATCCGGCGTGATGAAGCCGGGCCAGGCAGCGAAACCCGTGAACCTCGACCTAAAGGGCGTCCAGACGCTGCTGCTCCAGGTCGGCAACGCCGGCGACAGCATCGAGTTCGACCACGCGGATTGGGCGGACGCGCGGTTCATTGTCAGCGGCGCGAACCCGCAAGCCATTCGGAGTCCGCGCGAAGAGGCCGTGATCCTCACCCCCAAGCCGGGGCCCAAGCCACGCATCAACGGCCCGAAGGTCTGCGGCTCTCGGCCTGGCCATCCGTTTCTCTACCGCATTCCCGCGACCGGTGAGCGCCCCATCACGTTCGCGGCGCGAAACCTCCCCGCAGGACTGACGCTCGATCCTGCCACTGGACTTATCTCCGGCACGACTCCGAAACGCGGCGATTACGTCGTCACGTTGAAAGCGACAAACCGCCATGGCGCCGCACGGCGTCAACTCAAGATCGTCGCCGGCGACACGCTGGCGCTGACGCCGCCGATGGGCTGGAACCATTGGTACACCCATTACGACCGCATTACGGACCAACTCATGCGCCAAGCCGCTGATGTCATGGTCAGCAGCGGCATGGCCGACGTCGGCTATCAATACGTGGACATCGACGATTGCTGGATGAACGCGCCCAAACACGGTGATCCGTTGCGCGTCGGCCCGCTCCG
>Ga0315274_10004256_pt1 | contig 21097 bp, 23 predicted proteins | sample YL17G02_20_MG_FD_203700 | JGI IMG/M metagenome (GOLD analysis project Ga0315274, IMG submission 203700) | Sediment microbial communities from Yellowstone Lake, YNP, Wyoming, USA - YL17G02_20 | ecosystem: Environmental > Aquatic > Freshwater > Lake > Sediment | place: USA: Wyoming | collected...
AAAGTGCCTGCCCGCCCAACCCCTTATCGCAGAGTCGCTTGACCGCCAGCACGGCCCGCTCGTTGCCCACCACTTCGGCCCAGGTCTGAGGTCTGTAGCGTTCGTGGATCACGATGGGTTACTCCTTGCGGCCTTCATAAAGCTCAGGGAATCTCGCCCAGCCCGTTGTAACGAGGCGGCGCCACTGATGCGCAGCATCGCTCGAATCACGAAAGCCCGGCAGAATCGGATCGTCGTTTTGATCGCGCCGCATATCTCGCAGGTCTGCGGCCAGTTGCGCTCGACTGGAAGTTGCGGCCAGCGCTTCATCGTCGCACTGCTCGCACGACCGAGCGGCGCCCGGTTCGTCAACGGCTAGATGGTCGCGGGGCACTAGGCGGTCACATTGTCCGCATCGCACCCGTCGCAGCGCCGTCATGCTCCGCCTCACTTTCTCCGGCTCACGCCGGCCTGTAGGTCCGCGCCACAAGGCGCGGTAATACGAGCCGCATGTCCCATCTAAGATAGACCCAAACGCTACATCGGTCAAGTATAATCTCGGAATTATGCGACATTTTCAGCAGATTCGTGTAAAGCCACAATTGAATTTGTCAACTGTCAGTTGAATCGACGAAAGAAAGTGATAACAAAATGCCATTATCATTGACACAACCGCTCCCGACTTTGTATGGTGCGCGCAACCCGGCCATGCTTCGCAAGGAATGCACCTGAAAAGCGGGCGGAAACCCAGAGAAAACCAAGTCACGACCTCGGCCACGACGAGCAACCAGACAGATCGTACTCAGTGTTACAGCGTTACAAGCGGTTGAGGCATGCGATACTACTGTAAAGCGAGTAGAGCGAACGCTCTAACCCAAATGGACTAGAGCGAACGCTCTATAGCCAGGTCAGGCAGCGGCGAGCTTGCAAGCGCTTTACGAGTGCTTTCACCTGCTCCCAGAGCAGCGCACGCGCTCACATGCAACAGACTGTATAGACTGTAGCATAGGGCAGCGCTCAGCACGCTCGGGGCGAGGAGTAAATGAGAACGGGATCTCAAAAGGGGGCCCCAACACACGCGCACGCGCGAATCGGCCCCCACCGGTCGGGACCCCGCCGCCCCAGCGCTTAACCCTCTCTCGAGCAAATTAGCCTCCGTCGGGTCATCCTGGTATTCTGCGTGGCCTGTAGGTGCCAAAGTGGAGCGCCAGTCGGGGGTAAACGCCATCCAGTGCTTAGGACTAGGTGGGCGGGGGTTCGTTCCATGTGAAACTGATAATGCACTTGCAATCTCAGTAGGGGTTCTGTATCTTTCTCGCCATGAAGCCGTTTCCGATGGGTAATGGGACGATCCAGGTACGGCCGCTTCGGGCTGGTGGCGGGTTCCCTGCGGTTTTTATCGTGGAAGTGCAGGACATAGCGCGGGGTTGGTGATGGCAGGTCTTCCTCAGAGTCAGACCCGTCTACCGAGCAGGTCCGAACCCAAGAAGCACTTCAAGGCTCGGTTGACGCTTTCGGGTGAATGGGAGGCATTTGTTGAACGGCGAGTGATGTATGCGCGGAGTTACACGCCGGTTCAAGCGTGGATCATGGCGATGCGGGAGTTCCCGCCGCCAACGGCTGATCCGGACGGATCGGCGGCGCGGATTGCCCGGACGGACAACGAAGCGAAGATGCTTCGGGTTCAGATGGCTCGGGACCGTCTGGAGGCGGGAGAGGCGGAACTGCCGACGGGTTCGTTGGATCGGATGCAGGTTTTTGCTCTTCTGGCGACACTCGCGGCGGAGAAGCCTGCCTGCACGATGATGGACGAGTTCGAGTGGGTGCGACGGAGCCTGTTGTTACCGGTTGATTATCTTGATCCGGAGACGATTCCGAGTGCTGCGGCGCTGGGCTGGCTCAAGAATTTGCAGGATGACGAGAAGGCGCGGTCGGATTTCTGGCGGATAGCCGGCAAGATCGTGCTCCAGACGTTGCAGACGCAGGCGGGGGTGCCGTTGGAGAGGGACCCGACCTCATCGGAAGCCGGCGGCAATGGTGAAGCTGCCACAACCGACGACGGGGTGGCGCGACTGAACGACCTGTTGGGCAACCGGGGGTCAACCAATGCGTAGGTGGCAACCAAGTGGCAGTCCGGGGGCGGTCGCGGCCGTACTAGCGCGCTGGCCGCACTACGGCGTAGTGCCGAAAGATGCTACGGCCAACGCGACTTGGCGCCGCGAGATCGCGAAAGCAACAGCCAACAGTCGATCAGCGCGCGCGCGGCTGGAACGGATGTGCGCGGACGACCTGCTGTTCTGGCTCAACACGTTTTGCAACGTCTACGAGCCGCGTGCGGTGTCCGAGACCGTGTTGCCGTTCGTCACCTGGGGGTTCCAGGACGAATGTTTCACCGCACTGGATGCGGAACTGACGGCCGAGAGCGACGTGGGGATCGAGAAGTCGCGCACGATGTCGGCGACCTGGATGGTGCTGGCGTTCTACGTGTGGCTCTTCCAATTCCGACCCTATATGGCACTCGGCATTACGTCGCGGGACAAGAACTGCGTTGATCGGCGGGGCGACCCGGACAGTTTGTTCTGGAAGATCGACTTCCTGATCGACCAACAACCGGAATGGCTCCAGTCGGACGTGCGATCCATTGGGATGAACCGCGAAAACCGCCGGACGCACGGGGCCATCTCGGGCGAAGAGGCGACCCCGGACATGTTCCGGTCGGGTCGCAGACGGTCGATCTTCATGGACGAGATAGGGGCATTTCAGCTGCGAGACGGCTATGCGGCGATGAACGCGACGCAGGCCGCCACGAATGTGCGCATCGCGGCCTCGACGCCGAAGGGCGCCGTGGGTGCGTTCTACGATGCCATGCACAGTGCGGATAGCACCGCTCTGGCGATGCGTCTCCACTGGCGCGACCACCCGTTATACAATCGGGGCCTGTATACCTTCGAGAACGGGCGGCTTGTCTACCTGGACTCGGCCTGTCAGTATCAGGCCAGTTATCCCTTCGTCACTGACGGGAAGGTCCGCAGTCCCTGGTATGACCGCGAGTGCAAGCGGCTGGGCGCCAATGACACCCTGATCTCCCAGGAACTGGACATCTGTTACCTGGGTTCAGGCTCCCCCTTCTTCGGCACCGCCCTTCTGGAGCGGGTATTCCATCGGGACGTGCGCGCTCCGTTAAAAATCGGCAATATCGAGACCGTGGGAAGCGGGGTGCGGTTCGTCGAGGATTCGCGCGGGTCTCTGCGACTCTGGCTCTACCCGGACCCGAGCGGAAATCCGCCGCACGACCGGGATTACGGCATGGGAATCGACGTGTCGGAAGGGACCGGCGCCACACCGTCCGTCGTGGCAATTGTGGACCGTCGGACGGCAGCGCAGGTCGGGGAGTATGCCGATGCACACGTCACGCCGGAGCGCTTCAGCGAGAAGGTGAAGCAACTTGGCGAGTGGTTCTGCGGCCCCAGCGGTCCGGCCTATGCCAAATGGGAATCGAACGGACCCGGTCGGCCGTTTGGAATACGTTTACGGGACTTGGGTTACGGGAATTGCTTTATGCGCATGGGCGCTCGGGGCTCGCGCTACCAGGGCAACGAGATCGCCGGCTGGGCCGCGACGCAGGCCGGCGTACGCGACATCCTGACGGAACTGCGCCGGGCCTTGGAGTCGGGGGACTACACCTTGCGATCGCAATATGCCTTAGACGATTGCCGGTTGATCGTGTACGCACCGGGCGGCATTGCGCACTTGCACGCCCTGGCGACCCGCGATCCCAGCGGGGCACGGGAGAACCATGCCGACTATGCCCGCGGCCATGCTCTGGCGTGGTCCATCGTGCGGCAGTTTCGGGACGATCCCGGCGCTGCGAAGCCTGAGGAGCCGGACATGTGCATCGCACGGCGCATGCGGATGTATGAGGACGCCCACAAGCCAACTATCGGACGACGGTGGATATAGAGGAGCAATCGTGCCGGACAACGAGATGCCGCCGCAGAAAGGCAACGGGAACCCGCCAACGAGGACCGTACACTTGACGACGGCCGCCGGGGCCGCCTTCCAGGGTCAACTCCAGGCGTTGTGCCAGCAAGCGGTGCTGCGCGACGGCGTGGCGCTCACCGAGATCTACGCCGGACTGCACATTGCGGCCCATGAGACGCTGCACGGGATTCGCAGCGCGCAGCTGGAAGACGCGGCCCGTCGGCAACAGCGGGAAGGCATCGCCATACCGACCGATGCGGCGGCGGTGGGTCGCATTTTGAAGCTGCACAACAAGGAATGTTGAATTGGCGGTCCAGGAAGTCAACCCGAAGAAGGGTCTGAGCCTCGCACGGTTGCGCCGGGCGATTCGCGCCAGTCAGGAGCAACTGGCGCCGTTTCGCCAGGAGGCCAACCGGCTGTTGGAAGAGATCGCCGGACCACGCTACGGTGCTAACTGCGCCGGCAAGCAAGCTTGCTCGTCTCAACCGTTCAACATCCTGGCGTTCGCCGCTCGGACCTACGCCCGCCAGATCGCGGCTCGCAACCCGCGAGTCAAGGTCTACGCCACGGACAAGCAGTACCGGCCGGTCGCGAACAGCCTCGAATTGGCCGTCAATCAGCGACTGCGCATCCTGGAGCTGGCCGAATCGGTACGGGCCTGCGCGTTCGACGCCCTGATCGGCGTGGGGATCACCAAGACGTACATGCGCAAGCGGCGCGGCCGGTCCGTGCTGGCCGTCGATTCCATCAGTCTGGCCGATTGGGTACACGACCCGGCCGCGACCCGCTGGGGAATGGATTCCGTCGGGTTCTGCGGCGACCGATACCGCGTCAGCCTGGAAGAGTTGCGCTCGAACCCGCGCGCCAAGCAGGACGTCGTGAAACGGCTGCGGCCAAGTCGCGGCCAGGTAATGGACAACACGAGCCCGCGACCCCAGGAGCTCACGGTCAGGACGGACGAAGAGGGAATCAACGACGACGTGGAGGTCTGGGACATCTTTCTGCCCCGGTTGCGTTTGATTCTGTGCCTGCCGGACCAGGATTTGGAAGCGCCGCTCATGGTGCTGCCCTATGATGGCCACCCGGAACAGGGACCGTACCATCTACTACGCTTCTTCCCCCTGTCCGACAACATTATGCCGGTCTGCCCATTGTCGCCATTGCTGGAGTTGCACACGGCAGTCAACGAGCTGCTGCAAAAGACGATCCGGCAATCCCGCCGACAGCGCGACCTGCTGGTCTGTGAGCAGGGCAGCGCCACGGACGCGGAACGCATCGTCAACTCGGTGGATGCCGACGTGTTGCCACTCCAGAACCCCGGCGGAGTGGGTGAGAAGCGGATCGGCGGACCGGACCAGGCGACCCTCTTCACCTTGCTCCAGTGCATGCAGTTGTTCAACAAGCTGGGCGGCAACATTGATGTGCTGGCGGGCCTGGGCAGCGGAGCGCCGACGCTGGGGCAGGACCAGTTGATGGCGACCAGTGCCAGCCAGATGGTCGCCGACATGGCTGAATCGGTCAGTCGGCTGGCCCGCCACGTAGTCGAGGACATTGCATACGACATCTTCACCGACCGCACGTTGAAGGAAATGGCGAGTCAGACCTTCGGACCCTTGAAGATCGACGATTTGCGCATCACCAATGAAAGTTTCCGGGGTGAGTTCTTTCAGTACGCGTTCGACGTCGAGCCGTACTCGATGCAGCATCAGACGCCGGCCCAGCAATTCGCCGCCCTGATGACGGTCTTCAACAACTTCGTCGCCCCCTATGCCCAGGTGCTGCAAGCGCAGGGCGGCGCGATCGACTTCCGGGCACTGTTGAAGCGCCTCGCCGACCTGACGGGGTTGCGCGATCTGGACGAGATCGTGCGGTTCGCCGAGTTGCCGACGGACACGATGCAGCAAAACGCCGGACCAGCGCCGCGGCCAGGTATTTCGCCAGCCGGCAACAACGGCAATGCCCCACAGGCGCCAGCGAGTGGTGGCGGCACGGCCGGCATGAACGATGTGATGTCGCGGTTGCTGGCAGGCGGCAACGTCCAGGACGGCGAGCGGCGGCGATTGATCCCGAGCGGAGTTGGATAGGGCAATGGCGATCATCTACAAGATCAACCACCGCACCGTGACTGAGGAGGAGTTCCGGCGCTTCCGGTGCCAGGGGGAACCGGGCATGGGTCGGGTGGCACCGGCCGGCAACTGGCCCAAGAAGTCGTGGGCGCTGGGTTGCCCGCGACACCAGATACCGGAGATGCGGGCGGCCTATGCGCGGGCGGGCATACCAACAGACTTCGACCCGGCAACGGGGGACATGAAGCTGACCGGCCGCCAACACCGCAACGCGATCCTGACCCTGTGGGGCAAGCACGATCTGGATGGCGGTTACGGAGACGAGTGATATGGCCAGGAAATGGATACAGAAAGCGATTAAACATCCCGGTGCCCTGCGCCGGACGCCGGGGACAAAGACCGGAACCAATATCCCGCGACTGACGTTGGAGTCCGCCGCGAAGAAGTCGGGCCTGACCGGAGCGCGGGCGCGCTTTGCCCCGACGCTGCGGAAAGTCGGGTCCCGGAAGAAGAGTTGAGACAGGAGTAGCGAACCGATGTCTAGTGCAACGTCTCCCGTACCTGCGGTTTCTATGCCGCCGCCGGATGTCAAATCCCCGGCCACCGTGCCCGTCGTGACAGTCGCGCCGCCCGCCTCCTCGGCCATGCCGCCATCCCCGGTCATTGCGCCGGACGTGAAGCAGCGCGCCCTAGAGGCCGGGTTCAGCGAAGCGGAGCTCACCCAAATGCCCCCGGAAGCCGTCGAGCGCGCCCTGGTCGCGTTTGACCGCCGGGCCTCGCAGATCGGCAAGAGTCTGTTGTCTGCACCGGCCCCACGTTCCCCGATGCCTGGAATCCCGAGACCCGATCCCGGCGCGCCGGGACGAGTCCCGACCCCCGCCACGGTTCCGGCGCCTGATGCTTTCGAGCAACGCCTGAGTCGCCTGCGGGAAACGGGCCACGAGACCGAGCTCGTCGAGACCTTGCGGGAGATGCGCAAGGGTGCCGACCCCCAGCGTTACGACGACACCCACCTGCGATACGCGATCATGGCGATGGGTCAGTCACTCGTCCAGCTTGGCGACATGCTGCTGACCGAACGGGCCAGCGCCGCGTTGGCCACGATGGGGCCTGACTTTGCCAATGTAACCCCGCAGGCCGTGAAGGAGACCTTCGCGGCGATGAACTATGGGCGGCAGGCCCAAGGTCTGCCTCCGTTGCCCCCCGAGCCGGCCGCCATCCGTCGCGTGGCGTGCATGTTGGCCGGCGAGACGTTGCACGCCAAAGTGCAAGACCAGGTCGCACAGCAGGAACGCGACGGGCTGGGACGTTTCCAGTCCGGCGGGTCCGGCCGCGCGGCCATTGACGACCGAAACGAAGAGCAACGGCGCCTCGAGACGGTGCGTGAGCAGCATCGCCGCATGGCCGGAGCCCCGGCGCCGTAGGAGTAAGCCGATATGGCACTACAAGCTGACCAAATCGCCGATCTCGTACAGGCCGCACGGCCGACCGAGATTCGCGACAAGTGGGTTGATGCCAGCCAGAAGAAGCAGAAGTATCACGCTCTGCCGCGTCTGCTGGTACAGAACCGCACGAAATTGAGTGGCGGGTTAGGCCCCCGATTGCGGGTGCGCGTCAAATCGACCGCGACCGCGAAGTTCACCGGCCTCTACGCCTCCGACACGACCAACGTCACCGACGTGTTCCAGTACATCCAGATGGGTTGGCGACACGCGACTAACAACTGGTCCTACGAGGAGCGCGAGCCCGAGATCAACAGCGGCCCGGACGCAATCTTCAATCTCGTCCAGGCCCGCGAAGCGACCGCGATGCTCGATCTGACGGACCTGATCGAGAATGCGTTTTTCACCACCATCCCGACCGCGACCGACACGGACCAACTGCACGGCATCTTCTATTGGCTTGTGCCGTACAGCAGCGCCGCCGCTACTCCGACGAACCCCGGCGCCGACGATTTCTACGGCCTGGACCCCTATGCCAAGAATGCCGCCGAAATTACCGGCGGTGCCGGCGGACTCAGCAGCGACACGTATCCCTACTGGGCCAACTGGGCCGGCAAATACACGGACGTGACGGCCGATGACGCTATCAGGCTGATGCGTAATGCGGCCGACTACACCGACTTCGAGGCTCCGGTGCCGGTGCCGCAGTACGATCGTATCGAGGACGACTGGGGCCTCTACACGGTACATTCAGCCCTCGCAAGCATGCAAACCCTGGCCCGACAACAGAATGAAAGCATCGGGTTCGACATCGGCAGCAAGGCAGTGACATTCAACAACCGGCCCATCGAATGGGTCCGGGCCTTGGAAGCCGTCAGTGGTGCCCCGATCATCGGACTGAACTGGTCCACGTTCGAGGTCCATCACCTGAGCGATCCGTTCGTCAAAAAGACGCCGCCGCTGCGCAACAAGGAATCGCACAACGTGTGGAACTGTTTTGTGGATATGTCGATGGACACGTTGTGCTGCAACCGGCGGCGCAACTGGATTCTCACCACGACCGACGTGGCCAGCATCACGTACAGCGTGTAGCGGCGCCGCGGTCATAAGGAGTAAGATCAATGCCTACCTTCTACAAAGGCGACAATTCGGGTCGTGGTCCGAGTCCTGGTCTGTGGGCCGATTGCCCCTTCACTGGCGACCCGACCGAGGATACGAATCTCGGTTATCACTTCTGGGATGACTTTATCAGTTTGCCGGTAATGCCGACCGTTACCACGGTGGCGGCCTGGGGGCCGTACAACGTGTACAACACCGACGGTACCAGCGTTCAGACCCCGGCCTTCCCGGCCGGAACGGTCTATGGCGGCGGCATTTTCAGGCACACGGCCAACACGGCCGGCGACGCGATGGTGATTGGCACGGCCTCCTGCCCGTTTGTCCTCAAGAGCAAGAAGTTGTGGTTCGAGGCGCGCATTGCCACAACCTCGATCGCCACCAATGACGGCCAGTTGTTCCTCGGGCTGGCCGAGAACTACAGCATGACGTTCGGCGCCGCCACACCCCTCGCCGATGCCAACGCTACCGCGAACACCGGAGCCCTCATTGGCTTCAACCGGCTGGAGGACGGCCTCGCGGTCGTCAACACGTCCTACGCGGATCATGCCACATCGTGGACCAACGTGAAGGCGTCGGCGTATGCGGCCTTGGCGGCCAACACCTGGCTCAAGCTGGGTATCCGCTACGATCCCAACAACGCTGCCCGGGCGATCACATTCTTCGTCAACGGCGTGGAATTGGACAATGCCGTGACCCAGGCGATTCTCACCGCCACGACCTATCTGGATAACGTGGGATTCGGTCCCTGCTTTGCGTTCTTCGTCGATACCGCTGGGACGGCCAGTTACGGTTATCTGGACTGGTGGCGATGCGCGCAACTCGGCTAGGCGGAACGAACGATGTCTGAATCGACCCTGACACTCACCTATGAGGACTTCCACAAAGAGTGTGCCTTCACCTGTGGTTGGCCTCGGGTGGATAGCCAGAATGCCGGCGGCCTCCTGACCGCCGCACAATTGGAACGGGTCGACTTCTGCGTCCGGGACGGATACCGGCGTTTCCTGATGTGCGATAGCGACGCGCCGGGCGCGGGGCTCCACATATGGAGTTTCCTGCGCCCGGCGGCGACGTTCACTACATCCAAACCGAATACGGTGAAGACTCTAACGTGGAGCCCCACAACCAAGATTACTACCCTTGTGGCCAATGCGAGTTGTTTTGGACCGTCCGTGCTTAACGGCACCGTCCGTTTCTCTACGACGACCAATGAGTATCCGGTTGTCGTCTATACCAGTGACACGACCGTCGGATTCAGTGGCAACCTCGTTGCTCTGGGAGAGGCTGGCGCATTCACGGTTCCAAACGTCGGCCTGCCCGACGATTTCGGATCACTGGAATGGCCGATCACGTTCGCATTGGGGACCGGGCATGCACACATCGACGACACGGGCGAGTCACAGATAAGGATGTTGCGCCAACAGAATACCGCGCTGACACCGGGACGTCCGCGACAGGCGGCAGTACGTGCGCTCAGGTCGGACGGCACCGGCGGGCAACGCTGGCAGTTGATGCTGCACCCGATTCCGGATGCCATGTATCCACTCGGCTACCGGTACAACGTGCTGGCCGAGAAGTTGACCCACACGGCCCTGTATGCCCTCGGCGGCATGTTCCATACACAGACGATTCTGGAAGGGTGCCTGGCCGCCGTCGAATTGCACATTCACCGTCTGCCGGGCATCCACGCGGCGCGGTTCCAGGAACTCCTGGCCCGCAGCATCGCCCACGACCGCAACTTGGCGATGCCGGGCACGCTCGGCAATCTGGACGATCCCACGGATCGGGCGGCGCCGCGGCGCCGCACCGGTGTGACGACCTACAACGGCGTCGCCTACTAAGGAACAGACCATGCGCCATTACGGAAACGAAACGGCCCGCGAATCAAGTCCGCCTACGTTCGCGGTATCGGGTGACCTTGAGGCCGACGTCGTGAATGTCGCAACATTCAGTCCGGCGGTGGCCCATTGTGAAGTGGCGAATCTCCCGACCAGTGGAAAATATCTGTATGGTCGATGGAACGCACTTACAGTGCGGTATAACGCTACGGTCCCGAATTCCTCTTATCCCGATCCGAACTTCGTGATCGGACCCGGCGAGCAAATCGAATCACCACCGGGCATCATCGTCTCGTCGGTCGCGCTGGTCTCGCCGTGGATCGTAGTCTACGGCACGGATTACAATACGGAAGGTTGGGATTAGAACCCAGGAAACAAGGATCAGAACGATGCCACTCTTCTCCGGTCCGGCGATGATCCCTAGCAATGAGAGTGCTATCCTGTTAGGTGCCACCGCCGTGGACATCACGTTCGCCAAGCGCCCGCTCAAGTTGATTGTGCAGGTCTGGGTTGGCGGTCCGATCTACGTGCGCCTCAACGCAACGGGAGCAAGTCCGATAGTCGGCAACGTAATCAAGGTGACGACGACTACACCGTTGATGGTGGAGGATGTTGCACTGACCAGCGCTGTGCCCCTGTCGATCTATAATGGCAGTGGTGTAGCCTTTATCTGGAACGGAGCAAACCAAAGTGGGTGCATCCTGGCCTGGTGACGAACAAGATTAGAGGGCACAGATGATACCACCCAACAAATTAGGACGTAAAGGTGGAAAGTCGGGTGCAGGGGGTCATTACCAGTTCTTCTCCCGTGAGCCGATGATCCCCGCCAATTTGATTGCCGTCCTAGCGCCCGGCGGCGCCGTGGACATCGCGTTCTACTCGCGCCCTCTCAAACTGCTTGTGGAACTCTGGCTTGCCAGTCCGACCCTCTATGTGCGCCTCAACGCAACGGGAGCGAGTCCGACGGCGGGCGATATAATCAAGGTGACAGTGGACATGCCGTTGGTGGTGGAGAATGTTGCACTGACCAGCGCTGTAGCCCTGTCGATATGGAACGCTGGCAGCGGAGACTTCATCTGGAACGGAACGGGGCAAAATGGGTGCATCCTGGCCTGGTGACAAACGAGACTGGAGACGATAGATGATACCACTCAAGCAAAGCACGACCGTGACGGTGAAGGCCGGTCCGATGGTGGACGCCACCAATGGGGACACCGAAGAGGCCGAACTGACGATCCAGAAGGCCCACGTCCGGCTGAGCAAAAACGGCGGTGACATCGCGGCAGCTCATGCGAATCAGGGCGCAAGTAATGTCGGCGCACCGTACGACGAGACGGGTTGCTATGACATCAGTTTCGATGCTACGGACACGAACACGCTCGGTCGCCTGGACATGGTCATCCACGTCACGGGCGCGCGCCCGTTTCTGGAAAACTACGTGGTCCTCAAGGCCGATCTGTTCGACGCCCTAATTACGAACGGCGTATTTACCTCTGCGAACTTCGACTCCAGCGTTTTTGCGAATGTCGGAATCGTGATATAGAACCAAGAAACGGCGCGGCGGGTCTCCTGCCGCAACTAAGAAAAGGAGTTTGCGATGTCGATGCACAACCTGTATGCAAAACTACACGATGCCCAGATGCCAGGTACCGGGCAAATTCTGTGGGTTCCCAGAATGGCGGCATACCTGCTAAGTTGGGGCGAGACGCCGGCCGATTCGATCGCGGGCTACGCGCCCGGGCACCTGGCAATCGGAATTGACGCCACCGATGCGTCATTGACCACATCAATCAATGTCGGCAGCAAGACCGCTTCCCTCTTCAAGCCCATTCTCCCATCCTGGATCGGCACTGAGGCCGAACCCCAGACCTCGGTCTTCGCAACAAATCGCCAGCAATGGTACATCCGCAACGCGGCCGCTACTGGCACGATCCGCAGTTTCTATAATCGTCTGTATCTCAGTGGCGGGGCCGGCGGTGAAGCCCTACGGTGCTACACGATCGTCGAGCACGCCGCGCCGGTCGATACCTGCAACGGTGCCCACATCAGCCTGAATTTCGGCGCGAGCGCCGGCAATATCACCGGATTGGGCACGGCCCTGCGCGCAACCCTTCACTGCGCGGCACGCGCCATCGGGGGCACGACGGCTGCCATCCAGGCCGAACTGTACGGCGAAGCATCCGGATCGGTCGGCGGGAATATGACGTTGATTCGTGCGGTCATCGACGGCAGCGACGGCACTGCGAAGGCGAACCTGGAGACCAACGCGACATTACTCTCAGTCGTCTGTACCGCCGACACCGGTAAACTGGTGGAAGTTGGCACCGGGATGGGCACGGTCGAGGGTACGTTGAAGATCAGAGTCAACGGTGAACTCAAATACCTCCCCTACTATGCGGCTCCGGGTTAAGGAGTCCACGCGATGATGGTAACGCCGCAAATCTTACAGGAACAAATCGCACTATTGGAACAGAAGGAAGCCGAGTTTTTGGCGCTGGCGAATCAGGCGCACGGCGCCATACAGGCGCTGCGCGACGTGATTGCCCGGATAGCCGAACCGAACCCGGAGGAAGATGGCCCGCACCTTGCAAAGTCCGGCGACTAGGACGGTCGAGGTCCAGTTCCCGCTCGCGGGACTGGACCGCGGCGCCTCCTTCCAGTCCCAACCGCCCTACACGACGCCTGATGCACTCAACGTCGTACCGGCCGGGGCGCCCGAGATGCGCCGCCGCGGCGGCCCACGACCGGGATTCATCCTCGACGAACACAACCTGCTGCACCAACCCAACAGTTACGGTGCCTTGTACCCTGTCCAGTGCATCGGGCTCTTGCCGCGCTACGGCCTTTGGCAATCGCTGTGGGATGAATTCGAGGACCCTTTCACCGGCAAGGCCATTGGCCGCGGCTGGGTTGGCGGCTATTACACGGAACCACCGGCGACGCGCTTTGTGGAAGGATTCGTGGAGGCGCGCAATGGAGAACACTACGGGTCGGTTACGCTGGCCCTGGCCGATTATGACGAAGACGAGTCGCATTCTGTATCCATCTGGGTTTATCCGTACAAGGGGGCCTATGGTGGGTCGGTGTGCCTGTACCTCACGGTGAACTGTACAACCAAGAATTACCGTGACAACGGCGTCGAGTTCGAGTTGGACTTGTCGGTGCCGACAAAGTACCGGTTCTGGATTCGCAGATATGTCAACGGTGCCGTTGATTCGTTCCATGATTCAGGTCAACAAAACCTGAGCAGCCTTGATCCGGGCTATACGGCCCCATGCCCGCGCGAATTCCGGGTCGATCTAATCCGCCGTTCTAGCGGAATAGGCGATACGTTCGAGTGTTTCTGGCGTCGCAACACCCTCTATAACGAAATGGAGGTCACGCCGATCGGCGGTGATCCACTCTATCGTATGGTCGGCTATTCAATCCACGGCACGAGCGCGGATACGACAGCCCGTGTGCGCGTGCGACGCTTCCGACATCGGGGCAAATGTCCGACCAATCCCGCGATCACCCCATTGGCCACGACCCACGTCTACTTTGTGCAGCTTGGATACCTGTATACCGAACACCCTGACGGGCGCCTCGGTCCCTACCCGGTCGATACGGCCATCCAGTTCCTCAGCGACCGGCGTCTGGCCAGTGTGACGATCGGCAACTGCGCGATCTTGGCGGCCGGCGACGGTTTGCAGATCGCGAACTTCGCGGACGGGCACGGCACATCAGTGGGTGGGTGCGGATACAAAATCGCGACGAACAACCCAGAGGTAATGCAGGCCGACAAGAACATTCATGTGATCTCCATCACGAGCGCCGGAGAGAATCCGGCTGGCACCTATGGCATCGACCATGTGACTTTCGAGGAAGGTCGCTATCAAGTCTATGTCCTGTGCAGTTATAAGTACACCGCGGACTGCATCTGTGCCTACATCACGCGCGCCGACATGAGGTACATTCCGGACGGGGATACTCCCCGCCTATGCCCATTCGTCCCCTTGCCCGAGTTCGACGCCAGCGGAGTGACGGTGGGCAACCGCGGCCTCCTGCCAACAGGTTGCCGTCTCATTTGCCACTATGCCGGTCGTCTGGTCCACGGCCGCAGTATGGAACGACCTCACGGCTGGTGGATGTCGCGGGTCGGCTCTCCGTGGGACCATCTCCCAAGTATCGACATTCAAGACCAGGACCAACCTCGCGGCGGCACGACAGGCCAGGCAGGCATTCCGCCACAACCGCTGATGGCGCTAGTGCCGTGGACCAACGATTATCTCTTGATGGCCACTCAAACTGCCATCCTGCGCCTGTCGGGCGATCCGGGTTATGGCGGCCGGTTCGATGTCGTGTCACGGACGACGGGCATCATCGGGATGTCGGCTTGGTGTCACTTGCCGGACGGCACACTCGTCTTCCTGGCCAGGGACGGTCTCTACTCGCTTAACCCCGGCGCCATTGGAATTCCGCAGCCGATGTCGCCCAACAAACTGCCGGATGAACTCCAGGATTGTGCCGCCTTCGGCGACGACGTGGTACTGGCTTACGAGTACACGCGCCGCGCCATCCTGATCGGGGTGACGCCTATTATGGCCACACGGCGCAACAGTTGGTGGTTCGATCTGGACACGCTGAGCTTCTGGCCGGTCGAGTTTCAGGCGGACCACATTCCGACCGCCGTCGGCAATGACGAGCGCGGCAACCTGTTGATCGGGTGCCGCGACGGAAAGTTGCGGCGCTTCGATCAGCGCAGTGAAGTAGACGATGCGGGTGTTGCGATCACGAATTACGTGGTCATCGGTCCTTTACGGGCGGGGTTCAATCTGGCCGGCATCCTGGTCGAGATGACTGCCGTCACATCCGCCAGTGGGGGTCCGGTCGCGTGGCAACTCTATACCGGCGATACGGCGGAAGAGGCATTGGCCTCAACCGCGATTGGCTCGGGCACCTGGTCGCGCTCGGGTCTCCAGTACACGGACTGGCCCCAGATGCGTTTTGGTTCTTTCTATCTGAAGCTCTCGCCCGGCACCGTTGGACGGCGCTGGGCCTTCGAGTCGGCTGCGCTGCGGATGAATGCGGCCGGCATATTGCGCGTACTCGCGTAAAAGGAAGTTCTCATGGCGATTACCTATTCAGCGACAGTTTGTAAGGTACTATGCGATGCAGCGGTAGACCAGTGCGATGTCGGCGGCATCGGGTATGTTGAAATCCAAAGTGCGGCTAGTGCTGTACTGGTCACCCTGCCGTTTGCGGCGACTGCGTTTGGGGGGGCCACGGCTGCGGCCCCTAGTATAGCGACAGCGGCCGCTATTGCCCCGGCGGCTGCCTCGGGTGGCGGCGCCGGCACCGCGGCGACAAAATTTACCGTAAACAACAACGCTGCCACGCTTTTGTGGACCGGCGAGGCAGGCGCTGCCGGTAGCGGCAAGGAAATGATCTTGGACAACGTGAATATCGCGACCGGCCAGGTAGTCACGATCAGTTCCTTCACCCACACCCAGCCGGCGTAAGGAGTAGGCAGCAATGGCCCTCTCGGTCGGTGTATCCAGTATCACGAAAGACGACGCCGATGTCTACCATATCACGTTTGTGGGCGGAATGGGGTTACATGGCACGTTGGAACAACTCAAGGCGTTTGTTGCAGGCATCGACGGCTTGGTTGAGATAGTCCACCGGCTCATTCTGGGCTACTGGCTGGCTCGCCGACCAGACGGGGATCAGTACACAATCATCGTTGGCAAGACGCTGACGTTCGATCTGGCAAACGCCGCTCCGATAAGGCTGGTGTGAAATGGCGTACAACTGGTCGCGAGTGCCGGGCGTGTGGAATGTGGCCATCTCAAACGTAGGAACCCTTACCACGTTTGACCTGGACAGTGCATTCGTGCATGGTACAAGTGGGGATGCCTGGCTATGCCGCTTCATTTCGCCCGTTTCTCAGACCGACGCGGCCCTCAACCTGTACGTCTGGGTGAACGCGGTGACAGGCAGCCCGACCGACGTTCGCTTGGGCGTCTATCGGGGCGCTCAGGCCGGGCAAGACCCGCAGCGTCCCGAGACGGCGGGCGGGTCTTCGCCGCTTGCGGAATCCGCCGCTACCGACCTGTCGGCGATGGCCGGACATTGGGCCACCTTTACCATTGCCAGCGTGTCGCTGACTCGCGGGTTCACGTATTTCCTGATTCTGGATAATCGGACAACTACGCCCGCCAGTCATTTCCCAGCGATTGCGGTGCGTGGCAAATGGAACGGGGCTTCCGGCGCCGAGGGTTGCGGCTTTGAAATGGTCGGCTCCTCGACGAACGGGATTACTACCGATCCCACCCTGCTTGTGTATCCCGGCCCGGCCGTCATCGCATTTGGCGACGGCACCCTACTCGGTAATCCCTATGTCGGTGATGTGACTCACGCGAGTAATGCAAACGACCGCGGCATACGGTATCGGTTTGCTGAGGATGTCCTTGTCAGTGGATTTGCGTTGAACGGGGTCAGCGCGGCGGCCGCTACAGCCGAACTTAACGCAACGGTTGGTGGTGCCAATGTAGCAACGCAGGCCCTTGACCTGAGTGCTGCCAACGGGGTTGCAATGGCCAGCCGTTGGACTCCGACAACTCTTACTGCTGGAATCTCGTATGATGCCGTTATGACGTTTAGCGGTAACACGAGCTCAGGAGGTATTATCAATATGGGCGAGGCTGCGCCGCCCACGGATGTGCAAGCCTGCCGACCACAAGGCGCACTAGGTTATGTGGATGGTGCTACGCCGGGATCATACACGTTTGATCCGTTATCTTTGATGCTGGGCGTCCTGGTGGTTGATGATGTTCCTGTGAGTCCTGACTATCCGGAAGCGCAAATGGTAGGAGTCTGATATGGCGTTTTTCAAGAACCGGGCTGGCCAGAAGATACCCGTGTTTGCTGTCGATTCAACCGGATCACCCAAGACGGGGGACGCCGCAAATATCAGCGCGCAGATCAGTCTGGATTGCGCGGCGACGGCGGCAACGGATGATGCGGCCCCAAGCGAACTTGATGCGACCGATGCCCCTGGCGTGTATTACTTCAACATGCTGACCGCCGAGACTAACGCGGACCTCATCATTCTGTTCGCCAAGAGCAGCACGTCCGGCGTTGTACTACGCCCAGTGTTCATCTATACCGAGGGGGCGGAGGTTCTATTTGGCAGCGTCAACGACGTGGCGCCGGCCGTCGGTGATTTCGATCTGAGTACCGAGTTCGCGGCGACCGCCGACCTCTACAACGGCATGGTTATGGTGTTCATCTCGGGTGCGTTGGTCGGGCAGAATCGCAAGATCAGCGACTATAGCGTTGGGCGGAATGCGGTATTCAGCGGCGCGGCGGGCGAGGTCGATGCGCCTTGGCCGGCTGCCCCTGCGAACGCCGACAAGATCATGCTGATCGGACGGATCGGGTAAATGGGCCTGCACCGCTACTTCTGGTTCCTGACAACCGTACCGGCGGGCGGACCGGCGCCGATTACGGCCACGGTGGCCGAGAGCGGGTCCAAGGCAACCGAAGCCGCGATTGGAACTGTTGCGATTGTCAGCGCGGTTGCCGAGACCAGTTCCAAACCTATCGAGGCCCTTACCGGCACCTGCGCCGTTGTGGCGACGGTCGCTGATGCTGGGAGCAAGGGCACCGAAGCTATTGCAGGCACGGTCGCTATAGCAGTCGCCGTCACCGAGACCGGTTCTAAGGCTACGGAGGCTGCGGTCGGCGCTCTTGCCGTTGCCGGAACCGTGGCCGAGAGCGGGCTCAAGGCTACCGAGGCGGCAACCGCAGCAATATCCGTGGCTGTAATTGCCGCAGAAACGGGTTCAAAAGGCACTGAGTCGATCGTTGGAACGGTTGCCATTGCCGCGACGATTGCTGAAACAGGCAGTGAACCGACTGAGGCTATCGAGGTAACGGTTGTGCCAGCTGGCGCAATCGTCGCCGAAACTGGATCTAAACCGACCGAAGCCGTCACCGGTACGGTTGCTATTGCTGGAAGTGTTACGGAAGTTGGGGCGAAATCAACCGACGCAGTAACAGTCACCAAGGCTTTGTTGCCGACATTTAGGTCACCATCCGGTCCCGCAATATCCGCCGCGACGCTTCCCGGCGCCGGGATGATCCGGGTGAGTTATACGAGCCTACCCGAACTCGCTCGTGCGGTCCAAGAACTGGCATTTCGCCTCAATGACGCGATTACTGCGGCCGCGGCTGCAAGCGCCGTTCCGCCCACCGATCCACTTCCCTACCTGACCTACGCCGACGGCAATACCGTTACACTTGAGGCTGGCGATCCGTTACTCCTCGGCGCGCAACCGACCGATACCGAATATCTGGGCGACGCCCAGGGGGCGCCCCTGCTACTAGCAGACTGCCGACCCATGCGACTTGGCGCTAGCGGCGTCGCGCAGGCCGAGGCAACCCGTATAAATGAACTGATCCGATCCGGTCTGATGCAGTGGTTGCCGCCCGAAGCGCGGCGCGTTACCAGCGAAACCGTCGATCAGTACAAGAACGTACCGGAGTCCTGATATGCGCACAATGGATGATCTGGCGGCTGCCACATATCTGTATCAGGACGACCTGGTTCACCTGTTGCGGACGCACGAGACCGCCACGGTCGATCAGGACAAGAAGATGAACGCCGCCGTGTTAGGTGCATCCCTCGGTTGGGTGCGCCTCTATACGACCGACTACACCGCTCAACCGGCGAATTACAGTTACGCGGCCACTGCCTTCACAGTCGTTCCGACCTGGGTCGCCGATACCGTGACGACCCTCAATTCGTTTGTTCGTCCCACCGCCGCTAATGGATTCTTCTATCAGTGCGTGGCGCGCACCGGCACTTTCAAGACCGATGCGGCGACGGAACCAACATGGTCCACGACCCTGGGATTCGACACCATTGATGACGAGATCACCTGGCGCTGTCGAGGTTTGAACGTCATCGCAACGCCAACCGACCTAAGTTCCATCTTCTTACCCGGCGTGCCGTTGAAGTACGTGTACAACAGTGTCACCTACTACGGCATGGTCCTGTACGCTAGCGCAGATTACGTGGGGCTCGTCGGTGCGCCACTCAGCAGCAGTTACGCCCTGACAGCACTCTACTACGCACCCCTACGAGGCGCCGTCACGGTCGAGTTGCACAAAGTCGGCGACTACGATGCCGGCGCAGCGGCAGTGGTGACGGACAATGAGGTCATCTGGCTGGGCCAGGCGGCCAGTCTTGTGACCTTTGCGGTGAAACACCGCACGAATGCGACGGGGGCCGGGACGAACCCTTACGTCAACCCAACGGTCGGCGGGTCTGTCGTCTCGACGAACGGCGATGGCGCCAGTGCCGACAGGGGCATTCAGGTCTCGACGAGTTGGCAGGAGAACAGTGCCGTCGCGATCAAGACGGCGAATTACCATGTGGATCGGGGAGATGCGATTGGCGTGTCGATCACTGTAACCGGGAGCAATCCCGATGCCGCGGGCCTGTCGGTCTGCGCCATATTGGTATTGGAGTAACCGCATGGGTTCTTCAGGAGGCAGTTGCATGGGACTTCCCGGAGGCGATTTTCTCACCAATCCGCGTTCGATCCTGCAATGGCTCCAAATCCCGACAGAGCTGGCGGGTGTTGGATTGAATAACCAAACCGCGACCGAACAGGAGGCTGCGCGGACCGCCGGACTTGCCGACATTTTCAGTCAGTGGGGTGATTTCGGTGGCGCCCTCCTGAACTTTATGAACGAGAACACTGCGGCCGGTTTGAACTTCATGGGTACTACGACGACTGCGACCGAGCAAAACCTAGCCGGCATCACGAACTTCCTCTTGACGGGCGAGATGCCGACGATCCAGAGTGGGATCACACCAGGGTCACTGAGTCGGTTGATCTCGGCCGCGATACCGGGAGACGAGACTGCCGCGACTGCCGCGACTGCCGCGACTGAGACACCGGCCAACACCGCAGTCGATTTCGGCGGTGCGACTACCAGCCGTGAGGCCCTGCGCAATCTGACGCCCGAAGAGGCGAAACAGGTCAGCTTCGACCTCAACTGGCTGCCCCCTGACGTGCGTGCGACGGCTTGGCAGACCAATCAATTTGAGTGGGGCGGACTCGGCCGGAACGAACGAACGGCCGCGCAGTTCAACCGGTGGGCCGAACACGTTCCTGAGACTTACATGGACGAAGCAATCCGGACGATATACGGGACGACGCCGGAGGAACAAGGCCAAGCGGGTATCAATACCACAATCGCCGGCAGAGGAGGCGACACTCCGAAGGCGCACGACTGGAACGTCACGACATCGGGCGGTGTCCAAAACTATGTCGTCAATCCGGACGGCACCGTGCGTCCAGCGACAGTTCCCGGCGGGGCGAAAGGACTGGTCACGGTATCAGGTGAGGACGTGCCGTTCGCCCAATTGACCTTGGCGGCCGGCGGCGCTTGGAATCCTGGCAAAACGGCCGAGGAGAATCTGGCTGCGGCACTCGGCATCCCGGTTCAGGGTACTCAACCGGCCACGACCGACACTGGCACGCGCGACCTGTGGCTCCAGGGTTATCAGGGTCGATTTGAGGCCGGCATGGCGGAACTTGAAAAGCTTGGCGGCACTGGCCACACCAACATCGACACCGCCTACGACAGCGCGATCGGCAACAGTCTGGCCGATTTG
>Ga0315274_10004258_pt1 | contig 21088 bp, 24 predicted proteins | sample YL17G02_20_MG_FD_203700 | JGI IMG/M metagenome (GOLD analysis project Ga0315274, IMG submission 203700) | Sediment microbial communities from Yellowstone Lake, YNP, Wyoming, USA - YL17G02_20 | ecosystem: Environmental > Aquatic > Freshwater > Lake > Sediment | place: USA: Wyoming | collected...
TCCTCTTAGAGTAAGAACCGATTTTTTGATTATTTTTACTTTCTTCATAACCTATCTAATAGATAGGTTAAGTATTTAAACTTTGTGGAATAATTTAAGAGTGATTAATTACGTTCGGAGATACTGTATTAATAAAAAAGTTCCTTTATGCTTTGTTCAGCAGAAAAATTAAACTTTCTTTAAGTCATTTAGTACAGATTCGTCTATTGAATCAGGGACGCCAGCCCTCTCAACATAAATAGGGCACCTGGTTGCTTCTTTCTTCCCACCAAGAAAGTAGGGGATTAACCGAGAATTATCTGTTACAAATCTTACTATTGTTTCTCCTTTTAATCCTCTATAAACACGATACATCCCTCGTGTTTCTACATCAATACTATCTTTTCCCATTCTAACAAACCCATGTTCAGTTAGAATAGTATCCACTTGATCTAGTAGGTCAGAAACATCATAACCTCTAAAATGCTTTGAAGTTTTATTCTCACTCCTTAAGCCGGTTACTATCACATTCATTTTAAAATTAATTTTTTTAATCCTTTACTCAGACCATCATTTTCTATCAATACTTTAATTTTGTAAAACACTAATCCTCTGCTCAAACTAACCCTCGTTATTATAAATTAACAAATGTCTCGTGTTAGTCCTCGGTCTCCACTCTCGGAGCAAGCACAAATGCCAGCTCCATTCTTGGAGTCTTGAATTCGAGTTTTAAAGGGTAATCTGTAGAAAAATTTATTATTGCTTTTTCTGTAAGCTTGGACGCTTTAACGAATTTTTGCAAGTACTCTAAACTGTATCTACTTCTAATTCCCTTGCTTCCCTCTCCCGGCTTTATGTCTATCTTAACTTCATCTGAAGAAAAATCAGATTTAGCCGAATTTAAAGAGCCTTTAGCTTCTATTGTAAACTTATCCTGTTGTGAGACAAAAGAGCAGGCATCTGCCACTATAGCACAATCTTCTATAGAATCTACTAAATCTACAGAAGACATTTCAACTTTGCTTATAAAATCTAAATTAGGCATCGTTTTTTCTTCAGCGTCTATATCTATTAAACTTAGTCTAAACTCTCTTTTTATTTTATCATGAATTTCTATTCTTAACATATTCTCTTCTGTTTGTAAAATTAAAGAGCTTCCAGGCGAGCATCTTCTTAAAACCGCTTTTAAATTATCTAAACTTACTCCTAAAGCTTCTTCTTCCACCTCAATTTGGGAAAAAGCTTCAGCCGGAAGTTTAAAAGAAATGAGCGCAACATTAGCAGGGTCTATTGCAATAATGCTTAACCCAGACTTATTAACTTTTATTCTTACCTCTAAAACAAGTTCAGATATTATTGTTATAATATCAGACAAAAGTTTAGGCTCGTCTAATTTAAGTAGCATTTTTCTTTTTTCAAATTTTTTCTTTTCACGAAAAGCAAAGCTTTTCGGGTCCCAGAAAGTTTTACTTTCTAGGGTTCCAAAAGAAAAAGCTTTTTTTAAAGATTGTTGTGATAGAATATAGGTAATTTTTTAAACCTCTTTTATCTTTAAATTTTACTCTTATCTGCTTTTGTATAGGTATATAGAGACTAAAAATGGAAAATAAAAAAGAGGCTGAGGAAGATTTTAAAAAAGAAAGAATAAATAAAATAGCTCTAAGCTATTATTCTCGCCAAGATGTAAGAAAAGCGATTTATCAATTTTCTCAAAATAGAGAAATAGTGTCCAGTTATATGATGGAATCTTTTGGCAAACGCCCAGACATTTTACATTATGACTCTGATATCATAGCTTTTGTTAAAAATGGTGCAACAAGTTTCCATTGTTCAGAAGAAATCTGGAAAGATGCTTTACAATTAACAACAGAAATGTCAGAAGAGCAGTTAAATGAGATAAGAGACGGGTGGGACTTGCTAATAGACATAGACTCTAAATACCTAGACTACAGCAAAATAGCAGCTCAGCTTCTTGTTCAGGCTTTAGAGTTTCATGGTGTTAAAAATATAGGAGTGAAGTTTAGTGTTTCAGGGGATACTGATATTCTAATAAAGCATAACAACAAAATAGAATTAATAAGAATAGATAGCGTAGTAGATTTGATTAAAAAAAGAGAAAATTTAGAAGTTCTCTCGTTAAATAAAAATAATAAGTTACAATTTTCAAAAATCTATGATTATTTAGAGCACGAAGATATTTTGTATGACATTTTTCATTCCCAAAGCAAGATTCCATTAAAAGCAACAGGGCACCATTCAGTTTTTGTATGGGACAAGGGAGAAATTATTCAGAAAAAAGTAACAGAACTGAAAAAAGGAGATTTTCTCATATCTTTTAATTCAAAAAATAATCCATTTATTGAAACAGACAAGGAATTAATAAACACATTTGAATTCTCTAAAAATCAATTTTCAAAGAAAATAATAAAAAACAAAATTGAAATTACAGCAGATTTAATGAGACTTATTGGCTATTTTCTAGCAGAGGGGCATACAACAAAAATAATAAATCAAACTGGTTTTAGTTTTAACATAAACGAAAAAGAATATATTAAAGATTGCAAGAATATTCTTTCTAAGATTACTAATAGAAAAATTTCAATAAGACATCCAAATCCAAATTCTACTCAGATTCTTATACATTCAAAAGAATGGCATGATTTTTTTAAAAGTAATTGTGGAGAAAAAAAAGAAAAACACGTTCCAGAATTTGCTTGGACATTAAATAAAAAATTATTCTTAGAAATGTTAAAAGGTTATTTAAGAGGCGACGGGTATAAAATAGGGAAATACGGTATAGTTGCTAAATCAGTATCAAAGAGATTAATTAAAGAGTTAATCTGGTTATGTAAATTAAACAATATTTCTTGTTCTTTATCTTGTGAGCAGAATAAACCTCATAAATTGCCCCAAGGGAATTATTTTCCAGGAAGTTTTGTTTATATTTTAAATATTCCAAAATCCGATTTATCTTTAATAGAATTTAATAGACAAAGAAATAAATTTTCTCCTTTCCCAGCAGATAAAGTATTTCCAACTGATGGGCTTAGATTAGTTTATCAAAAAATAAAACCTAAAATGTTTAATTATCACAGGCGTGAACAAATGACTCTTAAAAAGAAAAGAGCAAACTTAAATAGGATAAGAAAAGTTTTAGATTGGTTTGAACAATTTAAATCCTTAGAATATGATGAAGAATGCAAGAAGAGAATATCAAATTATAGGAAGTTATATCACTCAGATATAAGTATTGTAGAAATAAAAGAAGTAATCAATAAAGATAAGCAAAAAGTTTATGATATTTCGGTAGAAGAAACAGAATCCTTTTTTGGTAATGACTATCCTGTATTATTGCATAATTCAGGCAACAAGGGTTTTCACATTCTTGTTCCGTGGAAATCTTTTCCCAAAGAAGTTTATGGGCAAAAAACCAAGAATAAATTTCCAGAATTGCCCCGGCTTATTTGTCAATACTTAAATGAACTAACAAAAAAACAACTTATAGAAAAAATATCTGATTTAATGTCAAAAGACAGGAAAAGTTATGTTAAAGATTTTGAAGCCCCAAAACAAGTCATGCCTGATATAGTTTTAGTTTCATCTCGCCATTTATTCAGAGCGCCATATTCTCTCCATGAAAAAACAAGTTTGGCTTCTATTGTTTTAGACAAAGACAAAATTTCAGACTTTCAAATTAGCGATGCAGACCCATTAAAAGTTCAGATAAAGAATTTTTATCCAGATGCCGGAGAGAATGAGGCAAGAGAATTATTGTTGCAGGCAATAGACTGGGCTAAGTCAAAAGAACAGGCTGAAAAAAAAGATAAAGAACAGGAAAAATCAGAAAAACAATATAAAGAAATTGTAATTAAAGATTTAACTCCTAATCTCTATCCGCCGTGTGTAACAGAAATATTAAAAGGAATAAAACAAGACGGAAGAAAAAGAGCTTTATTTATTTTAATAAATTTTTTCAAAAGTTTGAAACTAAATGAAGAAGAAATAGAAAAGAGAATAGAAGAATGGAACAACAAGAATTACAAGCCCCTGAAACAAGGCTACATAACAAGCCAGCTTAACTGGTATAGACGACAAAAAGCAATGCTTCCTCCAAACTGCGACAAGCCGCATTATAAAGACCTCGCTGTCTGCCTTTCAGATAACTTTTGTAAATTTATAAAAAATCCTGTTAATTACACAATAAAAAAGAGTTTTTTGGTGAAAAGACAAACGAAGGGGCAAGAAAATCTAAAAAAATCAAAGCGAAAGGATTAAAAATAACCTATTCTTTAAAAATCCATGAAAAGAAGAGGAATAACAAGTATGTTTTTATTTGTAATCTTACTAATTTTATTAACAAGTTTTGTTATAGCAGCAGAAACTTCAGAAGATACAAAAGTGGAAAAAGCGCGCACCTGTTTGACAGACAAAGTTAAAGATAAATGTTCTTCTCTCTCGGTAGAAGAGCAGGCTTTCACACTTTTGGCAATAGGAAAATGCTCTTCGGAATTACAAGACAAAAGTAAAGATGATGAATGCTGGCCAAGTTCTGGATGCAAATTAAGAGATACTGCTTTAGCTGTTTTAGCTTTAGACAATTCAGGAAAAAGCGCAACTAAAGCAGAAGAATGGCTTCTTGAGCAGAAAAAAATCCCGCCAGACTTAATATGGTATTTAGAAATAGATGCAGACGAAGAAACAACTTGTAAAGTAAATTATGGAAGCACAGAAAAAACAATAAAAATAGGTGAAAATAAGAAAATAGACAAAAGTGTAGGAACATGTCTAACATTATCACAAGATAATTATTGGTTAAAAGTAAATGAAGATTGTTATGAAACAAACTTTACAGTCTCTTGCAATAAAGACTTTAAAACAACTCTTCTTTACAGCAAAAAAAATTCTCCAACAATATACGTATCAAGCAAAACAAATTCAGCTTCTTCAGAAGGAAAAACCGAAGAAAAAGTGAATGCCTTCTGTTTTAATCAAGGAGCTTCTTGCGACTATGAAGGAAGTTTATGGGCAACTTTTGCTCTTGCAAAAACAGGAAACGATATTTCTGCTTTCTTGCCATATTTAATGGCAATGGCAGAAGACAATGAAAAATATTTTCCTTCTGCATTTTTATATTCTATAACAGATTATGACTCTTATTTTACAGAAATCATAAATCAGCAAAAAGATGATTATTGGAAAATTTCTTCCTCGCCTTATACTCAGTTTTATGACACTTCTCTTGCTCTAATGGCTTTGTATGGTGCAAGTGCAGAACAAAAAGAAAGTGCTAAGACCTATCTTCTTGGAGTTCAGGACGCTAATGGATGTTGGCATGACAACATAAGAGATACTGCCTTTATTTTATATGCAGCATGGCCAAAAGTTGTTTCTGTTGACGGCGGGAAAATGGATGAGTGTGAAGACTACAAATACTATTGTGTTTCACCATTAGACTGTTCCTCAGAAGATAAAATGGGTAGCTTTGTTTGTTACGGCGGAAAAGTCTGCTGTAAAACAGAAAAAAAAGAAGAAACTTGTGAAGAAAAAGAAGGAATAAAATGCAACGAAGACCAAGAATGTACCGGCTCTATTGTGCCAGCATCAGACACAGACTCATGCTGTAAAGGAAGTTGTACAGCTAAAGAAGAAAAATCAACTTGTGAAGATGAAAATTATGTTTGCAGAGCCTCTTGTCTTGATGATGAAGAAGGGAGCACCTATGATTGTAATGGAGATGAAACATGCTGCGCTCCTAAAACACCAGGAAAAAGCTATTGGTGGGTATGGTTATTAATAATTTTAATTATACTAGTAATTCTCGGAATAATATTCAGAAATCAACTAAGAATATGGCTTTTCAGAGCAAAAAGCGGATTTAGAAAAGGACCTGCTCCATCACGCCCAATTCCTCCTGGAGGCTTTCCTCCTGCTCCTCCAACACGCCCAATGCCTATGGCGAGGCCAAGAATGATTATACCAAGACAATTCCAACCTCCAGTTAGGCAATTTCATAAGCCGGTCTCAAAGTCAGATAAAGAATTAGAAGAAACTTTGAAAAAGCTGAAAGAAATGAGCAAGTAGGCTTATTTTTATAGTAGAATACTTCCCAAAAGCGCTGCTCTGAACTTCTAATAGATAAATGTTTCATCGGCATTGCGTCTAAATTCACTCCTTTTGCTTAAGCTTCTTATAAACTCTCTCTGCTGTGCCCAGATATAGAAGAACTTTTTGTCTAACTTTATTACCTCTTCTGATTGATTTTACAATATAATAATAAACTCTATTCTTTCTTTTATTAGGCCTTATGAACATAAATATTTATGAACACTACATTATTTAAGCTTTGTGGTGATTTGTTATATATAATGTAACATAGAAAAACATAAGGATTTATGAACACTACATTAGGCATGAAAAAGAGGTTGCCTAATAGAGAATTTAGGAAGCTTATTCCTAAATTAAGAAAGAAAGGATTCTATAAGCCTAAGAAAAAAAGGCAGATAGACTGGAAAAGATACAATAAATCTCAAACCGAAGAAGCCATAATTCTGCTAAGCAAAATAAATCAAATAACAGATTCTTGCGAAGTAAAAAAGCTCAGCAACAGAGGAAGAAAAGGTGTAGATACGAGGCTATTAGCTAAAGTTATTCTTCTCTGTGAAGCATTGCAACTTACAGAAAGACAAGCTCAAGGATGGATTAATGTTCTTGCGCCAAATATCAATTTAACCTCTAAACTTGATGACAGAACCATCGGCAGAGCTTACAATAGCTTAGAAGTTCAATACTTGCTTAAGCAGGTATTTGAAAAAACAAAAGACTCAAATGGAGAGCTTATGGGTGATGGAACAGGAATAGAAACAACAAGAAAGCAAAACTATGAAAGCAATAAAACAACAAGCGAATATTTCACTTCTATAATTGATTCAAGAGAGATTGTTCAGGCATTTGAGATGAGTAGAAGTGAAAGAAAAGCTATGAAGAAAATGATTGAAGAAGTTAAGGGCAATAGCTTGAGATTAGACGCAGGATTTGTTGATAGAGAGTTAACAACTAAGATAGCAGAATTAGGCATGAAGCCAATAATATTCCCGAGAACAAATATAGATATCAATGGAAGAATTGCTTGGAAATTAATGTACCTTGAATTGTTCTTTGATACTCAAGAATGGCTTAGAGAATATCATCAGAGAAGCCATTGTGAGAGTTTCCATTCAAGTTTAAAGAGGAAGAATAAACCAATGCTAAAAAATAATTCTATTTCCAGATTAACTCAGCTTACAGCAAGAATCATTATTCATAATTTAAGGAAGTTGAGTTACTATAAACAATTCTGACGCAATGCCTGTTTCATCGAAACATTTATATATCATATGATATACCTTATATATCATGGAAACTGAATTAGAGTTATTAAAGCTAATTTATTTAGAGCAAGGAATTTATGTTAGAGCTTTATCCAGAAAATTAAAAATAGGTATTCCTTCTGTTAAATATGCTTTAAACAAATTAATAGGAAAAAAACTTATAACATCAAAAAAAGAAGGAAGGAATTTAAAGTTTTACTTAAATTATGAAAATTACTTGATGATACCTTTCTTATATAATATCGAATATTCCAGAATTTTAAAATTTCCAAAAAACATTCAAGATGCTATTTTTGATTTTTTAAAGATTCTTGAAAATAAGCCTGTATTAACTTTAATTTTTGGTTCTTATGCCAATAACAGCTATACAAAACAAAGTGATTTAGATATTTTATTGGTCTTTAATGAACTGGAGAAAGAAATAGAAGAAAAAACAAAGATTATTTCTGGAAGATATAATATAAAAATTGCTCCTGTTTATTTATCTTGGAAAGAGTTTAATAAAAAATTTTTCAATGAAAAAGATTTATTCATAAAACAAGCTAAAAATAACAAAATATTAATAAATGGGATAGAATGGTGGATTTTTTTAGAAAATGAAAAAGCCTGACTGGAAAGCATGGCTTGAGAATGAAAAACTATGTAAAAAATGGTTAAACTTTTATATTAAAAAAGGCATGTTAAGATTAGATGTTCTCGGAAAAGAGCTTTATCTTAAAAAAGCAAAACATAATTTAGATTTTGCTAACTGGATAAAAGAAAAACATAAAGATGAAATTCCTAAATTATTCGGAGAAGAAAGATTTTATGACTGGATTATTAATGCTTACTACTATTCTATTTATCATGCTACTTTAGCTTTAATCTCTGTAAAAAAGTTAGCCTCAAAATCACATAATGCAACGTTATGTGCAGTTATTTTGTTTTATTACCACAAACAAAAAATTCTTAAAGAAGAAGATATAGAGCTAATTAAAGAGAGCATCGATAAAGAAGATATAGAGATTATAGCAAAAACTAAAGACTTAAGAGAAAGAGCAAGTTATGATGTTTCTGCAAACTTTGAACTTATATTAACAGAAAAAGCAAAAAATAATGCAGTTTATTTTTTAAATAAAGTTAAAAGCATTTTAAAGTAATTTTTATAATTAAGGAAGTAAACATTTATTAATCCTTTTTCTTTTTCTATTTTATGAAAAAAGATTTAAGTAGAAAACTAATAGACTTTGATGCAGATTTGCTCACGAGTAATCCTATAAATATAGAAGCTGCAAGACAAAGAGGCTGGACATTTGACAAGCCAAAAGGATATTATATAGATAAAGGTGGATGTTTAATGGCAGATGAATATAGGCAGCCTTTTTAGTTAAATTTAAAATCTATCAGTTATTAGTTATTTTATGAAAAAAGAGTTGTTGTTTATAGCATTGTCATTCTTTGTAATATTCTTAATTTCTTTAGCGTCAGCAGTAGAAATTAAGCTTTCTAAAGAAGAGTATGCTCCAGGCGAAACTTTACAAGCTGAAATTTATGGGAATTTTATTGATTCTATTAAATTAGAAAACATTTATTTTTATAGAGAGAGAAATATTCCTGTTGATTATGATATTTTAAAGACAAAAGATAAATATCTTTTATATGCAATTTTGCCTTCAAAAGAAGGCAATTATACAATAAAAATAAAAAATATAAGATACGAAGCAGACACAGGCGTCTCCTCATCAGAAATAATTAAAGAATTTTCAATAAAACCTGCAAACGAAACCTCTCTTTCTTTCAGTCCGGGCTTTGTTGTTACAAAAGAAGATTTTTACATTCAAGTCAAAGCTGATAGAAATCTTGAAATAACAACAGAATTTTTAGAAGAAAAGCAAAATATTGCTCTTTTAGAAAATAAAGAAACTAAAGTTTATTTTTCTGTGGAAGAAATAGAAAATTATACTGAAGCAAAAATAAAATTAAACAGCTATGAAATCCCTGTATTTATTTTTCCTGAAAAAACACAAGGAATAATAGAAACAGCTAAATTTAGATTCTCCCCCTCAGAAATTTCTGCCACAATTTTAAAAAAGAACAGCTATTTTTTTGAAATATTTTTAATCAACTTAGGGAGGAAGAATATAAGTGATATAACTCTTTTATCAAATATCTCTGAGTCAGAGATTAAGCTGAATATAGAACCCGCTTCCATCTTAGAATTAGAAGCAGGAGGGAAAAAAACAGTTAATATAACAATAAGCTCAGATAAAGTTGAAAATTTAGCTGGAGAAATCTTTGCATCTGCAGAAAATTTGTCTGCTAAATTAATTTTTAATATAGAAGTTACAGAAAACATCTCTGAGGTAAAATATACAGGGCCTGCACGCGATGAAACTTGTGAAGATATGGAAGGAAAAGTTTGCAGTGGAGAAGAAAAATGCAGTGTTTCTTTAGTGCTTACAACAGATGAATATGACAGAACAACCTATTGTTGCAAAGGCGAGTGTAAATTAGAAGCAAAAAGTTCAAATACTTGGATTTATGGCTTGATTATAATCATTGTTGTTGCGGCGGGCTTAATCTTTTTTTCCTTTTACATGAAAAAAAAGCAGAGAAGAGCAATTGACATATTAAAAGAAAGAGAAAACAAATATCAAGAAAGAATGTCAGGAGAAACTAAAGAAGTAAGAGGAAGTTTGGCGAAAACTTAAGCAACTTTAAATTCTCAACTTGCTTCTATAAATTGTCCAGCAGAAACAAAACTCGTTAATAATAAAACTATAATTGCAAAGAGTACAATTACTGAAAATACTCTCACACTCCTTTTTTCTCATATTTTTATTAAGAAATTCCTCTTTAATTATTTTTTCTTTTTCTTCTTTCCAGTTTTTTTGCTTGTTTTTTTCCTTATTTCTTTGGTTTTAGCTTCAGGAGAAGGCATAGTAGGAATTGCAGGCTTTACTCCTTGTTGCTGCAATTGTTGTTGCAAAATACTTCTTTCTATAGCCAGTCTCTTAGCTATTTCATCGTATTGATGCAATTTTCTTACCAATTCATTAATCAAAGTATTTAAATCAAAATTCTTCAAGCTCATTTCTTGAGGTGAAACTATCTCTACATGAGAAGGCATATAAACAAAAACAATTTTTAATAAATCTTGTAGAGTTTTAAAATTAATTTCTGTTTCAGAAAATGTTGTAAAAAGCTCTTGTTTTGTATCCCCAATTTGTTTTGGCTCATGAACCTTTTTATTAACAACTTCTACTCCATTTTCTTTAGAAACTTTATCAAGAAATTGTTCTAAAGTTGTTTTTAAATGCTCTGCAGGCCTTCCTAACATTTCAAATATCAAAACAGCTCTTATTTCTACCATTTTCAACCCCAAACATAGATATTATCTCCAGGTCCTGAAGAGTAAGTTATATTATCAAATATGTCTCTCCAACGTCCTCCGTCCTTAATTACAGGTTTTTCTCCTGGAACTTTTAAATCTAATCTCTCTAAGCCTCCTTCTGCCTTGGCTCCATTTTCACGATTGCAATCTTTTTCTATCATTTTATTATATTAAGTTTTCTCCTTTTTTAAACCTTCTTTTTAATCAATAAAATAATTATAACAATTAAAATTACATTAAGAGCATATATTGCATATTTTTTAACTTTCTCTCCGCTTGATTCATATAAAACTTTATTTTCTTCTTTTGTGTTGTTTTGTTCTTGTAGTCTCTTTGTATTTACTAGTCTAATAATATTATCTGTTTGCTTGATGCTTGAAGTTGTTGATAGAATTGTTGAATTTGTTTTTGCTGTATCGTCCTGTTTTTGTTCTTCTTCTGTTGTTTCTTTCTCTAAAATTTCTATATCTTTTTCAAGAAGATAATCTTCACTTTCTAACTTTGCTTTTAGTGCAGCGTCCCCTTTAAAATTTTTATAGCTATCTCTAATTCTTAGTTTTATTCCTTTTGTTTTATTTCCTTCTCTATCAAAAAAATTATCAACATAATATGTTCCGCTTTTCCATTCGTCATTTTCATTGTCATATCTATCTGAAATAATTGTGCCATTATCTTTGAACTCAACCCAAATTCTAAGATTATGGCTCTCATCTTTAAGATTAAAAGCTTTTACTTCAATTTCAAACTCTTCTCCATTTATAATGCTCTCTTCATCCCAGTCTGCTTCAAGAGAAATTTTTGCTTCTTGTTGTGTGTTCGGCGTGTTATTTTGGCTGTTGTTTTGAGTTGGAGTTTGACTTTGACTTTGTGAAGAGCAAGAATTAGCTGAATTTTTTGTTGAAGCAATAAAAGTCCAATCGCCACTGCAATACTGCCAGGTTTTTTCATTATTATAATTATCTTCTAGTTTAGGAGTAGAATCAACAAGAGATAAGTCATTAAACAATTTTAAAGATTCGTTTGAATTGTCAAGCCACTGCCCCGAAAAATTAATTATTAAATATCCATTAAAATTCTGGCTTAAATTAATAACCTTGTTATCATTATTTACTAATTTCCAACCATTTAAATCAATATTCTGTTCAGAATATAATTCAATCCACTCATTTCCAGAATCTGTACCTTCTGGATTAAGCTCAATTTCATTTATTCTCACAGCAGAAACCAAACTAAAAAACAAGAAAATAAGCATTAAATTAATTAAGCTAACTCCAAACACCATCAATTTTTTCATGTTAAAAATTTTCAATTTTTAATACCCCAAAATCCTTCGATTTTGCGGTGACAATACTTGCATTTTCCTTTCTTTAAATTATTTTCTATAATTGAGAATAATCTTCTTTTTACAAGCAATTTTTTGCATTTAGGGCAAAATGTGTTTTCTTTTTCATGCGGATAAACATTTCCTACATAAATATATAGCATTCCCATATCTTTAGCTATTTTTGCTGCTTTTTCTAGAGTTTCAACACGCGTTGGCTCTACATCAGTTAATTTATAACAAGGATAAAATCTTGAGAAATGAATTGGCGTTGTTACACCTAAATTTTCTTTAACCCATAAAACTAGGTTTTTAATTTGTTCTGGCTTGTCATTATAACTAGGGATTATTAAATTTGTTATTTCAATCCAAACTTTGTTTTTCTTGTAAATTTTTAAAGCTTTATGTATCGCTTCCTCATTTGGAATTCCGCATAATTTTTGATAAAATTTTACATCTCCTTTTAAATCAACATTTATTGCATCTAAATACTTAGAAACTTTTTCAGCTGGCTCAGAATTAATAAAACCATTTGAAACCCAAACATTATACAAACCCTGTTTTTTAGCCATTTTCATGCAGTCAAGAGCATATTCTGCGTATACACCGGGCTCTGTGTAGGTGTAGGCTATTCCAGGAAGTTTATTTTGTTTACAAATTTCTACTATTTTTTTAGGCTTAATATATTTAAAAGAATCAAAATCAATTTTTTCTGGATGCGAAATTTCCCAATTTTGACAAAACAAACAAGAAAGATTACAGCCAACAGTAGCTATAGACAAACAACGAGTTCCTGGCCAAAAATGGAACAGAGGTTTCTTTTCTATAGCATCTACTGCTATGGAACACGGCTTTCCATAAACCAAACTAAAAAGTTTTCCTTTTTTGTTCTCTCTAACACCGCATTTTCCCCTCTCGCCATTTTTGAGCGTGCAAAAATGCGGGCATAATTGGCACTGAACAATTTCATTCTTGAGTTTTTTGTAAAAAAGAGCTTCTTTTTGCTTCATTTTTTCTTATTCAGCTCATTTCTAAAAATTTATTTATATAATAAATTATTTTTTCTTTAAGTTGAGGATTTATTGAAACTTCTTCTCCATAACTTGTTGGCTTACTGAATAAAATTCCTTCTCTTTTTAATTCTTTAGCCATGTCTTTAACTCTTTTTCTAATGTCAGAAATCATAGATTTCTGAGCACTATCAGAAACTAAAGTTTCTGAAGTGTCCTGAGGAAAACCTTTTGGCAAATTATCAATAGAAGTATGGCTATGGCTAAATTTACCTAAACGAGTTAGCTTATGTAAAATTTTTCCTTTTATTTCTTCATCTGTCCACATTTTATCTCTTTTAAGGCTTTTTCTAAAGTCCACATAAATATACTTTGAATAGTAAGATTTATATACTTTTCTATTTAAATTATATAATGAAAGAAACAGAAACTTCATTATTAATAAAATTTTTAGGAGAAAATCCGGTATTTAGAATCACAGATTTTTTAATTGAAAATAAAGGTATAGATGTTACTAAAAAAGAAATCATAGAAGGAGCAGGAATTTCAAGAGCAGTTTTATTTAAATACTGGAAAAGAATAGAAGAGCAAGAAATAGTTCTTGTCACAAGAAAATTTGGAAAAACAAAACTTTACACTTTAAATTCAAAAAATCCCATAGTAAAAAAATTGCTTGAATTAGAAAGTGTGTTAATTGGAAAAGCATTAGATAAAAAAAGTAGTTAAAGTTGCAGCTTAAACAGAGAAGTAGACTCGATTTTGTTACCTTTTTCAAATAACAAAAGAAAAAGATTTATAAAGGTGATTTTCTTAGGAAAAGCATGCAGATAACATATCCAACCAAGGAAGCAGATGTTGCAGAATTAAGCATAGATGATAAGCGCATAAAGTATTCTATTCCTCCAAAAATAGGAACACATCAAGAAGTATTTCAGAGCCTTTTTGCTGACAAGAGATTAAAAACTGCTCAAGGAAAAGAGATTGTTGCATATGCTAATGGAGCATTATGTTATAGAAAGAATGAATGGGCAGACCAAGAAAGAATAAGATTTCATACTAAAAATTATTTAAGATTTCCAGTTGTATTAACAATTATTCCTAAAAGAGAAGAATTTGGAGAGCTAGAAGGTGGAATGTTAGTGGATTTAGATTTAGAAGGCAAAGGAATAGAAAAACAAACAGAGGTTCCTAAAGAGCTTTCTGAATGGAAAGCTTCAGAAGGTGGAATATTTGTTAAAGAGCAAAGAATATTTGTGCCCTATGCGCAATGGTATAAAGAACAATGGGATGAAGATAATGGAGCTGTGATTGCTTTATGCGGGGGATTAGAAGGAGCAGAAGCATTAGCAAGAACAGCTGAAGATTCTAAAAGAAGTGATAAACCACTTTGGAAAATTGATGTAAATAATATTAATGCTCCTGAAAAAAGAGTCCCGGTCTTGGATGGCGACGGCAACAGGCTTCTCCTGGATTGCGACGACCATGGCTGCAGCAGGTGTGGTTGTGGTGTTGGGGTATTAAAGTAAGTGCCGAAGGCACTTCGCCAAAATTTTGAGAAGGATTTATTAACTACAAACTTCTATTTATTTTGTCTTAGGGAAACCTAAGGCTACATGCCAGTTTATCAGCACATCATTTAGGTTTATTTTAAGTCATAAAATACAGAAGCGACATCAAGTAACTTTGTTTGTGAAATATGAAGCTTCAGTGGGCAAATCAACTTTTGCTATGTTCAAGCGAAATTCTTGACATGAAAAAATGAAAAACAAATTTTTATGAGGTAAATTGGCTACACAATCAGTCCCGGTCTTGAATGGCTACAACGACAACAGGCTTAACCTGAATTGCGACAACCATGGCAACAACAGGAATGGTTGTGGTGTTGGAATAGCTTTAATCCCTAAGACGTATCTTAATAATTACATGCAATTTATTATTTGTTTTTATTTATTTTTGGTACACTTATTTTTAAGACGAGAAAAATTTTTGTTTCATAATTCAAAGAAGAAGATCTAAGATATAAATTTAACTAAAAAATTAGAAGAGAAGATTATATTACAAGAAAAACTTATCAAGGTTTTTGTGATATGTTTTATTATTCTGCAATGTATCTTTTAGCATATTTTTGGCATAACCTATGACAATGTCCCTTAAAGAAAGGAGGTGGGAAAAAGAACATTCTAAAAGGAAGCAAAAAATTATATTTACAGTCTTCCCAGAATGAAGCTTGATGTTGAAGATACAAACCAGCCATCATTCTCTCTGCTTCTTCAATTAAGTCTTCTCTTTTTAATTTAGGCAGCATATTAAAAGCAGTTTTCCAGATTTTTCTTTCTATATCTTTATTAATTCTTCCAGAGGATGTTTCTTGACATAGAAGAGTTAAAATGCCCTTAGGGTCTTCTCTCATGAGGGATTCTATTGTTTCTCCTCTGTATTCATCATTAATAAGCCTTTGTTTTATAGGTTCTAATGAATGGAGATAATTTTCATAAGCTTCTTGCTCCTCCCTTATTCTTCTTCCTATAGCAGCTGCTCCAGCGTAAAACCACATTTTAATAAATAAACAAAACAACGCCTATATTTAATTTTTTCTATTCAAAACGCCTGCCCAAATCTTTTTCCTCTTTCTCTCGCGAGCTCTAAACTAACAAGCCAGTTTTTTCCAGCATCTTCAAGCTCTTTTGGATTTAGAAAAAACCAGCCTTCTCTATTAAACCTTACAGCCAAAACCGGCTTTAAGCCAAAAATCTCAGAAAATATTAAAAACTCTTCAATCTGCTTCTTGCTGATATATTTAGATGTTTTTTTGCTTGTCTTGCACTCAACACAAATTTTTTTCTCTCCAAACTTTCCAGCAAGCAAGTCACACGGGCTGTCATCCATTAATCCGCTTCCTGCAACTCTTACAGCCCTCCAGTTATTCTCGCAAAACATCTTCAGCAGCTCGCGTTCTGCATTTGCACCTTTTTCTTTATTACCCATTTTTGTATAACAAAGAAAAAGCAATGGGCTTTAAAAATATTCCTAAGCTTAACAACCAAAAGCTTTATAAACATTACGTAATTTTACGTAATATGGAGATAGTAGGAAGAATAAGCAAAGGAAGCAGGATGGACCAGATATATTTGCCAAAAAATAGAGAAAACTTTAATGTAGGAAGTTATGTTAGTATTAAAACTCTAGAAATAGATTTAACAGAACAAAAAATAAAACAGCTAAAACCCTATTTTTATAATATAAATTATATTGAGCCAATAAAATTGCAAATAATATCCCAAATAACAGAAATTATAAATAAATCTATTGAAAACGAGAATATTCTGATTACCGGCTCTTTTTTAGAGCAGGGATTTAATTTTAAAGACATTGATATAATCATAATAAGTGAAAAAAATAATGAAAAGCAGATAGAAAAAGCCATAGAAGATAAAATAAAAATAAAAACTCACATCATCATTATAGACAATAAAACCTTGCTAAAAGGCTTATCTACAGATCCGCTATATCAAATGATGTTGAGTAGATGCATAGCTAAAAAAAGATTTATTTACAAAACAAAACATGAAATAAATTACAAGATTCTTGATTTGCATCTACTAAAAAGCAAACTCTTAATTGACAATTTTGATATTTTAAACGGAAATGAAAAATATAATTTAACCAGGAATTTAATAACAATCTCTTTGTATTCAAGCAATAGGAAAGTAACAAAAGAATCAGTAGATAAAGAAATTAAAAAACAACTAGCAGATACAGAAGAAATAAAACAAAACATCCTAAACAAAACAGATTTTATAAGAAAATATAAGGCTCTTTATGATAAACTATTTGAAAAAATAATGGAAGGAATAAAAAAAGAAAATAAAGATAAAACAAACAACAAAAATGCCTCAAAACAGAAATCAATTAATTGAACTCTTTATAGGAAACATAACAAACGCAATAGTCCATAGAATTTTAGAGAGAGCAATTGACAAAGAAGAAATTGCAGATAAATACAGAAAAGAGCTTGTCAAGAACTTAGAAAATATATGGCGAGAATTAGGTTATTCTCCAGGCAAAAGGCAGTTAAGTAAATATGGAGAAAAAATATCAGAGTCTCCTTATAAAAAAATTTGGGGAAGTGTTAAGATAGCTTGTGAATATTTGGCAAGATTTCATGCTGGAAAAATAACTAAAGAAGAGCTTCTTAGAGGAGATGCTAAAATAAATGCCAGAGAGACAATTCCATTAAATTTAAGATTTAAAATTTTGAAGAGAGACAATTATACCTGCGTTAAGTGTGGTCAAAGTCCGGCAAAAAGTAATACTGTTGAATTAGAGATTGACCATATTACGCCAGTATCTAAAGGTGGTACAAACGATATCGAAAATTTACAGACTCTTTGCAGAAATTGTAACCAAGGAAAGAGAAATAAATATAAAGAATAAAACCCCCGAAAATTATTGCAACTAACACCTATTTTGTAATGTCTTCATCCCAAATAACTCGTGTCTTTCAGTTGCTTTTGTTCTGTGGCCTTTTTAACCTGCCCCATTAGCTGTTTAAGCTTGCCCTCAAACTCTTCAGCAGCTTTCATTAATGGCTTATAATCTACTTTTAAGCCAAGATAATCATCTAAAACTTTCACTATCTCTCCGGCAGCTCTTGAGTCAGGCATGGCAGGATTAGCATCAGCAAACACGCAAGAAAGCGGAATTTCTTTTTCTTTTAACAACAGAACTCCTGTCACTCCAACAACAACTCCATTTTTAAAGTTCTCAATTTTCATTTTTTCAAATTTTCCTTTTTTCTGGTTTGTAAAATAATAAACCTTGCTTTCTTTGCCTAGAGCTTCGCTTGCAACTCCTTCTATTCCAATAACCTCTTTTGCTTTTAATTTTTTAGCCAACTCTATCAGCATTCCTGCAATCTCCCATTCAGCTCCGGAGATGTTTGCAAGCGCCCTTAAAATAATTATATTATTTTTTTTGTCATAATAAACTTCTAGTGGATCAACAATTTCAGAATTATGAATGGCAACCATTGGCGTTAGTTTTGTGGAAGATATTTTACCAATTCTTTTTGCATCAAGATGCTTAATTAAAAATTCAGTTGCAATTGTGCTTACAAATCCAAATCCCGGAAACCCTTCTATTATAATCGGAGCTTTCGGCCTCTCTTTTAATTCTATCATGTTTTTATTAAAAATCCCTTATTTATAAAGTTATATGTTTTATTAAGTAAAGTTTCTAACTTAACATTGCTTACGCAAAGAGAGTTCTTCTGCAAAATATAATTTAAGGAATTAATTAATATAAAACCGATAATATTTTGAGCGAAGCGGGCTCTCTTTAGCCGAGTAAAGCGAGGCTAATTTGTAGATAAGAGGCTAAGTTTGTTGGTTTACTTTGCATGTTCTTCTCTTCACAAATCTCTTGCATGCAAAGTTCTTCTGCCGTTTGCCAAAGCCCTTTTGGCTGCTGCTTCTAAAATTTCCTGGACTTTTTTGTTTAAAGCTTCTTCAACTTCTGCAGCCACATTTGGAATTTTGTCTTTAATAGCTTCTCTTATATTGCTTTTTATAATTAAATTTGCCATGATTTACTAAAGATAAGGCAGTTTAAAAAACCAACTCATAACATTAAATTAAATTTGTTACTTCTTTTGAATAACAAAACCAAAAGATTTAAAAACCTCATTTTCTTAGGAAAAGCATGGCAGAAGAATATGGAATAATTGAGGAAAAACAAGAACAACCAAAATTTCCAGTAAGAAGTTTGCTTAGAGTTCCTCATCAAGGTGCATCTTTAATTGTAAGCAGAAATGCTTTTGGGCCAAACTCGTTTAAAGAGAATGTGGCAGAAATGAAAGGTTCTTATTGCTATCCTAATACACGGGAAGTTATCTCATTTATAGAGCCAACAACTTCAGAATCAATTTCAGCAACAGCTTATGATTTTTCAAAATTAGCAAAACCTGAAATTTTTGACCCGAGATGGCTTCAAGCAGGAAGGGTATTTAAGGCGTCTGAATGGGTTGTTGTAAATCCTCCAAAAGACAAGGAAGGAGATATTATAACAGATGAAAAAACTCTTAAAGGTTTTCTTAATAGCACAACTAAAGTTAATGGTATTTATAGGCTTCCTAATAGAAAATTACAAGGAGTAAGAGATTGCTCTTTTGTTCCTTATGAATCTTTCGGACAAGAAGTACAAAGCGGAGAGGATTTTGCAAGAAGCGGGTTAGCAAGAGGTTTAGAATATGTTGATGGTGAAAAAGCTCCAAACCTTGAAGTTATTTCTGCAAAGGAAAATTATCCAGCAAGAGTTAATGTTTTTGGATTTAACCCAGAAAGTAAAGTAAGGGTTGTGGGCTTGTACTCCCTCAGGAACCTTGATGGGCGCAGGTTGGATGTTGATGGCTACTGCTGGGGCGACTACTACGACGGCTATGCTTTTGGGGTGTTGAATAAAAGCGCCGAAGGCGCTTTGCAAACAGGAGATAAATAAAATGGCAGAGGAATACCAAATGAGAAAAGCAGAAACAAGAGAAGTTTTGCCTGAAATAGATTTTCTTCCGCAAATTCCACATAAAGGACAGCAATTAGATATAGCTCTTTTTGGGGCAAACACATACGAAAAAAATATTCAAAATATGCGTAAAGCACACTTTCATTCTAAAGAACTTCCAAATATTACTTTTACGCCAGCTATAACTGCAAGCTCAATTTCAGCAGCTGCTTATAGATTTGAGGATTTTGCAAAACCGCAGATTTTTGACCCGAGACGGCTTCAAGCAGGATGGATAGTGAGAACATCAGAAGGAGTTTTTGTTAATCCCTTAGATGCTCAAGGAAACCCCATAACCGATGAACAAATTTTAAAATCTTATTTAAAAGCAGACAGAAAAGTTAATGGGATTTATCTTTTAGATAATGATTCTGGCTTTGCACCTTATGACTCATTTACAAGAGGAGTTCAGGATTGTGATACTTTTGCACAAGGAGGATTGGCAAGAGTATTAGAGCATACTCCAGAAAAAGTAGCAGAACAGCTTAGAGCAATTGCTTCTCCTAAATTTTACAAAAAGGGAGTTAATGTTTGGGGTTTTGATAATGTTAAAGAACCTACTTTAAGGGTTGTGGGCTTGGGCTCCTACAGGGACCTTGTTGTGCGCAGGTTGGATGTCTATGGCGGCTACTGGCTCGACGGCAGCGACGGCTTTGCTTTTGGGGTGTTGGATAAAAGCGCCGAAGGCGCTTCGCAAACAAAACAGGCATAGGTTTATTAATTATAATTTTTCTAATTTATTTTGTCTTAGTTTGGTTTAAAGCCATGCTAGGGCCACACGCATCTTGCTTATACTCTAACAAGAGTATCAAATGCAAAAGCGACATTAAGTACTGATGAAGGAGCTAAAAGTGACTGAGGGAAATATGAAGCTTTGGTGATTTTACTTTAGGGCAAGGTGCTACATAGCTGGTTGTGGGCTTGAACTCCAACAGGAACCTTGATGAGCGCAGGTTGAATGTCAATGGCAACAACTGGAACGACAACAACAACGGCTATGCTTTTGGAATGGCTCTAGCAACTAAGATATTAATATGGTTAAAACTTATAATGCTCTTTATGCAGAAATTGTTAGCTGGAAAAATTTAGTTCTTGCTTGGAAAAAAGCAAGAAAAGGCAAAACTCGTAAGGATTATGTTATTGAGTTTGAAGCTAATTTAAGGGAAAATTTATTAAAGTTGCATGAAGAGTTGAAAAATCAGACTTATTCTCCTAAGCCTTTAGTAACCTTTATTTTACGAGACCCAAAAACTCGCAAAATTTCTAAGTCTGATTTCAGAGATAGGATTGTTCATCATGCTTTAGTTAGAATTATAGAACCAATCTTCGACAAAGGATTTATTTATGACTCTTGTGCAAATAGAAAAGGCAAAGGAAATTTATTTGCAATAAAAAGATTTAAGCAATTTGTAAGAAGGGTTTCAAGAAATGGAAAAATAAATGGATGGTTTAATGATAATCAAGTTAAAGGATATTGCCTTAA
>Ga0315274_10004259_pt1 | contig 21088 bp, 17 predicted proteins | sample YL17G02_20_MG_FD_203700 | JGI IMG/M metagenome (GOLD analysis project Ga0315274, IMG submission 203700) | Sediment microbial communities from Yellowstone Lake, YNP, Wyoming, USA - YL17G02_20 | ecosystem: Environmental > Aquatic > Freshwater > Lake > Sediment | place: USA: Wyoming | collected...
GTGAATGGCGAAGATGTAGGAGACCGCCTTTTTGCTGTTGTCGAAGATCCGCCGCCCCAGGCGAACCGCCTGGACGATGGAAGAGAAATCATCGTCCAGCAGCACCGGGCCGGCGGCTTCGCGGGCCACGTCCGTGCCGCGTCCGCCCATGGCGATGCCGATGTGGGCAGATTTCAGGGCCGGGGCGTCGTTGACCCCGTCGCCCGTCATAGCCACGATCTCGCCAGCGGCCTTCAGGGCGTTGACGATGCGCAGCTTCTGCTCTGGGACGACGCGGGCGATGATGTTGGCCGTGACGAGGCGTTGCCTAAGCTGCTCCTCGTCCATCCGATCCAGCTCGGGGCCGGTGACGATCTCGCCGACGGATCGCAGGCCGATCTGGCGTCCGATGCTCTGTGCCGTGGCAGGGTAATCGCCCGTGATCATCACCACCCGGATGCCGGCGGAGTAACATTCCTGGATAGCTCCGGGAACAGTGGGCCGGATCGGGTCCGCCAGTCCCACCAGGCCAAAGAACGCGAACGCGAAATCGTGCTGCTTCTGCGGCACGTCGCCCTGTGCCACGGGATGGCCCTGCGTCACTCCCAGGACCCGCAAGCCTTCCCCCGCCATCGCCGTTGCCCGTTGCAGGAGGTCCTGGCGGCGCTGCCCATCGAGGTGGCACAGGTCGGCAATCGCTTCCGGCGCTCCCTGGGAGGCAATCATGACCTCCCGGGCGTCGGGTGATCTCCACACGTGCGACAGGGCCGGCAGTTCGGGGGAAAGGGGATACTCCTGAACCAGGTTCCAGTTCTCGTGCGGGTGTTCGTCTTGGCCAGGTGCCTAGCCCGACTTCGCGGATTCGAGGGCTGGAACCTGCGTGGCGGGGTCAAAATCCGCTTTGAAAGCCAAAAGTCTGCACTACGTAACAGGCTCTGTCTGATCGGATGCAACAATGATCCGGGGCGGCGGCTGGGCCGGCAACTTTAGTTTCAGTCGCTCCCGGAGCAGTCTCAAGTCCGCCTGGGGCGGCGTGTAGCGTCGCAGGATCAGTGTGCGGCCATCGCTCGTAGGGATCTGCACATCGACCATCTGGAGGGCTGCAAACTTCTCCAGTGCACTGCGGCTGGTCAATCCTGGGGCCAAGTCCCGCAGCCATCGGCCCAACGTCACGTGCAGGCAATACGCCAGGAAGCTCACGAACAGGTGCGCCTCAATGCGTCTTTGGTCCTGGTGGAAGATCGGCCGGATCGCCAAGTCGCCCTTGAGGTGGCGAAAGGCCTGCTCCACCTCCACCAGTTGCAGATGGTAATTCCACACCACAGCCGGGTCTGTCTCGGTCAGATTGCTGCGCGGCGCGGCCTCCGGCCGCAACCAAAAATGCTTGCTAAAAAAACAAGATGTTGCGCCTTTGCAGCGCAGCAGGTACCGGCCCTCTCGACGACGCACCTGCCGCAGTTTGTCCTGATTCAGTCGATACGTCAACGTCGCTTGGGTAGCATCGACCTCGATCGATCGGGTCCACGCACGCTCCTGGGCATCGTTGATCTCCCCGAGATACCGCACGTGACGCTGGACCACGCGACCATCGCCCCAACGACGGTTCTCGACGATGCTCCCGTAACGGTGATCTTTGCCGTTCTTCTTACGATGGCTGGGACGCAGAAACATAACGGTACCCGATTATCCACGGAATCGGGTACCCGCCAATAGCTCGGGTCTGCACTACAACCGGTTTGGAACTCCTCACCCGCCCTCTCGGCCACGAAACCGAAGACTTCTGCCCCCAAAAAAATCCAAACCGACGCCGAATCCGCGAAGTCGGGTTAACCATGCGGGGGCTCTTGTGTACCCTCTGAGAACCCGATACAATGCTCTCTTGTCAGAGTATTACGCGGTTGCCACAGCAGAGACGCTCAATATGGAGAACGAACTATGAGGAAACTCGGCACCCTGTTTCTCCAGGGGCTTATTGCGATTCTCCCCATCGCACTGACCGTTTATCTCGTCTATTGGCTGGCGGCGTCCGCAGAATCCGTTCTCGGCAAAGCCATGAGGTTCGTCATCAGCGACGATTATTATGTCCCGGGGTTGGGTGTGTTGGCCGGATTCCTGATCGCCCTGGGAATCGGCGTGCTCCTGAGGCTATGGTTGTTCCGCAAGGTGTTCTCCCTGGGCGAGACACTGCTGCAGAAAATCCCAGGCATCAAGTCCCTGTACGGTTCCATCCGCGACATGGTCGGGTTCTTCGATGCCTCGAAACAGAAAGAGTTCGACAAGACCGTCATGGTCGCTCTCGCCGATGAGAACATGCGTTTGATGGGCCTGGTGACGCGAGAGGACTTTAGAGACCTACCCGAAGGAATCGGTGACGAGCAAACCGTCGCAGTCTATTTACCTATGAGCTATCAATTGGGCGGTTTCACCGTCATGGTTCCCAAGGCCAGGATCAGGCCGGTCGATATGAAAGTCGACCAAGCGATGCAGTTCATTCTGACGGCCGCCGTCTCGGCAAGAAACAAGGGGACGAAACAACCGGCTCCATGAACCTTATAGAAGTGGTTTGCGAAGTCTCTGCTGATTTGCCCTACGACCCAGGTAGTGAGGCTTAAGAAAAGAGCCAGCCGCCACCCGTCGGTTCCACGTTTCAACCGTTTTGCGCACATCGGACAGCATCGGAAGGTGAACCGCCTTAGTGTCTCACGAATTCGACGATTCCGGGGGGCTCAAGGATGTATTGGTCATGGCCGCCCGTGATGAGCGACGGAGCCATGGCCAAGGCTGCGGCTTCGCCTATTCCCTCGCACCGTGCTTCCGCAGCAGTTCGGCCATAGAGTGAGGGCCGCCTGTGACGAGCGACGGAGCCGATGGTCGAGGCTGTGGATTATTCCTTGCCCCCGTGCGGCAGCAGGTCGGGGATAGAGAGGCGGCCTTCACAGAGGTCATGGCCGCCTCTGGCGAGCGACGTGTCGGCGGGAGCTATGACCAAGCCCGCGAATTCGGGTGGATGAACGGGCAGGAGCCAGGGCCGCGTTTCGGGTTTGTCCAGAATGGTGGGCAAGCATACTTGTGCTTCAGGCGGCGGATCCGGTAGTGATGCAGCTACGATGTAATGTAATAGGCCGGGTAGATGGCTACTGTGAACCATGTCTCCGTTCCATGATCTCCCCGGAGGCTAACGAATCGAGGGAAACAGGGCGAATGCTCTCGTACGAGACGCCTGTAATCCATCAGTCAGCCGCACTTATGGTGAGATCCTATTTGTACCCTACGGACGGATGCAACGGAAATGAATAACGGGGATACCACGACACGTAGTCGTATGCCAGCCCCCTATGGCTTGTAGAGTTCTCTTGCTTATTCTACAATATATAGGGTTGACGAAATGGTCGGAGTTGACTATATGGTCATGTATGAACGATATGGTCGCGCAGCCAGATGTGCCGAATCGGACGCAGCGGCGAGTCTCGAAGACGCGAAACCGCCTGCTGAAAGGGGCGCTATCTGTCTTTTCCGAGGCAGGAACCGAGGCAGCGACAATCGAGATGATCACGCAACGGGCAGATCTGGGCAAAGGAACCTTCTATCGGCACTTCGCCGACAAGAACGAAATCATCGGCGTGCTGATTGAGCAGTGTGTCAATGATCTGCTGGAAGCCATATCCCGAGAGGCCCGCCAGCCGCGTTCGCTGCAAGAAGCTCTTGATGGACTAGTCAACGGTCACGCGGAATTCCTTCTGAGCCGCCGAGAGGAGTACATTATGCTGTTCGAGAGTCGTATGCTCTTGAAGCTGGATCGTGGGCTGGCCCCCGACGTTGAGCGGCCTTATGAGAATTACCTGCACCGTATTGAAGAACTGGTCCGGCCTTTCCTACCCAAGCAAGTGGATGACGTGAAGATCAGGTGTCTGGCCCGTGCCATAGCAGGTTTTGTGTCGGGATTTCTGTCCTTTGGGATGATTACTTTGGACCCTCAGGCTGTCAGAGAGAGCATAGAAGCGATGCGAGTCGCTTTTCTCGGCGGCGTGGTCGGTCTCATAGAGCGATCGTAGTTACGGGTGTTATTGTATAGGTACCAAAGCAAACAAGAAAGGAAACCTGAATCATGTCTATGTGCTCTGTAGGCGGAGGAGATGACTCCTGTCATGCAGATACTTCCGTGTGCGCGGCCGATGACGAACCTCCGTTGATAGCGGCTGCACCCACCACGATTGAGACCATGACCTGCCGGCCCCATGGCTGGGGTGACTGGCACTGGCAAATGGCCAATCGCATTCGAACCCCTCAACAACTGTCCGCGGTCTTCCCTCGCTGGGTCGGACCCGACCTGACCTCCGTGGCGGCCAAGTATCCCATGGCGATTACGCCCTACTACGCCTCACTGATTCGCCGTGCGGATAGTTCCGACCCCATATTCCAGATGTGCGTGCCACGGATCCAGGAACTGACTGACCCGCCGTTTCTGACCCCCGACCCCCTGGAGGAATGCAGAGATATGCCGGTCCCCGGGATGGTCCATCGTTACCCGGACCGCGCGCTGGTCATCGCGACGACCATGTGTTCCACCTACTGCCGTCACTGTACGCGCAAGCGAATCGCCGGAACGCGAGAGACCAGCATCACCAAGCGGCGTCTCGATCAGATCGCCGCCTATCTCATGGAGCACCCGCAGATCAGCGATGTGATCGTCTCGGGTGGGGACCCGCTGACCATGAGCACTGAACACATCGAGATGGTGTTGTCCCGATTGCGTCAGGTCCCTTCCGTTCAGATCATCCGCATTGGCACCCGGGTGCCGGTGGTATTGCCCCAGCGAGTTACCGACGAGCTGTGCCAGATGCTGCGAAAGTACCACCCCCTGTGGATCAACACCCATTTCAACCATCCTCAGGAGCTGACCCCGGAATCCACACAGGCCTGTAATCGGCTTGCCGATGTCGGCATTCCGCTGGGGAACCAGTCCGTACTGCTACGCGGCGTCAACGATCGTCCACAGATCATCGAGCATCTCTGCCGCGGTCTGGTGCGCATGCGGGTCAGACCCTACTACTTGTATCAGTGTGACCTCGTGCGCGGCGTGGAGCACTTCCGTACTCCATTGTCCCGCGGCATGGAAATCATGGAATATCTCCGTGGCCGACTCAGCGGCCTGGCGATTCCCACCTTTGTGGTGGATGCCCCGCACGGCGGCGGTAAGATACCGGTCCTGCCGACGTATGTAGTCACCCAGAGCCCGACGCACACGGTGCTGAGGAACTACGAGGGGATGCTGATCGCCTATCCGGAGCCGTACGAGCGATGTGAAGGTCAGTGCCCGGCCCCGCAGGAGGAATCTGCGCCAGGGGTATGGGAGCTGACGGCAGGACGGTACAGTCGGATCCAGCCCGAGAGGACTCTGCGCCATGCCAGACGCCAGCCGTGCTGCGCATCGGACGAATCAGTTGGGGATTTCTAAGGAAATGAGCAAGACATCACGAGCGGCCACGTCCGACTCGCGCAAGCGAGACGACTCCGTGACGATCGGACTGGTCTATGATCTCAGAGACGACTATCTTGCCGAAGGTTTCAGCGAGGAACAGGTTGCCGAGTTTGACTCGGCAGAGACCATAAGCTTTCTGGAACAGGCCCTGCGGGCCCTCGGACATGCGACCGAACGCATAGGCAATGGTCTGGCCCTTGCCCGGCAGCTCGCCTGCGGCAAACGATGGGACCTCGTTTTCAACATTGCCGAGGGGCTGCACGGACGCAGCCGCGAGGCTCAGGTGCCGGCTCTATTGGAAATGTATGGGATTCCCTATACCTTCTCTGACCCTTTGGCCTGTGCGCTGACTCTGGACAAGGCCATGACCAAGCGAGTGGTCCAGTCGGCAGGTCTGTACACGCCTCGTTTCGCCGTGGTGACGGCGTCGGACGATGTGGAGTCCTTGGAGCTTGAGTTTCCGCTGTTTGCCAAGCCGCTGGCCGAGGGCACGGGCAAGGGAGTCGACGAGCATTCACGCATCGAGTCCACCGAGACCCTGAAAGAGGTTTGCGTTCGTTTGCTGGAGAGATTCTGCCAGCCGGTCCTCATGGAGGAATACCTGCCCGGTCGAGAGTTCACTACGGCCGTCCTGGGGACGGGCCGTGACGCGGCGGTGCTGGGAACCATGGAGATCACCATTCGCGAGAACGCGCCGGCCAGCGACTATTCCTACGAAGTGAAGGAGCTCTGCGAGCAGTGCGTGCACTACTTTCCAATGCCGCATGGGGCCCTGCGCGATCAGGTCGAGGACTTGGCCTTGCGGGCCTATCGGGTGCTCGAGTGTCGTGACACCGGACGTGTGGACATCCGTTTGGACGCCCGGGGCCGACCCGCGTTTATCGAGATGAATCCTCTACCGGGATTGCATCCAACGCATTCGGATCTTCCCATGATCGCCACCCAGGAGGGCATGGCCTACGAAGAGTTGATCAGTCGTATTGTCCAAAGTGCTCTCGCTCATCGGGAGTCGGTAACGTGCCGCATCAGAAAATCAGCGTCCTGATCTTGTACAACAGTCCGCAGCCGTCCGGTCACGGCCAGGTCTTTGTTGAAAGCGAGGCGGGTGTTCTGGCCGAAGCAGAAGCCGTTGGCCGGGCTCTGGACAGGCTTCGGATTCCGCACCGGGCGGTCGGCGTGCGCTGGTTCGAGGAACTGCCCGCAGTCTTGGCCGCAGCGGACGAGCCGGTTGTATTCAATCTTGTCGAAGGCTTCTGGGCGGACACGAGACAGGCAAACCTGGTCCCGACCGTCGTACGCAGCTTCGGCAAAGCCTGCACGGGCAATGATGCGCTGGGCCTGCTCTTGTCGCTCGATAAATGGCAGAGCAAGGCTTTGCTCCAAGCTGCAGGACTTCCCACGCCCCAGGGCCTGATCGTCCATCCGGGTCAGCCCATCCCAGCGAGGGATTTGTTCGGTGGGCCCTATATCATCAAACCTGCGCAAGCCGATGCGAGTGAAGGAATCGACAAGACCAGTATTGTTCATAAACGTGGCAAGGCCCTTCACGACCTCGTTCGGCGCATCCACGACCAATTGGCCCAGCCAGCGTTGATCGAGCAGTACATCGATGGACGGGAGTTGAACGTCTCCGTGGTTTGTCGCGACGGCGAGCTGCAGGTGTTGCCTCTGGCGGAGATTGACTTCAGTGCCTTTGAACCCAGTCGCCCCCGCATCGTGGGATACGAGGCCAAATGGCTTGCGGACACCTTCGAGTACGATCATACCCCCCGCATTATCCCTGCGCCGCTCTCGAGACGGCTGACCCAGCATGTCCGCGAGCTGGCAGCAGCTTCCTGTCGCACACTCTCCTGCTTTGACTATTGCCGCGTGGACTTCCGCCTCGACAAGGCCAACCGGCCCTGCATCCTGGAAGTCAACGCCAATCCGGATATCTCGCCGGATGCTGGTTTTGCCGCAGCGCTGGAGGCCGCCGGGATTTCGTACGAGGCCTTTGTGAGACTGACCATCGACAACGCCATGGCCCGCGTACCCTGCAAAACTCCGCCACACGTTCGTTCGCGGCGGACTCGCCCGGCGAAGGCCCGCGGTGCCCCACCCATTGAGACCCGTTGGTGCCTGCCTCGGGATCGCCAGGTGGTCCTCTCCTTCCTGGCGGACACCGGTTTCTTTCGGCCTGATGAAATAGACATTGCCCGCGAGGTCCTTGACGCGGCGATTGCCGATGGGCCCAAGGGACATTACCAGTCTTTTGTCGCCTGTATAAATCAGGATACGGTTGGCTGGATATGTTACGGTCCGACACCGTGCACACTCGGAACCTTCGACATCTATTGGATTGGCGTGGCCCCTGCCTGGCAGGGGCGCGGCATTGGTCGAGCGCTCACGGTCTTTGCCGAACAAGCGATTTCTCAGCGAGGCGGCCGGTTGCTGGTCATCGAGACCTCGAGCCGTGAAACGTACCGCCCGACGCGTCAATTTTATGAGGCGCTGGGTTATCGTGAGGCAGCACGCATAGCTGAGTTCTACGGACCGGGAGATCACAAAGTTGTTCTCGTCAAGGACGTCGAAGGTGGTATGACACACAAACTGATCACGGCTTAGGACTTTGGATCTCGCAACTTGGTGTTCAAATCCTCATCACGAAAGGAATGGTCTTGTAGGGCATCGGGCGCTGGGTAATCACCTGAAGACGGTCTTCATCGAGAATGGTCTGATGCGGGAGGCGGAGTCCGATCAGGTCGTGAGCTTCTTTCAAAAGCTCGCCGTACCGGTAGAAGTGATCGACGCTCGTGATGAGTTCTTCATAGCGCTCAAGGGAATCACAGACCCGGAAGAAAAGCGTGAAGCCATCACCCAGACTTTTTATCGAAACGTGTTCGGACGTATAGTCAGGAAAAGTGAAGCCAAGTGTCTGCTGCAGGGCACTATCCTGACTGATATTGATGAGACCGTGGCGGGGATCAAGCGGCAGCATAATGTTCTTGAGCAGCTCGGTATCGATCCGCAGGAGGCCTTTGGCTATCGCATCATCGAACCGCTCCTTCAGCTGCGCAAGGACGGTGTCCGGAGGGTAGGCAAGGCGCTGGGGCTTCCAAGTGAGCTATTTGATCGCATCCCATTTCCTGGGCCGGCGCTTTCGGCTCGGGTGATAGGCGAGGTGACACCGGAACGTATTGCGACTGTTCGTAGAGCAACCGCCGTTATTGAAAGGTTGCTGAAAGGTACTGGGGCATTTCAGTACATGGCTATTTTGCACGAGGATCGTGTGACCGGAGTGCATGATGGCAAACGCGATTTTGGTTATCAGATCGAGGTGCGCTGCTGGGACAGCGTTGACGCCCGAACCGCAACACCAACACGACTATCATTCGAAAAGCTCGAGAACCTCGCCCGCGAGATTATCCACGACGTACCTGGCACGGTTAGCGTAACCTACAACATAGCTCCAAAGCCTCCCTCAACGATCGAGGCAATCTAATGTGCTTCATCGAAAGAGTGTGGAGGTCCCTGCGTGGCACAATTCATCCAAGGAGCCGTGGCCGACGCTGGGCATTACTCCTTCGCCCCGTGCTTCCGCAGCAGGCCGGCGATGGAGGTGTGGCGGCCGCTTCTGAATGATGGTGGCCGCCCGGGACGAGCGACGGAGGCATGGCGGAGGGTGGGAGTTCACCATGATAACGGACCGGAGCCGGGGCCGAGGCTGGGGATTCACTTGAGTACTCTTCCAAAGCTATCGATGGGCGCGGCGAGATGCCGCCCACTCGATACCAAGGATGCTGAGTACCCCCATGTTCTTCGGGCAGATGGTATAATGACTCCATAATCGGTGGACATGTGGAAATAGTCTGGAGAAAACGGTCAGAGTCAGTTTTGGGTGTGACCATCGCGGCTTTGCCGCCAAAGAGTTGATCCTCGGCACGCTCAGGCAAATGGGCCACGAGTGTGTCGATTTTGGAACAGACGACCGCAATCCGGTTGACTATCCCGATATAGCCTACATGGCCGCCAGGGCCCTAGTGGAAGCACGGGTCGACAGGGCCATCTTGGTGTGTGGTACGGGCATTGGAATGCCTATGGGCGCTCAGCGCGTGTCTGTGCTTTGGATGGTCCTCCGAGAAACGCTGGTGTTGCTCATCGCCGGGCTGGCTCTCGGAATCCCTGTCCTGCTGGTGGGTGGCCGGCTCGTCACGTCGCTGCTATAGGGTCTGAAACCCGGCGACCCGGCGACTTTGATTCTTGCCGTCCTGGCCCTGAGTGGGGTCGCGCTACTGGCCAGCTACGTGCCGGCCCGCTGGGCCGCGAGGATCGATCCTATGGTAGCGCTGAGATACGAATAGGAGAGGCAAATGGGAACTCTATGGCAGGACCTTCGTTTCGCCGGCCGAATGCTGAGGAAGTCGCCCGGCTTCACGGCGATTGCCTTGGTTACTCTGGCGATCGGCATCGGGGCCAACACGATCATGTTCAGCGTGGTCAACGTGCTGCTCTTGCGCCCGACGCTGGTGAAGGACCCGGATCAATTGGTGCTCTGCAAGGTCCGCAACGCCTACGGGGCCTTTCCCTATTCCGCCTACGTCGATATGCGCGACGACAATCCGGCGTTCAGCGACCTGATGGCTTACGATCCGGGCCTCAATATTCTCACCCTGGTGCGGGGGGACGTCGCCAGACGCGTCTACGCGATGTTCGTTTCCGCCAATTACTTCTCCTTCCTGGGCGTCTCACCCGCCTACGGGTGGACCTTTCTACCCGAGGAGGAACGGTACGGCGCCGAGCCGGTGGTCGTCCTGAGCCACCGCACTTGGCAGCGACAAGGCGCCGATCCCGGCATTGTCGGTTCACAGATAGCCATCAACGACACGTTCTTCAGGGTCGTGGGCGTCGCGCCGAAGCGATTCACAGGCACGACGATCCTCGGACCCGATCTGTGGCTGCCTCTGGGCAGCTACGGTCTTGTGGGGCACTCGGGTTGGGAGAAACCCGAGCGGATGTCGAGCGAGTTCTGGAACTATCCCGATGTTGCGCCGATCGGACGACTCAAGCCCGGCTTGAGCATATCCGCGGCCCAGGCACGGCTGCAGTCTCTGGTCCCTCGCCTTAAGGAAAACAATCCAAGGTGGTGGAAGGTCAATGGCACGCTCAGCCTCGACCGCCCGCCAAGGTTGAGTACGAGTAATGACGGCGATGATACGGCTTTCCTATCGGGTGCAAGCCTGTTTCTGATGGGCGTCTCTGCGGTTATCCTGCTGATCGCCTGCCTGAACCTGGCGAATATGGCGATCGTTCAAGGGACCGCGAGGCATCGCGAGATCGCCATCCGCATGGCCATCGGCGGAGGCCGCTTGCGGATCATGCGGCAGTTGCTCATCGAATCCCTTCTGTTGGCGGTCCTCGGAGGGGCCTTCGGACTGGTCCTTGCCTTCTGGGGCACCAGGATTCTGAACGCTTGGGTGGTGGCCCCACAATTCCCCTTCGACTTGGCCGGCTCATTACGAACGGGTCTCGACGTTCGTGTCCTGGCCGCCACGCTGGGCTTTTGCCTGATCGCCGGCGTGCTCTCCGGCATGAGGCCGGCCCTGCGGCTTTCGCGGCGAGACACACTCGCCGACTTGAAGCAGTCCGGCACCGAGGTGCTTCGATCCACCGGAAGGGTACGCCGGCCTTGCGGCTTATCCGTGGTTTGCCAGATCGCCCTATCTGTCGTGCTCGTGATGGGCGCAGCGCTGTTCACCCGTAGCGCTCTGCAAACCAGCCCGGCCAGTTCCGGTTTCAGCCTCGATGGCAAACTGCTCATCGAGCTCGATCCACTCGCCGCAGGTTACGACCTCGCTCGCACTCAGCAGGTCTACCAAGACTTGGTCGACCGTTTGAGGTCCATGCCCGGGGTCCAGACGGTTAGCTTGTCCGCCTCATTCCCCTTCGCGGATGGGGGCGGTCACGGCGGTTCAGTCAGCGAATACGAACCGGGAGTCGAAAAGGATCAACGGAATGAAGAACAAGTGCTCCGCGATGCGATTGCCAATCCACCTGCGAGGACGGGCACCGTGTACACCGTTGGAGTGGGTTACTTTGAGGTGATGGGAATGCCCCTCTTGCAGGGTCGGCCTTTGCAACCTCTCGACAGTGTCCCTGACGCAGAGAAGGTGGTGATCCTCGATAAGAGCCTGGCTCGCAAGCTTCGACCGGATGGAAACGCCCTCGGCTGTCTGATCCAGTATGGCTGGCGATCATCATCGTCACCGCCACGCCGGGTGGTCGGGATCGTACCGAACTTGCGGACTGTCTCGGACAACAAGACGAGTTCAGCCCAGATATACGTGCCGATGGGACCTGACAGCCGGCCTGCCTTCATCCATCTTCGTGTCGCGAGCACAGCACGCGGGGCCGAGGCCGCCTTGCTGCAGCGGATTCCCACGGAGATTCGCAAGGTGGACCCGCATCTGCCGATCCTATCAGTGATGACTCTGGCGGACTGTCACCGCAACAATCCCTTCGTGTGGCTTTGGGGAGTGGGCGCGCGGCTTGCGGCGGCCTTCGGAGCCATGGCCCTATTCCTGGCGTCCTTGGGCATCTACGCGGTCAAGGGCTACCTGGTCGCATCCCGGACGCCGGAGATCGGTATCCGCAAGGCCCTTGGAGCGACGCACAGGAACATCATGGGCATGGTCTTCCGCGAGGGAATGGTGTTGACGCTCGCGGGACTGGCCGTTGGATTGTTGCTGGGACTGGCCGTCGCGCGTCTGATTGGCAGCCTCCTCTACGGCGTCAGTCCGGTCGATCCCGTCAGTATTGTCGTGGCCGTGGCCTTGCTCGGTGCCGCTTCGCTTCTGGCCAGCTACATCCCCGCCCGCCGGGCGGCGAAGGTCGATCCGATGGTGGCCCTGAGATACGAGTAGGAGGAACAAGGGGAGCTCTGTGGCAAGACATGCGACATGGCTTGTGGATGATGGCCAAGCACTTGGATCTGTGTCGCTAACGGGCGGGAGGCACGCCCAAGGCCGGGGATTCACGTTACTGCCTCGCTTCTTGCTTCCGTAGCAGGTCGGCGATGGAGTGATGGCCCGGGCTGCGTATTCGCCTATTCGTTCGCCCCATGCTTTCGCAGCAGTTCGGTGATGCAGGGGTGGCAGTTGCTTCTGAATGACGGTGAAAAACCGTCCCCGGCGCTGCCCTGCTCGGTGTGCTCGGTCTGGGTTATGCTGGAATACGACTGAGACGTATGGGGTGAAAGCTGATAGTGTAGTGTAGGATGTTACCCAAAATGCAGACAGATGTCAACGCACTCAATAAGATGACGATCACGGCGGCCCCAGCGACGACGAGTTATGAGCTGCGCTGGAAGCCCACAACGCCGGGTCTTTATCCGGTCTGGCTGACGGGAAGAGACGTGCCACCGACAGGTGTTGATCCCTGTGAGGTCCCGCTCACCATTCTGTGGCAGGTGACCCCCAGGAACACACCACCAAAGTTCCACCCGTGTGGTGGACTGCCGTAGACGATGGCAGAGAGATTGCATAACCCACTTCAGAAGGGAACAAGTCATGACAGAATGGAGACTGTGGACCGCAGCAGAGGTGCGGGTGCTGAAGAAGATGTATCGCGAAGGATACCGGGTGGGAGCCATTGCTCATCACTTCGGTCGGAGCCGGGATGCTGTCAAGAGGAAGCTGTCGTACCTCGGCATCCGCCGACCAAAGAAGTATGATGGAAAGGGAAAACGAGAGGGATAGTTGTCGTTCGTTCCTCACCCCGCCGACTGGATGCCTTGGGACTACCGAGACACACTCCAAGAGCAGGCCGTTCCCCCTCGGAATAGCTGATCCCCGGCCACCTCGATCAACACCAGCCCTCATAAACTCAGATTCTTTTCAGGCCTGCCGGAATGACAGGCGGGTTCAAAACCAGCCACGAACCCAATCCCCGGGTCCGAGGCGGCGCAGACGCCATGCGCGGGGAAGATTCCTACTTCTTCACCGTGCTTCCGCAGCAGGTCGGCAATGGAGGCGTGGCAGCCGCTTCTGAGTGACGGTGGACGCCCGGGACGAGCGAGGATGCGAAGGAGCCATGGTGGAGGCTGGGGGTTCGGCTATTCCTTTGCCTCGTGTTTACGCAGCAGGTCGGCCTTGGAGTGGTGGCCGACGCAATGGAGTCATGGCCGCCCTTGATGAGCGACGGGGAGGGAGCCATGACCAAGCCTGCGGATTTGACTGAAGACCAACTTGACCGGAGCCAGGGCCGTGGCTGGGGATGATTATTCTTGATCCCCGTGCTGACGCAGCACTTCAGCGATGGAGGGGTGGGCGATGGGGTGATGGTCGCCCGGTGACGAACGATGGAGCCATGGCCAGGCTGCAGATTCGCCTATTCCTTCGCGCCGTGCTTCCGCAGCAGGTTGGCGATGGAGATGTGACGGACGAGGTGACTGTGGCTGCCCGGGACGAGCGACGGGACGGCAGGGAGCTGGGACGCAAGGTTTCTGTCGGGCAAAGGGGCTATTCCTCTGCCCCCGTGCTTGCGGGGGGAGTATGTCCAATAAAACAGTCCCAGGTAGGGTTATACCCCATAGAAAACCAAACAAGGAAAGGATAGGGAATGGCTATGCTCTATGCTTTGCACTCTCGCTGCTGTGTTGATTTTGGGCCCAGGGGGGGATGCGGATGGGCTACAAGGTATTGTGGGATCAGGCCGCGAACCACACATTTGGATGATAAGCTAAGAGGCAATTATGGCAACATTAGTCGAGATGCCGGAGCTGCAATCCACAGATCGCTGTGAATCGCAGGACGCAGGAAACAACCAAGGGCGTGATGCTTCGCCAAACGACGATGGATTGATGGAGCAGATCCTTGAGAATATGAGTAGCACGCCTTGGGAGGAGGTGTTGAAGAGGATCGCATGCTCGCCCCACATCCGGCGAGGCAAGGTGCTGAGCATCCGTCGTCAGATTACGGAGGGCACCTACGAGATCGAAGATCGGGTGGACGGAGCGATAGATCGGGTGCTGGAAGCGATCGCATGTCCCTCCGAAAAACCCTGTCTTGACGACGATGTGAGATCAGGACCGGCGAAGTTGGTGGCATGTTGACCCATTCCAATGGCGCCCAGTGAGCCAACAGGGTGCTTTTCGCACAACACGTCGGGGAATCGGGGAGAGCGTCGAGACGAGTACAGACATCTGTTCGACAGTCTATGCAGCTATGCGGACATACCTGTAATGCAAACCTCCAAGTACAGGAATGGAGATGAGTGCCACAGCAATCAGTGCGTGGTTTTCCGGTCGTGTGACGGCCGTTCTCGACGAGCTACCCTTTTACGAGGGATGGGGCGGAGGAGCTTTCACAAAGCCCGCGGGTTCGGGTGGCTGCAGATGCATGGGAGTTATAGCCGCCCGGGACGAGCGAGGGGTCGGGGGAACCGAAGCCCACGGACGAGTGTGGCCAAAGTGCTTCGCACGAGCAGACTTCCAGTACAAGACCCAAGAACAAACGATTCACCCGTAGAGCATTTGCAAGGCGTAACCCCGGGATCTGTTGTCTTCTGAGATTCTTGCAGATTCCTTGCCTGAATGGCTGAAATTGCTTGTAGGTACAGTTGTGTACCCCTCTTCGCGATGGGAGTAGCAATTGCTGATACATACGCTTGCCCTCATCGCAACGGGTGTTTTCTACCCCGAAATGCCTTAACGGACCGCCATTCGTAATGGTGTTCCCAGATTTCCGGAAAGGAAAGGCGAATTATGTTGGCAATTGCTTCCTACTGGGTGTTGATTGTGGTTATCATTGTAGTTGTGATTGGTGTCTATCTGTATAGAAAAATGGGGTAAAGGCAAGAAAATATCAACTGAGTCAAGAGTTTCCTTCACGCGATGATTACCACCGGGATCCGCAAGAAGTAGATTGCACAGACCACAATCAACATCGCCGATAACGACGAATTGCTGGCACTTGTCTCCAAGGCCGGCGGTAGAGGGGTCTTTATTGGCTTTGAATCGCCCATGGCCAAAGGACTGGTTGGAGTGGGTAGGGAATTCAATCTCGCCGGGAAGAGGAGGAAGTCTGAGCGGGGCCGTAGGTATCCTGGCCGGGCAGCATCCTGCTCGTGGCGAACCCGGCCATACCCTCAGACCATTGCCGGCCGCCCGGGACGGGCGACGGAGCCGTTGCCGGGGCTGGGGGTTCGGACTGATGAACTGGCAGGAGCCATGGCCGAGGCTGGGGATTCGTCTATTCCTTCGCCCCGTGCTGGCGCAGCAGTGTGGCGATGGAGGTGTTGATGCGGCGGAGTGACGGCCGGTCGGGACAGGCGACGGAAGGGACGCACCCATGTGGGAGACTGCTTCTTGGCAACGAGCGGCAAGCGCAGGCGGGCACCTCCATAGTGAAGCGTGAGGAACGAGACGGTGCCCACCCCCGTCCGGGGCCGGTGAGGGAAGAGGAAGCGAGACTTGGCCCGTGGATCGGACGGTATAAGTGAGATAGCCGTATCATAGGCACGGTCGCACTGAAGGTCGATGGGGAAGGCCGTGTCGCTTTGTCCCAGGTCCAGTCGCTGAACGGTCCCCGTTGGCCCGATGAGGGCTTGACAGAGGGGGTAAATGGACTTGTTGGCCGATGCGCCTGCGTGATTTGGCCTGGAGTCATGCCGAATCTGCGGTTCGCGTCACCAACAGCAGGGGGCATGGTCAAGCAAGTAGATGGCAGAGAAGACTCTTGGAACGCGCTGAGAGAGCATGTGGTCAAGGTGAGCAGGGAGGGATGCGCGGTGAGGGAGGATGTTGTGAACAGAAGAAAAACGGCTGACGTTTATGACCGTCCGGCGAACCCTATCTTTGCTGCTGTTGAAGGATGAGAATAATGCTGCCATAGGACTGAGGAGAGAATGGATGGCAGCAGGCAAACGACGGACATCGTTGACCCCACGGGGTCCGTTCTGGCCGGGGCATCTTCAGCGGTGGAAGCAGTCCGGACCGTCCCAGGCCCAGCACTGTCGGTGGCAACGGCTATCGCCGGCAACGTGGTGTTCGACTCCCCACAGACTTCATGCTCTCGTTGTTCGCACCGGGCACGTCATGATGTATCAAAGCACACCGTACTCATCATAGACGTCGCGCAGCGTGCGGCCTTTGAGGAGCTCCCGGCGGGTGTCGCTCTCTTTGCCGGCCTTCTCGGCGGCCAGATCCAACACTTTGTCTTCGATGGCGGAGGGCACCACGACGATACCGTCGAAATCGGCAAACACCAATTCCCCCGGATGCACCAGCACGTCGCCACAAGTTACGGGTACGTCGTAAGCCATCACGCGGCCGCGACCCTTACTGTCCAGCGGCCGAATGCCCTGGTAGAAAACCGGAAATCCCAGTTCCATGATCTTCCGGCAATCACGAATCTGGCTGTCACAGATGCATCCGGCGGCGCTGTTGCGTTTGGCCACGGTGCTCATCAGCTCCCCCCAAGGTGCATTACGACCGGCATAGTCGGTCGAGTGTACGACGACGTCGCCCGGCTGGAGAGAGTCCATGAGATCGATTTCCAGGCCGTAAGGGTCTTCATCTACATAGTCAACATCCATCCAGCGGACCGTGCGCGCTCGGCCGACAATGGTACAGCGGTTGGGGTCCAGCGGCCGCAGCCTCTGGTGCATGGCCTGATGCAGACAGCCGACACTGTCGAGAACGTCGCAGACGGCGGGGACGTAAAGGTGTTGGCCGACCCAGGCAAAACGCTCCTGGTCGTTGACGAATGAGAGCATAGGCAGTCCTTTCACGCCCAAACGAAAGGTTCCATAACGGTGGGGACGACGCAACGGGTCGTAAGTTGGCGCTGCCGGCAGAGCCAGCGGAACGTCCGAGGATTCTCCGCGTTCAGTTCCATCATGTCTACGCTACTGCACATCCCGTATGGATACCGTCTCAGGAGAACCGACTGTCCGGTCCATCCGACAAGGTTTTTCTGCTAAGCATCGGCCACGCGGAATCGCGCAACGGTCTCTTCGTCGACCTCGATGCCCAGACCCGGTCCTTCCGGCAAAGCCAGCCAGCCATCCACGCACCGCAGGGGCGTGCGGCACAGGGATCGGGAAATGGGATCATCGCATACGTTGTACTCCTGAAAAAGGGCATTGGGGAGAACCGCGTTGAGGTGAAGCGACGCGGCCGTCAGCAGGTCCGACTGCCAGGCATGAGGACAGATGGAGCGTCCGGCCGCTTCCGCGAGCGGCACCACCCTGCGTGCCACGGTGAATCCCCCGCATCGAGAGAGGTCCGGCTGCACTACGTCAACGCCGCCCTCCCGGATCAGATGCTCGAATCCCCAGACCGTACCCTCCTGTTCTCCGGCGGCGATTCTAATCGGTGTCGCCTCGGCTACCGCCTTGTACGCCGCATAATCCTCCGGATGGCAAGGCTCCTCCACCCAGAAGGGATCGAAGGGCTCGATGGCCTGTATCAGTAAGATCGTCTCGTCCACAGATCGTGGATATATCCAGCCCGCATCGACCATAAGAACGCGGTCCTTCCCAAGGCTTTCCCGAGCTGCCTGGACGAGAGCCGCATCTTTGTGTCGATCCCTCCCAAAGCCTCCCCACCCGAACTTCACTGCCGAGAATCCACGGTCAACATACCGCTGCGCTGCTTCCTTCATGGCCTGCGGCGTGTCGCGGAAGAGAGTGCTTGCATAGGCGGGCACCCGCTCCCGGCGAGCCCCGCCGAGCAGCGCATGGATTGGCTTGTTCAGGGCCTTGCCCATGATGTCGTAACAGGCAATGTCGATGCCGCTGATGGCCTGGAGAACAACACCTCTCCTGCCGTAATACATGGTGCAATTGAAGAGTTTGTCCCACAGTCGTGCTATTTCGAACGGGTCTTCTCCAACCGCCAGACTGCCTATCCCATCGAAGAATCCAGTGCCATCGCCCGGGGCCTCGATAACGGCCTTGAGCGCATGTGGTTGAGTTTCGATTTCCGCCCATCCGTCGATCCCCGCGTCGGTTGAGACACGAAGGAGGGAACGATACTTCGGACCTGAGGCCTCCCCGCCGTGAATGCCATAGCCGCGGGGTGATTCCAGAATGATGGCTTCGACCTTTGTGATTTTCATGGGCACAAGACCACCTTTATGGCACGATCGCCATCCCTGGCCACCGACAGGGCTTCTTCGGCTTTTTCCAGCGGAAACCGGTGTGTCACGAGCGAGCGCAGGTCGATCAGGCCGCTGGCTGCGAGCTGAACGGCTCTGTCCCAGAGCAGAGGCGAGCCAATGCCCGTGACAACATGCAGGTCCTTCTGTACGATCCAATCCGAGGGAATGTTGGCTGTGCCGGTGCCGGACACCCCGTAGAGAGCCACGCGTCCGCCGGGCCGGACCCATTCAAAGGCCTGGCGCACGGCAATGTCCGCACCCGAGGCCTCGACGACAATATCAGGTCCCTTGTCCCCCGTTGCCCACAGGACCTTTTCCTGGAGGTCGGCATCCCGGTAGACCCACGTCTCGGTCGCGCCGAACCGCTTGGCCAAGCTGAGCCGTACCTCACCCCGTCCAATCATGAAGACAGGCGTGCAGCCTGAAATACGGGCGAGCCCCAGAAAAAGCAGTCCTGCGGGGCCGCTCCCGAAGATCAGGACCGATTCGCCCGGCTGAGCCTGGGTCCGAAGAAACGCGCCCCAGGTGCAGTTGAGTGGCTCCATGATCGCACCCTCTTCGAACGAGAGCGCCTCGGGCAAAGAATAGAGGTTCGCGGCCGGAACGGTCACATACTCGGCGTAGCCGCCGTCGCCACCTGTTGTGCCCAGCTCGCCTCCGGTTTTGCAGAGTAGTTTTCGGCCGGCACGGCAATAGGGGCACAGGCCACATCCAATGACGGGGTCAACAATGACCCTGGTTCCCATCCAGTCGGAAGGGACGTCACGGCCGACGCTCTCGACGACACCGGAGATCTCGTGGCCGAGCACCTGAGGAACTCGATCGAACCTCTGGCGACCATCCAACAGGTGAAGGTCCGTGGCGCAGATGCCCACCGCGTGCACGCGGACGAGAGCCTCCCCCCTGTCAGGAGGACGGCAGGGCCGCTCCTGTAGTTCCAGATGTCCATCCTTAATCACGAGAGCCTTCATCGGTCTTGTTCCTCAACCAGACTGTTTCGGCAAGATTACCAGAACCGCCAGTAAAGATATACCCAAATACAGGCATATAAGGCAAACCAGAGTCTTACGCTTCTATAGCGAGGTCGTGCGATACCCTCGTCGTAGTTGGCAAGAAGCGACGGGCTCCACAGCAGCGATTGCACTGCTTCTTTCGGCCCCGGTGCGGTGGCCAGGGACACAGCCACTACACCGGCCATGATAATGACTTGGGCGATGAAGGCCAGATACAGCCAATGCAGTTTGTAGCCGAGGGCGGGAGCACCCAGCGCGACCGCCGTCTGGATGGCCAATCCGCCGATGATGCCGAAAAGGGCGCCTGGATAGTTCGTTCGCTTCCACAGAATTCCCAGAATGAACACGGAGACGAATGGGGTAGCCAGATACGTGACCCCCGTCTGGAAATACCGGAAGATGCCTCCCAGCATTTCCACCGCAGGAGAAACCAGGCCCGCGATCGTCAGCGCGAGCAAGGAGGCAATCCGTCCCGCCCGGATCACCTGCTGCTGGGTGGCATCCGGCCGCAGCATTTTCTTGTAGATGTCCAAGGCGAAGATCGTAGCCGTGGAGTTGGCCAGCGCACTGACCGTAGACATCACCGCCGCGAGGAAGCCCGCCAGAACCACGCCGCGAAGCCCAAAACCGGAGGCAAAAGTGCCCAGGGCGAGAGAGAACGCCGTATCCGGGTTACTAAGGGGCTCGGCTTGATGCATCTGATGAATCCAAAAGAAAACGATGAAGCCCAAGAAGCAGGTCACGAGGGGCCGCAGCAGATTGACGAAGCCGGCAAAGACAATTCCCATGAGGCCATCCCAGGTGGAACGGGCGCCCAGCACCCTTTGGATCATCACCTGGTTCGTGGCCTGATAGAAGAGAAATACACCCAGTGAGCCGCAGATTAGTGCCGGGAAAGGTGCGACGGGGTCGAGCGGCGGATGGTACAGGTGAAAACGCTCGGGGTTCGCCTGCACCATCGCACTCCAACCGCCGGGGATCTTGCTCAGCGCGACGAAAAAGAGGACGGTCCCACCCCCTAACAGGAGCACACACTGTGCGGCGTCGGTCCACATCACCGATACCAGTCCACCCTTCACCGTATAGAGACCTACGAGGATCACGGTGCCCCAGAGGATGGTATAGAAGTTCCATCCGGTAAGCTCGGAGAAGACCAGGCTGCCGCCGTAGAGGACGGGCGCCAGGAACACCAGGACGTAGGCGACCAGCATGACCCAGCTATAGATATCACCACAGAGGGGACCGAAGCGTTTCGCCAGAAACTCGGAAACCGTGGCAATCCGGTTCTTCAGATACACGGGTATGAAGAACAGCAGCACGAGCAGGTACGTGGGCAGACACCACCATTCCCAGTTGGCGATCCCCATGCCGTGCTGATACGCGGCGCCGATGGTCCCCACGATCTGCTCGCTGGAAACGCTGGTGGACACGAAGGCCGAGCCGATGATCCACCAGGGCAGCCGCTCCGACGCGAGTAA
>Ga0315274_10004261_pt1 | contig 21074 bp, 14 predicted proteins | sample YL17G02_20_MG_FD_203700 | JGI IMG/M metagenome (GOLD analysis project Ga0315274, IMG submission 203700) | Sediment microbial communities from Yellowstone Lake, YNP, Wyoming, USA - YL17G02_20 | ecosystem: Environmental > Aquatic > Freshwater > Lake > Sediment | place: USA: Wyoming | collected...
TCTCCGTGACGCTCGTCCGCGCTGGAGTCCCAAACTTGTTTGGGCCGGCTCCGTTCAATCTGTTCCCCGAATCCGATGACAGCCGCTCACCCACACGGATGTGGGGGTGGGGGGGTGGTAGAATGAGGATGCAGGATGCGAGAAGCAGGAGGCATGATGCTCACACTTCCAGACGTTGACGAAATACTGAGCGAATATCTTGAGCGCTTTGTTCCCGCGATGCTGCGCCAGCAGTACCATCTCATTCTGGTCAAGGGCGGGCCGGACTATTCCCATTTGCCGGAGCAGTCCCATTTTGCCCACATTGTCAACGGCATTTTCGGGCTGGCCCAGTTGGTCAAGTTTCTGATTACCCACAATGTGTCTGTACCGGCTCTGGACGAAGAGAACTTCCGCAAAGCGTTGGCTCTGTATACCGTTCACGAGGTACACAAGGATAGCAGCGTGATATTGCTTGGCTCCTCGGAATTCAGCATCCCCCTGGAACGACTGCAGGAAGAGTATGAACGCCTGGGACTGAGTGAATTCGCCGAGGTGGACGAGCACCTGATGCGGGCGGCCAACGTCCACAAGCGCAGTTCGAAGCAAGGGGACTTGCTGGTGAGCGGCGATCCAGACGCCTCTCGTCTCTGGCTGCTGGTGCGCCTGGCCGATATCTTCGCCTCGGTCAAGACGCCGGAGGAGGCAGTGACTTCACTGCAAGGGTATCTGGCCTGTCTGGGGCCGACGTTCGCCGCCAAAAGCCCGCCAGGAAAGCACACCCTTTATTACCACCAGGTCAAAGATGTGCGCGGTGTGCTGACCAACACTGTCCACCAAGCCGTGGCCAGGCAATTAGAGGCTGGGTTGGGTTTCTACCCGTTGCTTTACTTTGCCACTGGTACGCTCTACGTGGGGCCGAGCAAAGTGGTAGAGTTCAAACACCAAGTACTGATCAAAGACGTGGCGAGTGAAGTGTTGGACTATCTGACACAGCATGGTAGCGACAGCGCCGATGCCATTAGGAGTAGTCTGCGCGAGACCTACTTTGATTTCGAGACCTACGTCTACAGCTTTGCCGGTGTGCCCGAGCTGTTAAGGGTCGTACGTGATGATTGCATGATTTCAAAGCCCGACACCAAATCGATTGACAAAGATCTCGCTGCATTGCTTACCAAGAAGGGACTTCCTGACGGATGGACAAGCGAAACGGTTGCAACGCAACTAGGAATAACCCCAGATGAACCCAAAACGTTCAACGAGCACTGGGTGCGTGTACGGCGCTATCTATTTTACGTAGACAAGATGCTGCGAGCTCTCAACCCCACCCATAGTGCAATCGAATGGTTCTTGGAAAACTTTGAGATACCGGATACCGATGCTGCACATTTGCGCGAGGTTGGCGAGCTATGGGCAAAGGGTGGGCCAGGAAAATACGTCTTACCCGTTGCCTACCACTTCCTACGCGGCTCCGACTTTGCCGACCGCCCGGCCGAGGCGCTAGCGCCCGAGGAAGTGTTGGAACGGCTGCACCGGCGTGTGTTAGAGGCGATGCAGACGGTAGACACCCAGGCTGGTCGGCAAGCCGCCGTGGCCGAACTGGGCCTGCGCCAGGACCTGGAGACCTACCTGGGCGAACACCTGTACCTCTCTTTCACTCCGGCCAGCTATCTGGCGGCGGATGGGTTGGCGAGCTACGTTGCGCCCAAGCGCAAGGGACACACGGGCAAGGTGTGCTCCATCTGCAACCGTCACAGCGAATATGTGCGGGAACTGCGAACCGGAATCCTGGACGACTTTGGGCGGGTTTTTTCCAACCGAGTGCTCCCGGCTCAGGAAGCCCCTCAGGGCAATCGCCTGTGGTGCCCGGTTTGCCAGTTGGAGTTCATCTTGCGCAAAATGCTGGGTATGGGAATTCCTGCCAAATCCGGTTACGAAAAATCCCGTCGGATCTATTTGTTTGTACTACCGACCTTCTCTTTCACGCCAGAGCATATCCGGCTGTATGAGCCTCTGCTGCGCCCTTTTCGCAGGGCAACTGGCTTACCTGTGCGAGACTACGGTAAAGATTGGGGACTTCCGCATTACTGGCTGGAACGACGGGAATTCGATCCGGAATGGATGACAGAATTGCTAGATGTTCTTGAGCATCAAGCGATGCGTCAAGAAGAGCAAAGAGACTGGAGCTACGGCGAGCGGATGGTGATGCCTCCCGTTCGTGGACAACCACACTACCACCTGATTGCCTGGGAGAAGCGAGCCAGCAAAGATGAGAAAAAGGATGAACGCATCGCCACCCGCACTGAGGCCTGGGCCAAGGCGCTCTTCGCGGCGGCTGTCATCAGTGGGCTGACCAGTTGTAAGGTCTACGTCACCGAGCGGCCCTACCTGCCGGTGGCCGACCCGGCCGACCTGAAGGCGACGATCACATTGGACGGCCCACCCCCAGCCCTGCGCGGCCTGTTGGGTGCCCGCACCGATGCCGTGTCGCTTTACGGGCGGGAGCGCGGCCGGCGCAGCGGACTGGAGCAGGTGCTTGACATCAGCGCAGCGTTATGGACAGTGACCTCCAGCCTCCGGCCCAACAAGGACAAGCACGTATCCGGGCGGTTGGAACGCTTGAATGTTGATCCACTGGCCGGTGCCTATTTCTACAAAGAGTATGGCCGCGAGAATGACGGGCAGTCGCCGTACAGCCCGTTAGATGTGGCCTGTGAGGTACTGTTGGAAATCCAAGGAGGTGAACTGATGGATTTGGTCGAACGAATCGCACACAAATCGCTGGAAATCGCCTTGCCCTATTTCACTACGGGGCGCGGCAAGGCACGGCGCTACGAATTGGTCTTCCGCGAGGGGGTCTCTGCTATGCGCAAGGCGCAGCAGATGGTCCCAGAGATGCGAGAGGCGGCTGTCAGCGGGGGGCGTCCCTCGGCGCAGAGCATCGCCGAACTGAAGCGGCTGGCGGCCGGCACGCTGCTCAAAGGGCTGGAACGCCGCCAGGAGAGCCGGCGTGGCGAGATTTTCGTCCGCGCCTGGGGCGACGCACGCGGCCGGCTGGTGGGGGAGTTTGTGGACATCCTGGTGGACGATCTCTACCTGGGCCGGGCCGGGGGAAGTTTCGCCCGCTTCCTGCGGCTGGAGAACGCCCTGGCGGATGGCATTTACTACTACACCGACCGGAACCTCTCTCGCCTGTGGAATGAACACAAGCAACAAAAGGCTGCCCGCTCCGAGGAAGCAGCCGCAAAACCTGAGTAGGAGGAGTAAAAATGACCCTGGAAAGCCTGCAAACCTATCAACAGTATTTCGTTCCATCCACCCCCCGCACCCCCACCAACCGCTACGCCAGCATCATCCTGCTGCGCGAGACCAAGTCCTACGCCATCTTTACCACCGAGGGGGGCGAGCAGCAGGACGTGGAGCAGACCCCGGCCGGCCTGGTCCATGCCGAGCCGACCACCCGTTTGGTGATGTTCAAGCGCAAGCAGGTCGCCCCAGAACGGCGTACCGGCAAGGCCCTGCTCCGGCAGTACGGCATCTTCCCGTACGCCGTGTTGTACAAAGACGACCAGGTGCAGACGGTCGCCTACAGCGACGCCGAGATTGCCCCGGCGCAGGAGAAGGCCAAAGGGAAGGGTTGGTCACTGGCCGGACCGTATGATGACTGCTATCTCATCGAGGGCCTCTGCACTCACTGCCCCGACTGCCTGATCTACGGCTACGCCGCCGTCGAGGGTGAGGGGGCGCGCAAGGCTCGCCTGATGACCGATACCTGCTTTACCATCCGCCCCTACGAGATCATCCAAAAGCAGGTCAAGTTCAACGTCATTGACGAGGCCAGGCACACCTCAGGCACCATCACCGAGTACGACTACACCACGCCGGGCGTCTTTCTCCCTGCTGTGGAGACGACGGTGGACCTGACCGCCGACGAGTTCGTCTACGTGCTGGGCAACGTGCTGCGCACCACCCGCTACGGCAAAGAAAGCACCCGCCAGGGCTTTCTGCGCAACCACGTCCTCGCCATCACCTTTTCCGACGTGGAACTCTTTGCCAACCTGGAATTCACCCAGGCCTGCTACGATGCCTTTACCGCCGACCCCGCCGTGGACCTGGCCAGGGGCAGCCTGGCGCTGGCCGACTTTCAGAGGCACGCCGACGCCGTCGTCGCGCGGTTGACCGCCGACGTGGCCGGACGGCTGACGCTGATCACAGGCCAGGAACTGGAAATCTTTCTCCAGGAGGTGCGGGCGCTGAATCAGGACGAGGGGCGGCTGGTCCCGTTCTTGAGGGATCTGCACACCCGGTCGGCGTCGTTCGTGGTGTGAGAGGAGGTGCCTGTATGTGGATTTTTCGGGGCACCATCGAACTGCTGGACTATGTCTTTTACGCCACCGTCGAACGGGGCAAGGTCTACGAGACCGGGGCCTTCATTCACAACTATGCCATGGTCTATGCCCTGGGCCTGGTGCAAGGCGAGACCTACACCTATGCCCGCTTGAGCCAGGAACCGCACTACCTGGAAGAACTGACGCCGCTGAACGGCCGCCTGTACATCACGCCGGGCGCCCCACAGCAGGTGGAGCATCGCCTGGTACAGTGGAACACCATCCGGGAAGGGTATGCTTTCCCTGGCAAGCTCCCTTCCGTGGGTTACCCTGACTGGGGCTTTGCGCGGGTGCTGCGGCCCGGATGCCGCTTTGTCTTTTACCTGCTGGCACCTGCTCCCGCCGCGCTGCCGGCCGCCCCTGCCCTACGCGACCTGGTGGCAGGCAAGCCGACCCGGGTGCGGCTGGGCAAGTTCCCCGGCAAAGCCCGCTTGCGGCTGGAGGCAGCGGAAGAGGTCCTGGAACAGGAAGGGGCATTTGAGACGGAAGCGTTGCTCAACTGGCGCGATCTGGACGCCGACCCGTTGGCCTGCGACATAGTGGCGACGAGCCTCCCTACACGATTGCTGACCCGCGCCCACTTCGCGGAGGGGCTCTACTACGAAACCCTTTTCGGAGACAACGTCGTCCGGCTTCCAGCGCGGATGCGCTTTCTGGCCCGTCCGCCCGTGGAGCGAAGAGGCAGGCGCAAGGACATGTAGACCTGCCAGGTCTCCAAGACCTGGCAGGTCTATGGGCCTATGGAGGAAATGCTGGTGCGTCCGCTGACTGTGGAGATCGAACCGTTGGCCTTTGCCCAAACAGATGACGTGTGGCTTCCCAACCAGCGGCCCTACGCCTACCAGAGCCGGGTGTATCGGCTGGTGCAGGAGGCGTTGACAGGGAAGGAGACCCGCTGTCTCTTCCTGACCACGCCCACCGGCAGTGGCAAAACGCTGGGCAGTTACGCCTATGCCATCAACCACCAGGTGCCGGCGTTCGGCATCTATCCGACCAACGAACTGATCCGTGACCAGGAGCGGGCGCTGAAGGACTGGCTCGACCCCAACGACGAGCGCCGGCTGCTGCGGATTGACAGCCGACAACTGGATTACTGGCAGGACGCACTGCACTTGCCCCAGCATGCCCAGACCTTCGAGCGGCTGATGAACTGGCAGCCCACCATCCTCACCAACCCCGATATCCTCTTCTACACCTTCTTCGGCCTGTACAGAGGGCCTGCGGGCCTGAGCCAGCGGCTCTTTGTCCTGCTGGGAGAGTACCGGCTGTTCATCTTTGACGAGTTCCACCTCTACAACGTCAAGCAGATGGCCGACGTGGCCTTTTTCGCCGGGACGCTGCAGGCCATCAACCCGCGCTGGGGGCGCGTCTTTATCTTTGCCTCCGCCACGCCTGATTCGCCGGCCCTGCCCTGGCTGCGCGACCGCCTCCGGTTGCCCGTCGAGGTCGTGGAGGGAGAGCCCTCAAATGCGCCGGACGCTCGCACCATCGCCCATCCGTTGCGATTGACTCTCCTGCCGGCCGACCTGAGGCGCTGGAAGGGTGCTGAAGCGCTACTGGAGTATCTCCCGGCGCTGCGACAGTTCGTCAACACCTACCCTGAGACCCGCCTGGTGACCATCCTGGATTCCGTGGCCGGGGCCATCGGTCTGGCCCAGGCCCTGCACGATCGGTTTCCTGACAAACCGGTGGGTGAAGTGCACGGCTTCAGTTCGGACCAGGAACGGGAGGAGGCGTTGCGGCGGCCCTTCACCGTCGGCACCTCCACCATCGAGGTAGGCATTGACTTCAAGGACGACACGGGAAAGGACCTGCTGATCTACGAGGCCCGCACGGCCGCTCAGTTCATCCAGCGCTTCGGGCGGCTGGCGCGTCACGGAAAGACTCTGGCCATTCCCAATTGGGTAATCGCCCTGGTGCCGGAGTACGTCTACCACTTTCTCGCCGGGAGCCTGATGGAGGGGCAGGCCGTCTCGCGCCAGGAACTGTACCGCCTGGTGGAGGAAGCGTACCAGAAGCCAGAGGACTTTGCCCGCTACCTCCAGGTCCACGCCGCGGCCGAGTTCCACGCCGCCCGCTGGAACGCTCAGGCGTTGTTCCAGCCGGACGAGTGGCCGCGCATTGTGGCAGGGCTGGAAGAGACGATCCAGGCCCTGACGGGCAAGACGGGTGGCCAGGCGTGGGGCCTGCACCGCCGCTACAAAGAGGAAGAACACATCCTGGAGCCGCTGTTGACCTTCCGAGGCGGCGGGTTCGAGGCCGCCATCATGGACGAACGGAGCAGCGACCCAGGCTTCCCGGCCAAACGGTACAACCTGATGTTCCTCCTGCGACGCGGGGTGTTCACCGAACTGGACGAGGAGGAGTATCTGCAGCGGTTGGAGGCGCTGGCAGACCGCTGGCCCGAGGATGTAGCCCGCGAGCGGCGCTACGGCGGCCTGATCGGCCGCGGGCCGGAAGACCTGCTGGGTGTTTACGACTACTTTGCCCTCAGCGGGCTCCTGGACAAAGGGCGCCAAGTCTGGTTCGAGGTCGGTGAGGAAGAGGTTTATGGCCACCAGGCCCAGGTAACACTCATCAGTGGGCTAGAGTTGGTGACGGAGCCCGAGGTGCGATTGAGTCGGCTGAACAGGCATCTGAGACGCAAGCAAGTCGCGGCCTGGTTCGTGGACCGTCACCCGGCTTCCATAAAACTGGGCCGGGCGCTGCCGCCCTTGTTTGAAATCCACGAGTTGCGCGTCCGTCGAGTTGGCGGCGGGCGGAGCAGTGCACCCTGGAGCATCGCCTTCAATCAGGATGCCTTCTTCGTAGACTGCCTGGGTTGGTGGAAAGAGCGGCGGGAGGATCAAGCGATTATCTTATGAACCCGACTACGCCGGCACCAGTTCTGGTTTGGTCTCACGGGCAGGTACAAGCGCCGGTACCCGCGCCAACACGTCGAGGTACCACCACCAGTGACTGGTGGGCACATTCTCTTCTCGACGCCAGGTTTCCAAATCTGCGATTTCTTGAATGGCCTGGTAGAAACCTTCGGCCTGTTGCAGGAGCACTTGATCGGCTTTGGCCAGGCGAGCACGTTGCTCATCCGTCAGATAGCGCTCACCCTTGGCAATCTTACTACGAGTGAGGAGCATGTCCAGATGTTCTATACCACTCACGTCAGGGAAACGAACGTCTACCTCGTAGGCTGCAATCAGTTCATCATAGCTTCTCATGTCAACACCTCGCTTAGAGACCCAACCCATTCAAAAACCGGTTTGCTCAGGTAGCGTTCTGGATGCTCAACGACATAGGCGCTTTCCATCAGACCATCTAGCGAGAACATCACAAGCCAATGCTGTCTTTGAAGAATCGAAACTACTGTCACATAGGGTGTGTCTTTATGCCAGTAAACGTAGACCTGGGCCTGGGCGTCTTCCAGCACGCTCTGGATGATGCGTTCATAGTCGCCGAGAGTCGCATCAGTGGGCAAGTGGCCACGCAGTCTGCGCTTCAACAGGTGGCGTGTCGCACTTCCTGGCTTCCAACGCACGTCAGAACGCACTTGTCGAATGGCATCCGCTATTTGAGCCCGCAAGTCTTCCACAACGTTGCTCCAAAGGTAATCATAGCACAAGTGTTGAGCAATGGCAACCGAGTTCCCACGAGTTCCTGCGAGCGCCGCCTTCCTGCGCACCGCCCACTACCCCTACCCCACATCCAGCACCACGCGCGTCAGCGGAACGTAGCGCGGATGGCCAGACAGATGGCAGGAGAAAACCAATGGTAGTAGACAACGCCAATATGCTTTACTCCATCGTCCTCGTCCTTACCCCCACCCGCGAGGCGACCGTGCGCGCCACCATGGGCCACCAGGCCCACGCCGCCTTCCTGCGCACCGTCGAAGAGTCCGACCCGGCGCTGGCCGAGGTGCTGCACCTGCCCAATCTCCCCTCCCGCCCCTTCACCGTCTCCCCGCTCCTGGGGGTGGGGCGAGCGTACGATGGGCAGGTGCGTCTCTCGCCCGAGCAGGACTACTTTCTACGCTTCACCGTGCTCTACCCGCCCATCTTCGAGCGCTTCATGAGTCGCTTCCTGCACGGGCAAGGCCGCCCCGTCGTGCGGCTGGGCCGCGCACTCCTGCTGATCAAGGAAATCCTCACCACCCCCGGCAGCCACCCCTGGTCCGGCTACACCTCGTGGGGGGCGATCGCCGCCCAGGCCCGTCCGGAACCCGAGCTCACCCTCGAGTTCACCTCTCCCACCGCCTTCGGCTTCGGGCAGAAAGAGTGGGGCAAGAAAGTGGTGGTGCTCCCGCAGCCCGACCTCGTCTTCGGCAGCCTGGCGCGCGCGTGGAACAACCTGGCCCCGCCGCCGCTGCAACTGGAGCGCGAGGCCCTGCTGGCCTACGTGGAGGAACACGTCGTCGTCAAGCGGCTGCATGGGCTGGAGACGCACATGCTGTCCTTCAGCCGTTCGCCCCAGGTCGGCTTTCTCGGCCGCGTGACATACGGCATGATGGCCGCCGACGAACCGGCCCGCTGCCAGTTGGACGCGCTGGCCACCTTCGCCTTCTACGCCGGCGTAGGAATAAAGACCGCCATGGGCATGGGGCAGTGCCGGAGAATGGACAATGAACAAATGAGCGAATGACAAATAGCAAATCACGCAACACGCATCACGTTTCACGTTTCACGTTTCACGTTTCACGTTTCACGTTTCACGTTTCACGTTTCACGTTTCACGTTTCACGTTTCACGTTTCACCCATGACGACTGACGACTACCTACCCATTTCGATGCTGAACCAGTTAGAGTACTGTGAGCGGCGCTTCTGGCTGATGTACGTCCAGGGGGAGATGGAAGTCAACGCGCCGGTGCTCGAAGGGGTCCAGCAGCACGAACGGGCCCACGATGGCGGCCTCGAGCGGGATGGCGAGATGACCATCCACCGCCGCGTGTACGTGTGGTCCGAGCGGCTGCGCCTGGCGGGCTTCGCCGACGTGGTCGAGGAGCAGGCGGGGGAACTCACGCCGGTCGAGTACAAGCACGGGCGCATGGGGCGCTGGCTCAACGACCACGTCCAGTTGTGCGCGCAGGCGCTGTGCCTGGAGGAGCGCACGGGGCAGCCGGTACGCCAGGGAGCGATCTTTTACTGGGGCTCGCGGCGGCGGGTGGCGGTCGAGTTCACGCCCGAACTGCGTGCGCACACCGAGGCGGCCGTCGCGCGGGCCTGCGAGTTGCTCGAGGCCGGCCGCATCCCACTGCCGCTCGACCGCCGGGCCAAGTGTCACGATTGCTCGCTCGAAGGGACCTGCCTGCCCCGCGAAGTCCTGCTCCTATCCAACGAACAACCCTGAACGCATCACGTTTCACGTTTCACGTTTCACGTTTCACACAATACGCCATGGCTGAACTACACACCTGGGAGAACGATATGGCCACCCTCTATCTGACCGAGCCGCGCTCGTTGGTCAAGAAAGACGCCGACACGCTCGTCGTGCACATCCCGGAGGATCAGGAGCGGGGCACCCAGAAGCGCCAGGTGCGCGTCCCGCTCATCAAGGTCACGCAGGTCGTCGTCTACGGCGACGTGACGCTCACCAGCCCGGCGCTGGCGGCGCTGTTGGAGCAGCAGGCCGACGTCTGCTTCTGCTCCTACCACGGGCGTTTCCAGGGGCGGCTGGCCCCGCCGCTGGGCAAGAACAGCCTGCTGCGGCTGGAGCAGCACCGTGCCCACAACGACCCGCTGCGCTCCTTCACCCTGGCGCGCGCCTTTGTGCGCGGCAAGCTGGCCAACCTGCGCGCCATGCTGATGCGGGCCAACCGCAAGCGGGAGGATCCAGAGATTGCCCAGGCGGAGGAGTCGCTCAAGGGCGTGCTGGAGCAGATAGACGGGTTGGACCCCAGCCAGGCCACCCCGCCGCCCGACCCATCTCGTCCCCAGGCGGACAGCGGGTACGGCACGCTCCTGGGGCTGGAGGGCGCGGGGACGGCGTTCTACTTTGGCGTGTTCGGGCGGCTGTTGAAGGAGGAATGGAGTTTCGAGCGGCGGCAACGCCGCCCGCCGCGCGATCCCGTCAACGCGCTGCTCTCGTATGGCTACGTGTTGCTGATGAACCAGGTGGCCTCGGCCATCAGCCTGGTCGGGTTGGACCCCTACGTGGGCTTCTTGCACTCCTCGCAGTTCGGCAAACCGGCCTTGGCGCTGGACGTGATGGAGACGTTTCGCCCGCTGGTCGTGGACTCGGTGGTGATGACGCTGCTGAACAACCGGGCCCTGACGCAACGGGATTTTCGGGAGGAGTTGGGAGCCTGTCTCCTGGCGGACGATGGGCGGCGCACGTTCCTGACCAAGTTCGAGGAGCGGCTGGACACCGAGATCGAGCATCCGGTGTTCGGCTACAAGGCGACCTACCGGCGCAGCCTGGAACTGGAGGTGCGCTTGGTGGCCAAGTGGTTGATGGGCGAGATTGGGCAATTCAAGCCGTTTGTGGTAAGATAGCGATGCAACGTGGCAAGCCGGACCGTGCGCTGTACGTGGTGGCCTACGACATTCCCAGCGATCGCCGGCGCACCAAAGTACACAAGACGCTGTGCGGGTTTGGGAAATGGACCCAATACAGCCTGTTCGAGTGCTACCTGACGGCCAAGGAACGGGTGGCCTTGCGCGGTAAACTGAACAAGGTGCTGCAGCCGGACGAAGACAGCGTGCGCTTCTATTACCTGTGTGGGGCGTGCGTGGCGAAGGTGGAGACGATCGGGTCGCAGAAGCCGGCGGAGGAGAGCGTGTTCATCGTATGAGATGCCCCGCAGGAAGGCGGGGAATTCGATGGCCTGAGAGGGAGCGAGCGGCGCAGTGGGTGCGCCGGGCCAGGGAGGTGCTCGCGGGGGACGGGTGATAGGGCTGAGCGCCAGATGTGGGGGGTAGGCGGCAGAACAATGGCAAATGTGGGGGACAAGACGAGCAGAGGTCCCGTGACGGGGATGCGAGAGGCCCACAGACAAGCGGGACGTGGGCGGGTGCTCGCAACGTGAGGAGGAGTGGGGGGAAATGGCGACGTATGAGGGTAAGACAGGCAGGTTATGGGGCAGGAACAGGTCAGAACTGCCTTTTCCGGGTGTGCAGTGGGGCATTTCACCCACTGGGACGTGAGCAGTCCAAACAAACAGAATCCCGACTCAGGGATTGAAACCCGTGCTCCTCTCCGCCCGGCGGGTCCTCTCCGCTGTCCAAACAAACAGAATCCCGACTCAGGGATTGAAACATCCTCCAGCCCTGTGTCCCGCTCGTGAACGGATTGGTCCAAACAAACAGAATCCCGACTCAGGGATTGAAACCACCCGCCAGCGCTTCCATTGCACCCCGCCCGCCTGGTCCAAACAAACAGAATCCCGACTCAGGGATTGAAACCGTCCAGGTTGAGTTGGCGTAGGTTTGGAATGGCGGTCCAAACAAACAGAATCCCGACTCAGGGATTGAAACCTGGCGCATTATGGGCCGGTGACCTGGCCGGTGGTGGAGTCCAAACAAACAGAATCCCGACTCAGGGATTGAAACAGGGCGAGGATCAAGGGGCGATTCAATCCGCATGCGGTCCAAACAAACAGAATCCCGACTCAGGGATTGAAACACGGTGCAGGTGCCTGCGAAAATGGTCACGGGGTCAGTCCAAACAAACAGAATCCCGACTCAGGGATTGAAACCTTCACCATCACGGCCGGGGACATCCCCAGCCGGCCGTCCAAACAAACAGAATCCCGACTCAGGGATTGAAACGCGTTATCGAGGATCCCCACCATGGGCAGGGGAATAGTCCAAACAAACAGAATCCCGACTCAGGGATTGAAACCTTCTTTGCCCGAATATCCACGTCCGTGGCCGTCCCCGTCCAAACAAACAGAATCCCGACTCAGGGATTGAAACTCCATTCTTTTTCACCTCCTCCCAAGGTGAGATGTAGTCCAAACAAACAGAATCCCGACTCAGGGATTGAAACTTGCCACGCGGAACCATAATCATCTGGCCTGCAGCAGTCCAAACAAACAGAATCCCGACTCAGGGATTGAAACAAGTCCATCCGCACGCTGTACATCAACAAGGATATGGTCCAAACAAACAGAATCCCGACTCAGGGATTGAAACATATTACGTGGCCCTCAAAGGACTATGACAAATGCTGTCCAAACAAACAGAATCCCGACTCAGGGATTGAAACTGGGGAATCGGCTGAGCGCTCTCAAGAACTTCGATTAAGTCCAAACAAACAGAATCCCGACTCAGGGATTGAAACACCGAAGATGAGTACAACCGCATCACTGCAGACGCTGTCCAAACAAACAGAATCCCGACTCAGGGATTGAAACCTCGACCGTCAAGCAGTCGTCCGTTCCTACCTGGACTTGGTCCAAACAAACAGAATCCCGACTCAGGGATTGAAACCATCAACTGCCAAAGATACATCCGCCCGTAGGCATGTCCAAACAAACAGAATCCCGACTCAGGGATTGAAACCGGCTGGTTCGGATGCACGAAATCCGTATGCGGCAAGTCCAAACAAACAGAATCCCGACTCAGGGATTGAAACTCAAATCTCCCACCTCCCAGGGCGACGCGATCGGCAGTCCAAACAAACAGAATCCCGACTCAGGGATTGAAACCATATTGTGGGAGACGACCATCAGACTTTTGTGCTCAGGTCCAAACAAACAGAATCCCGACTCAGGGATTGAAACCCCCAAGTCGTGCTTGTCGAGAAAGCTCAGCCACCAGTCCAAACAAACAGAATCCCGACTCAGGGATTGAAACAGTTTCAGGGAACCGATGTTCTCGCGTGACCTCCAGGTCCAAACAAACAGAATCCCGACTCAGGGATTGAAACGCTCCTTTTTCCTTCTGCTGGCGGCTCTTGGGCCGCGTCCAAACAAACAGAATCCCGACTCAGGGATTGAAACCGCCGTGTATCGTGTGCTGAGAGTTCCCCAAGTCCGGTCCAAACAAACAGAATCCCGACTCAGGGATTGAAACGCCGTGGTTAGCCCGGCGGTTGCTGTGCGCCGGGGTCCAAACAAACAGAATCCCGACTCAGGGATTGAAACTTCGCTCATGTGTTCTATTGACCTGCTTCTGGTGTTGTCCAAACAAACAGAATCCCGACTCAGGGATTGAAACGCCCTGTTGGCTCTTGACGCCCCGGCCCCAGTTGTTGTCCAAACAAACAGAATCCCGACTCAGGGATTGAAACGGCCCCAAGATTCCATCTGTCCTGTCACGTTCAGCAGTCCAAACAAACAGAATCCCGACTCAGGGATTGAAACGCTGCCAGCTCCGCCAGCAGCAGGCAACTCCTGCCGTCCAAACAAACAGAATCCCGACTCAGGGATTGAAACGTGAGTAATTGTGCCTCTCTGGCGGACGGCAGTTGCTGTCCAAACAAACAGAATCCCGACTCAGGGATTGAAACCTCCATCTGTTCGATGGCCTGTTCGAGCATTTGTTCGAGTCCAAACAAACAGAATCCCGACTCAGGGATTGAAACCACCGATGGTGCCGTTCGTGGAGTTGACTATGGTCTCGTCCAAACAAACAGAATCCCGACTCAGGGATTGAAACGTACCTGGGGCAAACTCAGTCCTCGCCTTAGCCCAAGTCCAAACAAACAGAATCCCGACTCAGGGATTGAAACTTGGATATGTCAAGAGTACAGCAGGAGGTGTACTGAGGTCCAAACAAACAGAATCCCGACTCAGGGATTGAAACTGCGTTCGGCTCCCCTGCTGCTGCCGTCCGTTTTGCGTCCAAACAAACAGAATCCCGACTCAGGGATTGAAACGGCTACAACGACGACGGCGACTGGGAACCCCGCATCGTCCAAACAAACAGAATCCCGACTCAGGGATTGAAACACCTAAAGACCTGGTCCAGGTAGTAAGGCGAGTACGGTCCAAACAAACAGAATCCCGACTCAGGGATTGAAACTATCACACTGCCCATCTACCGCGCCGACGTCGCAGAGTCCAAACAAACAGAATCCCGACTCAGGGATTGAAACCACCTGCGTACAGAGCTTTTTGCTTGCCCATTGGTTACGTCCAAACAAACAGAATCCCGACTCAGGGATTGAAACGGCGCTGGTCCGCGGTGGGTGGGTCGGTGCTGGGCCGTCCAAACAAACAGAATCCCGACTCAGGGATTGAAACTGGCAGGCGCTCCCGTACAATGCGACAGCGACGTGGGGTCCAAACAAACAGAATCCCGACTCAGGGATTGAAACGGGGTTGGGTCAAACGTGGGGCAAGAGGACTCTCGGGTCCAAACAAACAGAATCCCGACTCAGGGATTGAAACGTAGTATAATTATGCTTGACTATCTTACAGATGAAGTCCAAACAAACAGAATCCCGACTCAGGGATTGAAACGGGGCAAATGCGCATTGCACTCCCATCCTGCCAGTGTCCAAACAAACAGAATCCCGACTCAGGGATTGAAACGGCTCAAGGCTTCTGGGCAAGATATTGCTGCTGGCGTCCAAACAAACAGAATCCCGACTCAGGGATTGAAACCATATATCTCAAACCAGACTGCGGCACGCGGGCTAGCGTCCAAACAAACAGAATCCCGACTCAGGGATTGAAACTTTTGACTTTCGCTTCGCGGTCAATACGCCATTCCGTCCAAACAAACAGAATCCCGACTCAGGGATTGAAACTGCAGTACCACGGACCAGGTCAAGAACCACTGCCCTGTCCAAACAAACAGAATCCCGACTCAGGGATTGAAACGGCCTCGAGCGCGTCCCAGCGCTGCTGCTCGGTGCGGTCCAAACAAACAGAATCCCGACTCAGGGATTGAAACCAGATCGGTGGGTGTGCAGCGGTGGCCGGTGCGCTGTCCAAACAAACAGAATCCCGACTCAGGGATTGAAACTGGATAAGGCCGTACAGCGCAAAGTCATGATGCGTTGTCCAAACAAACAGAATCCCGACTCAGGGATTGAAACAACTCTGCGGCTACTCGAGAGGCTATAATGGCGTTCGGTCCAAACAAACAGAATCCCGACTCAGGGATTGAAACGGTCGCCAGCGTGCGCAGTGCTACCCCATCCGACCCGTCCAAACAAACAGAATCCCGACTCAGGGATTGAAACTATGCCAAGCTTATGCAAGGCGTGGCACCTGCTACGTCCAAACAAACAGAATCCCGACTCAGGGATTGAAACCCGGCAGCGTCGAGTAGAACGGGAATGAATGAAGCGTCCAAACAAACAGAATCCCGACTCAGGGATTGAAACCCAGCTCGTCCCCTGGTCGCGCGGTTCGTGGGTGCGGTCCAAACAAACAGAATCCCGACTCAGGGATTGAAACCGTGGTCTGGCCCTTGGGGGTTCCGCGTGTTTGTGGTCCAAACAAACAGAATCCCAACTCAGGGATTGAAACCCGGTTGACTGGACGGTGGCCGCGATGGTGCCATTGGTCCAAACAAACAGAATCCCGACTCAGGGATTGAAACTGGAACTCACGGACGACAGCCTTGTTGAGTACGTTGGTCCAAACAAACAGAATCCCGACTCAGGGATTGAAACGCGGAGTTCCTGGCGCCGGTCCTCGACTGGATCGGGAAGTCCAAACAAACAGAATCCCGACTCAGGGATTGAAACCACGGATTTCGCGGTGCAGCTCCCCGACGCGATGGGGTCCAAACAAACAGAATCCCGACTCAGGGATTGAAACCCGGCTCCGGCTCCAGTGCCCGCGCCAATCGCTCAGGTCCAAACAAACAGAATCCCGACTCAGGGATTGAAACAGGCACTATCCGGGGGATGCGCAGCGGTGGAAGGGGAGTCCAAACAAACAGAATCCCGACTCAGGGATTGAAACGCCGCGTGACTTACAGATTCAGTTGGATATTCTGAGTCCAAACAAACAGAATCCCGACTCAGGGATTGAAACGCTGCTATACGGAGGCCTCCGGGAGCGCGATCCTGGGTCCAAACAAACAGAATCCCGACTCAGGGATTGAAACTGGTGCTATCGCTATCCCGGTGATAGCCATAGGCGCAGTCCAAACAAACAGAATCCCGACTCAGGGATTGAAACCGCCCCTGTGGTCACGGCAGTATGTGAGGCGGTGGCGTCCAAACAAACAGAATCCCGACTCAGGGATTGAAACCGGAAGAGCGAGGCCGGGCTGGCGTTGGTGGAGGCGGTCCAAACAAACAGAATCCCGACTCAGGGATTGAAACCATTCTGCAATTGGCTGGTACGGGAGGAATTGATTAGTCCAAACAAACAGAATCCCGACTCAGGGATTGAAACCGCCTCCTCCAGCTCGCCCGCGAGGCCATCGCGTGGAGTCCAAACAAACAGAATCCCGACTCAGGGATTGAAACGTAAATAGCGTACCAAAGCACATCGAGGAGAACACAGTCCAAACAAACAGAATCCCGACTCAGGGATTGAAACCCACCACATTCTTCGTGGCTGACAGAAACGCTATCCGGTCCAAACAAACAGAATCCCGACTCAGGGATTGAAACAATAATGCGTGGGAGGCGTGGTCACAGGGGGCGGGGGGTCCAAACAAACAGAATCCCGACTCAGGGATTGAAACTTTCATTTCCGTGGTCTCCTTTCCGTTTCTGGTGGTCCAAACAAACAGAATCCCGACTCAGGGATTGAAACCTTTGAGTATGTCCCACCAGCAGAAGAAGCAATACCAAGTCCAAACAAACAGAATCCCGACTCAGGGATTGAAACACCTTGACACCATCGGCGGTGGCGTCAGCGTAAGACGTCCAAACAAACAGAATCCCGACTCAGGGATTGAAACCTCGTCCGCCCGGCGCGGCTGGGCTCGGCTGCTGCTGTCCAAACAAACAGAATCCCGACTCAGGGATTGAAACTGGTGATTGCGGGCTCCCACCAGTGGGGGTAGGTTTGAGTCCAAACAAACAGAATCCCGACTCAGGGATTGAAACCTTCCCGCTTTCGCCCCCGCCCGGTCTTGTGCCCGGTCCAAACAAACAGAATCCCGACTCAGGGATTGAAACTAAAGCCAATGGCACGGCAGAGAGTCTCCGCGTCGGGTCCAAACAAACAGAATCCCGACTCAGGGATTGAAACCGCGATTTGGTGCACCAGGCGGATGACCTGGCCGGGTCCAAACAAACAGAATCCCGACTCAGGGATTGAAACTATAGGAATATCCCTGGCAGAGTCGAAGCGGGGTTGGTCCAAACAAACAGAATCCCGACTCAGGGATTGAAACTCGACTACGCTGACGAAGTCCCAGCCCAACTGGCTCGTCCAAACAAACAGAATCCCGACTCAGGGATTGAAACCATGCAGGCCGGCAGGGTCAAGCAAGCCGACCAGAAGTCCAAACAAACAGAATCCCGACTCAGGGATTGAAACGCGCGCCGGGTGGGGGTGCCGTGCTCCTCTCGTCCGGTCCAAACAAACAGAATCCCGACTCAGGGATTGAAACGCGCCCGTTCCGTTGCGGTCGCTCCTTTTTTCCGCCGTCCAAACAAACAGAATCCCGACTCAGGGATTGAAACCATTCAGGTGGTTGAGTGCCCCCACGGCGGCGTAGTCCAAACAAACAGAATCCCGACTCAGGGATTGAAACTTAAGGAAGTCCCAGACTGGATAAAGCGTCCACGATGTCCAAACAAACAGAATCCCGACTCAGGGATTGAAACAAAGTTCGGGCTGTATGGGCCAGGATGGGAGCGACTAGGTCCAAACAAACAGAATCCCGACTCAGGGATTGAAACCGTGGGTGGGGGGGGGTGGTCGGGTCGGGTGGGTCCGTCCAAACAAACAGAATCCCGACTCAGGGATTGAAACCGCTGGGGGTCCTGTCCCGTCCGCGGGTGGGGGTGGTCCAAACAAACAGAATCCCGACTCAGGGATTGAAACTGCGCTACGGGATATTATGCCCTCTACCACGCTTACAGTCCAAACAAACAGAATCCCGACTCAGGGATTGAAACGTAGTAATCGGCCACGATTCCGCCCCACGTGCCCGCCGTCCAAACAAACAGAATCCCGACTCAGGGATTGAAACTTCGGCAGCTCTGTTCATTCAGATTGACCCTGCCGAGTCCAAACAAACAGAATCCCGACTCAGGGATTGAAACGCGTCGAAATGGTTCGGATATTCAGGATACCCATACGTCCAAACAAACAGAATCCCGACTCAGGGATTGAAACAGACTGTGGAGGATAGAATCGGGACAAGCCCCACCGTCCAAACAAACAGAATCCCGACTCAGGGATTGAAACCCGTGGCGGTCGCCGGTTTCGCGCTGGCCTGCTGGGGTCCAAACAAACAGAATCCCGACTCAGGGATTGAAACGGGCTGAATTCGCTGCGGTCGCTCCACAGGCTCGAGGTCCAAACAAACAGAATCCCGACTCAGGGATTGAAACCACCGATGAGGATGGCGACGGCGTAGATGATACCGCGTCCAAACAAACAGAATCCCGACTCAGGGATTGAAACGGTACCAATACCCGTACTGTTGCATGGTGCCGTCGTGTCCAAACAAACAGAATCCCGACTCAGGGATTGAAACGTCAGCCCGACACTGTTCCCGCAATACGCCGCGCAGGTCCAAACAAACAGAATCCCGACTCAGGGATTGAAACTTGCCACAGATCACTCTCACCCGCGTAACCGCCGTGTCCAAACAAACAGAATCCCGACTCAGGGATTGAAACCTACCTGAGCAACACGTCTGGCCTACGTTACGGATTCGTCCAAACAAACAGAATCCCGACTCAGGGATTGAAACGTTCCGCAGTGTGGACGGCGGCACAACCTGGGGGGGTCCAAACAAACAGAATCCCGACTCAGGGATTGAAACACCTGGAGGTGGGCCTGCGCGGTACCGCCCCAGCGGGTCCAAACAAACAGAATCCCGACTCAGGGATTGAAACACCACTCCTCCCACATGGACAGGCCGAACGCGCCCAAGTCCAAACAAACAGAATCCCGACTCAGGGATTGAAACGACGACGGCGGCGGGGGTACCTGTCTTCCTGCGCGGTCCAAACAAACAGAATCCCGACTCAGGGATTGAAACACGATCTACGAGACCGCGCGGTATTGCTCCTGCTGGCGTCCAAACAAACAGAATCCCGACTCAGGGATTGAAACACTACCAGGTGCCCCCTGTAGTGACAGGCCGTGCCCGTCCAAACAAACAGAATCCCGACTCAGGGATTGAAACGCGTCAAGCCGATGCCCTAGATGCGGCTGCCGGGCAGTCCAAACAAACAGAATCCCGACTCAGGGATTGAAACGAAGTGCTCCATCGCCGCCAGCGGAATCCAATCTGCGTCCAAACAAACAGAATCCCGACTCAGGGATTGAAACAATCCGCGCCCGGCTCCGTATCGGTTTGCCCTCTAAGTCCAAACAAACAGAATCCCGACTCAGGGATTGAAACCGTCGAACGGCAAGACTGCCAATGATTCCGGCGTGGTCCAAACAAACAGAATCCCGACTCAGGGATTGAAACCGGCTGTCCCATGTACCTGCTGGCCCCGCTGACTTTGGCGTCCAAACAAACAGAATCCCGACTCAGGGATTGAAACCCAGAGTGTCTGGCCGATATAGTTCGTCCAGTTGCGGGTCCAAACAAACAGAATCCCGACTCAGGGATTGAAACCCGCTTCTGTCTCTGGTGGTGGGCCTGGTGGCTTCGGTCCAAACAAACAGAATCCCGACTCAGGGATTGAAACTTCCGGGTGGTCAACGGCGCTGCTGTTGCTGTCAAGTCCAAACAAACAGAATCCCGACTCAGGGATTGAAACGGTTGGTTCGGTCATGGGGCTCCTTCAGTCGGAACATTCAGTCCAAACAAACAGAATCCCGACTCAGGGATTGAAACCGGTGTGTGGTTGGTGAATGTTTGGTGAGCGATTGGTGTCCAAACAAACAGAATCCCGACTCAGGGATTGAAACCAGTCGAGGAGCAACCCCAGCTGATTGGCTACGACGTCCAAACAAACAGAATCCCGACTCAGGGATTGAAACTGGGATAGATAGGGGCGTCGCAATCTCTATGCAGAGTCCAAACAAACAGAATCCCGACTCAGGGATTGAAACGAGAACGTGCCCTCACTCACCGAACTGCAAGCCGTGGTCCAAACAAACAGAATCCCGACTCAGGGATTGAAACAGACATGGCCACCGGCAAGTGGATGCGCGGGAACGAGTCCAAACAAACAGAATCCCGACTCAGGGATTGAAACGTGGTGACGACAGCTGAGTTGAGGGAGGTGGCGGCGTCCAAACAAACAGAATCCCGACTCAGGGATTGAAACGTTCCTTCATATCCCCCTGATGGGGAGCAGGATACAGTCCAAACAAACAGAATCCCGACTCAGGGATTGAAACGCCACGTCGTGCTGCGCCCGATATTCCTCCTCCGCGTCCAAACAAACAGAATCCCGACTCAGAGGGTTGGACCAGTCGTGACTGGTTACGAGCTGGTTACGAAAAAGCGTAACCAGTGGTTTGACTGGTTACGCTTTCGGGAGGGGCGTAGGAGTAGGTTGACAAGTTAGCCGGCAGCCGGTTGGCGCTGGTGGATGCGTTGCAGGCAGCGCAGATTGATGAGGGTGTAGATCAGGGTGTTGAGGTTAGCGATGGCTTGCCCGTTGCGGAGATGCGGGCGCTCAATGCCCAAGGCGACGGCTTGACTGTTGATGCGTTC
>Ga0315274_10004263_pt1 | contig 21072 bp, 12 predicted proteins | sample YL17G02_20_MG_FD_203700 | JGI IMG/M metagenome (GOLD analysis project Ga0315274, IMG submission 203700) | Sediment microbial communities from Yellowstone Lake, YNP, Wyoming, USA - YL17G02_20 | ecosystem: Environmental > Aquatic > Freshwater > Lake > Sediment | place: USA: Wyoming | collected...
TTATCTGATATGGCTTCTTTTGGGATTACCCAAGGAAGTTCAGAAACGTCTGAAGCCACATTTTGATATGGGTTTTACGTGATTTAGTTGACAGTTATTCTTTTGACTTTTTGATGAGATATGAAAACATAACGTTGTTTGTTACCTTTACAGTCATAGTCTATCTTCATTCTTTGTCAAAGTTTCATATTCTGTTCTCCCGTCACCCGGCGGAACGAGAGTTGTTACATAGGTTCTGCTTTTCTTAACATATTTTGACTTTTTTGAAAATACAATAGAAAGTTTGGGTGTTTATGTAAAACACCTTTCCGAATTACAGTTTATGAATAAAAGTTGTTGACAATCAAAAATCAGAGATGTATACTTTGTAATGGAAGGCTTTGGACTTCCATTTTTCAGTTTAAATAATATATTAGATTCATAATCTGATTCGGAGGGCAATTTGTGTTAGCAAAGCGTATAATACCATGCCTTGACGTAAAGGATGGTAGAGTAGTTAAAGGTATAAATTTTCTTGGGCTTCGTGATGCAGGTGATCCTGTGGAAGTAGCCGCCCGATATAATGATGAAGGTGCTGACGAAATTACTTTCTTAGATATTACAGCATCCCATGAAAATCGTGGCACTATGATCCACGTAGTAGAAAAGACAGCAGAGCAAGTTTTTATGCCGCTTACAGTTGGAGGGGGGATACGAACTATAGATGACATTCGTAGTCTCCTGTCAGCCGGTGCTGACAAAGTATCAATTAACACAGCGGCAATCGAGAATCCTGATTTTGTCAAACTCGCTTCTGATAGGTTCGGTAGCCAGTGCATCGTAGTTGCTATTGACGCCAGAAGAAATAATGAACAGGGATGGGAAGTATATACTTATGGCGGGCGAAAACCCACCGGAATAGATGCGTGCTGGTGGGCGAAGAAAGTTGAGGAACTCGGCTCAGGAGAAATCCTACTGACAAGTATGGACTGCGATGGCACAAAGCTTGGCTACGATATAGAACTCACAAAGCGTATCTCTGAATCAGTAAATATCCCGGTAATCGCATCCGGTGGAGCCGGGACATTGGAACATTTATATAAAGCATTTTCTGATGGTAAAGCTGATGCTGTATTGGCGGCGTCTATATTCCACTATAAGGAATATACGATTCAAAAGGCGAAAAGCTATCTAAGAGAAAGAGGTGTTCCTGTAAGGTTATGAGCTCATCGGATTTGAAAATTGGAGAATCAATCCATTAGAAATACATTACATGGGGGGGAATGTATATGGAGAACAATAGGCTCAAAGATCTCAAGATCTTCTCTGGAAACTCTAACCCAGAACTTGCGAAAGAAATCGCTGAAAAATTAGGCTTGACTCTTGGAAGCGTTACTATTAAAAGGTTTAGCAACGAAAACATAAAAGTTAAGCTTAATGATAGCGTTAGAGGAAAGGATGTCTTTGTTGTACAAACGTCATGTCCACCCTTAAGCGATAATATTATGGAAATGCTAATAATGCTTCATGCGCTCAAGGGAGCGTCTGCCGACAGAATAACTGCTGTTATACCTTATTTCCCTTACGTTCGTTCTGACAAAAAAGATGAACCGAGAATATCAATCACTGCAAAATTAATGGCTGATCTGCTCATGACTGCTGGGGCTAATAGAGTTCTAACCATGGACCTCCATGCCGCTCAGATACAAGGCTTTTTTGATATACCAGCAGACCAGCTCCTTGCACTACCGATCCTCTGCAATTACTTTGAGGGAAAAAACCTGGAAAACCTTGTGGTTGTAGCCGGTGACGTGGGACGCGCGAAACTGAATATCAAATACGCAGAAAGATTAAAAGCACCACTTGCTATACTAGAAAAACGCCGTGATAATGATAATGAAAAAGCCAGAGTCGTAACTGTCATTGGTGAAGTTGCAGGCATGAATGCTGTTATGTTTGATGACGAAATTCTCACCGGCAGTTCTCTTATGGAGCTTGTCAGAGCTTTAAAAGAAAACGGTGCAAACGATATATACGCAGGAATAACACACGGTATATTTTCGTGTGATGCGATCTCTAACATCGCTAAATCTGAGCTTAAAGAGCTTGTTGTAACCAATACTGTTCCACTTTCGCCAGATAAAAGGATTGATAAAATCAAAGTCCTATCAGTAGCTGAATTATTTGCAGAAGCGATAAGACGTATACACGAAGGAGAACCCGTTAGTTGTTTGTTTACATAGAAAAGGGGGCTAGGAGAAATGAAGTACGTTCAAAAGGCTAAAATGTACGCTACAAAAGGTGTTGTTAGTCAGATGGTCAGGATGCTCGCAAATACCTCTGATGAAAACCTTATCCGAATGACCAAAATGGTAGAGAAATTTATGGTTACGGAAACGCAGAAAAAGTACGTACGTGACACCAGAACGATCTTTGCACAGGGGCATCCCGGATTATCTATGATTAGAAAGCTTTTATCAAGGAATATAAATCAAAACTACCATAAAAACCTTGTGGTCAGCTTATTCACTAACGCCTTCTTTGTGGGATACGGGATCAGAAAGCAAATTCAGGGACAAGAAGGAGAGACTCCTCCTTCCTTCATGGTTATAAGTCCCACAATGCGATGCAACCTTCATTGTTATGGGTGCTATGCTGGACAATATAAAAAAAGCGAAGAGCTAGATATTGATACCGTTGATAGAATATTGTCCGAAGCACGGGATTTGGGTATGTATTTCATCACCTTTTCCGGTGGGGAGCCATTCACGTATGAAGGGTTATTGGATATTTTCGAAAAGTACCACGATATGTGTTTCCAGATATACACTAATGGAACGCTTATTGATGATAAAGCAGTGGAAAGGCTTGTCTCTCTTGGAAACGCCGTACCTGCGATAAGTGTGGAAGGTTACGAAGCGGAAACTGATGCAAGAAGAGGCGAAGGCGTTTATAAACAGGTAAGCGACTCCATGGCAAGACTTAAAGATGCTGGAGCCTTGTTCGGTTTCTCTGCAACAGTCACAAGAAACAATGTTGATCTCTTATCCAGTTCCGAGTTTTTGGATACGATGATAGACAGGGGATGCGCCTTTGGGTGGTACTTCATCTACATACCAATAGGACGCAAACCACAACTCGATCTTATGCCTACCCCGGAGCAAAGGGACATGCTGAGACAGCGAATTAAACAAATGAGAGAGGAAAAGCCTATATTCGTCGCTGATTTCTGGAACGACGGTCCATTGGTTGGCGGGTGTATAGCCGGCGGAAGAAGGTATCTTCACATCAACAGCAAAGGTGATGTAGAACCCTGTGTCTTCGCTCATTTTGCCATAGACAATATAAAAAATAAATCACTCAAAGAAGCCATAAACTCACCGTTCTTCAAATCTATAAGGGAACATCAGAGGATCAATAACAAGAATCCGCTGCTTCCGTGCATGATAATTGATCATCCAGAGACGCTAAGGGAAGTTGTAGCAGAATACGGTGCCTACCCAACTCACGATGGTGCTGAAACTGTCATAACAGAGATGGCAGAATACCTTGACAAATATTCCGCTGAGTATGGAAAGCTGGCAAACAAGGCATGGGAAAGCTACGGGAAGAAGGATATATGGACCCGTGACGTCTGGAAAGGCGAAGAGGAAGAAACGGAACGGGCGGCGGATTAAATCTCTGAAAAAAAAGAATACCCTCCCCGTTTCTATTTTATATGGAATCAGGGAGAAGCACATCTTTTAAGTTTCTTATAGATTTTATCTTTTATGAAAACAGGCAAAAAACATTATGCGCAAGCTATATGTTTGTCCTTTTTTGCCTTTAAAGGAACTATAAATATGGAAAATAAGGAATAAACAGTATGCCAAACTCATCATATAAGCTGGCAAAGTTTTTACTGGCTCAACAAGGCTTTTATCATAATTTATACGTGAGACAATTTAAAATATAGTAATCTATATGACGGAAGGATATACCATGAAAACTGTTGTTATAATAGGCTCTATGGACACAAAGGGAGAAGAATTCGCTTATCTGAAACGGATGATTGAGAAACATGGTTTCAACACACTTGTGGTTGATACAAGCACACTCGACGAACCAAGACTGAAACCAGATATATACAACAGCGAAGTGGCAAAGGCTATTGGTGTCAATATTGAGGAGCTTGTGAAGATGGGGCGTGGCGAGGCTATGGAGATAATGTCAAAAGGTGCAGAAATAATAGTAAGACGCCTATACGAAGAAGGTAAACTCGACGGCATTATAGGCATGGGCGGCAGTGGTGGAACAGCCATAGCCACAGCCGGTATGCGCTCACTTCCTGTCGGTGTACCGAAGGTTATGGTCTCTACGGTTGCGGCTAGTAACGTCAGCCCTTACATAGGCACGAGAGATATAGCAATGATTCCCTCCGTGGTTGACGTTGCTGGATTGAATCGGATAAGCAGGCAGATATATGCAAATGCCGCTGGTGCTATCGCAGGCATGCTCAAGACGGAACCAGAAGAAGTATCTGACGAAAAACCATTGATCGCCGCTACAATGTTTGGAAATACTACCCCATGCGTTGATCGAGCCAGAATGAAAATGGAGAAAGCTGGATACGAAGTGCTTGTATTCCACTGTACAGGCACAGGCGGGCGTACGATGGAGGACTTGATTTCTGACGGATTCATTACCGGTGTACTGGATATAACAACTACCGAATGGGCAGATGAGCTTGTGGGTGGTGTTTTCTCTGCCGGACCAACAAGACTGGATGCCGCAAGCAAGACTGGAATACCGCAGGTTATAGTTCCCGGCTGTGTGGATATGGTAAACTTTGGTGCAATGGATACCGTTCCTACTAAATACAAAAACAGAATATTTTATCAATGGAACCCTAACGTAACGCTGATGAGGACGACTCCCGAAGAAAATACCGAGATGGGACGTATATTCGCTGAGAAAGCGAACGCATCTAAAGGAACAGTTGTGTTTATGCTACCATTGAGGGGTGTATCCATGCTGGATTCAAAGGATGGTATCTTCTGGTTGCCCGAAGCTGACAAAGCCATCTTTGATGCTATCAAACAAAACGTTAGGAATGACATCCCTGTAATCGAGATGGACGTAAACATTAACGATCCATCATTTGCTGATAGATCGGTTCAGGAGTTACTGAAAATGCTTGAAGTGTGATACAATAATACTACTGATGTCCAATCATCGAATCAAAAGCCTGTTTTGTGGGGTATGCTGAAGGTTAGTCAGTAAATCTGGAGTGCATAATTTTTAACGACTACTTAAATAGAACTTTTTGGAGGTAAAATGGAAACTAAAATCTCTGCATCAATAATGTGTGCAGATTTCCTTCATTTAGAAGAAGTTATAATGGAGTTAGAATCAGCGAAAGTTGACTTTTTTCATTTTGATATAATGGACGGACACTTCGTACCGAATTTCACTTTGGGCCCCGATATATTAAAACACATGCGAGAAGCGACTGATATTTTATTCGATACCCACCTCATGGTTTATGAACCTGAAAAATACGTGGAATCATTCGCTGAAGCTGGCAGCGATATAATAGTTATTCACGTAGAGGCTTGTCGGCACTTGCATCGAACCATAGACTTAATCAAGAAGAGCGGTGCAATGGCTGGAGTGGCAATTAACCCAGCAACGTCTTTATCCACGCTTGATTACGTCCTTGAAGACGTTTATATGGTGCTTGTTATGGCAGTTGACCCTGGCTTTGCTGGACAAAAGATGATTCCGTGTTCCATTCGCAAAATAAGCGAACTCAGGGAAAAGATTAAATCTGCTGGACTTGACGTTCATATTCAGGTTGATGGGAACGTCAGCTTTGAAAATGCGCCAAAGATGGTATCCGCAGGAGCAGACATACTCGTTGCAGGCACTTCGAGCGTTTTTCGCAGGGATATGAGTATAACGGATGGAATAAAGACACTCAGGCAATGTGTTTCATAGATCGGTTTGTTATTTCCCTTAATTGTATTCAATGTCCGAAAAAAACCTTGAAATTGGCTTGGAATTGTGATATGCTTATTTATACTTAACGGGGTGTGGCGCAGCCCGGCTAGCGCGCATGCTTTGGGAGCATGAAGTCGGAGGTTCGAATCCTCTCACCCCGATTTTTTTATTAGTGATGTGTAAAGAGTGACGAGTAATACGGATTAATCATTACTGATCACTGTTCACTGATTACTGATTACTGATCACTTTCTGTATGCCCCCGTAGCCTAATGGATAGGCAGCGGACTTCTAATCCGTTCCACGTGGGTTCGAATCCCGCCGGGGGTGCCAATTCGATTGGAAGATTGCAGATTCAAGATTAAGGATTGAAAGACTAGAGATCAAGATGAATAATGATTCCTAATCTTCAATTTGTAATCTTAAATTTTAATCATGTGTGGTGAGTGTAGCTCAATGGTAGAGCGCTAGACTGTGGATCTGGATGCTGGGGGTTCGAGACCCCTCACTCACCCCAATTTTGTAAGGATGAGGGATGAAGTAAATATTTATCTTTCATCCTTCATTCTTTCTCTCGCGCCCGTAGCTCAGTTGGATAGAGCGACGGACTTCGAATCCGTAGGCCGAAGGTTCGAGACCTTCCGGGCGTATTTATATGGGCCGTTAGCTCAACTGGCAGAGCAACTGACTCTTAATCAGTAGGTTGGAGGTTCGATTCCCCCACGGCTCACCAATTATTTAAGGTCTATGGGTCAACAGGGTTATAGGTCTATAGGGTAATATTTATAGACCCATAGACTTACTAACCTATAGACCTGTTTGTTATGGGCGTGTGTTGGAACTGGTAGACAAGGCAGACTTAGGATCTGTTGGGTTAATCGCTCGTGTGGGTTCAAATCCCTCCACGCCCACCAGTTAGATAAGCTGAAAAATCTGTAATATCTGGTTCTTCTGCTTTCAAAATATTGTTAGAATTAATACCCTTTCATTTGGTCATAGCTATCGCCTTAAAAGACTTTCTTGGCTTATTACTGATGTGAATACAAGGCATGTAAACTGTTCAGGTGTGAGTGACCAAATATCTCCTGCGATAAGACTCACAGACCTTCGTAATTCCAGATTCAGATAATACACCAAGATTGTATAAAACGGCATGAAATTTGGAGGGATCAACTTGAAAGTTGACATTCAGGATGTAAGTTCAGGTAAAAAGATACTCAGGATTGAAATTCCAGCGGAAGATGTAAACGAAGAATACGAAAAAGCTTACGAGGAAGTGCGGAAGAACATAGAGGTCCCCGGTTTTCGTAAAGGAAGAGCACCCCGCAATATACTTCGAATGCGTTTTGGTGAATACGTAAAAAATGAAGTTATCGAAAATCTAGTTCCATCTGCTTATCAAAAGGCTGTTGCAGAAAACAAGCTAGATGCTATAGGTACTCCTGACATTTATCCACCTGCGGATCAAGCACTTTTCAGTATTGAGGCAGACTTCCAGACCGATCTCGATAACGGCACTATTCCTGAAAATCTAAAGCAGGAATTTGAAAACAAAGATAACTCAATCTCGGAAAAAGCTACTATATCGGTTGAGGAAGAAGGTAAAAAATGGTTACTGACAGACAATCGAAAGAGATACATCATTAGCAAAGACGATGGCAAGACAACTGCCATTTTAGATGAGCTTTCTGTTAAAGAAAATGAACCGCTAACATTTGAAGTTGCTCTAAATGTAAAACCTGAGATAGAAATTCCCGATTATACTCAACTGGAAATAGATAAGGGTGACGTTAACGTACCGAAAGAAGAAGTAGATGAGTATATAGAGCGAATGAGAGAAAATTCAGCAGTTTATGAACCAATAGAAGAAGATAGACCTATTCAGGACGGTGACGGTACAACTATTATTTTCAGGATGTTACACGAAGGTAAACTAATAGATGAGTCACAAGACTTAACTGTTGAGGTTAAAGAAGATAAGTTGCTACCGGGATTTTATGAAAACTTGATAGGAATGAAACCCGATGACGAAAAAGATGCTACAATCATTATTCCTGCCGATTACGGAAATTCAGAATTAGCGGGTAAAGAAGTTAGTATTTACATAAAAGTAATTAAAATCTCTAAAAAGATTCTTCCTGATCTTAATGATGATTTTGCCAAAGATAAGGGAGAGGAAAGCCTTGAAAGTCTTACTGCAAAAGTCTGGAACTACCTCGTTGAGAATAAAAGAATGCACCAAAGAGAGTCTCAAGAGTATGATCTTATGACTCAACTAATAGAAAAATCTCAATTTGAGGTTTCAGATTCTCTCATAGAAGAACAGGCTAGTCTCCTCACGAGAGGGCAACGTGAATTAAGCCCGGAGGACATTTCTGCTTATAACTCAATGGCATTGAGAATAATCAGGAAAACGTGGATCATTGATGAGATAGCAGATCGTGAGGAAATATCCGTAAGTGATGAAGAAGTTGAAGCCGAAGTAGAGTCTATGGCTTTGTCAAGGGGCAAGGATCCTCAAAAATACATGAGCCAGCTTAAAGCCGCAAATCGTATTGACAGAATCACGGACAGTATAAAAGAGAAAAAAGTTTTTGATGCTTTGATTGAAAAAACCTCCACTAAAAAAGGTTTAATTACGTGATCTTTGTTTGTATTTAAAAGGCTAAAGATTTCAAAGCCTTCTGCCGAATTATATAATGAAAAGCAGGAGTTTTATTTGGAGGATGAGTTATGGGTCTGATCCCTATGGTAATTGAAACAACGGCGCGTGGAGAGCGCGCTTATGATATATATTCAAGGTTGCTGAAAAATAGGATCATCATTATTGGTTCCGAAATAGATGACAATGCTGCAAACTCTGTGATTGCACAAATGCTACATCTTGAGCAAGAAGATCCTGAAGCCGATATAAGCATTTACATAAACAGCCCGGGCGGTGTAGTATCATCCGGTCTGGCAATCTATGATACAATGCAATTTATACGTCCTGATGTTTCCACATGGTGCATGGGAATGGCAGCTAGTATGGCGGCTGTTTTATTAGCTGGAGGGACAAATGGCAAACGATATGCTTTACCTCATGCAACAATGCTGATTCATCAACCTATAGGTGGTATATATGGTCAAGCGGCTGATATAAAGATTCGCGCTGATGAAATTTTGCGAATCCGAAAAGAGATTAATAATATACTCGCAGGACACACCGGACAGCCTTTAGAAAGAGTTGAGACAGATACCGACCGTGATTTCTATATGACTGCTGATCAAGCGAAGGAATATGGACTTATAGACCTGATAGTAACTAATAGAAGTAAAAATGAGAATTTATAATAAGTTTTAAGGAGATTAATATGCGATACAAACCCGAAGATGAAGACCTATGTCGTTGTTCATTCTGTGGGCGTACTCAGGATGAAGTTAGGCTTCTGTTAACGGGTGGGCAAGACCCCGACGTTTTTATATGCAATGATTGTGTGGAGTTATGCAGAGATAGAATATCAGAATCTAAACAAGTAGAAGGTTTTGATCCATTCAATATAAAATTACCGCTTCCTGCTGATATAAAGAGATCTCTCGATGAATACGTTATAGGTCAGGATAAAGCAAAGAAAACACTGTCTGTAGCAGTATATAATCATTATAAACGTATAATGCTGGGCAAAAAAAGCAGTGATGTAGAGATTGAGAAAAGTAATATTCTACTGATCGGTCCAACCGGTACAGGTAAGACACTCCTTGCCAGAACGTTATCGAAATTGCTGGATGTTCCTTTTACTGTGGTTGATGCGACAACTTTAACTGAAGCTGGATACGTTGGTGAGGACGTTGAAAATATAATCCTAAAACTTCTTCAATCAGCAAACGGCAACGTAGCAAAAGCAGAAAAAGGCATTATATACATAGACGAAATAGATAAGATAGCACGTAAAAGCGAAAATCCTTCCATAACTCGTGATGTTTCTGGAGAAGGCGTTCAACAGGCTTTGCTCAAAATTCTTGAGGGAACCGTAGCCAATGTACCCCCACAGGGAGGGCGTAAGCATCCTCAGCAAGAATTCATACAGGTCAATACTAACGACATTCTTTTTATCTGCGGTGGAACGTTCGTTGGTCTGGAGAACATCATCGAACTCCGCATAGGTAAGCAGACAATGGGATTTGGTGCAGAAATACAGCGTAAGCGAGAAAAAAGAATTGGTGAGATTCTGTTAGAGGTTCAACCAGATGATTTGCTGAAATTTGGCTTCATTCCTGAGTTCGTAGGTCGCTTACCCGTAGTCGCTACCTTGAATGAGTTAGACAAGCCTGCTCTTATCAGCATACTCACTGAACCAAAAAATGCCCTGACAAAGCAATACTCGAAATTCCTTGAGATGGAGAATGTGCAACTCAAATTTACTGACGAAGCATTAGTTGCTATTGTTGAAAAAGCAATAAAACGAGATACAGGCGCACGTGGTTTGCGGGCTGTAGTTGAAGATATAATGCTAAACATTATGTATGATTTACCATCCAAGCGTGGTGTGATTGAATGTGTTATTACTGATAAAGTTATCAACGAGCGAGAAGAACCTATTTTAATCTACGGTAATGCTGCATAATAGTCAACCGAAAATGATAATTCGGTTGATCATTAGGATTCATTAAAATTTATAATATGATTAAGCGTAATATTTCTATGGAAAAACAAAGTAAGTTAAAACAAATATTGCTTCCCGTTTTACCACTTCCTGAACAAGTCATATTTCCAAACATGACCCGTCCTCTTCACGTAGTCAGAGAGCGTTCTGTCAATGCGTTAAAACATGCAATAGAACATAACAGTGAAATACTGATGCTGACGATGAAGCAGGTTTTTGACAATCCCAGTATAGACGAATTTTATGAAGTCGGTACTGTGGGAAGAATTTTGCAGTCGCTTGATCCAAAAGATGGGAGTATAAAGGTATTTGTTAATGGCATCATAAGAGCAAAAGTATTGAAGGTTTTCTCTGATGGCGATTTTTCAAGAGCATTGATAGAGTTAGCTTCGGAAAAAGCGGACAAAGACGTGGAAATTCAGGCTCTTATGAATAATGTAACCTCAACTCTAAGGGAATACGTAAACACGACCAAAAAGCTTCCACCAGAGACACTGGAAGAGGTAGAAGAGATACTTTCACAGGGAGACCCGGTTCTGCTGGCTGATACAGTAGCTCGATATCTATCTCCACCGATAGCTGATTATCGAGACCAGCAGGAGATTCTCAATATGCTCGATCTCAAGGAAAGACTCGAAAAAATTATTGAGGTGATAAAATACCAGATACAGATATTCGGTATAGAAAAAGAGATTGATGGCAGGATACAGGAACAGGTTTCTAAACAACAGAAGGAATTTTATCTTAATGAAAAGATAAAAGCGATCCAGAAGGAACTGGGGAGAGATGCTCAAGGGCTTGCTGATATTGAAGACTTGAAGAAAAAGATAATGGACGCAAAAATGTCCAAAGAAGCAGAAGATAAAGCTCTTAAGGAACTAGAGCGTCTGGAACAGATGCCTTCCATGTCTGCTGAAGCCAGTGTAATACGCAATTATATAGATTGGCTCATATCAATGCCTTGGGCGACAATCACCGAAACTAAGATAGATATAGATGAGGCAGAAAGGATTCTGGAAGAAGATCATTATGGCCTTGCAAAACCCAAGGAACGCATACTTGAATATCTTGCTGTCTTGAAACTTGTCGAAAAAATAAAAGGACCGATTCTCTGCTTTATTGGACCACCTGGTGTCGGGAAAACCTCTCTGGCGAAATCAATTGCTAGAGCAACCGGACGAAATTTTATTAGGGTATCTCTTGGAGGAGTTAGAGACGAAGCAGAAATCAGGGGACATCGCCGAACGTATATTGGCTCGATGCCGGGTAGAGTAATACAGGGAATAAGAAAAGCGAAATCCCGGAATCCATTGTTTTTGTTTGATGAAGTCGATAAAATGAGCATGGATTTTCGGGGGGACCCTTCTGCCGCACTTCTTGAGGTTTTGGATCCAGAGCAGAATCATACTTTTAATGATCATTACCTTGACGTTGATTTTGATCTCTCCGATGTACTCTTCATTACCACAGCAAATTACCTCAACGCTATCCCTCCGCCACTCCGTGACAGAATGGAGATTCTCGAATTACCGGGTTACACAGAATACGAAAAGCAGAAAATAGCTGAGCTTTTCCTGATACCCAAGCAACTAAAAGCGAATGGTTTGACTATTGAAACATTGAGTATTTCTAAATCAGCCGTTGCGAGTATCATAACTCTATATACTCGTGAAGCAGGTGTGAGAAACCTTGAGCGAGAGATAGCGTCTGTATGTCGAAAAGTAGCGAAAAAGGTCGTCCAAGCAAAACTAGACCCGCCTAAAAAGATCCACGTAACTGCAAAGAATATACACGATTACCTGGGTATTCCAAGGTTCACTCACGGTAAAGCTGAGGAACAAGACCAGATAGGGGTTGCAACAGGGCTTGCATATACTGAAATGGGCGGTGACGTATTATCTATTGAAGTTACTACTATGGACGGCACTGGAAGCCTTGTGCTGACTGGCAAATTAGGCGATATAATGCAGGAATCTGCAAAAGCCGCTTTAAGTTACATAAGGTCAAGAAACAATGAATTATTGTTTACAGACGTTCCCAAAGATTTTTATTCCAAACATGATATTCATGTCCACGTCCCCGAAGGGGCTGTTCCCAAAGATGGCCCATCTGCTGGAATCACTGTCGCAACAGCGATGGTATCCGCTTTCACAGGTAAACCAGTAAGAAAAGACATAGCTATGACTGGAGAGATAACGCTCAGAGGACGGGTTCTCCCCATTGGTGGATTGAAGGAAAAAGTCCTTGCAGCACTGAGGGCTGACATTACAAATATAATCATTCCCAGAGATAATGAGAAAGATTTAAGCGAAATCCCATCTGAAATAAGAAAGAAGTTGTCTTTTCATCTTGTTGATAATATGGACAAAGTGATTGAACTTGCACTGAAACGGTAAGGTTAGTGATTATGTAAATGTTCGGTTCTTGTAATTTTTAATAGGCCGTGACAGTTTTTAATTTAAAGCTAATAACAGGAAATATTAGTTAAACAAATGCGTTTAGATCAGTTTTTGAAGGTAAGCAGAATAATCAAGCGACGAACCATAGCGAAAGCTGTCTGCGACAACAACCGCATTGAGGTAAATGGCCAGCCAGCCAAAGCGGGAAAGGAAGTGCATGAAGGTGATATACTGCGTTTGAATCTAAACTCAAAAATACTTACCTGCCAAATCCTGATAATTCCGAAGGGCAACGTCAGTATCTCAGAAGCTTCCTCCCTATATAAGATAACGTCAGAAGAAAATGTTGATTAGAAAAAGCTAAATAAAAAAGAGGGGTTTTTAATTGCTTTTCAAAAGGTTTAGGACTCAGGATGTAAAAGTTACAAAGTCTATTTCTCGATCTTCAATTTTCGTATTTCTTACCTTAAGCTTACAATCTATTAGCTTTTGCTACACACCATTTCTTTTAGTATTGCCTTTGTTATTTCTTTCTACCCTTTGCTTTGCCGATAGCATTCGCATTACAGAAACTTCATCTAGCGGTCTTGTGATACAGTTCGATATGCCTGAACTAAAGTCAGATTCGATAGAGGTTGACGGTAAAACTTTTCAGGCAGTATCATTTGATAAATGCTCTTTCACGTACGAATCAGGTAAACCTCAAGTTCCGATGATAAGTGTGATGCTGGGTATTCCGGAAACATCTGATCCAAATGTTTCCGTTCTTGATACAGTCATTAATACGCTTAATGGATACAGATTACCTCCTGTCAAAGACGACACTTCAGAACCTTCTATTAATATTGCCAATTCTATACAAACATCGGGTTTCTATCCATCAGGTTTAGTCAAGATTGTACCTATGGGGTATTTGAGGCAGCAACGAGTTGCCTGTCTGAATATTTATCCAATACAATACAATGCCTCAACGGGTCAGCTAAAGGTTTATAAAAGCCTAAAGATCGGAATTACCTTCAGCCAACACATCCAGACTCCATCATCTACCAATAAACCTCTCTTGAAAGTGAAAACTTACGAATCCAGCATCTACGAAGACATATACAAAGATAGCCTTCTGAATTATGAACAGGCAAAAAGCTGGCGTGTTCCGAGAAAGTCACACAATTACGTAGCTGATACTCAGGATCAGGAATCAGTATATCTAGCACCTATCATACAAAGTTTGGTTTCCTCTCAGAGCATAAATTATAAAATTACCATTAATAAAGATGGCATATATAAGTTAGATTATAATTATTTGGTAAGCGTCGGTATAGACCCCAGTACCATTGATCCCAGAAGGATTGAACTCTCGACTGGTGGGAAACAGGTTCCTATTTACGTTGAGGGCTATCTGGACGGCAAATTTGATCCCGGAGACTACATAGAGTTTTATGGTATGAAAATGAATAGCATATTTACCAATGATAATGTTTACTGGTTAGGTTGGGCTACAAAGGAGAATCCTAATGTAAAATCGTGGATGATGACTGTAAAAGATAGAAAACCTCAAACAGCAACGTCTTCTCCTCCACTAGCGTATATGACGACAGATCATTTTGAGGAGAATAAAGACTACGACCCACTGAAAAAAGTAACTTCCGAAACTGCTGATCACTTCTTCTGGAGACCTTTCCGTGGACAAGATCCAAAATACAATAAAACGGGTCCAATAGAAATAGCACTTCCCTTCAGAGCACCAAACATAACGTCAAATTTTACTCTGAGAGTATGCTTTCAAGGAGTGACTTATGCCAAAGGTGCATCAAAACATATTATGAAGATTTACCTGAATGGTAATCTGATGGATACCGCAACGTGGGAAGGGCCCGGCGAATACATAAGCGAATCAGTTATACGCCAGGAAAACGTCAATAGATCCAATTGGTTAGTAATAGAATGTCAAGATAAAAATGATACCAGAGATGATACAGACCCGAAATGGGATGTATATCTGAATTGGTATGAAGTAGATTATTGGCATGAGTTCGCAACAAATAATAATACTCTTGAGTTCTCGACGGATACGATACCGTCTGTAACGAGAAATGCTCTTTTTTCGGTGAGCAAACTAACCAGATCGGACATAGAGATTTTTCAGATTGATAAATCTGGAGCAGTAGCAAAAATTATTAATCCAGAAATCAAAAAGGTCGAGAATACCTACACAGCTTCATTTGAAGATAACGTAACTCAGCCAACAAGTTACTATGTAACAGCCGTTTCCTCCATAATGCGCCCTAAATCTATGGTGAAAGATGAGCCAACAACTTTGCATAATCCAGCTAACAGTGTGGATTATATAATGATCACTCATAACGATTTTCGACGCAGCACTGAACGGCTTGCAGATTTCAGAAGAAAACAGGGCATGGGCGTGATTGTTGTTGATATAAATGACGTATACGATGAATTCAGTTATGGTATATTCGATCCTAAAGCAATACAACGTTTCCTCCGTTATGCCTATTTCAATTGGGAAAAAATGCCTTCTTACGTTCTATTGATGGGGGATGCACATTGGGACTACAAATACGTCTACGATGAATACTATAGGAAATATCCTCAATATCCGAGAATATATGTTCCGACTTATCACGGACAGAGTGATCCTTATGGTGAAACGGCTATGGATCAAAGGTTTGTAGAGGTAAGTGGAGACGATATTATTCCTGACATGATGGTAGGTAGAATACCAGTTGATACTCTTGAAGAGGCAGATATTGCTGTTGATAAAACCATTGAATACGAAACGAAGCCAAATTATGGAGTCTGGCAATCCAAGATCATGCTTGTTGCAGATGATGAAAGTACTAAGAGCGGTGATGAGATATTTGAAGATAGCAGAAGAGACCTAGAAAAGAATTTTATACCTGTTGGTTACGAGACTTTAGAAGTATATCTAAGGGTAATAAAAGAGCCATATCTTGCAGAAAGAATGATTACAAAGGGGATAAATGAGGGAGCATTATTGGTAGAATACGCCGGGCATGGTGGTGCCTACCAATGGGCCCACGAGAATATATTTAGTGGAGATGACGTTAAAAAACTAAGTAACTTCGTTTATCCGATTGTTGTGACAACTACTTGTGAAAACGGATATTTTGACAACCCTTTCGGTGGAAACAAGACTCTAATAGACCTTCTCTTGATACAGCCAAAGGCGGGTGCGATAGCCTGCTTTAGCGCAACAAGGCTTACTTATGGACAGGGAAATGCAGTACTTGATAAGATACTGTACCCAATAATTTTCAATGAGAAGCCACCTATTCTGGGAAAAATTATTAATCAAGCGAAAGTTAACTTCATTAAACTTGATATTCCTGCATGGACGTCATCTGTCGAGCAGTATACAATATTTGGGGACCCAGCACTAAAGTTGAATATGCCAGAACTCGGAATAGAATGTGAGCTTGATAAACTATCCGTCAGCAAATCAAGTAAGATAGACTTAAAGGTAGGTTATGTTAAGCGGTTGGAAACCAATAAAACAACAGGGGTGAAAAACTGGGTGACGGATACAAATTTCAACGGACAAATGCGATTGTCAGCTATATACCCAAATAACCTGGATGAGGATTTAGATAATGACTTACCTGTTCAGTATGAAACAGTCAAAATATCAAAAGGGGAGTTTAAAAACGTCTCTGTTACAATACCTGATAATGCCCTTCCGGGCCAAGCCTATATAAGATTTTATGCTAACGGAGATAGTTCCTCTGCTATCGGCGGCGTCAAATTCAGTGTATCTGAACCTGTTATCGAATCAATCTTCAGTAATATTGTAAGTGATGAAAGTCTTCAAGTCTACATAGCAATCACAGATAATCTGGGAAACGCAGGTATAAAATCCGTTGAATGTAATTGGCGTAATACAGAAACGTGGCAGGAAAACATAACAATCATGGTGCCGGGGCAACCGCCAGATAATCCACCTAAAATAGAAGGAACCTGGTACGTTCTAAAAGAAAAGATACCTTTGTCAAAACCCGGCACAAAGATAGATTACAAACTAAAAATAGTGGATACCGAAGGTAACGTAATTCAGACAGAATATCAAAGTGTTAAAGTACCTATTGGAGTGAATCTTACTATCCCCAGACAAACTCCTTATTCTCCGCCCGACATCTCTTATTCTTATTCTCAAGCGGATGGTGCATGGATTATGTCAGTACCTGTCCAAAATGATGGCAATAAGGAAGTAAAACGCCCAGTGGGTGTTTATTTCTTTGAAGGTAATCCCGACAAAAATAATGATGATATTATTGATTCAGATGCAGAATTGCTAGGATACGTAATTATTAACTATGATCAATGGGTGCGTGACGACACTAGCAATCCACCAATAATACAAAAAACCATTGCTTATGCCAAACTCAAAGAACCATTATATACGGGGTTCCATCAGATATTTGTATGGATCAATCCTAAGATTCTCTATGGACAGCCAGGTGTTGAGCAAGTAGAAGACGCAGACGAAACGGATAATATTGGATCCAAACTTTTTCAAATTAATGAGTTCGTCGTGGGTAGCGGTAATGCAGACACTCATGCTCAAAGCCTTGATGGAACAATGAGAATTATTATCCCTGAAGGCTCTGTTGACGAAACGGTTATGTCTATAACCAGACTTATCCTTCCAGAAAGCGAATGGAAACAACCAGATTTAACTCCTGCCCCTATGCCAGCAGAAAATATGGATGGGGGAGCATTTAAAATGCAACTTCATTCTGGTGTCACATCTTTGAAAAAGGAAGCTCAGATTGATGTAAAATTCGACGTTGTGCAGATTCGAGAGTTAGCTAAAAAAGTAAAAGGTCTTGCTAATAAAAATGAAAGCCAGCTTACCTCTACTGAAAAAGAATGGGTTGATATTGCAATGCAGGAAGAAGCCAAAAAACTTGGAATATATACCTGGCAGGAAAACCTTGGTGTATGGAGATACGTTCCTTCGGAGCTTATAATGGATAATACTGGAGAAACATCCAATACGTCATCACCTGCTACTGAATCTGCCAAATTTGCTCAAGAATACTACATATCTCTGCCGACAACTGAAAATATGTCGGATACGATCTTCGATGCTACAAACATCAAGATAGACGAAATTGCCACACCCATTGCAAATTGGTTTATCTTATTTTTGTCTCCTGAAAGATATAAGATATATTTACGCAGAGAGGGATTGACATATTATGAAAGCCTGAATAGATATGGTGATGTTAATGAGCTTTTCGATAATGCAGACGTTGGTTTGCAATTGCTTATAAACGAGGGGGAGAAAAAATTTGCATTTGGTGATATATTCAAGTTTAATACGTATCGGGAGTTAGATGGCACAATTAGAGTGAAAGGGATTAAATACTATAATAATGGAGATGGTACTGCGCATATTATAGCTATCGAGGAAGAAGAAGGTACTGTAGTAAATAAATTGGGAAACTGGATTATATTATTTATAGACTCAAAAAGGTTTGAAATCGAATCTCAGTATGGTTTACCAGTATTGGATGAGGAAGGACAGGCTTTTGTAGGAACTATAGGCAAAGAGGTATATATCTCCAGCATAGGCGTAAAGGTCGAGATCCATGAGGGCAAGTATCCTTTTGAATTCGGTGATAAATATGTATTCCAAACGCTTTCTACTGGGATTGTAAGGGCTAAAACAAGCAGTATTAAGACAATAGCGTTGATGCATAGTAATGACGTCACTCATCCTAACGTCGAGTTATGGGTAAATGGACTCATTCCACAAAGCGGAGTTGTGATACCGCCCAAACCTACCATGTCACTCATGCTTTCTGACGTTAATGGTATAGATATGGATAGCTTCTCATTTATGGTAAGTGTAAATGATAGAGATTTTCATCAGGTTCCAAAGTCAGATTACGTGGTTTCAGAACGAAGCCAATTGGACAGTATTCCCATATTCTACTCCCCTGTTTTAAATATTGGCAAATATAGGTATCGTATATCAGTGAAAGATTTTGTCGGAAATATATCAAAAAGTGATAATGGAGACTTTTTGGCGTTTATGTTTCTGGTAGAGGAAAATCCAGATTTGAGTTCACCTACTGTAAAAGTAACAGTTAATGGACAACCTTTGACGGATGGTGAAATATTGCGTAAATCACCTGTGTTTAATATAAGTGTAAGCGATGATCATATTCTGGATATGTCTAAATTTGTATTATCTATGGCTCAAGAAGGCAAAGAGCTTGTGCCAATTGATAAAAAAGAATACTCAATGACAACGTCAAGCGATCTCAAGAATTCGACTATCGTTTACTCACCACAGCTTATAAATGGGACTTATGCAATTCAGGTTCAGGCTGTTGATACCAGTAACAATTCAACATTTTTAAGCCCATCAAATCCAGTTAGGTTCATTGTAGATGAGGAAGTAAAGGTCAGCGAGATTATGAATGCACCAAATCCGTTCACTGATACGACGGCTTTTTCCTATCATCTCACTCAGCCTGCCAGCAAAGTTACAGTTAAAATATATACTCTGCGAGGAAAACTGGTGAAAACAATTGAGCAGGATTCACCAAGATGGCATTATAACGAAGAATTCTGGGATGGTAAAGATGAAGATGGAAACAAGCTTGCCAGCGGAGTGTATTTCTATAAGTTTGTTGTTTACGATGATAATAGAAAGATGCAAAAGATCGGAAAATTGGCAATTATAAGATAATTACTTAATATATCTTTATGGGAGGATGATATAAAATATGAAGAATATAATATTCGTATTATTGTTTTTGCATATATTGGTACTTGGAGCTGAGGTTTCATCTGATTCGTTAGCACCTGAAACACCCTTAGCTTTTATACAACAGCTTGGAGATAAAGATGCACTTACTCGTCATAGAGCTGCTTTTACGCTAGAGGAGAAAGGGATACTTATAGCACCAGCGCTGATTGATGCCTTGAAGAATGATAACGAGTATGTCCGTTACTACGCCGCTTTTATATTGGGTAGGATCGGTGAATCTTCTAAAGAAGCTCTACCCATTTTTAGGGAAGCTGTACCCGCTTTAATCGAAGCAATGAATACCAAAGGTGAAATTGTTAGCTATGGGGCAATAAATGCTTTGAAACAGATAGGCACACCAGAGGCGATAAAAGCAGTAGGAGGGCTATATTATAGTAACTGGTACATCTCGCCATTAAAGTGGAAAGAACCAAGAATTTGCCATGCCCCTTATGATAGCAAGTTTACGTATAATATAAATCTCGATGTTTCAAAGCTACCGGATGATAGCAAGTTTGCGCATAGTATAAATCTCGATGTTTCAAAGCTACCGGATGATTTGAAAGATCAGATATTTTCTCCCAATAGGGTATACTGGTACATCGCAAAGTTTCCTGATACCACTAAGCCGGGCCCCTGGTCTACTGTCATCCAGATATATAATGAACGTGATTATTGTATCCAATTATCTCTCATTGATCACAAATATATACCAAAAGTAAGCTGGATCAATGAAAAACTTTTACACATCAGGGTTTGGTGGGGAAGGATATTGGGAAGCGAATTTATCTATGACGTAGAGCATGAGCAATTCATATATAAGGAGATGTTTTTTGATGTGGATGTCAAATAGCTTTTGAGCAGTATCAACAAACAACTGGTGATCAATCAAAATAGTTTAGAATTAGCGAAAAGTATGTAGTGACACGTTGAACGTGCCAAAGGATGTAAGTATTACCCCTACAAGATAACAAATAAGATTTAGTAAGAAAACCACTAAGACACGAAGGATGATTTAATATTAAAGATTGAAGATTATATGATTCTTGTATTCAAGAATCATAATATCAACTAATCTTCGACCTTCAATTTTACAATTCCTGGTGATCTCTGTGGTTTTTTGCTTTATTATGAATCTTTAAACCTCGACTTTATCCATTTTTTGAGAAGAAAGCTATCCAATAGAACAACCTCTAAATGAATAATTAAAGTGAAATCCTGTTTTTGTCATAGTTTAAACCCTTGTGAATCCTATAATTATGAATTTGTG
>Ga0315274_10004264_pt1 | contig 21071 bp, 23 predicted proteins | sample YL17G02_20_MG_FD_203700 | JGI IMG/M metagenome (GOLD analysis project Ga0315274, IMG submission 203700) | Sediment microbial communities from Yellowstone Lake, YNP, Wyoming, USA - YL17G02_20 | ecosystem: Environmental > Aquatic > Freshwater > Lake > Sediment | place: USA: Wyoming | collected...
GTGATGACTGCCGAGTCAAAGAAGACCTAGCCAAAGGAATTTGAAATTCTCTGTCCCAGAATTTGCGTTGAGGCACAAAGCGTGTTTCTTGATCTCACACGGAGGCACTGAGCGCACAGAGAAGGAGTTCCATGTCTTTCGCTGCCGGAGGGTCTTTTCTCTGTGCGCTCAGTGCCTCCGTGTGAGATTCATTCCTTTTACGAACGGAATTCTCAGATTGATAGGGCAAGAATCTACAGAAGCAAATCGCGCGAGTCGGGGTGAACCTCCGCCCTCGCCTCGTTCTTGTTCATCATTCATCGTTCATCGTTCATTCATGTGTCTTTCGATCTTCTCTCGCAGGTAGGTGTTCACCTCGTCGGCGTGGGTGAGATTGATCATGTGGCCGCCGCCGCGAACGACGTGGTCGGGCCTGACGCGGCTCAAGGGCATGAGGCGGTCGCGGTCGCCGTGGATGTGATAGACGGGGGTGCGCGGCAAGTCCACGCCCGGCCACGCGACCACCGCGCGGCAGCCCCAGCGATAGAAGCGCCGCGATGACGCGTCGGCCATTTGCCGAAGCAGCCGCCACTGATCGGGCGTGAGTTCGTTGGGCCGGGGCGCGGCGAGTGCGGCCAGGACGATTCCCGCGAGCCGCGTGAACGCCAGCGGCAGCCGCCCGACGGCGCGCCCTCCGGCTCGCAACACCGGATGGATGACCCGGCCCGACCGCGCGCTGGCGATCAGGAAGACCGCTTCGGGTCGCGTCCAGCGGCTCATTTCGAGCGCGACCATTCCGCCCATCGAAGCGCCGCCGAGGAAGAACGGCTCGGCGACCGTCAGCGCAGTCGCCAGTCGTTGGGCATAGTCGGCCAGTGTCTCGCGGCGGTGCGGTTCGAGCCATTTGACCGTGACGATGGGCCAGGGCAACGCGCGCTGAGGCTCAAAGAGCCGCCCATCGGCGCCCAGGCCCGAGACCAGGACCAATGTGGGTTGGCGGTTCATGCAAAAGCCTCAAAAGACAACGCGGAACGATGAACGGGAACAAGGATGAAGGCGGAAGGATGAAGGATGAACGAGAAACGCGGAACGATGAAGGATGAACGATGAACGAGAAGAAGAAGAAGAACACAAGGGTGAAGCGAACGAAGCGATCGAATCCAAGAGACGAGATTGCGGACTTCTGCGGTCATTCATCGCCGTTTTGAACTCTCAGCCTTCGGCTCGGGAACTCTTGGCCCCTTATTCCTGAAACCTGAAACTTGAAACCTGGAACGGATCACTTGTGCAGCCGCTCGCGCATCTTGGTCAGCATCAGGTGGGTGTCGGGTTTGACGCCGAACCAGATTTCGAAGGCGCGCGCGCCCTGGTGCATCAGCATCGTCAGGCCGCCCAGGGTTTTCAGGCCGCGCTCGGCCGCCTTGTGAAGCAGCACGGTTTCGGGGACATTATAGACGGCGTCGAAAACCATGCAGCCCTCGGGCAGGAGCGACACGTCCACGGGCGAGAGATCGCCCGGATTCATGCCGACCGGCGAAGCGTTGACGAAAAGATGACAACGCGACAGGGCCGCGCGGCGCTCGGAGGCATTGGTGCAGCAATCGAGCAGGCGATGGGGCAACGGCGCTTTTCCAAAATCGCTTACGAGCCGCTCGGCTCGCTTGGGCTCCACGTCCCAGATCGCCACCGCCGAGGCCCCTTCGAGCAACGCGGCGGCGGCAATGGCGCGCCCGGCCCCGCCGGCCCCTGCGATGGCCACGCGCTTGCCCGAAAGCGTAAACCCCACGTCGAGCAAGGCGGCCGTAAATCCATAGACGTCCGTGTTGCCGCCCCACAGCCCTTCGTCGTCCATGCGGATCGTGTTGACCGCGCCGACCGCCTGGGCTTCGACCGACAGGTGGTCCATCAGGTCCAAGACGCGCTCCTTGTGGGGGATCGTCACGTTGAGGCCGCGAACGCCGCACGCGCGCAATCCCCAGATGCCTTCCTCGAGATGGTCGGGGTGAATCGGAAACGCCAGATAGACGAAGTCCAGCCCCGCTTTTTGGATCGCCGCGTTGTGCATCGTCGGTGAAAGCGTGTAGGTCAGCGGCCAACCGGTGACACCGACAATTTTTGTCTGGCCCGTGGTTTCCATCGTCATCCCCCTCCTCGGACTCCATCTGGCCCTCAAAACCCTGAGACTTGGAACCTGAAACTTGAAACCGGTGTTGCCTCATCTGCCGCCAAAGAAATCAAAGACGAACAGCTGATTCAACAGCCACTTCATCATCGGCCTGTAAAAAAGTGCGACGACATAGCCGGCAATCGCAATGTAGGGGCCAAACGGGAGATGGTGCAACTGCCGGCCGCGCGGTCGCCGTGTCGCTGGACTCTCGACAACCGGAGAAGCCGGTGCGTCCGGCGATAACGTGCCCGCGACCGCTTCGGCGCTGCTCGGTCCGGCGCTTTGCATCGCGGCGCTCGAACCCGCCGGATACAGTCTGGCGACCAGCCATTGCGCGGCCAGCAGCGACAGTCCCAGCGTGGCCCCCACAAACGACGCCAGAGCCAGCACGACCAGGCTTCCTTGCCATCCGAAGAAAGCGCCGATGCACGCGAACAGCTTCATGTCGCCCATGCCCATCGCCTCTTTGCGAAACGCGAGCGCGCCCAGCACGCCCACGGTCCACAACAGGAGATAGCCGAACGCGGCGCCGGCCACCGAATTGGCCGCCACTCCCCACGGCCCCATTCGGTCGAACGGCGGCGCGAGGTAAAGCACACGGCCCACGTCGGCCTTCTGTCCTATGGCCGCGACGGTCGAAATCCCGACGGCCGCGAGGATCCCCAGCGCCGCCCCTCCGAGCGAAATCGAGTCGGGAATAATCCAGTGATCCAGGTCCGTAAACGTCGAGATGATCAGGATTGCCGTGAGAATGAGGAACAGCGGGGTCGCCAGCGAATAGCCGTGAACCCAGAAAACCGCCGAGAACAGCAGCGCCGTCAGCAGCTCGACCAGCCAATAGCGCGGGCTGATCGAACACCCGCAATGGCGGCATAGTCCGCCGAGCATCACGTAGCTCACGATCGGGATGTTGTCGTACCACGCGATGGTCGTCCCGCACGACGGGCAAAACGACCGGCGCGGGCGATTGACCGACTGGCCGTGCGGCAACCGATAGATGCAGACGTTGAAAAAGCTCCCCATCATCGCGCCGAACAGAAACACGATGACCAGATGGAGCGGAAAAAGGTCGGGCGACAGAAGCAGTGCGTTCAACGAACCCCTCGGGAAGCGGCGGCCAACAGACGCCGGGCACTATTTCGGCAAGCCCCCAACGCGTTACGGCGTCGCCACCATCGCCGATCCTGCTCCCGAAGCGCAAGTGTCAATGCAAAGATGATTTCGACGTCGTCTCATAGTCGGCTGTTGGCTCGAGCAAGTCGCCCGCCCCGTCGGAGCCGTCGTGCTCTTTGTATTCCACCGCTTTGTGAAAGGTGAGGTCGGTTCCCGCGGGGATGCGAAGGCAGCGCGGGCTGAACGGTTCGGGATCGGCCAGCAACTCCGTGACAGTCAGCAGCTGCAGGCGCGGATAGTCCTTGTGGAAGCCCGTGCTGTGGTAGTGACCCGCGGCGGCCGCCTCGGCTTTCATGTCTTTGGTCGGCTCTTCGAGCGTGAGGAAAACGCCGATCGCCGCTTTCTGCCGTTCGAGGACGCCGCGAAAATCGCGCACGTCGCCGGCTTTGACGTGGCCGCTCTTCACCTGGACCAACATCGTCTTCGGTTTCCCCGACGGATCGTCGGTGAAGTAGCGAACTCCGTCAATTCCCGTGTCGGCGCCCTTTTTCTCGACGCCGCCCCACGCGCGAGCACCCACCAGTCCCAGCGCCCAAAACTGGAACTGAAAGCGATCTTTCTGCGCCAGGAAGCGAGCGCCTGCCAGGTCGGCCGGTTCACCCATAACCTCGTAGCGCGGCGGCGGACTGAATCGCGTCAGGCGGTGTTTGATCAAGTGAATGGCCAGATGGGTAACGTCAATGCCGATCCAGCGTCGTGCCCGCGGCCGTTTGCCTTCCTCGTCCTTCTCGCGATTGATCGTTTCGACAGCGTCAATCGTCGTCCCGCAGCCGCATAAGGGATCGAGAATCACGTCGCCGGGATTGGAGGAGAGAGTCACGATGCGCTTGAGCAGTTCGAGCGGTTTCTGTGTTTGATAGCCCAACCGCTCTTTCGCGCCTGCATAGGGGATGTCGTCCCAGAGGTCCTGAACTGGGACGCCGGGCATTTCGTCAAGGTAGCGTTTGTAGCGTGCCATTCCGGATTTCGTATAGACAATCCGTCCCTCCTGTTCGAACTGCTTCATGTTCTCTTTGCTATAGGCCCAGTAGCGTCCTTTGTAAGGTCTCCTGCCATGCCACTCATAGGACGTGTCTCCGCCCGGTTTTGCCGCGGTCAGGTCGGTCAATTGATAGCGTCGCCCTGTCTTTTCCTCGACATGGCGATAGAAGCTGTTCTCATAGGATTCATCATAAGGCACATAAACGGGATTCCAAGTGTAACGCGGCGATTTCGTATAAAGCAAAAGAATGTCGCGAATACGCCCACAACGTCGCATGCCCTGCTTCGTGTCTGAATGGGCGAAAGATCGTTTCCATGTAATCTCATTCAGATAGTGCTTCGCCCCAAAAATCGCATCCAGCACCATCTTGAGGTAATGGCTGGCCGTGGGGTCGCAATGCAGGTAAAGGCTGCCCGTTCGTTTGAGGACGCGATGCAATTGCACCAACCGAACGCCCATTTGAACGAGATAGGCAGACATTTCCGAATGGCCGAGGAAGCCCTGCAGCGCTTTCATTAGTTCGACCAGCGGCGCTGGCGCCACCGCCTGGATTTCCAACAACTTGTCCGCCGTGTCTTGATCCCATTGCCAGGTGTCGTCAAACGCCTTGATCCGCACGGCCGAGGGCGTGCCGTCCACGTCTTTGAAAAGCACATTATAGGGTCTCTGGGAGTTGAATGGCGGGTCGAGATAGATCAGGTCCACGGACTCGTCGGGAAACAAACTGACATTCCTCAAGAACGTGAGATTGTCCCCGTAGCAAAGAAGATTCTGCTTGAACTGGTCGCTCTTACTCATGGGGCGTTACGACGAACTCTCCCTCGAAACAGACTCAAACGTGTTGTTCATTGTCTGGTGCATCCCCCGTCGTTAAATCCTAAAAATGAGCGCAAGCATCCAGATCCATCTCTATGGGTCGCATCTGCCGCTCGTAATCAGGGATACCCGATCTGGGCGGTCTCCTTTTCGCTTTGGCGATCAAGCACTGCGTCTCCCAATCGTTGGCAGCCGCAATCCGGACCTGCGGAGACGGGAAAACAATGAGGGAAAACCACCCGTCCAAAGGGATCAAGTACTCTGGTTTCTTGCCAGACTCTGGGTTCTTCCAGCACTCGGGTTTCTTCCCACAAAGCGACGCATAGAACCGTCTCGTCTCTTGATCATTGGTGCGTTTTGGGTCGACGAACAGTCTCAATATGTCGTCTCTCCGACGCCCCTTGAGTTTTCGCATTATCCTCTTGGAGTAGACTATGCGCCACTCCGACTCAGAAAACAAATCATACGTGAAGGGTGGGCCGCTGGAACACATGTGTTTGAAAAACGATAGAATCTCGTTCTTCTCCTCTCCGGCGGTGAACCAATCGCAGTAGGGGGGAAAGAAAAGGTTCTGTGTACATTTCTGAATGTAAACCATGGGCCCCCCCATTCGATCAAACAAGTAGAACCTCTTAACTCCTATACCCAAGCGTCCGAATTTCTCAGCATGCTTTCGAACCTGCGACAGTTTCAACTCGGTGAAACAAGTTCGAGCGATCACCGGTTCCTTGAGGAAGGTCTGGCCATTCACGCACACCTCTTCGGGCGTCTCGTCCTTTGTCATCCAGAGACCGTGTTTCAAAATGCTCCTGAGTCGCTCCAAGTACTGATTGGTGGTCGTGTCGTCCGTTTTATTGGAGGATGATTGACTATTCCACGAAGGATCGCACTTCTTATCTATATCTCTGCCAGTCCAATGAATCAAGAAGTCAGAGTGAATCGTTTCTGTGAACGGTCTCACGGCATCTCTCTTTGTCGTTCGAACTGCTCGCCGGCCAGACTCCCAAACAGATCGAAGTAACCCTCAGGCCATGTAGTCCGCAGCGACTTGATCAACCTCTCCCGCACCCATTTCGACGGGGAAAGGCGCTCGGTTCTGGCCGCCCGTTTGAGACGTCGCTGCGTGGGTTCATCAATGTATATGGTCAATTTTGGCACGACCGTGTTTCTCCTTCAAGAGCATATCGCGAGACCTTGGGGGGTTCATCCTCGGCAGATGCCAGAGTCGTTCCCTTTCAGTCCAGCGTCAAGCGCATTGAACCCGCGAACCCAATCCAATCTCTCAACCGTTTCCCTTGCTGTCTTTCTGTCGGCGTTTGCAGACTTCCAGCTCGTACTCCTCAAACAGCCGGCCCCATTCCGTCGCCAGAATCTCGTTCACCCGCTTCCGGCCCACGTACGGATACCAATAAAAATCGTGATAGAGCCGCGACGCCACATAGGACCACGGAACAATGGGGCTTCGAAGCAGAATCTTCTCGAGCGGCTTGAGCGGGCCGTGGTAGATCATGCGCTGGCCGCGCGAAGCAAGCGTTTGCGCGTTCTGCTGGTGGTGGAAGTTCACCTTCGAGATGTCCTCGCCGACGATCTCGATGTCGCGTGGATCGCCCACCCCCAGGCCATCCTCGTGGGCCAACCGAATGAACGCCAGACTCATCGGATCGAAACCCTGCATCTTGGCCGACACGGCATCAATGGCCACCGGGTCGGCGCTTGCCAGAATGTAATTCCGCACCGCCGGGATCATGGCGCGCGGGCCGGGGCCGTCGCCCACCACTGTCCCGTCCATCACCGCAAAAATGCCCGGATGGATTTCCTTCTGGATCATCAGCAAGTCCACAAGCGTCTCGTGGATCACGCTGTGCGTCCAATGGCGTCGCTCTGAAAGCAGGCCGCCGAAGGCGTTCTTCATCGCGCCCGTGATGGTCGTAAAAACGTGCGTCTTCACCGTCGGAAGATGGATGATGTTCTTGCCGATAAAAAACGTCGGAATTTTCACGCCGTCGGGATAGACCTTGTCGAGAACGCGGTACCGCCCCTTGGGCCGATAGACTTCCCAATGAACCGGCGGCTCATAGAGATGAACCGGCGTCAGGCCGTGCTTGTAGTCCACCGTGTTCAGGTGGTTGTTAATGATCCCCTTCCGGGCATTGACGACGACGGTGCGGTTGTGGGCGGGAATGATGCGGTCGCGCCGGTAGCCGTCGGCCAGAAGCGCCGTCACCACGCCGTCATATTGCCAGGGGGCGGTCGAGCAGGCGGGAAAATAACGGTGCCACGAAATGTTGATCTTGATCAGCGTGTCGCGGCTGCGGTCAATGACCCGGTCGTATTCCACCATCCGCATCAGACGGCCATAGTCCTCGACGACTGTCTGCGGCGTGGTTTTCAACACGGCGACTTTGGCTTTCACGGTTCGCGGCTCCTTTCGGGTCGGTTGCACAGAACGCCGTCCCCTCTTCCACATCGAGTGTGGTCGCCGGGCCCGAAGCGGTCAAGCGCGAACTCGGCGCTTGCCTGCACACGGGTTTGGCAGTTCAGGGGTCGGCTGCCTCCAGCGGCTTTCTAAGGGCGAAAGAATTCGCTCTTTTTCGCTTGACAGAGATTCCGATGTCGCGGCACAAGGGCGAAAGAATTCGCTTATTAGGAGGTATTTCGCGTTTCCAATTTTTCGCCGGAGGTGGAGTCATGGCGCGTCGGAAAACACGGACGCTCACCGAACTGGAACTCGAAATCATGCAGGTGGTCTGGAAACACGGCGAGGCGACCGTCGAGGAGATTCGCCGGGCGCTCGACGCCGAGAACAAACCGCTCGCGCTCCCCAGCGTCAGAACCATGTTGAGCATTTTGCAGTCTAAGGGATATGTGACGCGCCGCGAGGACGGCCGCCGCCACGTCTATCGCCCGCGGGTCTCTCAAGACCGCGCGAGGAAGAGTATCCTGAAGGACGTGGTCGAACGCGCCTTCGAGGGGTCGGCCTTGGACCTTGTGGCCGCTTTGATTGACACGCGGATGGTCTCCATGAGCGACGTGGACGAGGTCTGGCGGTTGATTCGCCAAGCCCGCAAGGACGTGTCGCCGTGAGACAGAGACTTTCCGCCCAATGCGACCGTTTTCGCAACCTGAAGGCTACGGCGATTGAAGATGAAGAAACCGCGTACGTGTTTGCGTTTGCGCCGGTGAAACCCTTTGAGCCGGCCAATGGCGATGCCCTGTTGGCCGAATTCAAGTCCGGTCTTCCCAAGGACGTGAACTTCCACGATTTCGAGTGGGGGAATGGCGGCGCGCGGGTCATCGTGGACGGACGGCGGTCCGCCGATGCCGTGCGAGATATGTTCAACAAGAATCCCCGCCTGAAGCGGCTCGACGTTGCGATCTTTCCTGGAGGACTTTTGGACTAGCCCGCATCTGTCGCCAATCCATGGAATCTTAAACAAGCTGTGGCCGCCGACGTGAGGAAACGGACATCTTCACGGCGCAGCCCATCCGCCTCCTGGCGTCGGCGGCTGTAATGCAGGGCGAGAAACGCGGGCTAGTGTGCGCGGCGTCTTCCTGTGATCTCCGCGTCCCGGTTGAGCCGGCGGTTTCTGGCTCGAAGTCTCAGAGCCTGCAAGATGTACCGAGGGATGCCAAGCAGGGCCGCGAGTACGATTTTGCCGGGCGCCAGGGCGAGCGCCACCAGCAGTTTCACATTTTCCCACTGATCGCCATGGAAGGTCCAGATGAAGCTGAAGCCCCAATGGACGTCAACGTAGCCCCATTCGTCCACGTCAGGGAGCGTTCCGTTCCGCAAGAATTTGTTTGCAAAGCCAACCGGTCTTGGCTAGATTCGCTTTCGGTGGCACGGAACGAATCGCACGAGCCCTCAAGACCGACGTTTCTGATCACAGCGCCACATGAGCAGGATTGGCAGAACTCGAGACCGCAGGCGGAAAGCTCGCGGCAGTGTCGGCTTGAGGTGCGTGCTGCCGAGGTAAGGAACAAAATGGTCAGGGAATACTGTGGGATTTTTGGGATTTGGAGCCATCCGGAGGCCGCCAATCTCACCTACCTGGGCCTCTATGCGCTTCAGCATCGCGGCCAGGAAACCGCCGGGATTTGTTCGACCGACGGCGAGCGCATGTATCTTTACAGCGATCAGGGGCTGGTTCAGGACGTCTTTACGCGCGAGGAAATGGCGGGGCTCAAAGGCCCCTCGGCCATCGGCCACGTGCGCTACTCGACCACCGGTTCGAGCGTTTCGCGCAACGCCCAGCCGCTGATGGCCAAGTACTGGGGCGGCTCGTTGGCGCTGGCTCACAACGGCAACCTGACCAATGCGGGAGTTCTGAAGTCGCGCCTCGAAAAGATGGGGGCGATTTTTCAGAGTACGATGGACTCGGAAATCCTGCTTCACCTGATCGCCAACAGTGAGGAGACTAATTTTCTCGAAGCGCTCGAGGATGCGCTGCGCAATCTGCAGGGTTCTTATTCGTTCTTGATCCTGCGGCCTGACATGTTGGTCGCGGTCAAGGACCCGCGCGGCTTTCGGCCGCTGTGCATCGGGAAGCTGGGCGAGTCGTGGGTGGTGGCATCGGAAAGCTGCGCCTTCGACATCATCGGCGCGCAGGTGGTGCGCGAGCTCGAGGCGGGCGAGATGGTCATCGTTACCCGCGACGGGATGGTCAGCCAGTTTCCGATGCCGCGCCTGGAGCCGACGTTTTGCATTTTCGAATACATCTATTTCGCGCGGCCCGACAGCGTCATTGCCGGCCGAAGCGTCTATGAGATGCGCAAGCGCCTGGGCCGCGAATTGGCCATCGAACATCCGGTCGAGGCCGACATGGTGGTGCCGGTTCCCGACTCGTCCAATCCGGCGGCGCTCGGCTATTCGCAGCAGACCGACATTCCCTTCGAGATCGGTCTGATCCGCAGCCACTACGTCGGGCGGACGTTCATCGAGCCGCGCCAGTCCATCCGCGACTTCGGCGCCAAGATCAAATACAACCCGCTTCAGGAATTGCTGGTGGGCAAGCGCCTCGTCGTCGTGGACGACTCGATCGTGCGCGGCACGACGGCGCAGAAGATCGTCAAGATGCTCCGGGCGGCCGGCGCTCGCGAGATTCACTATCGCCTGAGCTGTCCGCCGTGGAAAAACCCATGCTATTATGGAATAGACACGCCCTCGCGCGAGGAACTGCTGGCCAGCTCGAGGGACCTCGAAACCATGCGCGTTCACATCGGGGCCGATACGCTTCAGTTTCTCAGCATCGAGGGGCTGGCTCGCGTGTTCGATAATCAGAATGGCTTTTGCATCGCGTGTTTCGATGGCAATTATCCGGGGGGTCGGCCGCGCGAGCACTTCAAGGAGATCCTCGAAGCACCGAACGTTCTGGTGGCCACGCGGCGGTGAGAGAGAAGCGATGAGTGTTGAGTTCTGAGTTCTGAGTCCTGAGTGCTGAGTTGCAGGAATAGAGACGAGACTCGTGAGTGTCGAGCGATGAAGCCCAATGGAGTTGTGATGTGGGGTCCCTATTCATCGTTCAGCGTTCACCGTTCAGCGTTTGCTTTTCGTCATTCATCGTTCATCATTCATCGTTCATCGTTCAAGGCTTCCCATGCCCAAGCCGGTCACGTACCGAGACGCGGGAGTTGACATCGAGACCCAGGACCGCTTGATCGCCGGACTGGCTCGCCAGGTCAGCGGCATCGGCGGCTTCAGCGGTGTTTTCCCGCTCGATTGGCAAGCGTGGCGTGAACCCTGCCTGGTCGGCTCGACCGATGGCGTGGGGACCAAGCTTCTCGTGGCGCTCGAAGCCGGCCGCCTGGCGACGGTCGGTATTGACCTGGTCGCCATGATCGTCAACGACCTGATCTGTTGCGGCGCGCGCCCTCTTTTTTTCCTCGACTACTACGCGACCGGCGAACTGCGGTCCGGCCAGTGGAAGGCGGTCTTGAAGGGTATCCGCGAGGGATGCCGCCAGGCCGACTGCGCGCTGTTGGGCGGCGAAACGGCCGAAATGCCCGGCCTCTATCGGAAAGGCCACCTCGATCTCGCGGGTTTCGGCGTCGGGATCGTCGAGCGCTCAAAGGTCCTTGACGGGAGCGCAATCCGGCCGGGCGACGTGCTGATCGGTCTTGCTTCGAACGGTCTTCACAGCAACGGCTATTCGCTGGCGCGGCGCGTGTTCTTCCAGCGGGCGAAGATGAAACTGAGCGATCGCCTGAAAGGCGAGCGAGCCAATCTGGCGACGGTTCTTTTGCGCCCGACGCGAATCTACACGCGCGTGGCGCTAGCACTTTGCCGCGAGATCGAGCTCCATGCTTTGGCGCATATCACGGGCGGCGGATTGCCCGACAACCTTGGGCGGCTGTTGCCCGATTCGACCGCTGTGGAGGTTGACACGACGCGGTGGAAGATTCCGAATGTCTTCGCGCAGATCGCGCGGCTGGGCCCGGTCGAGCGCGACGAGATGTTTCACACGTTCAACATGGGGATCGGGCTGGTCGCGATTGTGTCGTCCGATCAGGTCGAGCGCACGATGGAAATCGCTGGCGAATATGGAGAGAGGTCGTATATCATCGGTGAGGTGGTGAAAGGGAAGCGGACGGTTGTGATCCGGCAGACGGATGTTTGGCTTTCGACTCTGAACTTTCGGCCCATCGCAAGGGACAACTGACAATGAAAAGCGAAGGCAAGTTCGTTTACAGGCCTGGGAAAGCCGATCGCGAACTCGTGGTAACGTTAACCGAAGATGAGGACGGTCGGAAATTGGCGGTTTGTCCCGCATTGCAGGGCTGTTATACGGAAGGCGAAACTGAGGAGGAGGCGCTCGACAATACCCGCGAAACCATCGAAGCGCACATCGAGTCGCGGATAGCACACGGAGAGGTTTTCGGCAATGCGCAGAAATAGGCTACTTGCGGTTAACAATAACAAGACCGGGGACAGCGCCTTGGACACAGGCGCCAGAATTAGAACTCGGGCCCATCAAGTGGTGGATCAACTGGATATCCACAGACTGGCGGCGCTTGTGCGCTTGTTGGGCGAGGAATTCTTTACCCCGGAGGAATTCAAAAAGATTCTCGAACGCATCAATAGTGCTGATGATGTCGCGGACACTGAAAGGCTGAAAGACGAACCCTGCCATCCTTGGAGTCGCGTCAAAGATGAGATCGAAGCAAGACGACGAAGGCCAAGGACGATCTCATCCTCTTGATTTGGTGAAGCGTTCTTGGTATGGCACGCTTCAGAGCAACGAAGGGGTGTGACTATGAGCCCAAAGACGAGTGTGAGAAGTATAGCCCATGAATTGGTGGATCGAATGACCGCAGCCCGACTCAGGAAGCTTCTTGAACTGCTCGATGACGACTTTTTTACGCCTGAAGAGACTGCTATAATCCAAAAAATGCGTCATTCGAAGCATTGGAGAAACTGGCGGGATATTCGGAATGACTTATGAGGTTATTCTCTCTCAGCAGGCGGACAACTACTTCGCTCGACTGCCGCGCGATGTGGCGCGCCGTGTTGTCGAAGTGCTCAAAGCTCTCGAGTCAAATCCGAAGCCGCCAGGTGCAATGCCGCTCACGGGAGTCTTTAGGGGACTCTACCGTATGCGAGTGGGCGGTCTTCGCATTGTATATAATCCCAATCCGGCTCATGGCAGGATTCGAGTAGTAAGTATCCTTCCGCGGGGAGACGCCTACTGAATGTTCACACTCTGCGTTCTTGCTTCCGGCCGAGGCTCCAACTTCGCCTCGATCATCGAGAAGATCGAAGCGGGCGAGGCGCCGGCGGTCGTTGACGTGCTCGTGAGCGACAACCCGCAGGCCAAGGCGCTCGACATCGCGCGCGCGCACGGCATCGCCACGGCCGTCTTTCGCCGCGAGGATTTCGCCACCAACAAGGCGCACAACCAGGCGATCGTGGATTTCCTGCGGCCGCGCGCGATTGACCTCATCGTGCTCGCCGGCTATATGCGGATCGTCAAGGCGCCGCTGCTGGAGGCTTTTCCCAACCGCATCATCAACATTCATCCGGCGCTGCTGCCGTCGTTTCCGGGCCTGCACGGCCAGCAACAAGCGCTCGACTATGGCGTCAAGGTCAGCGGCTGCACCGTCCATTTCGTGGACGCCGAAGTGGACCACGGGCCGATTATTCTGCAAGTGGCCGTGCCGGTCGAACCGAACGATACGGTCGAGACGCTCTCGGCGCGGATTCTGAAAGAGGAGCACAAACTGTTGCCTCGCGCGATTACACTCATTGCGCAAGGCAAGGTGGTCGTTGAGGGACGAAAGGTGCGAGTTCTTGCCTGATTTCGGATTCTCGATTTTGGTTTCGGATTGAACGGGCGACCTCGTGGAGCCACGGTCAGTGTGTCAGGAGGAGATACGATGGTCAAACTAGCCGAACTTCATCCACAATACATTACCGACGAAAACGGAGAGAAGAAGTCAGTGATCCTTCCCATATCCGAGTTCGAGGAACTGATCGAGGATATCGAGGACCTGGCTACTGTGGCCGAGAGAAGAGAAGAGCCAACCATCTCTCATGAGGCTTTGGTCGCCGAATTGAAGAAAGATGGCCTCCTTTAGAATCGAGTGGAAACAATCGGCACGAAATGAGCTCAGAAAGCTCGAGAAGTAGCGGAGGTGGACTATGACGCGACTCTTGGAAAAGGCGTTTTCCGAAGCTTCGAGGCTTCCCAACACCGAACAGAACGCATTGGCAAAATGGTTGCTGGACGAGCTTGAGGCAGAGAGGAAATGGGAGCGGGCCTTCTCGGAGTCGGAAGATGTGCTTGAACGTCTTGCAGATGAAGCGCTTGAGATGCACAGGCAAGGCCAGACAATCCCCGCGTTTCGATCTCAGAACTGAGAGTCGGCAATGAGAGTTCTCGTCGTCGGAAGCGGTGGACGCGAGCACGCGCTGGTCTGGAAAATCGCGCAGAGTCCCCGCGTAGAGAAGGTCTTTTGCGTGCCGGGAAATCCCGGGATCGCGCAGATCGCGACGTGCCTGCCGCTGCCGCTCGATCGCTCTTACGCCGAGTTGATTAATTTCGTTCGGCGCGAAGGCATCACGCTGACCGTCGTCGGCCCCGAAGACCCGCTGGCCGACGGGATCGTGGACCACTTCGAGCGCGCGGGACTTCGTGTGTTTGGGCCGCATCGCCAGGCCGCGCAGATGGAAGCGAGCAAGAAGTTCGCCAAAGCGATCATGGTCGAGGGCGGCGTCCCCACGGCGGCCTACGGCGAGTTCACGGCGCTCGACCCGGCGCGGCGCTATGTGGCCAGGTGCGCGTTGCCGCTGGTCATCAAGTTCAACGATCTGGCGAAAGGCAAAGGCGTGACTATTCATCACGACCGCGCCGAAGCCGAAGCCCAACTGATCGCCATTTTCGAGAAACGCATTTTCGGCGATCCCTCCAACGGCGTCGTGATCGAAGAGTTTCTCGAAGGCGAAGAGGCGTCGGTGCTGGCGTTTGTGGACGGCCACACGGTGCTGCCGATGGAGGCCGCCCAGGATCACAAGGCGATCTACGACGGCGACAAGGGGCCCAACACCGGCGGCATGGGGGCCTACTGTCCCGCGCCAATTGTGGATGCGGCGATGGCCGAGGTGGTGCGCGAGCGCGTTCTCGAACCGACCGTCGCGGCGTTGCGCAGGCGCGGGATCACTTACAAGGGCGTTCTTTACGCGGGCCTGATGATGACGAAAGACGGCCCCAAGGTTCTTGAATACAACTGCCGGTTCGGCGATCCCGAAGTCCAGGCGGTCCTTCCGCGCCTCGAAACCGACATCGTGGATGTGATGGAAGCGGTGGTGGACGGGCGACTGGCGGGCGTCAAACTCTCATGGAGCCGGCAGCACGCCATCTGCATCGTAGCGGCGTCGGGCGGCTATCCCGGCGACTATGAGAAAGGCAAGGCAATCTCCGGCCTTGACGAAGCAGCCAAAGAGGCTTTGATTTTTCACGCGGGGACGGCGGCAAAAGATGGCCAGGTCGTGACAAACGGCGGTCGTGTGCTGGGCGTGACGGCGTTGGGCGATACGCTCGCCGAGGCAAAACGTCAGGCCTATTCTGCGCTTGCAAAGATTCAGTTCGATGGCATCTACTACCGCCGCGACATCGGACATCGCGCGTTGAAACAGGTGTGAGCGGCAAGAAGTCAGAGGCAAGAGGCGAGAAGAAGCGATTTCGACAGTCCGCCAATTCCATTTGACCGAGAGAGGTTGCATGCCTCCGAAACTCAAAACTCAAAACTCAAAACTCAAAACTGACGTCGCGATCATCGTTGGCAGCGACAGCGATCTGCCGGTGATGACGCGCACGGTCGAGGCGCTCAAGGAATTCGGCGTCGCGCACGAGGTCCAGGTTCTGTCGGCCCATCGCACGCCGCAACAGTTGGAAGAGTACATCGCGTCGTTTGGCCGGCGCGGCGTCAAGGTCGTCATCGCGGCGGCCGGCGCGGCGGCCCATCTGGCGGGCAAGATCGCCTCAGCCACGACGCTGCCGGTCATCGCCGTGCCGCTCGACGCGGGCGGGCTGGGCGGCCTCGACGCGCTGCTTTCGACGGTGCAAATGCCCGGGGGCATCCCCGTCCTGACCGTCGCCATCGGCAAGGCGGGCGCGACCAACGCCGCTCTGGCGGCGGTCGAGATTCTGGCGCTGGGCAGGCCGCAGTTGGCGCGGAAGCTTGCCGCCCACCGCAAACGCATGGCCGCCGACGTCACTCGCAAGAACACCGCGTTGCAACGACTGGGGGTCGAAGAGTATGTCCGAAAAAAAGGTTCTCCTCGATAAGAAGGCGCTTCACGCCGCGCTCGACGAAATGGCCAAAGGCGTCCTCGCGCTCCAACCCGACTTTGCCCGGCTGGCTCTGGTCGGCATTCGCACGCGCGGAATCCATCTGGCCGAGCGGCTCAAGACGCGCCTCGATCGCGCCTGCGGTCGCGACGTGCCGATCGGCGCGCTCGACATCACGCTCTATCGCGACGACCTTTCGACGCTGGCCAAGCAGCCGATCGTCGGCGAAACGCGCCTTCCCTTCGACGTCGAGGGCAAGGTGATCGTCCTGGTGGACGACGTCCTTTACACGGGCCGAACGATCCGCGCGGCGCTCGACGCCATCGTGAGCTACGGACGGCCGCAACGCATCATTCTGGCCGTTTTAGTGGATCGCGGCAATCGCGAGTATCCGATTCAGGCCGACGTCTCGGCCCTGCAAATCTCGACCACCCATGAGCAGAACGTCCAGGTTCGTCTCGACGAATTGGACGGCGAGGAATATGTGATGCTGGTCACCAAGGGACCGGAGGACACGCATTTTTGAACGCTGAACGAGGAATGATGAACGATGAATGAAAGCCGTGCTGAATTGAGGCGTATAGGTCCAGTATGTCCGACCCGTCTGACTTGTCCCACGTGGTCCTGCACGGCTGACAACTGACGGCGGCATTTCAACCACGGAGAGCACGCGAATGAAACCAACGGGCAAAGAGGAAAAGAAGTTGGAGTTCCACCACGAACATCTCCTGGGGCTCGAATATCTCGATCGCGAAGAGATCGAGTGCGTGCTCGTCAACGCCGAGGGTTTCAAACAGACGCTCGCGCGCACCGTCAAGAAAGTGCCGACGCTGCTCGGCAAGACCGTCGTCAATCTCTTTTTCGAGAACAGCACGCGCACGCGCACCAGCTTCGAGATCGCCGCCAAGCGTCTCAGCGCCGACGTCATCAACTTCGCCGTCAGCACCAGCAGCGTGACCAAGGGCGAATCGCTGCTCGACACCGCCCGCACGATCGAGGCGCTCGGCAGCGACATCATCGTCATGCGCCACTCGTGCCCCGGCGCGTGCCACCTGCTCGCCAGCCGCCTCAAATCGGCGATCATCAACGCGGGCGACGGCTGCCACGAACACCCCACCCAGGGCCTTCTCGACATGTTTACGATGCGCGAAAAGAAGGGCCGGATCGAGGGGCTGAGCGTCGTCATCCTGGGCGACATTCTCCACAGCCGCGTGGCGCGGTCGAACATCTGGGGGCTGACCAAGCTGGGCGCCAACGTCCGTGTGGTCGGCCCGCGAACGCTGATCCCGCGCGGCATCGAGGAGATCGGAGCGGCCGTCTGCTACAATCTCGAAGAAGGCATCCGCGACGCCGACGTCATCAACATCCTGCGCATCCAGCGCGAGCGCATGGACAGCAACATGTTCCCGAGCATCCGCGAGTATCGCCTGCTCTACGGCTTGACCGAAGAGCGGTTGCGATTCGCCAAACCCGACGTTCTGATCATGCACCCCGGACCGATCAATCGCGGCATCGAGATTTCGCAGGCCGTCGCCGACGGCAGCCATTCGGTCATCAACCAGCAGGTGACCAACGGCGTCGCCGTGCGGATGGCGGTTCTCTACCTGCTGGGACAGCTGCGGGCGCAGCGAGCGACGCAAAGCGAAGGATGAAGGCGGAAGGATGAAGGATGAAGAACAAAGGATGAAGGCGGAGGGATGAAGGATGAAAAATGTAAGAACGGTGTTTTGCATTTGTGAGATCAAAAGTCCTTCTCTGTGTTTCTTCGCTTTTTCAGGTCATCCTTCATCCTTCCGCCTTCATCCTTTTCTCACTTCGACAAAGGGAGACTCAAAAGCACCATGAGCCGACTGCTGATTCAGAACGGACACGTCGTTGATCCGGCGAACAAAATTGACGCCCCGATGGATGTGTTGGTGGCCGACGGGAAGATTGCGGCAGTGGGACCGTGCCTGGTCGCCGGCGACGCGCAGATCGTTGACGCCAAAGGGCGCTATGTGCTGCCGGGCTTCGTGGACCTCCACGTTCACTTGCGGGAGCCCGGCCGCGAGGACGAGGAGACGATTCTGACCGGGACGCGCGCCGCGGCGGCGGGCGGCTTCACCAGCCTTTGTTCGATGCCCAACACAATGCCCGTGATAGACCGCGCGACCGGCATCAACTACCTGCGCTCGGCCACGCAGCGCGACGGGATCGTCAACGTCTTTCCCGCGGCGGCCGTCACGGTCGGCGAGGAAGGAAAAGAGATCACCGAGTTCGGCGACCTGATCCAGCGGGGCGCGGTCGCGTTCACCGACGACGGCCACTGCGTCATGGACTCCGAGATCATGCGCCGCTCGCTCGAATACACGGCCATGTTCGGCGTCCCCATCATGGATCACTGCGAGGACGCGAACCTCAAGCGCGACGGCGTGGTCAACGAAGGGCGCGTCTCGATGATGCTGGGCTTGCGCGGCATCCCGGCCGTCTCGGAGTCCGTCATCGTCGCGCGCGACATCGCGTTGGCCGAATACACCGGCGGCCACGTCCACATCCAGCACGTCAGCGCCCGACGGTCGGTCGAGCTCATCCGCGAGGGCAAGCAGCGCGGCGTCCACGTCACGGCCGAAGTCACGCCCCATCATCTCGCCCTCAACGAAGACGCCTGTCTGGAGTTCGACACCAACGCCAAGGTCGCGCCGCCGCTTCGCTCCGAAGACGATCGCCAGGCGCTGATCGCAGGCCTGCTGGATGGAACGATTGACGTGATCGCGACCGACCATGCGCCCCACACCGACATTGAGAAGGACTTTGTTTTCACTGAGGCGCCGTTCGGAATGATCGGCCTCGAATTCGCCTTCGCCGTCTGCCACGGCGAGTTGGTTGCCAAGGGCCGGATGAACCTGGCGTCGTTGGCGGCCAAGCTGACGGTCGAACCGGCGCGGGTGATTCGGATCAACAAGGGGACTCTGTCGGTGGGCGCCGACGCCGACGTGACGATTGTGGACCTCGCGCTGGAGAAGACGATCGCGCGCGAGACGTTGCTTTCCAAGAGCTACAACACACCGTTTCTGGGCAGGACGCTGCGCGCCTTCCCGGTCCAAACCGTCGTCGGCGGCCGGTTGGTCTATTCGCGGGGCCGGGTGTTGGAGAGCGCGCGGCCCTGCGAGGCTTGACAGGAGAAATATGTCTTCATGAGGTGTTTTGACTTTGCGGAATTCTTGCGGGAAAGAAGTCAGGCCAGAAAGCCCCTCAAAGACCCCGAGGGCCTGTGGAAAGGGCATTGCGCCGACATCACGCTCGACGAGATGAAGGAAGTGCGGCGCGAGATGTGGGGGAACTTCCCGCGGGAAGTTCCTCGATGAACATCGCCAATGTGAATGCCTGTGGTGAGCCCTGAAAAATCCCGAACGCTGGCCTCCATCGTCGGAGTTCGCCGTTTGACCGACGACATCGTGAGTCTGGTTTTCCGCGCGCCTGAGATGGCGCGGCGGGCGCAGCCGGGCCATTTCGTCGCCGTTCGCGCCGGCCAGACCGAAGCCCCGCTGCTGCGACGTCCCTTCAGCCTCGCGGCCAACGACAACGCGGACAACCTGACGCTGGTTTTTCGCATTATCGGCGTCGGCACGACACTGCTGGCCGCCAAGCGACCGGGCGAAACCCTCGACGTCATCGGGCCGCTCGGCCGCCCGTTCGAGATTCACGACGACCGGCCCGCCGTGCTTGTCGCCGGGGGGCTGGGCATTCCACCGATTGCATTTCTGGCCCGTTTTCTCAAAGCGCGCAACATTCCCGCCACGCTCTACTGCGGTGTTCGGACCCAGAGCGAACTGGCGGCCCTCGGCGACGCCGCCGATCACGTCGAGCGTTTGGTGGTCAGCACCGACGACGGTTCGGCGGGCCATCACGGCGTGATCAGCGAGGTCGTGGCGCGCGAGGTAAGCGACAACTGCCGGATTTACGCGTGCGGACCGCGTCCGCTGCTCGACGTCCTGATTCGTCTGGCCCGCGAACGCGCGATCCCGACCCAGCTCTCCTTCGAGCAGCAGATGGCCTGCGGCGTCGGGGCGTGCATGGGATGCTCGATCGCAACGGCGCGCGGCTATCAGCGCGTTTGCACCGACGGACCTGTCTTTCCCGCCGAGGCTTTCTTTGACTAGTGCTTAGTTGCATAAGTTCACAATAGTATTTCTTAGTTGGGAGCCTTTGACTTCGCGTTTTCGCCAAACGAACGGTTTCGCTTTCGGGCCGTATGCCTTGATGAAGGCCTCGATGGCTTCCCGTAGGGCCTGAAGGGTCTCGAAGCTGGCCCCGCGAAGGGCCTTGCGCGACAGGATGCCGAACCACACTTCGACCAGATTAAGCCAACTGGCCGACGTGGGAGTAAAATGAAAGAAGACATTGGGATGGGCCGCCAGCCAGACGTCGTTCCTCTTGTGGATGCAGTAGTTGTCCATGATCACGTGGAGTTCCCGGTCGTTGGGCCCCTGCTTCGCCAAAGCGCTCTCGCCGCGCTGCCCGCCGTGCCGCAGGCCCGTCGCGGCAGGTCGCTTTGGCGCAGCGGGTCGCGGCGGCGAGAGTTCGGCCACCACTTGGTCCATGAATTCGAGAAACTCGACCCGCCGCTTGAGCGTGGTGGTGCGTGTATGAACGGCTCCCGTGGCCACTTCCAGAGCGGCAAACAGATTCAACGTGCCGTGTCGCTTGTAGGTGCTTTTGAATCCGCGGACGATCCGACCCTCGGTGGTTTGGACGTAGCCGGTCTTCCGTTCCAGAGCCTGGATGCTGGGTTTCTCGTCCACGGAAATGACCAGCGCGTTCTCTGGAGGATTCAGATAGAGGCCCACGATATCGGCGGCCTTGGCCGTGAATTCGGGATCGGTGCTGACACACCAGCTGCGTTGCCGACTCAGACAGATCCCCTCCTTGCGCAACACCCGCCAGACCGCGTCAACGGACGTGTCCAAATGCGCCGCCACCGCCGGACCGTCCCAGCGGGCCTGTCCCAAAGGCGGCGGCAGTTCCAAGGTCTTCAACACCGCGTTGCGAAACTCCGCCCCATATTGGACGGGCTTGCCCGAACGCGGCCGATCGTGAAGGCCCGCCGTCCCCCTCTCCGCAAACCGATCCCGCCACAGAATGACCGTGTTCGGCCGCGTATGCCGCTTGCGGGCAATCGCTTCGATCG